>FTEL01011066.1_pt1 | contig 23806 bp, 21 predicted proteins | sample 1658911 | NCBI WGS metagenome assembly FTEL01 (sample SAMEA3914869, study PRJEB12502) | metagenome | biome: forest; material: soil | place: USA | collected 2012-03-12 | depth 0.1 m
CTTCCACCCCCCAGGGGAACCCGAGAAAAAACACCAACCGCGCCGCCCTCAAGAACCACGGCACCCTCCATGATCTCTCCCAGGCCTCGACGCCTCTCTCCTGTCCCAAGGACGACCCATCGTCGCGGCCAGCTGCGGCCGGCCCCGTGAACAACAACCACCCGACGGCAAACGTCTTAACCTCGGCACACACAAACTAGTTTCTGCCAGCAGAGACTGGTAACTCGCCGGAGCCCCGGCCATCCAGCGAGCAATCATGACTTCGTCCTCCACCGAGAGCCGGGCGGGCCAGCTCGCCGGCGTCAACATCGCCGCCCTGATCCTCGCCACCATCGTCACCGGCCTCCGCTGTTTCGTCCGCATCCGCATCCTCAAGGCCTTCGGCACCGATGACTACCTCATGGTCGCCTCCATGGTACGTCGATTCTTCCCGAGTCCGCCCCCGGAACCCGGGCTTGGCGTCCCCATCGCGTGTGTGTACTCGATGCTAACCTCGCGGCTTCGGCAGATATGCTTTGCCTGCTACTGCTCGTTTTCCCTCTCCGGCGTGGCCTACGGAACAGGCCAGCATGTGGAGAACCTCAGCAAAGAGAACTACGCCATGGCTAGGAAGGTGAGTGATGCCAGGGCACGAAATGCTCATCCCGCCGTCGACACCGCCAGTATCAAGTTCCTTCTCTTAACACAATCCCAGTGGTGGTGGTTCTGCTACCCGTCCTACGCCGTCACCATGACGCTCACCAAGCTGTCCATCACCTTCTTCTTCCGCCGCATCATCGTCGAGCGCGTCCACAAGTGGATCCTCGGCATAGCCATGGCAACCACCATCATCAGCTGCACCGTCTTCTTCTTCGCCTGCATCTTCCAGTGCTGGCCCGTCAGCTACTACTGGAACAAGTACAGCCAGACCGGCACCTGCATCCCCGACCGCGTCGTCATCGCCCTGGCCCTGCTGTTCAGCGCCATCAACATCATCACCGACTTTACCTTTGCCCTGATGCCCGCTTGGATCATCTCTCATCTCGCCATCAGGCGCAAGACCAAGTGGGCTTTGTGCCTCCTCATGGGCCTTGGTTGTGTGTAAGTGCTTTCCTCCACGGTCCCCCCTCCCTCATTGAATTCAGGGGAAGGAGTATCCATTCCGGTGCTAACATGATGGAACCACAGTGCAAGCACAGCCGTTGTCGTCCGCATCCCCTACATGCGCCTCCTCGCAAGCGACGACTTCCTATACGACACGGTCGACGTGGCCATCTGGTCCACCGTGGAGCAGGGCATGGCCATCACGGCCGGCGGCCTCGCCACACTGCAGCCGCTCCTCAAGATCATCGCCTTCAAGCTCGGCCTGCGGTCCCACCCCTCGCAGCCCAACCCGTCCAACTACGGCAACAAGATCCGCCTGCAGGAGAACGCCATCTCCGTCCGGCGGTCCTTCACCCACAAGAGCGAGCCCTTCTCGCCCTCCCACAAGACCTCCCACGACGACCAGGATGCCCTCAACCTGCAGCCCGGCGCCGCCGGGTACTCGGCCATGTGCTACAACACGAGCCAGGAGCTGCTGGCGATACCGACGCGGGGTTCTGATGGGGAGCAGCAGCCAAAGGATCTGGAGGCGGGGGCAGCAAGCCGCGACGAGAGGGAGGGCATCCCGGCGGCCTACATCCCCCATTCCCCCACACGATTGGCCCGGTTCCGTTCTGGTGATAAGTAGAAGCTGGATGATACCCCCTCATGATTGTAATGTATTTTTTTCTTGGGAACAATGTGGAATATTGGATACAAAAAATAAGCAACAAATTCATTGTTTGATAACCCCTGGGCGCCCGACGTGATCCCTGCTACAGTTGTAGACGCAAGAGTTCCTCTCATTAAAATCACGATAAGTGGCTTTTATTGAAGGCGTGTTGTTTTGCTCCCAGTCACTCCCGATGGAGGGTTACATCCGCTCATCCCCACCCCCTATTCCTTCAGCCTCTTTGCGGCCCCTTTTCGGCGGCAAGGGGCAACCAAACACAGCCAATTTGCGCCCAAACTGCAACGAAGGAGGGATAGACGTCAAAAGACATGGGTCGCGGACGTTCATCTCCTCGGGCACAAAGCATTTTCACAAATAGAAATGCGCACCAAAACAGCAGTTGAACGTGCGCCCGTCGAGTCGAACTTGAGCAGGCCTCGGTTGCCCCCATTCTCACAGTCGCAGCACGACTCGGCAAAATCAAAGGATCCTGACTCAGTTCCTCGTCAAATAATACAACTGAATGATTCATGCTATTAATAATTTAAACAATTCTAATATATAACACATGGCAGCTGGCAAACCAGAGGCATCCTCAAGCCAACTCGCTCAGGATCTCCTCGGCCGCCTTCTCAGCCGCCATGTACGTCGACATGGCGGTAAACGTGCCCGGAATGCGCGGGAACACGGACGCGTCGACCACGCGCAGTCCTTGCACCTTGCGGACGCGGAACTTGCTGTCCAGCACGGCCATCGGATCATTATCAGCACCGATGGGGCACGTCGAGCTGGCGTGGTGGCCCCAGGCGGTGTCCTTGATGTACGTCTCGATCTCTTCCTGCGTGTTGAACTCGGCGCCGGGGAGCACCTCGTTGGAGCGGATGGGCTGGCGCAGCAGCGCGCGCCGCCCCAGCTGGATCGCCTCGTACATGGCCTGCAGGTCCTTCTTGTGGTCGCCGTTGCCCGTGTCGAAGTAGTTGTAGAGGACATCGGGCGGGTCGAGCGGGTCCGCGGAGCGCAGCGTCACGCGCCCGGCCCGGTTGCGCGGGTGCGCCTTCAGGACGGCCCACGTCCACCAGTCCTTCTCGGCCGTCGCGTGGTACGCGTAGCCCGGGTAGTAGCCGACAAAGTTGACGGGCCCGCCGAAGACGAAGGTGTCGAAGGCGCCGTCGGCGCTCGTGGTGGACTTGTACAGCATCGTCACCGACAGCCCCGCGGTGGTGTACGTGCCGCGGTCGCCCAGCACGGGGTTCTGCCACCGGTCGAGGCACTTGTCGTACGAGCCGTTGACCTGGAAGCTGCAGTCCTTGAGCGCGGACCACTCGTGCGGCACCTTGGCCGACACGGCCGTCTCGTAGTGGTCCTGCAGGTTGGTGCCGACGCCGGGGAGGTCGGCGATGACGGTGATGTTGTGGCGCTCCAGCTGGGCGGCCGCGCCCACGCCCGAGAGCATGAGGATCTGCGGCGAGTTGTACGTCCCGCCCGAGATGATGACCTCGCGCGAGGCGGCGGCCGAGCCGGGCGTGCCCGTCTTGGAGGGCTTGTTGAGGGGGCTCGCGCGGTAGAGGTGGGCGCCGTCGAGGAACTCGACACCCGTGGCGCGGGGCGGCGTCACCGTGGTGTCAAAGACGACCTTGGTGACGTGGCAGTTGAGGCGGACATCGAGCGGGTACTTCTTGCTGCCGTCCTTGTTCACGGCATCGCGGACAGAGACGACAAACTCGCGGCTACCGGTCCTGGCGCCGTTGTTGGTGGTGATGGGGATCTGGTAGTAGTGGGAGGTCTCATCGCGGCGTTCGGTGTCGGCGTTGAGGTCGCCGGCCAGCAGGGTGCCGATGTTGAGAACCTGGTTGGTGAGGTCGCCGAGGGCAAAGGCGCCGCCGGTGAGGGTGGCAAGCAGCTGGGGGTCCTTGAGCGGGATGGTGAGGGGGGTGAGCTCGGTGGTGAGCCAGCCGTCGTTGCCGTGGCCCTTGGGCAGCCCCGTGAGGTACTGCTTCTTCTCCAGGCGCTGGAAGTACTTGCGCATGTTGTCGGGCGACCACGAGGCGTCGCCGGTCAGGGTGGCCAGGTACTCAAAGTCGGAACGGTGGGGGTAGACAGCCACCATGGCGTTGTGGGCGGTGCAGCCGCCGAGGGTGCCAGTGCGAGGGTACAGCACGCCGCGCATCTTGGACCCGGCAGGGGGGTTGAGGCCCGTATAGACGCCGCCATCGGGGGTATCGTAAGTGGTCTTCCAGTCGCGGGCCTGGCGGGCGTCGTCGGCGTAGTGGCGGACGAAGAAGTTCCACGACATCTGCTGATCCTCAGAGGCGCGTGCATGGTAAGCGGGCACGGTGTAGTTGAGGTTGGTGCCATGGTCGTCGCCGGCTTCGATCAGCAGAGTCTTGTGGCCAGCCAGGGCGAGGCGGGCGGCCAGGGGCCCGCCGCCGGCGCCGGAGCCGACAACGATGTACTCGTAGCCCGTGAGCTCGACGGCCCCGGCAAGGGTGGCGCACACAGCGCCGAGGCCAAGCAGCGTGCCGAGGAACATGGCGGCGGTGGAAGTCGTTTGCGTGCAGATTCGAGAAGACACAACCAACGGGGACCCAGGTCGGGCAAGGGGGCGCGGTCAAGGTGGCTGGATGCAGACGGACCAGGCAGGAGATGACGGAGGGGACGTGACCAGGCCTTTTGAGCCAGCGGCCCCCCCCTCTCGGGCATGTGCATGCTGCTTGGTTCCGGGACCTCGGGAGCCCGCACTGGGACTCAAGCGCGTTTGGCGGCGCCCATCGTCATTTGGGCCAGGCGGCGAGGACAGCCAAGATGCCCGGTTTCCTCGCCGGTGTCCACTTGGCCGCCAGTCACACGACGCCGGCCGCAGCAGACGCCGGGCTGCCAGAACCGTCGTCATTCCGGCTGTGCGTGGAACTCATCGGCGACCCTAGCAAGGACAGGAGGGGTTCTCCTCCCGTAGAGGCCGGCGGGTTGGCGGATGGTGGTGGTGAAACAAGGGTTGGCGAAATAAATTCGGAGTCGGCAGCCAGAGACATTGGGATCGACACCCGCCCCGATGCCCCGAAGAGGTCCTGGCCCCCGCAGGGCCCGCAGGGACCCGCAACGCTCGACGTTCAGGGGGGGGTGGGGGGTGGGTGTCACGGCTTCTGGGCCGAGCGGGGTTTGTTTGGAGAAGGAGAGACAACGAAGGGGAGAAAATAGAGAGGCGACTTGAGGAGTGAGACCAGCTGAGCTGAGCCCCTGTCCAGAAAAACTAAGTCACAAACAACAACGCGCCAGGAGAAGAACAAGCAAAGGTGCAATGTATGGCATGTTCACAACTTTTGTGTCACGCCTAGTGCTTTATCGGCATACAACGCAAGCAAGGTGTGTTGCATTGAGTCTCAGACTTTCAGCTGAGTACCAATAATAATTCAAAGGGGTACATACTGTAGTCCACTCCTGAGAGACGCCATCCAGTCCAACGAGATAGTTAATCCAGTAATGCTTATGAGAAAGACTGGCCAGTTTCATTGCCATCATCCACTGCAGCATCCTTTCTCTTACATACCAATATCGCTCAAGCCTCTCGGCCTTGCAAACGGATTATGTATGTCGACATGGCGGCCAAAGATTCGTTGCTCATTTTGCCAGCACCGATGAAAACCTCCTCCCGTCGGCTAGAGGCACAGGTTTGCCTGCAAAGAGGCCTACTGCCGCTGCATCGGATGATTCTCTTGCCAACCACATGCAGCCCTGGCCGAATCTGCCCTGGGGGTGGCTGTGAGCCGGCCGCCCGCTCAGTCAACCAACCAAGCCAGCCAGCAGCAGCGGCGGCCCATTAAGAGACCCAACAAAAGCCCCAATGAAAAGCATGATGTCCAGTTGCCGTTCCTGCCCAGTCCAGGCCCAAAGACACCCCCGGCTGGCCTTCCAAGTTGGATGCCTGGAGGGGCAGAACATGGTTATTAAATACCAGCCTTCTTGTCTTCTTCATGCTGCTCGGACACCCGGTTAAGTCGTCGCCACCAGCACCCCCAGGCAATTATCTTGAGCCTGGTTTTCCATCTCTTCCCCTGACTGCCTCACTGCTGCCACCTACCCATCCTTCGCCGCCCTCTCAAGATGGTCGCCTTCGCCACCGACACCTTGAGCAAGCTCTGCTCCGAGGACCAGCTCGTCCTCCTTGACTCGATTGACCAACTCCGCCTGCAGGGCATCAACAACTACATCTCCCTCCCGCAGATCATCGTCTGCGGCGACCAGTCGTCCGGCAAGAGCTCCGTCCTCGAGGCGATCTCGGGCGTTTTCTTCCCCGTCAAGAGCAACCTTTGCACTCGCTTCCCGACCGAGCTGGTCTTGCGCCGGACTCCCCACGTCAGCGCCACCGTTTCCATCGTCCCCCATGGCTCCCGTGCCGAGGCCGAGCGCAAAGATCTTCTGGCCTTCCGCAAGGAGCTTGACAACTTCGACCATCTCCCCCAGCTGGTTGAGAGAGCAAAGCTTGAGATGGGCATCACCAGCCACTACAGCAGGGCCTTTGCCAAGGACATCCTCCGCGTCGAGGTGACCGGCCCTGACCGCCCTCATCTTACCATCGTCGACCTTCCCGGCCTCATCCACTCCGAAACCAAAAACCAAACCGCCTCCGATGTGGCTCTCATCCGGGATGTCGTTGAGTCCTACATGAGGGAGTCACGTTGCATCATCCTCGCTGTGGTGTCCGCCAAAAACGACTTTGCAAACCAAGTCGTCTTGAAGCTGGCTCGGACCGTGGATCCCGGTGGTGCCCGGACCTTGGGTGTTATCACGAAACCAGACGATTTGGTTCCCGGAGGCGAGAGAGAATCGCTGTACCTCTCCCTCGCTCAGAACCACGAGTTTGAATTTCGCCATGGCTGGCACGTCCTGAAGAACATGGACTCGGAGAAGGGTTCCTCGGACCTTTCCACCCGGGACAAAGAGGAGGCTATCTTTTTCAGTTCGGGAGCATGGGCGACGCTTCCTGTCTCCTCTCTCGGCATCGACAGGCTCCGCAGCCGTCTCAGCAAGGTTCTCCTTGGCCAAATTGCGACCGAGCTTCCGGGTTTGATGGATGAAATTGATCGGAAATTCAAGTCTTGCCAAGATCAGCTCGAGAAGCTAGGGATCTCGCGAGCGAGCCCGACAGAGCAGCGAAGCTACTTGCTCCAGCTGAGCCAGTCTTTCCAGGCCCTCATCAAGGGTTCGGTGGACGGGAGCTACAATGACGCCTTCTTCTCCGATGCCAAGTCGGCGACAGGCTATCACCGGCGCATCAGGGCAGTTGTTCAGAGCCTCAACAAGGATTTCGCAGCCGAAATGTCACGCCGAGGACACTGCCGCGAGTTTGTCGATTCACAATCCCAGGTGGAAACCTCACTATTCCGGGCCTCTGGCGTCATTCGTATCACCAGGGACAGCTTTCTCATCCAGATCGAGGATCTGATGAAGCGGACCCGGGGACGGGAGTTGCCCGGGACCTTCAACCCTATGGTTGTTGCCGACCTCTTCCTTGACCAGTGCCGCCCGTGGGAAGCTATCGCGCGCGAGCACGTCGAAGCAGCGTGGAATGCCGCCTCTCGCTTCCTCAAGCTCGTCATCTCCCACATGGCCGACGACTCTACCGCCAAGGCTCTTGAGCAACACGTCTTCGAGCCGGCAATGAAGCAGATCTTGAAGCAGCTGGGCGACAAGACCTCGGAGCTGCTGAAACCCCATCACAGCGGCCACCCGATTACATGCAATAGTAACTTCGCCGCGGCCCTCCAGGACATCCGCCGCGAGCGGAGGCAAAAAGAGCGGGAAGTCACTCTGTGCAAGTTCCTTGGTGTCAGTTCTCTCACCACACGCCAGCACCTGAACAGCTATTACGATCTCAAAGGCCTCTCCGACGCCTTGGCTGAGAACCCCGAGCCAGACGTAGAGAGGTTTGCCGCCAACGAAGCCATGGATTGTCTCAACGCCTATTACAAGGTCAGTTTTGCACGAGCGGCATGGCCGTGTTACTCGCCACTCACCACTGACCCTTTTTCTGCTTCCAGGTCGCTCTCGAGAGATTTGTCGACGACATGGCAGTCCAGGTGATCGAGACCAAGCTGTTGTCCGCCCTGGGTGGCATCTTGACTCCCCTCTCTGTGTTTCACATGCCAGACGACCAGGTGGCTCGCATTGCCGGGGAGTCGGAGGAAATCCGCATGAAGCGCAACGAGCTCGTCAAGCAAATCCAGGTGCTCCAGAATGGCAGAGAAACCTGTGAGCGTTTTGTCGGCCTCAGGATCACTGAAGGTACGCAGGACTAGCAGCGTTGTCGCCATGACGTTCCTGGCTTCTGACGTTCGCCAGGCGCAGTCTTTGTTTCCAAAAAGCTCGGCGACTGTGATCCATTTCGCGACTCGGGGAGCGATGCTGGCTCAGTCGCCAACCCAGACGCCAACCCAGACGAGTTTGGCCTCGCTGCCGAGGAGCCGACCCAACTGTTGGAGCAGGAAACACTGCAAATATTGGATCCAATCCGTGTCAAGGGTTCCAAGAAGTCCAAGAAGAAGAAGGCCCGTCCTAGCAGCCCGCCCCCCGAGCCGGCACCCGAGCCGGCACCTGAGATGGAACCTGAGGTGCAATATTCCTGGTTGGATCCCCCCCCCCCGGCGCTAGATGGGTGGTCCTAAAGCAGCCCGCTCAGCGGCTCTCTCGTCAAAAGTGGTTGCCCTGTGTTTTTTTTTCTTTCAGTGTTTTTTTTTCTTTTTGGTAGTTCACCGCAAAAATAACCGTGCTCTCTCGACATCAGCTATTTACCAATGGGCCCAGTCGACTCGACCCCGAGGGGGGCAGTCTCGTCTCAAGCGCCGATCCGCTTACTGAGGCCAATGCGTCCTTGCTCGCTCCACCGACCGTGATTGCCATGGCCCTCTTACCCTCTTAGACCACTGAACATCACCATTAAGCCAACTCTCGACTCAAGCCATCTCCTTGTTGCTTACGAATCACTTGAATGTCTGCGGGCCAGATAGGTAGCAGTGCTACCATGCTGAAGACAGTCAATTCTTGTTGGACTCGCCCCCTGACTGCCCCTCGCCTGAGCTTTATACCTGGCATGTCAACACCCATTTTGGTTCTAGCTAGAGGTGAGCTTGTGGTCCGACTCTGGGCTTTATACCGCCACCTGAGATCATGCCGGTGGTCCCTGTGGCTGGCATCTCCCACGATGAAGGAACAAAGGCTGGAATAGCGGCCAGTCCCTGCCATTCCGGATCTATTCCAAGTTTCTAGTGTGAAACGGGCAGTTCTCTCTGTGTGCCTCGTTGTCCGTCCTGATAATCAACTCGAAGTCCGCGAGACATTCCCTAGGAAACCATCATTGTCAGCCACAAATTTACTCCGCTAGCGACCACCATGGTTTCTTGAGAGTTGATTGATATCTCCTGAATTCCAGAGACCCATCAGGGGTGGCCAAGAGCGAGATCACTTACCAGCAAAACTGATATTGGCATCTGGCACCTAGCAGTCCCAACGGAATCCCGTGTTAGCATGGCCTCTAGGCAAACCACTCGGGTATGGGGCCGGCGGAATGTTAGGGCAGCGTGAGGAAACGGCAACGGCAACGCTAGATTGATGTGTTCGGCGTTATGCAGCCCCTTCCATGATCAGCCCAGGGCCCTACACAGAGCCAGCAAAACTGATAACTGCAACGGGAGCCTGGTTGGTTATGGTCAACTGAGGAACCACACTGGCACCCGGCCCTAAGGCGGTATTGTCTCGACCACAAACCAAGCAAGTAATGCACAATTTGAAGCCACCTGAGTCGAATGCAGGATAATTTGAGCGGAAGGGCAATCTTACATGTCATATGGCTGCTGCAAAGTACGTCAGCAAATCTTCATGGGCCGCTTTCTAGAGCTGAGCTGAAACCACGTACCATCCTCCGTTTTTCTCAATATTCCAACTACACCGAGGGCAGGGCTTGGTTGTTCGGTCGATGACCTCCTTGGTGGCTCGCAGCTCCTGGGCCCGGCGGAGGAGCGCTTCAGTAGAAGCCTCGGAGTCGCCAGCAACCGACGCAGGAACAAGCAGAGAGTTCCACTCGTCGCATGTCATGCCAGCATGCCACGACACCTTGCAGGAGAAACAGGATTTGATTCCACACCCTGCGCACTTGACAATGGGCTGGTCGGTGCCGCCGTCGTGTATCTGCCCGCTGCCACAACCAGCGGCACACTGGGACCAGAACCATGAGCATCAGCAAGCGCGAAGACGGAAGGGGAGGGTTGAGAGAGGTCGTTGCACATACCCAAACAAAAGTCGTGTCCCCCTCCATGAGACTGTGGAAACACAGTGTATCATATCGCTGAACAGTCGGGGGATCGGCGTAATGAGAGATGGTTTCGGCGGCCAGAATACCAGAGCACTCGGGGCAGGGCACCTCGACTGAGGATTCATGCTCGATATGAGCGCGGATGGTCTGGGAAACACATGCTGCGCACGTGTGGGAAGGGTGCTCGCAGTCGCTGGTCAATGGCTCGGCGGGAAACGCGGTTGTTTCTTTTGTTTCGGCGCAAACGATGCATTCTTGGTGAGTTGCCATGGTGGAAATGGAAACAAGAATGATCACCTGGGAGTGCAAGGCGATGAGTCTGTTGGCAGAACTAAGCCAGAAACATGGAACCTTCTCGGGCGTGCAGCGGTGTTGTTGTCTCCAAGTACATAACGCCCTTGGGGGCACATCACAGAGTGCACTGGCCAAAGACGCCGGCGACGTGATTGCTTCCGGGTTGGCAGGCCTCACTGCTTGCTCCCGTGGTGTAAACGGAGCAGGCTGCCAGTGAGCTGGCGGTCGTGAGGCTGAGGATGGGCCAATCACCACCAAGCCAACGCATGGAAACTGTTGGAACCACCAGCTTGGTTCCATGCCGGAGGTAGGTAAGTGGCTGGTCCTGCCATAGGCAAATATGAGTCTCCATCTTCTATGCACTCACCCGTCGGGGATATCGTAAACTGAGGAGGCATCATGCGATTTAGCAGTCTTGCTCTTGAGTTAACAGCACACGTCCACACAGGAAGCCGAGTCCCCCTTTGGGGCTGTGCGAGCTCTTATTGGACGGAGTTAATTACATCCGCACGAGTCGGGACCGCTTTTGCTAACGCCGAGTAATGCCGGTGGGAAGCTTTCTCGGGATCCTTTGAAAGGGATAAAAAACAGGATGCCAAGTTGGGCCTCTGATTGCATTCTTCTCTCCGCTCCCCTTGAATACAACAACACGTCAACTTGCACAGCTGCCCCCTTCCCCAACAACACTCGAAATCCGTATCCTACCTATCGTTAAACCACCTGGGAAGATGCATCTCATTTTGACGGGCGCCACCGGCCTCGTGGGCACTGCGGTGCTCGACGCCATGATCCGGACCAAAGACATCACCAAGATCTCAGTCCTCAGTCGACGGCCCGTCAAGTTTACCGACGACCGCATCAACGTCATTATCCACAAAGACTTTGCTTCTTACGACTCGGACCTTCTCAACAGGCTCCGAGATGCCCAGGGGTGTGTTTGGGCACTGGGCATCAGCCAGGCACAAGTCAGCAAAGAGTCAGGATACCCGCAATCGCCACCTCAAGCAACTGTTACAGCTAACATGCCCATTGCTACTTGAAGGGAATATGTCACCATCACCAAAACCTACCCGCTTGCAGCCGCGAAAGCCTTCCAGTCAATCCCTCAGAAATCCGAAACCAAAGATCCTTTCCAATTCGTCTATGTCTCGGGCGAGGGTGCCACTTTCACTCCTGGCCTCCTGACTCCTTTCTTTGGGAAAGTCAAAGGCGAGGCCGAGCTTGCCTTGTCCGAGATCCAGGCATCGAATCCGGCCTCGTTTCGCGTAACCAGCGTCCGGCCTGCGTTTGTTGACTGGACGGGCCACGAGGAGATCAAGCCGTTCTTGCCCGATCTCGGGATGATCAAGAACGTGGCAGGGCGCGTCATGTCTCCGATTGTGCGGTTTGCGGCGGCCAACTCGTGGAGCCCTACTAAACCGCTGGGGAAATTCCTGACGGGCATGGCGATGGGGATGTGGGATGGGGCGTTGGACGGGGACGGCGTCGAGAGGTTATCGAGCGGGCTCACGGTGGTGCAGAACACTGGGATCAGGAGGGTAATGGGGCTGGGTGCTGGGAACGCAGAATGATACCACTGAGGAGCATGAAGGACATGAAGATGACCATGGGTGGGAATGGGGACGAATTACACATAGACAGAGGGGATTTTTGTACGATGAGCCTGGCGCAAACCACGCCCAGGCCTGCATAATAAAACTATCAGCTAGGATGGTCTGGATAGTGCTGACTCGACCTTCCTCGAGCGAGCATCCATCTACCCTCCACCTGCCCCCAGCTCGCTCCCCCGTTCGCCCCTCGACATCGTCAATATCACACCAAAGGATCACAAACCAACGGATCACACCAACAGATCTCGAGAACGCTGCCACATGACGTCGCCATCACTGCCGGGTGTGGTCCAGACCCGTTCCATTCCTGACCACTCCAGGGCCAATCAGCAACAACACCGTTGCACGTTCCTGGCAGGAGACAGGACGCCGGCTGCTATCTCCGCCGCGGCGCGCCCCACATCGGCGAGCGGGCGCTGATCGACAGACCCGCTCCGATCGCATCCGTCCACCAGGCGGGAAGGATTGAGGATGGGAATGAACAAGAGGTCATCCGGAGAGACAAACAAATGAGAAAATAGAGTCAAATACTTGACGGGGTATTTGACGTGCGGTGGTTTCGACGACATGCCATGCGGGTTGTTATCACGAAAACACCAGAGAGAGGCATCTTGGGGCATCTCTCGCGACAACATTCCACGCATGTCTGATCAGAAACAGGCCGGCTGCAGCGACCAACCCCTCCAAGAACCCTGAAAATGGACCCCTCCTCCCGCGAACCCCTCCACCCGCAAGGGGCCTGGCTGCAACGGCAACCCCCGCGCCCGACCACCATACAGATGTGTCATGCCCACGGGCTCTCGGCGGCTGCACCTAAATCTCAGTGGCACACACCCGCCCGCTTCTCCCCGTGGCCCAAGATCGCCAACGATGGCCCCCACGTGGGTTTATTTGCTGGCGCGGGGTTCACGGCCCACAACACCACCCCGCCAGCGGCTTCGGAACCGGAAGCGCTCCAAACAAGCCTGGAGAGGGGAGCCATGCCGGGCGCGAAGGCTGCAAGCAAGCGGTTTTATCCACAAGAGAAAAGAGAGAGGCACGGAACCAGAAAGTGACTTAGTGGGCCGCAAGTTTCGCAACCGAGCTGCACCCAGCTGCAGCCGACGAAAACAGCCCGGCAAGTCACAAACAGGTATGTATCGACAGGGCGCCAAGACATTCCCAGCTTGTTTTGGGTCGGCCATCTCGCGGGGAACTACCACCTGTGCCGTCATGTCCGCTGCGGATACCACAGTATGGAATAGGATAGGTACCTGGAGCTTAAAGTAGACCCATCTCCTCGCTTCGTCCCCCCCCCCGCCGAGTTCCTGCGTAAAGGGCCCTTCGGAGACCCAGACCATCAAGCCCCCTCCCTCTCCCGCCCTGACAGATGGAAGAAGCATCCCCGCGACAGCAACCACCACCGCCGCTGCCGCCGCCGCTTCACAAACATGGCCCTCCTCGCTGCGTCGAGATCCGCTCCCCGAGGCGTCTCCCTTAGCCAACAGTCCAACGTCATCTCCACAATCTACCCCCTGGTCAACAGTGCCGTCCAATTCCAGGCGCTCCTCGGTGCCGCCGCCATCCACCTCGTCATCCGCACCTACTTCGCCGCCACCATCCTCGCCGCTGCTTCGTGGTGGGCAAGCAAGAATATCGTCTGGAAGTCGTTGCTCCTGTCCCGGATCATCGCCGCGAGAGTGCTGTTCCTGACGCGGCGCCTCACATGGACGGTCTGGGACTCCAAGCAATGCAGGCGGCTCCGCAAGAGGCTCGAGTTTGAGCTGTTTGTGCTCATCCTCGGGCCCAGCGGCAATGCCCTGCTGCTGATGATCTTTTGGCCGGGCTGGCCGATGCTGGCCTTTCTGGGCTGGGGGTTTTGGCAACTGACGTCCTGAGAGTGAGCAACCCTGCCCCCAGCCGACCTAATAAAACCTCGCAAAGTGTGTTGTTGCTCATATGGGTGCTCCAGATGGATCGAATCTGCCGACGCAAACCACCCACGACGCCGATATCGCAACGCCATGTCTTCGTGCCTGTCCCCATTGCCACGCCGCGCGCGGCAAGCCTTATTTCGAAAAGAAAAAGGCATTGCCGCCGGGGTCCCGCCGGATCTCTTTCGAGTAATCCTTGTCGGGCTCGAACTCCTGCCACACGTTGGCCGGGTAAATGTGCTTGTTGCGCTGATACCACCGCCGGTCCACCACTTTGGTGAAGCTTGGATCGTCGGTCGCCCCTTCGAGAACTGCGAGGCTCGTACCGCCGCGGACAAGACCGGCCGCGCTGGGACCGGCGGCTGCTGGCTCTGTCGGCGGGGCCTCGGTGCTGTAGTCGAAGAGCAGCTTGTTGCCGGGGCCCATGGTCTTGTTGATGATGAAGAAATATAGCTCAAAATGCTAAGAGACAACAAGTTAGCAACTGGGTCATGCCAGCCAGCTATCAAAACAACACCGAGCCCAACTTACGTGTGGTACAATGATTGTCCCCCTCACCAACAACAGGTCGTCCACACTCACGCGGGCCCAGTCTCGCCTGGCGTTAACATTCTTATCCGCGCCAACCCCGAGCTGCGCGCCCACCTTGCGGCTCTTGTCCAGGAACAGCCAGACAAAGTCGCCCTTCTTGACCCGCACCACGCCTCCCGGGATGTTGGTACCATCGTAGAAGACGAACGGGATGGCAATCTCGGTCGCCTTGACCGCCGTCTGCAGCAGGAGAAACTCCTTGCGCAGCGCCTCCCTCTCGGCTGCCTCCCGCCGCAGCGCGGCTTTTGTCAACGCCCGCGGCACGATGCCGACCGATGTGTTTGCCACGACCTTGGTGCCAGTACTCTTGCCCTTGTCCTTTGCATCCTTGTCGTCCTTGTCGCCCGCAGCGGTTGCCGTATCTTCGCTGTTGTCGCCGCCCTCTTTATCCGCGTCGCCCGCTTTCTCTTTCTTCCCAGCCCCTCGGGCTACGATCTTGAGTCCTGGGCCATCCTCGTCCGCCTCGTCTTCGTCGTCGCCGAACGACACCAGCGCCTTGGCGCGCTTCTTCTTCTTCTTGTGTCTCTCCGCCTCGCTATTATCGGCGCTCGCGTTGATCGGGGTGGCTGTCTGGGAGCGGTCGGGAGTCGATGTGGTTGTGCGCGTCGATAGCGCCTCGCGCGCCTCGCGTTCCTGCTGCTCGAGGACCTCGGCGCGCCGCTTGCGAAAGTCGGATAGCGCAACCAGGCCCACTGTGTTGGTTGAGAGCCGCTCGTGGGTCGTCTTGTTTTGCGGCGTGAAGCGAGATGCCGGTTGCGATGGGTCCGACATGCTGGCGCGGGTGCAATTGCAGTCGCGATATTTCGAGTTTTTTGGGGGCGGAGCGGTCAAAAGACAAGGCGAGATGTTGGGTGGCTCTGGGTGTGGTGGGATGAAGCTGCCTTGGGTAAAATTACGTCATCGGGATACACCCAAATACGCCCCAAAAATTCCAAGGTAAACAAACATGTGCTTGGACATCCCGTTTCATGGGACTGCCACCAAACAAGAACCTTTTATTCACTGTGGCTAATCGACCTGCCATGGTTCACGAATGCTCTATTCCGAGGGTTTTGAGTTTACCCGCCAGAAAACCACCAAGGCTCTCAAAAATAAGCGGGTCATGACCCTCTCGCCAGCACAACCCGACTGAGATCTCTGACCTGCCAACAACAACCCTGATTTCGAATCCGAGTCGGCATTCCCCTGGCGCCGCGGCCTCTGGCGGCCCAGATGTTCCCTGCCTCATTCCTTCTGTCCGTTCTCGGAGTACTTTTCTTCTCCATGCCCTGCTCCAGACATTCTCTCTGGTTCTTCCCAACCCGCGAGCTGCGTTTGGCTCCCAAGTCCAGGAGAGCAAGTCCAGGGACCCTACACTCTCTTGGATCTGAGCAACAACCGGATCGACAGGCTTCACCGCTGGTACTCTCAACAACTCTGTCTCAACGGACAATGGCAGAATCTTTTTCCAGAGATTAGCTTTCATGCCGCGCGCCACATGCTCGGCCGGCCGCATGGGCCTAAAACTCCACCCCAGCGCCCACCTCCTCGTTTTGTTGCCCCGGACAAACTCGGTCACGGCGTAGTTGTCGACACCGTTCTCACGCAGCCGCTCCACGAGCGCCTCGAGGCTCGTGAGTTTTCCGAGCATCGATGTGTACCACTGGATGCGGTCCCGGACGATCAAAGACTCGTCCAGCAGTCGGCCCACGTGAGCCACTTCGCCGCCTTCGCAGACCATCTCAACCGGGGCCCCAGTGCATGCCGACATTGGTGGGCGGGCTTTTTTGCTTGCTGATGAGAGCATGTCCTCTTCGGACGTATAAAAAGGGGGGTTCATCATCACAAAGTCGATGGTTTGGATGCCCTGCTCGCCGAGTGGCAGCAGGGGGTCGTCGGCTTGCCTCTCGAGAAGTCGTATCCGGTCCCCCATGCCGTTGAGTTGGATGTTTTTCCTCGCATAGCTGAGGTTCTGGGCATCAATATCTGCGTAAAGTTAGCTTTGCACTTCGGCTCACCGGGGGAAGCAAGTGCCGACCCGTTGCCACAAAAGACCAGGGCCGCTGGGCTGTTCCCAGGAGGGGGTAGATGCAGCTGGCACCAGTGCCAACGTCGAGACCGCACAACTCTCGGCCAGACTGGTCATATGAAGTGGTGTCCATCAGGTCTTTCAGCCACAGGATATAGTTGTGGCGGTTTGGGACCTGTTGACATCAACGGTCAGCTCTCGTGTTGCAGAAATTGTGAGTCTGCTTGGGCGTGGGGGAGAACAAACAGGGGGGCAGAGTCTGTCGGCCGGGAGGTCGATGTTGAGGCCAAAGTCGAGCTCCAATAACGTCTTGGTCAGCTGCATGGTGGCCGCCGGGTCGCTGAAGTCCAACTGCCCATTTTCCTGGAGGCTGCAAACAGTCAGTCAATGGCGGTGGTCCATAGGTAGATGAGCTGTGGGCTGTCGACGAGGAGTATACCCACATGGCAGCAAACCGGGCGTCTTGCTTCGCAAGCTGCCGAAAGTCAGGCTCAGACTCGTACAGTCGCCGAAAATAGCCATCGGCAGAGACTCCGGGGCTCGGCCTGCCGATCCTCGATCTGTTGCTGTGTGGGTCGGCGTCCAAGCCGATGCGGGACTCGGATCCGGGCCGCGTCGTCCCCACTCCAACAGCCTCATCCGGCGCTTTTCTCTTCTTTCCCGCCATGGGAAGCGGGTGATACGTTCTGTGTTGCTTACCTCGCCCCGGGGCGCAGGACGATGGGGCCAATAAACCCCTGGAGTGAGATTCGATGGGTCAAGTTTGCCCGTGATAAAACTTGCCAAGTCACGTGGTGCTTTATTCTGGGAATTCGCTTGCTTGTTGGGGCGTCCCGAGCCTGCTCCAGAGCTGCTCCAAGGCAGTCGTCGTTCTGGTGGTTTGGAAGCCAACTGCCGGGGCCAGTGCCATTCTCCTCTGAGCAGGCAGTGAGCAGCTGCGCACGAAGTCGCGCCGCCCCCCACACCCAGCGTCGAATGCAAAATGCAGGGAGGAGGGAATGAATGCTGGGAGCCAACCCCATCAAACTTCCCTTGTCCGCCAGACAGATATGCGCTGCATCATCAACCGCCGCGCAGGGCATGGCAGGGCTGATGGGTGGGCCGCCGCTTATCCCGACACACCCAGCACCCTTTCCAAGGCTGTCGACCACCTCCTGCACACCAATGACGGATGATGCCGGGCCCTCGACGCGCGCCGCCACAGCGCCTTTTGCGGCCGGAAACGCTCCATGGGCCAGCCAGGCCCCTGGGTAGTGGGATTTATTGATTTATTGACCACCTCGTATTCGAAACACGGCAGGCGGCAGTCAGGCAACACCCAACTGCTGTCGGGCACGCGGCAGAGCAGGCTGGTCGTCCAAACCTCGGGCGAGCCCAGGACAGCAGGACAGCAGGACCGCATGTCGGCATGCGTGGATGGAGATAGAAGAAGAGGACGGGGATGCAATGATGCCAGCAGGAGGAGGAGTGGAGACCAGCTAGGCAGGGCCGCACTGGCCGGTGTGCTCCATCCAACCCCACGGACCCCAGGCCATGCACATTGCAGGCATCACGCTCGACGTGCTGCAATTCGCCGGCGAGCCAGCCAACAGGCAGCTCAGGCAGGCCAGACAGCGGCCGGCAGCTCCCTGTCCTCACCGCACCACTGCTGCAAGCTGCCGTCCACTCAGGAAAATGAGGCTGCCAAGGGTGGGAACCAAGGAGCCTCCCGTGCGCGGACTGCAGCTCACTCCCACAGGGCACAGGGGATGTCTGTCTGTCATTCTCGCAGGAGGGGCGGGGGTGTTGTTGGGTGTGTGGCTCCTTGGAGTTTGGATGTGGTCGGCACAGTGGATACAGTGGATGCAGTGGATGCGGGCAGGCTGCGGGGGCGGACCGCGGGGTGGGCCCAAGGCTGAGCGAGAGCACCCACTCCAGCAGTGAAGCAGCCAGTGAGTCGCCGGGTTCTGTTCTGGGCGAGTGGGCACCAGGCAGCCAAGCCAGGCAACCTGAGCCAAGCGCCATCCACTCATTGACTGCATCCCAGCCAGCGCCAGCCATGGATGTCCTCACTCACTGGGCCAGTCCTGGACTCCCTCCCATCGGGGCTGTCCTGTCCTATCCGGTCTGTCCTCCCTGACAAGTCCAGCCGCTTGTGTTCTGCGTGTCGGCGCGTGCGAAGAGGTCTCAAACCTCCCTGGCCACACCTAATCCTAATTTACTGGGGGTCAATAATTTCCATCGAGTTGCACCATGAGTGCCTCGTGACTGACCAGCAGCTTGGCTCACGTCGTACCTCTCTTCCCCCGGTTTCACCTCGCGTCACCCAAGACCACGACGCTCCTCCCCTGCGCTCCCTGATGTCCCCTATTTTGGTTCTCGCTCTCCCCCCCTCCCCCTGTTTCCCAGTCTTCGGGGTATTCTCACCCGACACGTGCGGCCTCGAAGTGGCCAGGACGATCGAGACAGGATTCCCACGCAGCCGACTGCAAGACATCAACGCACAGCCGGAGCCTCGTGTTGCAAATAAATCCCAACAGTTTGGGAGCGCTGACGGCACCCCTGTCAGCCTGGCCCGCGGACGACTCTAAATTCCTTGGTGTGCTGCGTATCCCGCCGTCCAAAGTGCCTCCCGTTCCCGGCAGCACACCACCTGCCTGCGGCCCCCCCTGCTCTCCAACCATCTCACCGACTTCTGCATCCTGTGGTGGTCGACAACCGGGCTGCATCAGCTTGCCGCGCCAACACGCGCGGTCACTGCAGCCTCGGGTTCCGCCATCGGACGCACCCGTCGGCGGAAGGCTGTCTGTCAGGCTGGAATGGAGAGTGTCCTTCTTGGTTCATGACCCGGGTGCAGTTCCCTCTTCTCCTCCTCTGTCGCATTACACCCAACTACCTATCTTGCCCTTCTCCCCAAGCACTTCTCGTCGTCGGCTTTCTCTCCCCCTCTTCCTCCCTCCCTCTTACACCCACCACCACCACCATCCACCCACCCACACTCCGTGCGCCCTCAACCCCCGGTAATCTCCTGGGCGTACGAAGAACAAATCTTCAACGAGCCCTACGAGCCGGCCTTCGCCTCCAACTTGCCAGCCATCCACCCACCCTCTGTACATCTGGACACCGCATCCCGAACTCTGCCTCCAGCTTGCCTGCATCTGCTCTGCTCACGCCATATATCCCCCTGAACGCTCGCCGCTCTCTGCACCGGCTGTCTTCCCCGGGCTTCCCTGCTGCATAACGCTGGACCTCCCTCAGTCGGCCACGTCGCCGCCTGGTTGCTCGCCGCGCCGCATTTTGAAGCTCACTCGTGGCCGTCCTGCCCCGCTCGTCCTCTCGCCGCCGCCGCCTCCGCTGCAAGCCTCCCCCGCCCATCGCCCACGCTGTAACTCGTTTGCTTCTTTTGCACCCGATCCCGCCGAAGCCAGCGCAAAGCCAAACAGTGAAGCGTAGACTCCTGCCAGCTTTACCTTGATCTGAGACAGATGGATTCTGAAGGCAAGACTTCGGCCGACGTGCGCGAGGGAAACCCGCCGGCTCCCGCAAAGGGCGAGGAACCAAAACCGCCGGTTGAGAGCGGCGCCAAGCCAGCCGACGGCGATGCAAAGCTCAGCGACAGGCCCGACAAGAGCAAGAAGTCGGCCAAGGAGAAATGCTCGTCCAAGAAGCACTCCAAGGGCAAGTCAGGCAAGTCCAAGAAGGCGTCGTCACCCGCAGACTCCTCGTCCGATTCGGACAGCGATGACAGCGGCAACGAGACCTCTTCTTCCTCGTCCTCCGACGACAGCCAGGCCGAGGCCGCACGCTCCAAGAAGAAACGGGTAGCCAAAAAGCGCCAGGAGCTCCAGAAGTCCACCAAGAAGACGCGCTCCAAGAAGCAGCAGAAGAAGGCCCCCAAGACCTGCGATGCCTCCGAGTCGGATTACGACTCGGATTCTTCCGAAGCCGATGGAAGCGGCAGCTCCGACGACGAAGGAGCCCAGCTGGGCACAACGGACCTGTTGAAGCAGATCCAGCTTCTCCTCCTGCAGCAACAGCAGCAGCAGCCGCCTCACCATCAGTCGCACCAGCTCCACCAGCAGCAGCAACACCAGAGCACCAGCAGTTCATACGCCTACCCTTCCGGACTGAACAACCGTGTTTCCCCGCCCATCTATGATACCGGTCTGCGCCATAACCCCTCGAGAGCTCGCCGCGGGGGCGCCCGTTTGCCCGGGCGGGGGAACCTCGACATGGGCGGTGCGGATCCCAACCTCATCCAGCAGCAAAAGGACAAGAAGAAGCGGCCAAAGGCGAGCAAGCTCGACTACAAGCGGGTTGACCAGGTGTGGGATGACACGATCCACAACTACAAGCTCCAAGACACGGCCGAGCGGACCGTCGACGCCCAGTATGACGAGTTCATCTTCCACGTCCGCCGCACCTTCGACTGGGAGGGCAAGTACAAGACCACCATCGTCGATATCAAGAGCAAGCTGCTCCGGGAGTGCCTCCAGGATGTGATCGGAGACATCAAGGGCATCAGCCTGGTTGACGACACCCCCAAGCTCGATCCCAACATGCTGTTCTTGTAAGTGACCTTCCCCTGTCGCCCCGTTACCACCTTATATCTCACACTCCTCACAGGTATCTCGAAGATCTCCGTCTGCACGTAAAGGAGCTCAAGAAGAGGGCAAAGACGGGCAGCGGCGGCGACAAGCACGAGCGCAAGAAGGCGAGGAAGCACACCGAGACGATGCGCCAGCACCTGAAAGTCCTCATCAAGTACATCGACAAGGATTACGCCGACACCAAAAACAGGTCAGTCCAGCCCAGTCCAGCCCACACACACACTGTGATCTCTTGGGGCCACATTTTTGCAGCCCACCCCGCTGACACGGTTTGTCTTTTTGTAGCCTCTATCCGATGCTGGAGAACGGCCTGATCACGTTCGACCTGCTCTGGGCGCTGTGGAAGCCCAACACGCTCGCCTACACGACCACGTACGGCTCGCACGACGAGCCCCGCGTGTTCAAGGTGGAGATGGCCGAGAAGCACCACGGCCTCATGAAGGGCGACTACTACTACATCGAGGGCAAGTACTTTGAGTACGACGGCAAGCAGTTCGGGTTCGGCAGCATGTCCGAGGAGATTGGCGACTTCCGCGGCGCGCGCAAGATCACGAGCCTCGGGTGCTACCCGCTCAAGTACCACAAGAACGAGGAGCGGCTGCGCAAGGAGCTGGTCGAGCGCGGCAAGAAGTTTGTGTCGCTGGGCGGGGTGCACTACAAGAGCCACCACGGCATGGCGTACTACAAGAAGAAGAAGTCCATCATCAAGGTCAACATCAACGGGCGCATCATGGTGGACCCGAGCATCCACCGCCGCATCAACCCCAACTACCCGATCTCGATGGTGCGTCCCAAGGACCACGACCTCTCAGACGGCGAGGACTCGGACGAAGAGTCGGCCTGCTGCGGGTGCGACAGCTCCGATGGGGAGGCTGAGGGTGCCGAGGTCGAGGACAAGCTCAAGTACGTGACCAAGGTTTTCCAGGACGAAAAGGGCCACGTGCAGATCATCCGCGTGCTCAAGCCCGACGACGAGGAGGGCGGCGCGGAGGAGAAGCTCGACAAGGTGGCGGCCAAGGGCGAGGAACTGGGGCTGGGGAACGGCGACGAGACGCCAAGCTCTCCTACCGAGTCCACGGCGGGGAGCAAAGCTAAGGCCATACCCGAGTTCAGCGACGAGGAATACCTGATCGCGTCCCCGGTTGTGCTTGGGTTTGCCTTTGCCGAGAAGCTGTGGCTCGAGTTCACCGTCTCGGGGGTCAAGGAGATTCAATGGAACGAGACGGCCTACGAGTCGCTGGTGCTTGAGCCCAAGACGAAGGATATTGTCAAGGTATGTGTTTTCGTTTGCCTCCTCCTTGTAGTATGACATCGCTAACCAACCCAACCACGGGAAACAGGCACTCGTTGAATCCCACAAGTACCACGCCACCGAGAGCATCGACGACGTGATCCAAGGCAAGGGCAAGGGCCTGGTTGGTAAGTTGATGCACCCCCGCGCCCCGGGTGTTAGTCTTCTCTTTCAGGGACAATTTTGCTAACGCACTGAACCAGCTGTTCTCCACGGTCCCCCGGGCACTGGAAAGACCTTGACGGCAGAGGGCATTTCGGAGCTCCTGAAGTGCCCCCTGTACATGGCCTCGGCCGGCGAGCTGGGCACAGATTCGCGGTACCTGGAGAGCGAGCTCCAGAAGATACTCGACATCTGCCACGCCTGGGGCGCGATCCTCCTGCTCGACGAAGCGGACGTGTTCTTGGAGAAGCGCAACATGCACGACATCCACCGCAACGCGCTCGTCAGCATTTTCCTGCGTCAGCTCGAGTACTTCCAGGGCATCCTGTTCCTGACGACCAACCGAGTCGAGGTAAGTAACACAACAAGCTTTTAGGAGAAGTAAGTGCATTGCTGACAACCCCCAACAGACCTTCGACGACGCGTTCCAGTCGCGCATCCACATCGCGCTGCGGTATGACAGCCTCGACCACCGGGCCAAGAAGGCCATCTTCCAGATCTTCATCGAGCGGGTGCGGGTGCTCGAGAAGATCAACCTGATGCCCTTCACCGAGGAGGACTACAACACGCTGGCGCGGCACGAGCTCAACGGGCGGCAGATCAAGAACACGGTGCGCACGGCGCAGGCGCTGGCCGTCAACAAGGGCGAGCCGCTGTCCATGAGCCATATCCGGCAGGTGCTGGACGTGCAGACCAACTTTGAGCGCGACTTGAGGGGCGGGCCGGGGTATCAGGACGCCATGAGGGGCTATGTCTGATCTTCTTGTTTTTTGTCAGGTTGTTGTGTGTGCTTGGGAGAACCGCCTGTGATGTGTGATTGTTTCTGGGGAGGGTGTCAACGGGCCGCGGGGGGTTGGGGTTGAGGCGGGGATAAGGCGCTGGGAGCATTTGCGGGGCTGGGCGGTGAGGGGGCGCCGGAGAGGGGGGTTGTTTTCGTGGGTGTGTCTTGGATGTCTTGGATGGCGCTGGTTCTGGATCTGGGTCTGGACGGGCAAATACGATTGTGTAACCAAAGGGCGTGCGCATTTCCTAATAATACAGCTCGTTATTGCTCGATCTAGCCACATGTCGTCGCATCTTGAGCTCCGGACCCGGAGCTTGGTCCTGGTTGATGGAACAAGCGAGCTGCGGGCTGCGAGCTGCAAGATCCCTGGCGAGCGGAACACCCCTAGCAAACACCCCTGTTGGGCCCACTGATTCCGTCAAGCTTCTGTGCCGCCGGCTAAGACACCGCTATCAGGTTCTCGAAGATAGCGCGCAGGCATGGTGTTAGGCTTCTGATACGGCGCGACGGCAGGGCCAACTGCAGTC
>FTEL01009597.1_pt1 | contig 23781 bp, 30 predicted proteins | sample 1658911 | NCBI WGS metagenome assembly FTEL01 (sample SAMEA3914869, study PRJEB12502) | metagenome | biome: forest; material: soil | place: USA | collected 2012-03-12 | depth 0.1 m
CGCAAGATGCAGTGGGCCGAAGAGGACCGACGGCGCAGACAACAACAGGAGGACGACGAGAGAGACCGCCAGCGGAGACAGGACGAGGAAGACAGACAGAGGCGGCTGCGGTGGGAGGAGGAGGACCGGCTGCGCCTTCAGCGCCAGGAGGACGAGGATAGGGAGCGCGAGAAGGTGGACAAGGCCAAGGCGAAGAAGAAGAAGGCTACTAAGAGCCCCAAGGAGAGGAAGGCCGAGGGGCCACGAAAGGAGCCGCCCAAGCCGAGGATTGGTCCGGCGGGCAATCCCGTGCCGCCCGTCAAGAAGGGCAAGCCCGCCCGGTCAAAGCCGCCGGGCATGGGGGGCAGGAAGAAGACGAGGAAAACGAAGTAGACAGCACAGGAGAGACAAGGTGGAAAGAAAGGAGGTGATGGGGTTTGAAAAGTTGGGAAATTGAGATGACGCAACAAAGGTGAGGGGGTTGAGAGACGAGCAGTTCTTTGTCTGTCGTGTGTTACCCACAGGCAACTTCAGTTCTCAGCTACACAGCCACTGAGAAAACACTAAAGACGTTTTGTGGACCCCAACTCCTCGTCCATTCTCATGCCTCCCTCACAGCTTCCCGCAGTCAAAGAAAGCACCGCAGCTAGACTCCAATTACACAGCCGTGGTTTCTTACCTCCTCCATCCCTGAACCCCTCCCATCTTCATCCTTCCTCTCTCTTCTCCTCAAGTAGAAAACAACGGTCCTCCCGAGTAGATTGCTAACAGTCTCCGGGTAAAAATTCTGAATGCCAAGGCCTATCCTTCTCTCTCTCCCTCTTCTGGTAATCCCGTCTGTATCGGTCCCCCAACACGAAACGCTCCGCGTCTTCGTTCAAAATGTCTTCGTTTGAGTGTAACCAATCCCAAACAGCTTCAGGACTACCCATTTCTTCGAGCATGTTCTCATCCCAGTTTGTCCATTTCCAAGGCCATGCAAAATCCGCATAGAAGTGGGCGAGGCCGCCTTCACTAAGACAAGCCAACGGCCTCAGGATCCGGTTGTATCCAGCCAGTACTTCGTCCCCTTGTGCTTGGGAAAGCTCCCCGCGCTGGCCAGGGAACTCGGGAGAAATAGATTTCACGCCCGCCATGGTCAGTCTCAGTGTAAGGCTGGGAATGCTGAGTTTGCTTTTCGCCCAGTTGAGAGTGTGAGCCCAGTCCTGGAGGGCCAGGTGCCCATCCTGTGGCCAGCACTGGTCATTGTATGGCGGAAAGACCAACTCGAGAAAGCGGAGGTATTCTAGACCGTTGGCGGGGACCACGTCCCTCAAGAACTGGCTTGCTGCAAAGCGCTGGGCTGGGTAGGCGGATGGACGAGGCGGTGCTGGAGGAGGCGGTGCTGGGGGCAGTGGAGCCGAGTACCATCTGTTTCCCCATCCGTCGTGCCTCTCGACCCACCCTATCATGGGAAAAACGAAAGCTCGATAAGGGTTGAGCGGCGATGCTAACGAATCGCTAACGACAAAGCGATTCAGAGAAAAAAAGACGAATCTCGCGTCCTCGGCCAGGGTATGGCAGACGAGGAACAGAGGCGTTGGCGGGGCCCAGCATCTGCAGGTAGACGAGAAGGCGGCATGTCGGACGCGGCAGAAGCAGCCGATAGAGGTGCGGTACAACAAATAGCTGTAATTGACACATAATTGGTGGTGACACCCCCCAAATTGGCATCCGTGGTGGTAGGTGGGAGGGCAGAACTCGTGATAGGCTCCGGAACATCCCGAAGAGGGATAGTGATAGCCGCGTTCCAGCCGAGTCCATAAGACTTCCCTCCAGGGGGTAACCAAATCGGTATATCCGAGGATATGAAGACGGAGCTCCCGAGGAAGGTTGAGGAGGCGAGGGCTTGACGATAGCGATGGTGGTGAATGAGGTTCCAGCCTGTGGCAGGCTTGTTGTGCAGCATGCTGTGCAATTTGAGCGAGCTCGGAATTTGGACTCCTGCAAAGCCTAATGTGGCACTCTTTGAGCTCCGGAAATGAAGAAAGTGGCGTAACGACCTTTCTCGCCAAATCCGTCTCTTGCTGGTCAACGTCGCACACCAAACAGAGCTCGAGAGCTCGGGGGCGAATCCTCGAAGACAAGTACTCCGCTGTCCGCAGCCAGTCGTCAAGCATCAACCCAGCGATGGAGTGGGAACCTTCAAGCGGCCCGTCGTGATGAGTTGGATAATCTCCCTGGTAATGACCTTGGCAATGACTCTCTGGCAGACTAAACCAAGATACTCCCAATGGTCCGTCACAGCACTTGCCCTCCGACTCATTTTTCCGCCGGTGATGACACGAGGTTTCGTTGAGCACAATCTTGAGACTGGCCAACGACGCAAGCGACAAAGGAGTGAGGTTTCGCAGCGGCTGAAGCGACCGTTTGTTGCTATAGTGAATGACGAATCTGTTGGCGGAAAACATCAATGCCGAGGCCTCGACGTAGAGGGTCCGGCACGATAGCAACAGGCCTCCAAAGGCAATCTGTTTGGACGACTCGAGAGGACCATCCAGGTCGAAGAGCAGCGGCAAACCGTCCCAACGCGCCACACCGATGTAAAAATAGATGCGGCGTCGAACTGAAGGGGGGAGGCGCAGAAGAACAGGGGTCGACGAATCCGCCATTGTTGGCACGGTTGCTTGACAATTCCTGAGGAGAGAGGCCAGAGACCCGGAGTTGGGCGATGTGACTGCCCGCACACGAAAAGATTTGTTTGTTGGTTGAGGGTGTTCGGGCCTAGTGGGTGAGTTGTTTTTGCGAGGTCGGGCTGCAGCTGCAGTCGCGTCACGGGGTGGCTGCCTGCGCCTTTGTTGGGACGGACTGGAAAACCTTATTTGCGTTGTGACTGAACCTGGAAGCAGCGATTGGCGGAACCTGGATGCTTTGAGGAGTGATTTGTATGGGTCGTTTTCCTCATATCCCAGCCCCTTATTTGCCACCGGCATAGTATGCAATCCTCCAGAACCTAGGTCATCCTCATCTGATGGTCTGATCGATATTTGATCATCACTCCGGCCATGGAGAGGCGCCGGCGCGTAATCGGATCGTCCTTTAGTTTGTTGGGACGAAGCTGTCGCGGGCCACCGCCCGACCCACTCTGCAGACCGCCCAGATTCCTTCAGACGAGACGACAAGATTCCTCAGTTTCGGGCGAGGCCGTTTCAGCCTTCAGACGAGATCGGCCAACATCAAGGCCCTAGCCCACGGGCGAGCCCGCCCCATGCTACCCCAAGCTAGTTGAAGCGAGGTTTCAATTCAATATAGTGCCACTTCTGCCTCTTGGACAGTGCCAATTCGTATCGGTTGCAAGGTGGTAATGTTGATGTCTGCTGTTGGCTGTTGAGGGTCCAGAGCGAGGCCACGTCGGGATGCCATAGATCATCGAATGAACCCTGCTTTTGGCCGTGTGTGGGTGTTGAAAACAAGGCATCTTAGTAAAGGGGAGACTAATGTTGTGCCTCAGTCTTTCCCAAGACGAGACACCGACCAGTTGACGTGCGAAGGCCAAGCGGCCAGGCAGCCAGGCGCGGCCGACAGAGAGATGGCCTCACCGATTCTAGGAGGGGATGGTGGTAAGTGGTGGTGGGTGAAGGAGCAAGGCGTAAGGAGCTGGATGCAAGGAGGAACTCTCGCCCCAGCTCACGGCTCGCGAGTTGGACGTTTCCATCGCTGAGTTCTCACTCACTAGTATGGATGATAGCCACATTGCAGTCGGGGTCTTGCTGCCCACCTGCCCGCTGGGCCACAGACCTGTCCCGGACCCAGGCAATTGCAGTGCCACACTACGCCAGCCCGTCTCAGTCCCAATGGCCTTCAGGCTCACCCGGCTTCGGGCCGTGGTCGTCGCTATTTTGAGGCAGTCTAGGGCAAACAAGTTTGGCCTGTGTTGGAAACAGGAAGCTTTCCGCAGCGCAGCAACGTCCCCTTCTCCACCTAAGTTGGGGAACACAGATATAAGTCGCCTGATTCTATCATCTTCATCCAACATTTCCATATCCTAAAACATCTTTCTCACCTTGCCCCTTGTCTCCTTCACTTCTCGCAGGACGAGATATCAACGTCGGTACTTAGGCTGTGCTTATTATTGCTTCTCATTCTTTTCATCTCACATCGAACGGACTCGCTGGACGAGTTACAGCCACCAGTACCGCCATCCAGCGTTCCCGAATTATCTACCCTTCTTTCGTTCACTTGCTGGACAAGTGCAATTTGCAGACCTCCTCCCTCCACCAGCGTCTACCCTCAAATCCGTTCATTGATTACCATGGAGAATCAACCACCCTTCCCGGACTACTGGATGACACCGGTAGGAGATGGCCCAAACGAAGTGACATGGTGGCGGATGAAAGAATACCCTGGCCAATACACTACGAATATCCGCTGGGCTGATCTCCAGGATGAAGTCCGAAAAGCTTTCATCTGGCTTACTTCCCGGAAAGTAGATACTTGGGTGGAGACCGACAACGGTAAGAATAAGGCATGTCTATTGTCGGCGCTCCATGTCCCGAGACCCCAAGGCGGATGCATCTTCTTCGCAACGATCGGCAGAGGGCCAAAAGCCGAGAGAATGGCGGTCAAACACGTCGCTGAAGTCGTTGCACCCAAGTGGTACGCCGCCACCGACAAGAAACCCAACTGGCTTCACTGCGAAGACGTGGCATTCTTTGATTTTGAGGAATACAACTTGGCACTCAGCGCCGAAGACCCAGCTAAAGTGAGGATCACAAAAGCCGGCCACTTCATTCCGCTTGGTCCTACTGGCGTTGCGCTTAAGATGCGAATTGCCGTCTGGGGTATACGAAGTTTCAATGCCGAACCTCACGACGTGCTGCAACTACCCTGCAATGGCAGAGACACGACGAAGCCCAGAATTCCTCACTGCCAAACAGTCCTCAAACGTTTGGGGGTGGAGTGGTGCACACCGGACAAGATCAGACAGGAGTGGTTGAATGAAACCTCCAGAGCAAACCAAGCGGCTGGCAACTCTGGCGGCAACTCTGGCGGCAACTCTGGCGGCAACCCTGGCGGCAACTCTGGCGGCAACCCTGGCGGCAACTCTGGCGGCAACTCTGGCGGCAACTCTGGCGGCGGCGGCGCTGGGCACATATACAGAGGGCCTCAGGGGGGTTCTAACGCTGTCCAGTTCGGCCATATTATCGGTAACATGTCACACACCCAGAACACAAGTTACCCAACGCACGGTGGCAATTCCTCATACGACATCGCTCATCACATGTCAGGACTCAGCATGGGCAGCACGCCAAACCCAGTCGCCCACTCCGGGGGTCAGCTGTCCTCCGACAGCGTCCTTTTCGCCATCCAGAATCTTGGCGAGGGTGCGACGAACAGCTACGGTCACCCAGTTTACTCCGGCATAGTTTCCGACGGCAAGACAGGCACCGCCGTCCGGCTTATCGCTGTCAACGTTTACGGCATACCTCGTGCCGGCAAGCCGAAGTCCCGGGACTTTTGCTACCTTTCCGATTCGCCAAAGAGCAAGATGAAGGTCTTTTCAACCCCCCCCGACGTTTCGAGCAAGGATCCAAATCCCAACCGAGCGAAGGAACTGCGCAAGATTGCGAAAGCGCTCCAGGAAGGTCAAATGGCCCCCGCCACGGTTTCGGACCATGAAGCATTCAAAGCCCATCTCTACCAGTCTGCTACTCAAAGCCACCACACCTACTCCGCCCCCGACCACGGTCACGATAGCGAGAGCCACAACACATATAGGCCCTCAACTGCCGGCAGCAGTAATAGCGGCGGTAGCGGCGGCAGCGGTCACTACACCACCCGCCCCGGAAGCCAGGATGGTCACGCCGATTATGCATCCGCCCCGCGCACCAACCCGTACGACCAACAACACCACACTGTGGCTGTGGCTAGCTACGGACAACCCACTATAGCCAGCTACGGATACCCCACTGCAGCCAGCCACGGCTCTTACCCAGGAGCTCACCACGATACCAAGCCGAACTCCCGCCCCTCCACTAGCGGCAGCGCCGGCCCGGGCCAACCTCACGTCTCCCAGAGCGGCCCGGCCAGCAGCGGCCCGAGCAACCCACCTGCGGCCAAACAAACTCCGGCGCGGCCTCCTAGGGTTCAGTTGGGGGATTCCAGGATCAAGGCCCCGGGCAAATACACCGTGCAATTCGCCGGTGACGACATGACCTATATCACTGTCAAGGATAAAAAACAGGCTCTGAAGAACTACAAGTTATCCTGGTCGGATAAGAATGCGCAGTACTACATCTCGTTGGGCGATAGTCGAAAGGACAGGATCTATCTTGCTAACGTCTACACGTAATGAGTCCTCTGCTGGGTCGGAGGACCCATGTATTGGACTTGGTACGTGTCTTGGTCATTTGTTTTGGTTTCTTTTAGTCTTTCTATTTTTGTTTCTGTCTTGCGTTTCAATCTTTGGTCTCTATTTTTCAGTGTCGGTTTCTCGCTTGGCTTTTAACATGGCTTCTTCTACCTGGGATTGTATTTTCGGTTAGCAGAAGAGAGGATAGCTCAAATACCCCCTATATCTCAAGAGACAACCCTAACGCATCTCAAATGTATATTTTCTCGTTCAAAAATTAATCATGTAGGGCATTTAATTACCATGAAGTTCGCTAGTTTTGAAGATTGTATAGGTCAGGGTATATAGTATAGATTTCTGTGCAATCCATACTCGTTCCTTGTGACTGCTGTTTTCAGTCCCTACCTAAGTGAGCAGGGATGCTGTGCTAGTCGGCCATCCTCTGCAACGAACCCCACACTCTGAAGATAGCCTCGCTCCATCTAGGACACTATGTTCCTCCCTCAGCAACCAGCGTCACGGGCATCTAGCTTGTTCAACTCCTCTTGTAGTCGCTTAACGACCTCAAGGTAACCACCCTTAGACGCCAACTGTAACGCCGTGCCGCCCCCGGTTTTGGCAGGGACGGCATCGACCTTAGTTCCAGCTTCAAGGAGCCGCTCAACAATCTTGAGATGACCCTCTCCGGAAGCTGCGTGCAACGCAGTACGCCCGTGGAACCCGGACGCGGCATTAACATTCGCTCCAGCCTTGAGAAGCCGATCAACCACCTCGAGGTGGCCGCCTGCGGAGGCTTCTTGTAAAGCAGTGTAGCCGTCTTCGTTAGGGCTGACATCGGCGCAAGCTCCAACCATCAGGAGCCGTTCAATAACCCGAAGATGGCCGCCCTGGGAAGCTGCCTGTAATGCGGTGCGGCCGTAGAGCTGAGTAGGCCTGGCATTGACGTCAGCGCCAGCCATGAGGAGTCGCTCAACAATTTCAAGGTGGCCACCTCCAGAAGCTGCTTGTAATGCGGTACGGCCTGCGAACTTGGCAGGGTCCGCATTGATGTTAGCTCCACCTTCGAGGAGCGGCTCAACAACTTCGAAGCGGCCGTTCCCAGAAGCTTCGATGAGAAGCATGGTTGACAACTCAAGCGAACCGTCGCCTTCGATAAGAGCGTCGAGCATTTCGACGTCCCCTTTAGCTGCTAAAGTCCGCATCCTCTCGCGTCTGTTTGAGTTGGACATCCCGCCAGAATCTCGAATGAGACGTACGAGAGCGGAGTGGCGGAGTTATAAGCTCCAATCTAGGAAGTTTGGGTCTTGGGCGTCAAACTCTTGCTGCTCCGGCCAGGGTCTCCCCGCCACGTCGGGTCTCTCCGCGAGGTCGTGCCCGTAAGTGGCAATTTGGTGCCACAGATCCCACGACGCGGTGGAGCCCTTCCTAAATCTGGTGGTATGTGAAATCCAGTGTGCTGAGGCGTATTTGAGGAAAGGGTGAGCTTGTACCAGGTTTCCCTTGGCCTTCTCGGCAACTCCTCTTCCGTAGCTAGACAGAAATCCCACAAAATCTAGTTCAGCCTTACTTCTTTGACGAGTCGAGCTCCAGGCAAGTGCTGGGAGGTACCGAGAACTTTCAACTTGGGCGATAATGCCACTGTTGCTATTGCAGTTGGATCCACCAGCTTCATTGGTTGCGGCCGTCGAGCAAGAGTCGTCTTGAAGTTATTGAAACTGAGATAAGTCACGCATATCTCGCCAGCATGGTGGTCGGCGTTTGCCAGGTTGACGCGGAAGTTCTCGACTTGCAGTCCTCTCGGTACCTCGATGATGAATCTGTGAATGGCCTGGTGGGCGAATTGCACCGTCTTGAGCTCTTCATCCACATGAACCAGATTTTCACACCATGACGCGAGTTGATCAATGCCATTGATCAGTCGCTCGGGCACCAAATACGGTTGGCCAATCTCAATAGATATAGCCTCGCGGAGCTCGTCCAGTGTCAGGGGACGCTTCGCCGTAGCGACCCAAGGAAAGGTTTTCACCGCGACCGCAGTGTTCCGTCTGGAGATAACCCTCAAAAGAGCTCGGCAAATGTCTCTGCCAATGTCTTGGGAAGACATCTGATGGCGTTGCGGATGTCGCGGTCACAATGCTGGGCGCAGAGTTCGTCCATGAGGAAGGTGACCGAAAGAAACCCTGCTATTTAGTATATATAAAGATGGGGAGGAGCAGGGTCTGTCAACGTACACTCCGTCTGCATGCTTAGTTATAGCTTGCTCGATGTCCAAGATGAGAGACTGGTCTCCAACCACGAGATCTCGGTTCTCTATTCTCTCTTGAAGTGCCTCTTTGACATAGAGAGTAACATCGGTGTTTGCTCCCACGGACGCCATCGACAGACGTTCAATGCCTGGAAGTTTGTCTTTAAGTTCTCCACTTAGACTCTCACGACCTGCGAGGAAAACCTTCAGACCTGGTCCACTCGAACCGAGGGATGCGAGGCAATCAAGAAGATCGCGTCGTTCTCCGGGTTCAAACTCATCCAAGGAGTCGATGAAAATGTATGATCTGTCCGATTGGGCAAGTATTTGTCGAAGTAGAACAGTCAGTTCACTAACCCCTGTGGATGGGTTCTGATCCAGTTCCACCAGACTAGCTTCCACTTCCTCAGAGAGTGTCGCTGAGTTGAGCGATTGTCTGATGATGGATCGTATGACTGTTTCCGCGCATAACGATTGTGGGTCGTTAAGTTGAGAGGGGGGGGGGGGTGACGCTTTCAGTCTTGCTCTTGTGCTCTAAGACGTGTCTGACCGCGCTCGCACTATAAATCGGCGTGTGAGCGAAAGTCCACAGTGGCTTTGCGAGCAACTCAAGCAATCGAGTACTTACACGAGAATCGTCTTGCCAGATCCGACTACGCTCACTGTATTAGCATGAATTAGATGGTTTTGGAACAGAAGAACCCACTTTTCCCCGAGCACCAGATCCAAGGGGAGTCGCCTTCCTTCCATCAACAAAACTCAGCCGTGTCAAATATCCACTCTGCGGTGTTACGGTGGCGCTCTTTATGAGCGCGCTTGAATGGGGGTAGATGATCATGGGAAGACAACGAATCGAGCAGCTGGCGCCTTCGTTCTGGGGGATTGTCAGGCGTCGTTGCCAAGAACTGGAGGGAGTGGGAAGGCGTACGTGACCGGCGCTTGTCTTGTTGCAGCTGCCATTCCTTCATGGTATCAAGATTGTCTCCCGTCTGAGACAGGATTCGTTTTGGCTTGTGTCTGTACCCAGATGCGGCCTCTCTTTCCTTCTTCTGGAGTTCTTGGTCTTGGAAATCGGCCGGGCCTTGGCCAGGCCGATTTCTTCCCTAACCTCATCGCCACACCCCTGAAGCTTGCTGACATCCGACTCGAATTCCTGCTCAGGTGATTGCCAGACAGCGTTCAGGAGCTGTGTTTTCCCTAGGGTCAGTTAGCGATGGCAAGCTCTTGATCAAGACGGACAGCATCGGCGCGACAAACAATCTCGTTTAGCAACCTCCACCGCATGTTTGCAGCAACGGATGAGAGAAGCGTGGAAGTTACACAAAGCTGTTTGAAGCCGGACCGAGTTTGGATAATTACAGGATTTTGTTGGGAGGCGCCCTGCGCCCCACCTGTTCTGCAGCCACCCACCTTGCCCACACAGCCTTCCTTTCTTCCGCCTGCACCACCAAGAATACCATCACCAGTTGACTTCCCTGCCGCACCCGCAACAGATTTCGTACTCGGCATACCGTATACAGTGTGCCGCGAAACCCATGAAGAGGTTAGAAAACGCTCCATAGTACGAAGTGAAGTTGAATGCAATCTGGTCCGAGTTAGCGCGGCGGCTCAGCATATGGTTCCCGTACAGCGTACTCCCCAAAACACAGCGGCTATCTCTGGGTTTGATGAGACGAACGTGTCGATAACTGCGGAGAACTGTTGGGCAGATGCCAGGACGGAATGTAGCCGGGTAGCGATGCTGCGGCGTCTATGTTGTTGACTGGCATCGAGTTCCGCGGTGAACACGAGCACGGCATCGGCGTCCGGGATGGATTTGATTCTCTTGAGCGCCGTTCGTTGGTCCTCTGTCAGGATTCTTTGGAAGTCATCGACCGCCTCAGTGAGCTGCTTTGCAGGCGACTGTGCCCCCCTCGAGGATTGAGATGCGAGAGCCAAAACCATAGCAGGCGTTGGGTTGCATGCAGTCAAAACCATGATGAGCAATATGTATGAGGTGAGACGTGTTGAAGTGATCTGCTGGGCAATGGGCATGCATCGGTGAACATCGTCAAGAGGCCGCGCGACATGGATCGCGCAAACGAGGCGCTTTCCAGTCAACCTCACGCTTCCGCCAGGGTTGATCGGAGCGGGGTCAGGAAGGGGGCGCAGCCCAGCCACATCACCTGCAGAAACAGAAGCCCAGTTGGCGGTGGCACACAGGCTGTCAGCATTGCTTCATCAGCAGCCACCGAGAAGGTCTTTTTGCCCCTCATCAATAGAATCTCAACTTTGTCGTCTCCTGCCCGTCCACGGTCCATCGCCTTGCCGCTCCACGTCTCAACCTTGAATTCGAATCTCCGAGGAAGCCCGACTTCAATATCATGGTTTCGTCGATTTTCCGCCTCGCTCCCTTTACCAGTCCGCCGGAGCCGCTTCCTCTGGGCCGCGTCCCGGGCCCCAAACTAGCCCCTTTCACTCCAAATGCCTGGGCCGATATCGAATTTGACGAGTTTCTGGGCCAGGAAAACGACGCGGACTCTCAAGTCTGGAAGGTCCAGATCAACGGAGCTGGGTTGTTTGCCCTCAAAGCGGTACATGATGATACGTGGCACACTAGTTCAGCGCTTGCTTCGTCAACTCGGACTCTAACTCGGAGTGCCCTCTTTAGTTTTACTTCTGCCACTCGGATTCTCTCCGTGACGGTCAAGGTGGGGGACCTTACGAAGCCACTCGCCAACTTGCAGCTCTATGTCGACTACTTTGACCCCTTCAATTGTGAGTGCCGTGCCTACTATGACCAACTTAAGGAGGAAAAGCGCGAGCATCTGGCCGTCAAAGCCTACGGCTATCTCCTCCTCACCCCCCAGCAGGAAACTGACTTAGCCTAGAAGGTAACGGGCGAGTCCAGCCAGCTCCCCCACGCCAACGCGGGCAAGCTGAATGGCTACAATTTCTGGAGGCGGCACGAGCAACACCGCGGACTGCCTGTCCGCGCCATCGTCAAGGAACTCATCCCCAGAGAGGCACTAAATCCCAATCAGGCCCAGGGCATGTGGGCGGACTTGCAAGTCCTCCACTCACTAGGTATATTTGTGGGAGATACACACGGCGGCAACTACCTAGGCGGGAAGCTCGTCGGCTTCAGCCGCTCATGGCCTATGTACCATCTGGCCGTGGTCTAAATCTACGACAGCACACTTCAAGACTTGATGTTAAACGAGCTGCAGCATCTGCTAGATTATTGCTACGTCTTGAGGAACAGTTTGTCAAAGACGATAACTATCCCTCAAGACCTTGAGGCTTTCTGCTCGGGGCACATTGCCAAGTATAAAAAATCTTCCGAGGGCGTACAACTGGCTCAAGTGGGAGAAGAATGTCGACGCGGCAAAGGCGGATGTGGAAGAAAGGCTATTTGAGAGGGCGGCCTTTTGAGCTCGCGGCGCTGCCGTGCACCTGCCTGCCTAAAACGGCGGCATATGCGTGGAATCTGTGTCAGGTGCGCGAAGAAATGGACAGGCTGGCTGGGGGAAATACTACCTAGTACCTTGATAGCACCAGTGTCAACGCCCTGGCGCTACAACACAACCTGACTACACCAAATTTATCCTCCAACGTCCCTTGTACGCAGTCGTCACTCTATGAAGTTCGTACTACTCCGAGCCACTCTCTAGCAACATACTCCCACATCCTCGCCGCACCCTCGACGGGATTCTCCTACCGCTTGCCAGTATAATTTCAAAAAGTCTCGCGCGCCTCCTGCGCCACAGTCGGCTTTGAGGCTGTCGGGCACCTTATAGGGGGTGCGCACGGCAGCGATGACACGGTCGCCATCTTTGATGGCCTTGAGGGCGAGCTCGAGGCCGAAGCCGGTGTTAGCGCCAGTGGTGTGCCAAACTCGGGACGTTGTGTCTAGGAAAAACACGGCACAGGTCAATGGGGTTGGTGAGATTGAGACCCTGGGGATTTCTTAAAGGTGATCGGTGCTGAAATGCCACAGTGATGAGCGAGCGACTTATATACCCCCTTGTCCTCCACGACCTATTCAACGACAGCTTACTCTACATGCGGCACTACCACTACAGACATGCCGCATCAATTGCTTCCCTTCATTCATAACAAAGCATCCCGCATATCTTCTGCATATATTGCAAGGGCACCACAGTTGAAAGCAAGACTGGCAGATGGGTAAGCCAGAGGAATCAGCTGGGCTGCTCGGGGTTTGAGAAGTCTTGATACCTATCATGTCAGTGTGTAATCGTTGAGTTCGCCGACGGCGAGAACCCTATGGGCTGCTACGTGAGCCTACACAGTAGAAAGCGCCATCAAATTGGTGATTTGCAGTCGGCGGCACCCTCAGGTTGTCGAGGCCGCCTGTCATCGATGGCGCATTTTCACAAAGCAATCCGACTAAATTCCTATCGAGTACCTTTGCAGAAAAGAGAATTTGCGTGCGATTAAAGCTCCTTCACTAACAGCGTTTCTTTCCAACTGCCGTTTCTAGTCCACGACAAGATGCAAAATCTCTATCCTGGCGCTCAGTCGTTCTTCTCGAGGGCGAACAAGTTGTGGCCCGTGTAGTTATAGGCTGTCACCGTCTTGAGCGTGCCATCGACCTGCCGGACATTGGTAGGTGTGATGTCAATGTAGATGTGCGCGACCTGGTGCTTATTGTTGGCCGTCTGGTTTGCGGTCTTGACTCTCACGGTTGAGTGGTCGGTTGCATCGCTTCTGCTTGTATGCAGTGAGTTCCTAGCAGTGTGCCGAGCTCAGGCACGTTGTTACTCGCTTGTTCCTATATACTGAGAGAGAGGATGAAGAGGCCAGCTAACGAAAGTTCTTACCAAATCTCCATGGTTGTGAAACTACCAAAATCTGCCTCTGCTGCCGCAACGCGGCACGCCGAGAGGATGCCGTTTGATAGTTCCCTATTTCGCGGCTGGCTTGCCGCACGCCAACTAACAGCCGGTGCCATTGTATCGATGCGATGGAAGTAATGGGAGCGAGTAATGTGAGCGATTAATCCAAGAATATGGAGTGAATCTTCTCCCGCAGCGAACGAGACGAAACCATCTCTCTTCGGTAATGACGACAGGAGGGAGTGGCCAAGCCTTTATCTCGCGAGACGGCCTCTTTCTACTCCGAAGGGCCCAAGACCTGCCCGGGCCCGGTTCGACCCATTGCCAGGCTCGGGTTCCGAGTATATCTGTCAATAGTCCCATGTTGTGTGACCTGTTCAGACTGCAGAGGGGCTGAAGATGTGGGGTTTCAGGCAACGCGATTGGTTTTGGCCGCGAAACGTGCAGCCAATTACACTCTTCGATAGTCGGTCGGTGATGATTCTGATTGTCTCCGTCTGGTCAGGGCCGGATGGAGGGAGTCTGGTGATAAAATCTATCGTACGTTTTGTACTAGTAGCTGCTTCTTCTCCTTGCCATCATGACTCAAAGTGCTTTCCAACGCCATGCCACGCTGTCCCCAAAAAAAGACAGAACTCAATTATCCTCGGTCTGATCCTCCCCGCCTGCCGGCACCGGCTTGCCAAACGCCCGCGTTGGCGTGCCCTGCTGAAACAAATAATCCAGCTGCGCGTAGGTGACGTTCCTCGTCTCGGGAATGTCAATCCAGGACAGGACAAAGCCGATGATGCAGAAGCCGCAGAAGACCAGTCCGATCTTGCCCCCGAGGTTGCCCTCGTCCGCGTTGAACATGTAGGGCACGCAGAACGAGAACACCCACGTCATGAAGGCATTGACGAAGAAACCGAGACCCAGCGTTTTTGAGCGCAGCGTCACCGACGGGATCTCGGCCGCCACGATGGGGTATGCCGTGCCGACTCCGAGGTTGCTGCAGCAGGCGGCTATGATGAGAGCCACGCCGACAAATCTGGTGCAAGGTGCCGTTAGCGCTTAGATCGAGAAAAGAAGATTGGAATTCGAGGGAGAAGATGGGAAAGCAGGGCACGTACCTAACCGCTGTGGGATTCGATGGCCAGAATCCAACAATGCCCATGGCGAGGAACACGACGCCGGCAGCAACGAAGCTGGTCAGGATGGCGGTTCGGCGGCCGACATGGGCTATCACAACCCAGGAGATGAGGGTACAGGCCATGCTGAGGCCCACGCCGATTTGGTTGATGGTCAGGGACATGTTCGGACTCATGCCGGCCATGATAAAGAAGTAGGTCGAATTGGACACGAGGGAGACGCCGATGAACTGCTGCAGCGAGTTGAGCAAGGCGACGATGCGCGTGCGTCTCCAGTTGGTGCCTTTGAAGCACTCGGCATAGCTGGCCCGGTTGGACTGCTCAGCTGAGGTGGTCTCGTGCTCCATGGTGGCTCGGATCAGCTCGATGCGCTCAGCCGTGGAGGCACCGGATGAGCCGTAAATGAGCTTCATGGCTTTCTCGGCGTTGGAGATTCTGTCTTTTGCAACGAGGAAGACGGGGCTCTCGGGGATGAAAACGCCCACGATGATGGCAAAACCGGCAAAGGCCCACTGGCAGGCGAAGGCAAGCTTGAAGGCCATGGGGGTAAAGTCCATTATACGGGAAAAGACGATTGAGATGGCAATCATTTGCCCAACAGTCTATCAGACCAGGTTAGTCATGATCAGCATCCTCAAGGGCCAGAGAACCCTCGGCTTACAATGAAGAAGGGGTAGAATCCGAGCAAGATGGTGCGCAGTCGAGGTGGCGAGATCTCCGACACATAAGTCTGGCAAGAAGACATCATGATGCCCATTGACATGCCCAAGATGAACTTGGCGAGAAGGAGAATCCCCCGTCTTGTATCAACCGATTCTGGGTTTGACGATACGAAGGCAATGGCGGTAGCTGTGTGAAGAAGAGAAGAGACGGGTGAGCAAATCTTGCCTGGTTGCTTTGGTGTCAAGAAAGACGGGAGAACTCACCAACGGCGGAGATAGTGCCGCCCACAGAGAACATGATCTTCCGGCCAAATCTGTCCTGGAGCACGCCATTGCCAAAGGCGCCGGTCATGATGCCCATCGCACTGAACGCCTGCCACAAGCCCTGCCACAACGCCGGTAGGATCATCTCTTGGCCAAATGGCGAGCCGAAAGACATGCTGGAGAGTAGAATCCCCGGGGTCAGTATTGCCTGGCTTGAGGTATCTCGCTGAGACTCGCACGCGAAAGCCCGGGGGGGCTCACACAAAAGCCGGAAGTGCGGTGACGGCGCCCTGAACGAGAACATCATAGCCGAAGAGAAAGGAACCGCAGTTGGCGAGGAAAGTAATGAGGATGACTCGGGGGTTCTCCTTGAGCAGCTGCCAGATGCCCTTGTCTGCCTCGCTGGAGACTTGCATAGTCTCGGCAAACTCGCCGTGGGAAACGTCGAGCTTCGCATCCTGCTGGCTGGCCATGCTGGGAGCCATTTTGCTCGTGTCGGAGTCGAAAGATGTGGATGCAACACTGGGTCTGATTCAAAGTTCAATCTGTTGCCAACCTGGGGGCCCTGGAGAGCACTGGAGCAGCGAGAGAACCTCGGTTTGCTCAGGCGCGCGGGCGTGGTTGAAGAAGGCGGTGACATGACAATGGTCCTCGAAGAGGCCAGAGGACCTCTAATACAAGTATCGGAGAGTCTCCACAAAATGCGACTGCATGCAATGCGGGTTGCAGCCGCACTTCATGGGGTCCCCAGAATCCGCGAAGTTTTCCAGAGTCCAGACCGGCTCACTCCACAGACCCAACCCACTTCCCGATCTCGGGCTCCTTGAATCGTTGACGCCCCTGAGACCCCCTGGGCGTCCACCCCATGGACAAAAAAAGCCGTACACCAAAAGCATCTACCACCATTTCAATATACCATTTCTCAACCAAAACGTGCCCAAATCTAATAGTTTTGAGTGGAATCTAGTATCCCTATCATGCCGTTTCTCTGTTTATTTTTGATCTTAAATTGTAATAGAAATTAGGTAGCTATCTAGTGTGGTGGAAGGAAAGGTGCATCACTGATGTCGGTAGCAGGGCGTGCCCAAAAAACTGGGTTTGGTGTATGCAGTACGGGGGTTTTTTTACCAGGGGTGGCGTCCCAGAGAAAGCAGGGATCATGTGGAGCCGAAACCACATACCACTCCCGACACCTTTAGTGGACCTTTTCGGGTCGATGTTGACCGAGGAGGACCTGGACATGAGCACGGACCATGCTTTCCAAGTTGAATCGTTCAATGGTGGGTGAGAATGGGCACCAATGTCAGCTCCTTACCGTGTAAGTCGGTCAACTACCACTCCTCTCACGTTACTCCAGTTGGAAGCCGCTGCCAAGTTCCAGTAAGGTACTTTCAGAAAATGGGCAAACAACAGGGACAAAACAATGTTGCGGTCAAGTTGCCACTCACGGCGGCTGGCACCAGAGAAGACGTTTTGACACTCTTCCTGAACTGCAGGTCTATTTTTATGCACTTTACAATTGACTCGAAGCCAACTAACTCAAAACGGTCGAAGATGCTCTACCGGCCAATCTGTCCTTCTCAAAAACGGCACTGAGAAGGTGTGCGTCCCCGGTCCAACCGCCGTTGGCTCTCTCCCAGCGCCCTCTGGGAAGACAATCTCCGCAGATACGTTGGAGGGGACGACCACCTCCATGAACAGCGTTGTAGGTCCGTCATCGTCGCCCTTTTTCGCCCCCGCCAACGACCATGCACTCACAGCTTTACCAAACGGCGTCTCAATCTCAGCGCGGGCCTCCGTCAGCTCCCCGCCAACCAGGGGCGCAACCCTGAACGTCTTCCATCCCGGCGCAGTCGACTGCAGCCCCGCGACATGTTCGTAAAGAAACTTTGCCACCGCGCCCAGCGCGTAGTGGTTGAAGCTGGTCATCTCGCCCGGGTTGATGCTCCCGTCGGGGAGCATGCTGTCCCACCGCTCCCAGACCGTTGTGGCACCCATGGTGACGGGATACAGCCACGACGGGCAGCTCTTGTTGTGCAACATGGCGTACGCAACCTGCGGGTGGCCCGCGAGCACGAGTGCCTCGCAGATGAAAGGGGTTCCCGCAAACCCGGTGCCGATCTTGAACGCGTTGCGCCGGACGATCCACGCCAGACGGTCCGATGCTTTGGCCCTCTGCGCGGGGGAGGGGAAGAGGTCGAACACGATGGCGAGGGCGTAGGCGGTCTGGGAGTCGGAGACCATCCGGCCGGTGGGCGAGATGTACTCGAGGCCAAACTCGGTCTTGGCTGCGGCCGCTTCGGCCTTGTATTTGAGAGCGTCTTCCTCGTGGTTAAGGATCGCTGCGGTTGCGGCAACGAGCTCGAGTGACCGAACCAGAAACGCGTCCGCCACGAGAACTGCATCTGTCCGGCCCGCGGCCGGGTTATCAGGGGGCGCCGTTGGGTCAAGCCAGTCCTGGTAGATGTAAAATCCGTCGGTCAGTGTTTGGCAGCGCGATGTATGCCTTGGGAACGAGTACTTACACCGAGTTGAGGATGTGACAAATCCCACAAATGGCAATTGCCACTCGAGTTCCTCGGGATGCTTGCGATCCAATCCACCATGCTCTGGTACTGGTCCCCCAGAATCTCAACGTCCCCAGTCGCCTGATATAACGCCCAGGGCGCGAGAACAGCGACATCTGCCCAGACGGCGGCTGGCGTAACATGCCCGAACATCGGGTCCTGGCTCAAAGTATTGGGCACAACAAACGGCGGAACGCCGCCGTGCTTGCATTGCTCCGCGAACACGTCCTTGAGCCAGCCCCGGAGCATGCCAGCACACTCGTACAAAAGCGTTGCGGTGGGCGCAAACATTGCAAGATCGCCCGTCCAGCCAAGCCGCTCGTCTCTCTGCGGACAGTCTGTGGGAATGCTGAGGAAGTTTCCGCGCATGCTCCAGACGACATTTTCATGGAGCCTGGAAAGGAGAGGGTCCGAGCAGACAAAGTGCCCGATGCGCCTCATGTCGGTATGGCAGACAACGGCCTCGATGGACGACAACAAGCCATCATCGCCGTCGTCTCCTGAAGAGTCTAGCCAACCGTCAACCTGAACATAACGAAACCCGTGAAATGTGAACCTGGGCTCCCACGACTCTCCGTCGGCATCCCCGCGAAGTGTGTATTCGTCTAGGTTGTCGGCCGCGCGTAGGGGTCTGCGCCCGAGTTCTCCGTCATGAAGCACCTCGGCGTGTGACAACGCGATTTTCAGGCCACTCCTGCCCTTGACCTTCTTAATCCTGATATAGCCGACCAGGTTTTGCCCAAAATCCAGCACCGTCTTTCCGCTGGGTGTTGATATCCTCTCCAACGGTTGAACAGTGGCAACCCGACGGACTGGCTCGGCCTCCTCTGCGATGAGAAGTACATCTTCGGACAGCGGATCGCGGACCGCAGCATTCTCCCAGTTGCTGCCTTGAGGGACCACGCCCTTGCCGTCCGATGAACCAGACCAACCTGGAATCGCGAGCCGCGCGTCGTACTTCTCGCCGTCGTAAAGCTCCGCGCTGATGGTAGGGCCTTTGGACACGGTCCAAGATGAGTCTGTAGATATTGTGTCTGTTGTCCCATCGTCGTACGTAATCTCGAGCTGGGCCACGAGGGCAGGGCGCTCGCCCCAAAGGTTCCGGAACCCGCTGCCCCAGACCAACCGTCCACAAAACCAGCCTTCGGCCACTCTCACCCCGATCACGTTCGTACCTGGGGCTTTGCAGAGGTTCTCTAGAACGTCGAAGCACTGGTACCTCAGCTGCCTGTCGTAGACGGTCCATCCAGGGGCCAGGAAATGGTCGCCGACCGTAGTGCCGTTGATCTCAGCTTGATAAAGCCCTTGTGCAGTGATGTAGAGCCGGGCCGATGCTACCGCCTTGACTTCGTTTGTGTGAAATTCCTTTCTGAACAGCTCCTCCGGCTGCGGACTCTCCTTCGGGTATTCCCAGGGCGACGAGATGCGGCTTGCTGTCCACAGTTCACGCCCCATCAATCCTCCTTCGATACTCGCGATGTTGCTCCACGCCGTCCGGTCTTGGCCTCCGTGGTCTTCCCATGCACGCACCCGCGCAAAGACGCGACGCCGCGATCGGAGTGGCTGCGAGAGTGGCCACGAAATGAGAGTGTTCTGTTCCGAGATCACCTCATCTCGGTAGATGCACGACACACCGGGGGCCGGCAGCTGGTCGTAGAATTCGATTTCGTAGCCGTGCTGAACGAACCCTTCTGGGGTGTCTGCGAATTTCCACGATAAGCGCGGGTGCTGCACATGGGTCCCCAGCTGGTGCGGAGAGGCATAGTGTTCGAAGCGCAGGTCGACGACGCGAGCGCCGAGTGTGGTCGACATGTTTGAGGGCCTATCGTCCTCAGATTTGGTCAACTTGGTCTTGGTTGATGTCAAGTGGTCGAACGTTAGACGAGAGGAGGCCCGGGGAGAGTGACTGGTTGACGTTATGGTGTCTCGTCAAAGTCTCCTGAAGATTTGACAATGACATCAATTTACTGATGCAAGTGACAGCACTGCGATTCGGACAATGCTCGGCCGGATTTCCACCGAATTGTTGAGGCAGAGTTGCCACGCCTCCTCCACATCCCGAGACAAAGGCTTGTCGAGTTTGCATTGCCCAGACCCAACAAGGCAGCCCCGGTCGCAAAGTCTGTTTCCTCTGTGATGCAGAATGGGGTTGGGCAGAATTAAGCCGAATATACACCGAATGGCGTGAGTTGGTTGATTTTCTGACAACTGGAATTATCGTGCTGTGAAGCACATTGACCACATCCCGAGCGCGTCTCACATGCAGAATATCAAACACGACAATGGTAGATAAAGGTACTTTCCAAACACGGCGTTCTAGCTTGCACATTATATCCATTTCGGTGCTTAGTGACATCCTCCAATCCAGCCCGGTGTACTCAACATTTGAGTCCAGGTCAACCTCGTGTCCTCCGTCATGGCGTCCGACACTGAGCGAATCTTGGCGAGCCTCACGCTCGAGGAGAAGGTAAACCCGGTGGCCTGGTTTAGGACCGGGGGTTGGCTTTGACTAAGATTGAGCGTCGCTAATTAATGTGTGAGTCGTGACAGATTTCGCTACTTGCCGGTGCAAACTTTTGGGAGACGGTAGCAATCCCAGAGAAAGGAATCCCAGCGCTAAAGGTACCTCAACCACCCGGTAGCCAAGATGAAGAGGAGCGTCAAGACTTACCTGCATGACCGGAACCCCCTAGACATCCGACGGGCCCAATGGAGCGAGAGGGGGCGACACACATCAGGGCAATAGCACTTCGTCCTGCTTCCCAGCAGCATGCAGCGTCGCAGCCACCTTTGACAAAAACCTCGCACGGCGCGTCGGTCAGGCGCTTGCCGTGGAGGCCAAATCGAAGGGAGTCCACTGCCTCCTTGCGCCGACCGTGTGCATTCAGCGTCACCCCCTCGGGGGCCGCAACTTCGAAACATTCTCAGAAGATCCCTACTTGTCCGGCAAAATGGCAGCCAATCTTGTGAACGGGCTTCAGGCAGAGGGCGTCCTCGCCACTGTCAAGCACTTTGTTGCGAACGAGCAGGAGACGGAACGTCTCACAGTTGACACACGAGTGAGCGACCGAGCACTCCGGGAGATCTACCTCCGGCCATTCGAGATTGTCGTCAAGGAGGCGAATCCGGCCGCCCTCATGACAGCGTACAACAAGGTCAACGGAGAGCACATGGACAGCAATGCCCCCCTGATACAGACCGTCGTGCGGGGGCAATGGGGCTGGGGCGGCTTGATCATGAGCGACTGGGGCGGCACCAACTCGACCGTTGAGGCCCTCGCCGCCGGGTTGGATCTCGAGATGCCAGGCCCGACTCGGTGGAGAAACAAGGATGCAATCAGTGCCGCAATTGCATCAGGCAAGCTTGATGAGGGCACCATCACTCAAAGAGCGCGCCGTGTCTTGGAGTTCCTGCGCCGTGGGAATCGCTTTGGGAACGACGAGACTGCTAGGGACACACCACCCTTCGACGAGCAAACGACTGAGGCCCTGGTTCGCGAAGCAGGTGCGAAGGGCATTGTTCTTCTCAAGAATGAGGCAAGCATACTGCCCCTGACAAGGGACAAGGTCAAGGGCAAGAAGGTTGCATTGTTGGGTTATGCCAAAGATTGTCTCGCTCACGGCGGCGGGAGCGCAGCTGTTGTAGCACACCATTACACCGCCGTCTGGGATGCACTCCATACTGCGTTTGGTGATGATGTCGAACTTGTCTACAGCAAAGGTCAGTCTCATCCAGTCTCCCACTGCATAAATCGAATGGACAAAGTCGCTGACGGCGGGTTGTAGGCGCACACACCTTCCGTCGTCTACCCGCCCTCGCCGACAGCGTCGTCAGCCAGCACGGCTCCCCGGGATTCACTCTCAGCCGCATGAGTGGTGATGGCAAGGCCGAGCAAACATTTCCTCTAAAGGAGTCGGAACTTTCCACTTTTGATCCGCGCTGCGCATACGGTTCAGAAGTCAACATCACCGGCAAGTTCACCGCACCCGAGACGGGCCGCTACTACTTTGCCCTTTCCAGCCTCGGTCCTGCGACGTTCAGCATCGACGACGCGGTCGTACTACGTCAAGAACAGGATTGTGCCGACGACATGGGCTACCTCTTTGGTGCCATACCTGGCCAGCAGGTGTCAGTGTCGATGGAAAAGGGGGTGGAATACTTGCTCAACATCCACACGGAACCACACAAACCGGCCAACGGCCAAGAAGCCAACTTCCTCACCGGCAGGTCTAGCGCGCGCATCGGATGCATGTACGAAGGGGACCACGACAGCGACTTGCTGGCAGAGGCCGTTGAACTGAGCAAGGGGTGCGATCTCGCCATCGTCTTTACGGGCCACGACCCTGCGTGGGAGACTGAGGGGCAGGACCGCATCGACTTCCATCTCCCCAAGGACGGCAGCCAGGACCGACTTGTGGCCGCCGTGAGCGCCGCCGCTCCCAAGACGATCGTGGTAAACTCGACGGGCAGTGCGGTGGCACTGCCGTGGCTCGACCAGGTTGACGGCCTGGTCCAGTGCTGGTTTCCAGGCCAGGAGGCCGGCAGCTCCATTGCTGATGTCCTAACCGGGGCACAGAACCCCGAAGGTCACCTACCCTGCACGTTTCCCAAGCGTCTGGAAGACTGTCCGGCGTACGGCAACTTTCCCGGTCAGCATGTGGACGGCAAGCTCAATGTCGAGTACGCTGAGGGGGTCTTTGTTGGATACCGACACTTCGACCGTCTGCCGGCCGACGCGGTTCATTTCCCCTTTGGATTTGGCCTGTCGTATACAATATTTACCCTCTCTGAGCTGGTCGTGACGGCGACAGACGACAACAATTTTACCGCCAGCATCAAGGTTGAGAACTCGGGAAGCCTTGCCGGAGCCGTTGCGGTGCAGCTCTACGTCGGGAAGGAAACGAGAGATGCCGATAGCCCGGTGAAGATTCTCTCCGCCTTTGACAAGGTGAGGCTGGAGGCGGGTGAGGCTTTTGTTGCTCAGCTGCCCATCAGAACGCTAGACTTTGCCCGGTTCGACGAACTCGGGCAGGAGTGGGTGGCGGATGCTGGGACGTACATCGTTTACGCTGGGCGGAATGCTGGGGATACCGACCTATCGACAAGGATCCATGTGAGCCGGCAGACATTCCTGCCGTGAAATAAACCAGTATACTGGGACGGATGCAGACCTAGCGCGTGGACTTATGACATGAAGCTCTCTCTACGCCTGCAACAAAAGATGTTACTGTCCCCTCTAGTCTCGGCACCATTTGGCGTCTAGACGTATCTCATTAGAGCCAGCGTGTCTGGGTCAGGGGGCGTTATTTTTTCCGGTTTAAAGCCGGGGTCGAGGTTGTACATGTTGCGTCCTAGCGTTGAGGACATTGCAGATAGAATGTTTGAACAGACACACCGCGAGGGCTGCAGCCTTCAGCTTGGGACGGTTGGTTGACATCCAGCTTGAAGCACGCCACATACAGTGGTTGCCCTCTAGCATGCTCTCCTTCATCGGCTCGGTCTTCTCAAAAGCCTCTTTATCCGATCCGCCCGTCACTGTTGTTCGCATGTCTCAGAGGTCCAGAGCGTCTCGCTGGCCAACTCGGCAGCCGACGCTCGCTGTTGTGGATCAACGACCAGCATCTTTCGGAGGTACTTTCCCAGCCTCTTGAGATCCTCGCCGGTAAGCCGTAGTGTCTCTCTAGGGTAGTGGTCGACGTAGGCCCTCCGAATCTCGTCTTCGAGAGGAAGAAAATCGGCGGCTAGGTCCTCTTTGCAAGGTTAATACA
>FTEL01009827.1_pt1 | contig 23754 bp, 21 predicted proteins | sample 1658911 | NCBI WGS metagenome assembly FTEL01 (sample SAMEA3914869, study PRJEB12502) | metagenome | biome: forest; material: soil | place: USA | collected 2012-03-12 | depth 0.1 m
CTGCTGTGTTGTTACTCCTGAAGCTGTCCTCGCTCCCCACCACCACCACCACCACCACCACCACCACGCTTCGAGCCCGTCCCCGGCACAGCATTTCCCGCCGGCGCCAATCACGGAAACGTTCTTGCCAGACTCTGGTTCTGCGGCGCCTGGTGTTCGACAGCGAAAACCAGGGACACCGGGGCGTCTGAAGTTCTACAAATACTGACTGCCTCTTTTCACGACTCTGTCCCCTGAGAAATCTTTGGGAATGACTCAACAGGCTCCGCGACCGGTCCAGCCGACGAAGCAGCGGATTTTGGTGCCCAGCTCAAACTTTAGGTTTTCGGGTCTCTTAAGGGATGATGCCGATCCTGTCTTAAATGGATGAGCCTTCCTTCCGCACCGCTTGCCATTTTGAAGAAGCTGACGAAGATTTTAACACACCCGTCGCAGGCGTTGACGGGGAGGGTGGTGGTGTTGTAGTTGACGAATGGGGCGGAAGGACGTAACGCCTGGCTGTGGGAATTCCTGGGTGTGTGCACGATCCTCACCTGGGAGCAGCACGAGACTTTCATGATCTGAGAGGCGCTGCTGGGGAGGGCGCGTCACTGTGTTCGTGCTCTCAGCTTATTCATCAAGGCTCGATGAGAACTTCCCGAGAGGAGAGCATTGGTCACGCAGAACACTCAGCCAGGATGGCCGCCAAACCCGTACATCGAACACCGCCACTTTGTCACACTCAGGTGCTCAGCGCGGGCCGCAACAAACTCGGGCATGGCGCTGTCGGAGAAACCACGGCCGAGTTGAGACGTCTCCGAAGAAGTTTATGAAAAAAGAATCATAAACAAGCCTGTCCATACCGGACATGTTTGCTCCAGCTCTGGCTGGGGCTGATGTTGGTGTATGATGTTGCTCGTTCTGGACGCTTTCAGGCCCCTGCCAACCCTCGCCACCCCTGCATTGGTTCGAGAACCCTTCCCCTTTCCTTCCAGGGCACGTGCCGTCTTGGATGGTATGGCGCCTGGGTGTGTGGCATGGGGGCGACACCACAACCATGTGGCGTCGGTCGTCGTCCTGTCGGGAACAACCAAACACACCGGTTCGGCGTTTCTTGGCTCAGGACACCACAGCCCTTTAGGCTTAGCGGTTCCCTGGAGGAACACTCTCATTTGTCGGCTCCAGGAGGCGTTGGCGGCCTCCCGCTCATCGATTGGAAGCTCCCCCTTGTTCCTTGTCCTTGTCCGGGGCCATCCACCCTGCATCCCCGTCGGCAGAGTCGGTGGGGGCCGGGAACACCCCCTATCGACCGGGGCAACCATCCGGTTCGCACCACACCCGACCGTACCTACACTCCTCACCTCGTGCCACGGACAGCAGGCACCGCTTCACGTTGAACACTTGGAGAATCGCCTTCAAGCCAGCCTACTAACCCACGAGAACCCGCAGAGAAATGGTACAAGAAACTGAATGTACTAGCATGGACTTTGTATAGGCATTAAGGATATCAGGACACATCTTGGGAAATGTATTGTCAGATTGTATTAGTTGCCCTTTCGGTTTAACCGCTGGGCGTTAATAAATTGCATTGTATTGTATTGTATTATCCAAACGGTATGCTTCAGCTCGAGAGCGACTTACCCAGACCAGCAACCCGGTGGCTGGCCAGGCAGAACAACCTGCGTGATTTATGGGCTCCTCGAATTGGGTTTGACGGATAACTACCCGCTGAATTCCTGGCAACGCTGTGACCCTACCACCCCCTGATGTTGCTTGGTCCTCCTCAGTAACCGCCGGAGATGATAGTGATGGTTACGAGAACGCGTTGGTCACAGCTCGCAGCTGGCGGAAAATAACAACAACATCGGGGTGACATGCTGCTGGAGGATATTGCTTAGTGAATCCAAGTATCGCCATGTACGGCGCCACCGCTGCCCGCCGGGATAGCCAGGCGGTGATGTGACGCGACGAGCTGCATCGGGGGCTTGCTGATGAGCATGCACATGCTGCACACACTCAGCTCTGGGAAAGTGGGGGTGTTCCCACTCATCGTCCGGTCTGGAGACGCTTGCTGTCGCTTTTCATGTCCGTGTTCAAATTATCCAGGAGTCCCCCTCTGCGTGTACGTGTGCGCGTGGGTTCAACCGCTCCGTTGGTACTGCCATCCCAGCATCCGAGCATCCCGCACTGCAAGCCCAGACGACATTACGTGAGAATTACGAGCGAGAAGTCGACCAACATGGCAGGCGCAGATGGCAACCCTGGGGGGGCATTGGCCGATGGCATTCAACCGGTCCAGAACCCCCTGTCCACCAGCACCGACGAGGCTCTCGAGAAACATCTGGGCCGTGACATCGACCAGGAGGAGAGAGCTGGCAGGATTGCCGAACAGGATCTCAAGCAGAATAAGAAGCAGGTAAAAGCTTCCCCGGTCTCGGGTTTGCCCCCATCCTGGAATCTAGCTTGGCTAACTCGATCGACACAGACATACAGCGGTTTCCTCCTCCTCTGGCTCAGCTTCCAGAGCACCGGCACCATCTACGGCGACATCGGCACCTCTCCTCTCTACGTCTACTCCTCGACCTTCACAAGCCAGCCCAGCTGGGACGATCTCGTTGGCTCGCTCTCCATTATCATCTGGGCCTTAACCCTGATCGTCAGCATCAAGTACACCTTCATCGTCCTCCGTGCCGACGACGATGGCCAGGGCGGCACATTCGCCCTCTACTCGCTCCTGGCGCGCTACGCTCGCATTACACGCAACGACCCCAACAGTAACGGCCCCCTGCAGCTGGAACGTCATGACACCGGCGAGCTTGGCCCGGCAGGACGTGGAGTCCGGACCTTCCTCGAGAAGTCGAGGGCAGCCAAGTTTGCCCTCAAGGTCGTCGGCGTGCTCGGCGTTTCGCTGGTGATGGCCGACGGTGTCCTGACGCCCGCCCAGAGCGTGCTCGGTGCCATCCAGGGCATCACCGTGGTGAACCCAGATCTCACCCGCTCCACCATCGTGGGCATCACCTGCGCCATCCTGATTCTGCTCTTTGCCATCCAGCCGCTCGGCACGCACAAGCTGGGCACGGCCTTTGCGCCAATTGTGATGATCTGGCTCCTGTTCAACTTATGCTCAGGCATTTACAATCTAGCCCAATACGACCATACCGTGCTGAAGGCATTCAGCCCGTACTTTGCTGGCGCATACCTGGTGCGGAATGGCCATGCCGGATTCAAGTCCCTCGGCGGCTTGCTGCTCGCTTTTACCGGCGTCGAGGCCATGTTTGCGGACCTGGGCGCTTTCAGCCGGCGTGCCATTCAGATCTCCTGGCTTTGTTTCGCCTACCCCTGCCTCCTTATCGCCTACATCGGCCAGGCGGCCTACATCTCGGTCGATGCCTCAGGAACCGCGTTTACCAACCCTTTCTTCAACACCCTCCCACCGGGGAGCTTCTACCTCGGGATGGTTATCTCGGTGCTGGCAGCCATTGTCGCCTCGCAAGCCATGATCACCAGCTCGTTCCAGCTTTTGACCCAAGTCATGCGTCTGTCCTATTTCCCGCACATCAAGACAGTCCACACGAGCGCCAAGTTCCACGAGCAGGTGTACATGCCGTTGGCAAACTGGCTTCTCATGATCGGAACCGTCGTCGTCACGGCTGTGTACAACAATGTGAGGATATCCATGTGTTTGTCTCTTTTTCCCGTTCCTCCGCTCACAACTTGTCTGCAGACCACCTCCCTCGGCAACGCCTACGGCATCTGCGTCATCATGGTCACCTTCATTACGACCTGCATGACGTCTATTGTTGCCCTGATCATCTGGCGCATCCCCTTTCTCGTCGTCCTCACTTTCTTCCTCGCCTTCGCAGCGCTGGATGGCGTCTTCATGTCGGCGGCACTGACCAAGGTCCCCGACGGCGCCTGGTTCACGCTCCTGCTGGCGTTTATCCTCTCCTCCATCTTCATCATCTGGCGCTTCGGCAAGGAGCAGCAGTGGGCGGCCGAGGGCCAGGATCGGCTGGCGCCCGGCGACTTCCTCGGCACCGACTCGAGCGGCGACCTGGTGCTCACCCCGGCCTTTGGCGGCAAGAAGGTGTCGGGCGCGTCCGGGCTGGGCATCTTCTTCGACAAGGTTGAGGGGCACGTGCCGACCGTGTTCACGCAGTTCGTGCGCAAGTTCAACACGCGCCCAGCCATCATCCTCTTCTTCCACATGCGGCCGCTGTCGCTGCCGACGGTGCCGCTCGAGGAGCGTTGCGTCATCACGCGCACCCAGATCCCCTCGTGCTACCGTGTCACGCTGCGCCACGGGTACATGGACGACGTGCTGACGCCGGACCTGGGCCGGCTGCTGGTCGAGCAGCTGATCCTGTTCATCACGCGGGACCGCGGCGCCGGGTTGGATGGCAGCGCCAAGTCGGGGCATCACTCGCCCGAGGTGCAGGCTGAGTTGGACGCCTTGAACAAGGCGTACGAGGACCAGACCGTATACATCATCGGGAAGGAGGTCATGAAGGTGAGGCGGGAGAAGAGTGTCAAGGGGTTCTTCCGGTTCATGATCCTGGAGACTTTCCTGTGGATCCGCGAGAACTCGAGGACAAAACTGGCAGATTTGGATATAGATGCGGATAGTTTGGTGGAGGTTGGGTTTGTGAAACAGATATAGGGCAAGTGTTTTGCCGAGGCGGTGGTGGGAAGCTGGCTGCGATGGGTAGTAGTGCCGACGACAAGTCGACAGCCACGAGTAACTACATGTATCACGCACTCGGGCTGAAGCCCTGAGTGGTGGCTGATGTGTGTTGTTGGCAAAGCTGTCGCGGCGCTATTGGACGAATGGCAGCAAGGTTCTTCCCACTCTTCGCTGAGACCACCAGTATCGTATGTAAGACACCTGTGGCATGTCCAACTTGGATGCGGATGCAACGGGCCAACCACACAATCCTCGTGCCTTGGCGTTGTCGGAGGCGTGCAGTTGAGCAGCAGCAGCGCGGAAAATACGGATTACATAAAACCGCTAGCCTATCGGAACGACAACAGGGGGGTGGCAGCTAATGAGCTAATGCAGAGAGCCCGCAGCCACACCCTTCCCGCCAAGCATTCGCCAAACCTTGTTTGTCCTCTCGTTTCGTCAGTGAGAACGGCATGAAACCAATGCCCAAATCCGACCCACCATTCTCTTCTTCGGGATATACTGCAATTACACGAGTTCCCGAACAAGAATTGGGAGAGTTGGGAAACGTGCCTCGTCGCAACACAGCCTCGCATCTCCAAGCTCACATCATGTCTGTGTTAGGTCTGCTGGTCCATCCAGGTCAGCCCTCACCCGCCCGCAATAAGCATCTCATCTACACCTGCTTTTAATTAAACCCCCCCGCAGCTCATCCTCCAAATCATCATCAACCACCGCCGCCACCATGCCACCGGCCTCCAGCCCTCGATGATGATTCTCTGGGCCTGGGCCGGCGTGCCGCTGTGCGTCTACAACGTTTGTTTCAGACTTTAGCATTGCCCTGCGAGTTCAGCCCCAGGTCCTGGCCTTCTTGAGCCTGCCACCTGGATCCAGCGCTACTACTACGAGCGGGTGCGTCTGTCGTCTCTTCCTCGCACCCAGCCCAGTTGCTTATTTCGGGTTCAGAAGTGGACTGTCCTGCGCCCCCTCGCCGTTGTCATCCCTATCGCCGCCGTTATGGCCGGTATCCAGGCCGCCCTCATTGTCGGTCTGTGTATCGTCAAGGAGCGCCACAGCGAGTGGCCCATGATCCTGATCGCCGTCCTCTCCGCCGCGCTGCTGGCCGCCAGCGTGCTGCGCCACTACTGGGACATCCGGACGCAGCGCACCGTACGCGGAATCTCCTTCATCCTCGTCGGCATTGACGCCGCGGGCGACATCTTCTCCCTGGCGTCCATCTTCTTCCAGCCCACGCTGGACGTCCTCGGCATTGTCATCTACGCCACCGAGGTTGTCCTCTGGTGCGGCGTCTTCGCTTGTGGCGGCTACTACAGACTTTCTCGCCTGGGTTCGGAAGCGGTGGCTTGCACAGAGGTCATGCGATGAGCAAACACACTAGGGACGAGCCATCGTCGGGTACTGATGACCATGCCAACGAACGCCATCACATTGCACGACATGCCCTCCTCCACCTCCGTCTTCCGCACTGCATCCCGCGAATCCACCGGGTTGAGGTACAGGGCTCTTGCCTCGCTCTGGGGAAGCGGTGATGGACACGAGTTGGCTGGGCATATCACTCCGGAGTCCGGATCGGGGGTGGTCCACCATCTGTTGGGTCCTGTGAATGTCCCAAATAGGAAACGTATCCCAATCTTCAGTTGGATGCCGGGAACGTCCCGCAAATGGGAAATGTACAGTACACCATACCAATAAATATGACACATGTCGAAGCCCTTGGGCCAACCCTGCAGACTGATAAAGGTTGGGTAGCGTGGACAGCCCGGTTCCTGCAGCGCTGCCAATCCGGCGTCCCTGGTTGGACCCCCTGCCGTTCCCATTTCCTAATCGCACCCACGCCATCCACGCCAAAGGGGCATGCATGCCACGGTTCACAGTAAGCTGCAGGACGCCCCCACTGCGCCGCCGTCTTCGTCGCCTGTCCGATCCAGACCACCCTCCCTGGCAAAGTTGGAACGTTGCGGGTGGCTCTTGAGCGTTTTGGCGAGTCCACCTGGACCTCACCCATCCCAAATCCGGTATTCCGACCCCCGGCCATCGTGGCAGTGCACCAGTGTTGTGCAGATGCTGCGCAACCTCGACCTGTGGTTGCTGCCATGTCACTGGTGGCTCGGCTCGAAGCCGCTCGCTACCTCGGGAGACTTATATCAAGGACGTTGGGCCCAGGTATTTTGAAAACCCCCGCTGATTTCCGACACCATCCTTTGCGATAATTCACATGGGCTGGGGCCGCGAGCGGGTGTTTTGGTGCTGTGTCAGCGCGATTAACAATGGGGGCGAGTGGACCGATCCTGCCCTTTGGTCGCTCCCCCTGGACTGTATGTCCCGCTGCGAGGGGCTCGGGGGAAAGGGGGGAGAGATCGGTCTGCGCGCGCGCCACCGCCTTATTCGGACTGACACGGTCGTCGTTTGGTGTTTTGGCCAGCCGCCGGCCATCGGCCCGGCGAGAAGCTCGCGATCTTGCCGCGGCCCGCAAGCAGCTGCGTGTATAGCTAATCAAGCACATCCCGCTCCTCGGTCTTGCGCCCTTTCTCGCTGCCTCATCTCTTCGTTCCTCAACACTCGTGTATCGCCAAACCCGCACCGTTCTCCATGGACGTGCCAGCCAGCGCTCCAAAGGCGGACGACCGAATTCCGCTGGGAAGCGGATGAGGAAGCTGGCCAAACCGGCCAAGGTGCCCAGCAGCGCCGCGTGAGACTCACTCGCGCCGTGTCGTCCAGCTCGCTGTCCATCCACTCGGTGCGCTCGAGGGCCAACCCGATTGACCCCTCGACCACTCTGCCCATCCACTATCGCAGTGTGTAAGCACACCTGCCCCATCGCCTTGGACAGGCTGGTTTGTTTCTGACGTGATGTGCAAAGTTCCCTTGAAATCGGCGAGTACAAGCAGAAGGATGCCTTGACCAAGAAGGCCAAGTCCGCCGCCGGGGGTGCGTTTGGACATCTAATATCTCTCTCCCGTTGAATGCGACGCCCATGTTCTGGTACTGATAAATGATTTATTTTGTCGTGTCCTAGATCTTGTTCAGATTGAGTGGCATACCATGAGCACCACCGAACTGTCCACGCGTCTCTCCTCTTCCTCGGCCGACGGCCTCTCCAACGACCAAGTCGAGCACCGAATCGCCCAGTATGGCAAGAACAACCCCTCTCCGCCAAAACACATTATACGAAGCAGATATTCGGCTACTTTTTCGGCGGGTTTGGGCCTGTGCTCCTCGTGGCATCCATCCTCGTCTTCATCGCGTGGAAGCCCCTGGGCCAGCCGCCTGCCCTGGCGAACTTGGCGCTCGCCATCGTGTTGCTAGCCGTGTTCCTAATCCAGGCTGCCTTCAACATGTGGCAGGATTGGTCCTCCTCCCGTGTCATCGCGTCCATCAAGACAATGCTTCCCGAGTCGTGTCTCGTGATCCGCGAGGGCAGGCAGGTAGAGCTGATGGCGGCAGAGCTGGTACCTGGAGATGTGCTCCTCGTCAAGGCCGGAATCAGGCTGCCCGCCGACGTCCGCTTCACCAAGGTGTCCTCTGATGCGAAGTTCGACCGGTCGATGCTCACTGGTATGCGCACACATACACACACACACACACACACACATGCACACGCCTAGCGTGATGCCCCGTCCCTGTTGTGCCTGCTGTACTGACCAGCTCCCCAGGCGAGTCTGTTCCTCTCGCGGCCATGGTGGACGCGACCGACAAAACTATCTCGAGACAAAGAACATTGGTCTCCAGGGAGCGTATTGCGTCTCGGGCACTTGCACCGGCGTGGTCGTTGCCACCGGCGACAACACAGTTTTCGGAAGAATCGCCCAGCTCACCAACGAGCCCAAGAACGGCCTGACCCCCCTTGAGCGAGAAGTGCTCAACTTCGTCTTGGTCATTTGCTCCATCATGCTGGTGATGATCATCGCTGTCATCGTCGTCTGGTAAATTCCGCCAAAACCTCAACATGCCACCCGTTACGAGCGCAACACTGACCACGAGATAATTACCACCCAAGGGCGACTTGGCTTCGGAAAAAGTACCCAGGCTGGATCAATGCCCAACCTCATCATCTCCTGCGTGTCTGTTGCCGTGGCTTTCATCCCAGAGGGCCTGCCCGTTGCCCTCACAGCCAGCATGACCATCACCGCCAAGATGATGCAGAAGAACCAGATTCTCTGCAAGTCGTTGAAGACCGTTGAGACGCTCGGGTCGGTCTCGGTCATTTGCTCAGACAAGACTGGCACATTGACCCAGGTGAGTTGACGTCCTCGCTGTGCTCTTCCTTTCCCCCTTCCTGGCTAAGCATTGCACAGAGCAAGATGATCCTCACCGACTGCGCCGTCGGCACCTAGAAGATGGCGGCAGAAGCCACCAGAGATACCCTCGTCCTCAACAGGCACAGCTCGCCCAGAAATAACGCAATCGATCAGCTACGGGCCGTGGCGGGTCTGTGCAATGCTGGTCAGTTTGACGCCGCCACTATGCGGCCGCCCCTTCACGAGTGGGTCATCCACGGCGACGCGACGGACCAGGCAGTCCTTCGCTTCTCTGAGAGCCTGGGACCTGTGGATGAGCTAAAGAGGCTGTGGCAGACCAAGTATGAGTTGGCGTTCAATAGTAAGAATAAGTACATGATCAGGGCTCTTGGCCTCGCCCACCCTGACGGGCTTGACCTCGCGCTGCCCGAGGAAGCGGCTGCTGCGTTCCAACCTGGAGATATGTGAGTGTTGCAGATTACGACCCAACGACAACAACGATAACCTCACTGCCTTGTGCTGACCCGGCGCCAAGCCTGTTGACCATCAAGGGCGCCCCCGAGGTCCTGATGAACAGGATCGAGCATTACCTCGCTCCAAACGGCATCGAGGCGGCTTTTGACCAACTCACTCGAGCCAGCGTCAACGTCATCAAGAACGAGTGGTCTGCTCAGGGCAGACGTGTCCTCCTCCTGGCCCGCAAAGTCCTCACACGGAGTGCCCTCCCGCCCAGCATGTCTACCACCGCGTTCGAGGCCGAGATAAACCGGCAGGCAACCCATGGCCTACTCTTGTTGGCATCGTCGGCATCGTCGACCCGCCCCGCCCTGAGCTCCCTGATGTGGACCGGACTCTCAGGGGTGCGGGAATCCGCATCTTTATGGTCTGTCCCCCCTTCGAAACCCCCCCTTTCTTCCCACCTCCCACATCTTTTGCAATTCTCTTGCTCACTGTTTTGACCAGGTCACTGGCGACTTCGCGCTCAACGCCCAAGCCATCGCCGCCGAATGTAGCATCATCACGGTCCCTGCCTCCAACGTCGACAGCATCGCCGCTCTGACCCGCGATTCCAATGCCGTCACCGACAAGACCGCCTACCGCGACGACGACGACTCGCCGGCCAGGGCTATCGTCATCAGCGGCCCCGAGCTCGTCACCCTCAGCGAGGCCCAATGGGACCAGCTCTCCAGCTACACCGAGATCGTCTTCGCGCGCACGACCCCGGAGCAGAAGCTGCGCACCGCCAGGGAGCTGCAGTCGCGCGGCGCGATCGTGGCAATGACGGGCGACGGCGTCAATGACGCGCCGTCGCTTCGCGCCGCCGACGTGGGCATCGCGCTCGGCCCTGGGTCTGAGATCGCCATCGAGGCCGCCGATATGGTCCTGCTCGAGTCGTTTAGTAGCGTCGTCGAGGCGCTGCTGTTGGGCCGTATGATGTTCGATAACCTGAAGAAGACGGTCGCGTATCTGCTGCCGGCGGGTAGCTTTAGCGAGTTCTGGCCTGTGCCTATAAAAGCTGTCTGTCGGTTTAGAAGGGTTAAGACCTGGTAGCTTGCGTTCGGAATAACCTCATCCGAGCTCTCTTGGCAAGTCTTCGAAGTCAAGTCAAGTCGGGGGTCGTTCAAGTCAAGTCTGGGGCCAGACTTGACTTACCTGACTTGACTTGTTGACAGCGCTGATGCTGTCTCAGGGACGGACGGGATCATTGCCTCATTCACACCCTACAGGCTTGACCGGACGCAGTGAATGTTGCATTAGGTCGGCCCGTGACATCTCCACGTTGGCTCACGCCCGCTAAGCGTGATCCCATCCCGATTGGTTGGCTTGGTACGGATCTGTACATCTGACGCGTCTCCACCACGCGGCCTTCCGATTTGGGCTACGACATCCTCGGAATGGTATCACAGCAGCTTGCTGGTTTAATCCCGTCCGAGCGCTACGCGTGCGACCCTCGTCAGCGCTAATTTGTCCCCAATCCAACGAAGCCGACCACACTCCACCCATCGCCATGCGCTGGAGACGGCAAGGCTGATCTCCCCATCATCTTCAGCTACATTTAATGGATGCGCAGCTGCCTGTGCCTGCACAATTGATCCGGGTACCCTCCCATCTCAGTCTTCTTGGGCCACGACACGGTTTTACTACTTCCTTGCACGAAACGCGAAAATAAACCATGGCGGCTGTAGCATCGCCGTCAGTGGCACTTATGCCCGATGTTACAGGGCCTGCGGTAGCGCCGGGTTGGGTTCCTCCCACCCAAGCCGCGACGTCTGCCACTTCGCCGACGCAGAAAGAGCTTCAGGCCCGCGCTGAGGACTATGTCCGGCAGGAAAAGTTCAATCGCAGGCTTACGCTCCCGGCTACCGCCAAACACGGCGAGCTGGTCGTCAGCTATGCTCTGGCCGGAGCGGACTCCGAATCCGCCCCGGGGGCGCTGTTCATCGGCGGCCTGTACGGGGGACGGTTTCTGGCCACGATCGCGGACCACGCCGCAAAGAAGCTAGGCATGAGGGTGGTCGTGATAGACAGGTCAGTATGCCCCCCGGGGCCGAGCTTGGAGGATACATGACGGAGCATTGCTGACCTCTCACAGACCCGGCATGGGACACTCAACCCCTGTCGACCCGTCCCTCCGCCTCTCGGTCTGGCTCGAGACCGTCCCGGTGCTGATGCGCACCCTCGGCGTGCAGCACTTGGCGCTCCTCGCACATAGCTGCGGGGTCATCTATGCCCTCAATACCCTGCATGCGATGCCCGGGATCCTACCGCCGTCCAACCGCAAGCTGTACCTCTTGGCCCCCTGGGTGACCCCCGACCACTCGGGCGTGACCATGCTGTCCATCTCGTCCCACCTGCCCTCCCCCTTGATCAACAGCTTCGACGGCATCGTGCGCTTCGTCAAGAGCGCCATGGTGCCCACATGGCAGTTCTCCGGCATGGTGTCCGGAGTGGTGTCCGCGCCCTTTATCGCCGCGTTTGGGGATGACGTCGAGGATGGGGGCGAAAACACCCCCAAGCATCAGCGAGAAGACCTATGTCGCCGGTATCTCGGGGTTTCGGCCGCAGAATCCGCCGCCCGTGGGCAGGCGCTCACAAACGCTATTTTCGCCGAGAGCACGCGTGGCGCGAACCATGAGGCGCTCCTGTTGCTGCAGAAGGAGGTCGCCGGGCCTTGGGGCGCCTGCGACAATTACGAGGCATATCCCGAAATCCTTGTGGAGAGATTGAAAGACCTTCATCGGCAGGAAAGAGAACAACGCGCCGAGTCGGCCCAAAGCACGGGCCCGGCCGGAAATGGGGATGAAGCAGTGGAGTCGCCTCTCCGACAGCCCTTCGCTGTGCAGGTATTCTGGGCTGAAGCAGACATCCTGATTGAGAACAAGGGCAAGGAGTACTTTGATTTGTGCTTCCAACGCTACGCCCACGACGAGCACTCGAGCGGAGAGGATGCGGACCGCGTGCTAATCTACGAAAGCGAGACCATTCCCAACACAAACCACGATTCGTTGTGCTTGCCGCAGTACGGAGCGCTGCCGCGGGTCCTCGCAGAGATGATGGGCAGGTCAGAGTGGGAGGATTGATAAGGTAGTCTATGGAGATGGGACTACGTCGAAGATCTGCTAGAACTAGCCCGGCCGAGACACGCTTGCTTGGAGCATACTTGTATTTACAGACGTTTCCTCCTTGCGGTTTTTGTAGCCTACTCCGCGAAAGCGACTTTCAATCACCGTGCTCACCTCGAAGGCCGCAAAGGTCGACACGTGTGGGGGACCAAACACACGATTGTGAAGTATCGTTATGCTTTACACCAATATACCGGGACGACAGCTCAGCCCATCTGGCAAGACCGGCTCCGTGGTGCGGCGTTCCGAGGAATTCAATTGCCCGGGTCGATTGAAGCATGTTCTGAAGGTGTTTCTCCCGCCGCTGGCTTGATGTTACCAAAGCCTGCCACGACTATTAGCGCACTCCCTCAAAGTCACCGGCGTGCCATACATCCTCGCAAACCAGCCCTCCCAGGCTATGGCAGACAAAAATTATAGGTCGCTCGTCCTACTCCCGTCAGTGTAACTGATCACCACACAAACTACGGGAGACCCTACGGTTTCGTCCCTCTCTCGATATGTTGCAAGCGACGTCAGCAGATTCCACGCGTGGTTACCGATCCGATTCTGCGACACCGTGCCCCGCCAGTCCGTCACGTATGCGTCATATCCGAATGTAAGGAGGCGCGCGGTCGGGAGCTCGGACGGGAGGAGAGCCTTGGGCCACGGCTCGGACGCGTTGCTGGCGGTCCAGGTCTTCTCGCGGTCGCCAGTCAGGCCGTGGGCAAAGACGATGCTGGACAGCGGTCATCAGCGGTGACAGGACTGACACTTGGAATGGAAGCATACGTACTCGACGGTGGCGTGTGCCACACTGTGAAGCAGTTTGATGCCTGACGGGAAGGTCTTGATCGAGGACGAAGCCGTCGTAACCGGCCGTTGCGGCGTCTGGTGCACGATGCCAGGGACGCCTCGGCAGTCTGGAGCTTCGGCGACGCGTTCCTCAAGGTCAAGCTGGCCCAGGACAGGATGGCCGCTACAAGGGAACACGTCCCGCTGCGCTGGCTGGCCGAGCGGAAGATTAGTTTCACCATCCCCGCCGTCTTGTACCAACCCTAGGAGGTTTATATACCCATTTGAGACCACTACTTGTATTTATCTAGTCAAATGACATTTCAAGAGAAAAATTACACCGCTTATGCTTGATAGAAACCAGGAGTGTTCACAATGTCCCCACCATGCTGTGTAAAGGGGTCATAGAGCGAGCCGTCCGCCGCATACGAGAAAGACTCGGTGTACGGCTGCGTGTTGTCCCAGGTTGCCCCCGTGAACAGCGCCCGGCCCTGGCCGCTCTGGGGGTCGGGCATGAAGGTCGACGGGTCCTGCGCCTGTTGGGTGCCAAACCCGCCGTTGGGGAAATAGTAGGCGTTGGGCTGACGGAACAGGTTGTTGGTCGGGTTGTTGCCCAGGCCGTACAGGTCGTCGACCAGCCGCGCAATGTTGCCGCCCGGGTTACCGACCACGATCTCCCCGCCCGGCGCGCCATTGGCCGTCGCCTCCACGTTGAGGCCCGTAAGGCCCTGGGGGCAGTCGCACACGACGGCTCCGTGGTTGGCGTCGGCCGCCACCATCTGCACCCGGTACCGGCCCGGGCGCGCGGCGCCCTGGACAGAACGGACGATGTGCTCGCCGTGTCGGACGTTCATCTGCGACGGCGCGAGGTTGGACCCTATCGTGCGGCCGCGGCGGAAGTGCACGTGAAGCACCACGAACCGTTCCTGGGCGGCACTCGCGCCCGGGTTGCGGGCTGTCCAGTATAGGTTGCTGGGATCCTGACCGGCCACGTAGACGACTGTGGCGTGACCCGTCAGCTTAAGCTACCAATTGAAACGGACATGCAGCATACCTTCGAGTTCAACCTCGTTCTGGTTGTATCTGAACCATCTGTAGTACTCCATCCGAAGCAGGTCGTTACCCAGCAGCTCAATGGCGTCTCCGGTGTTGGCAGGGTGCGTGGTCTGTCCAGAGTCTCTGGCATCCAAGTTGACAGCAAACGTGCGCTTTGTCAACTTGCCGCCCACTTCGGAAGTGACGGTGAGGTTGAGCGGCTCATGCAGGTCTCGCGTCTTAAACCAAGGGTCGTCGGACCCGGCATCCTCGGTGTCCACGCACAGATTCTTGGTGATTTGCTGGCTCAGGTTGATGGTTTCCTGGGCCTGGATGCCGCCGCAGAGACTATCATCGATGCGGTCCACCGCGTCCCGGCCGTCGTAGTTGTTGCCGTCCACTTGCGAGGCCAGCGACTCGAAGGAGGGATACCGACCCGCCGTACGGCTGTTCCAGTAGCTTCTGAGCGGCTCGAGGTAGCTTCTCTCGCTGTAGGTGTATGCCCAGTCGTAGAGCAGCGGGACTAGATACCAAGCCATGTCACGCGTCGAAAAGCCCTTTGAACCTCCTCCCAGGGCCCGTTCGCCCAGAACAAAGGTCGCATTCAATGTTTGGACGAACTCGTCTCGTCTGGAAAGGTCACGCTTGAAGGGGCCTTGATACACGGTACATACGCCACTGCTAACGAACCGGTCGACCGTGAACTCGAAGCCGCTTGAGTCTGCGCCCCAGATGTCGCGCGGCGTCAGCGTGGACGGGGGATCGCACTGCGCAGGGCCACAGTCAGCGTAAAGCAACAACATCAATAACGGAATATCTACTTACGCAGAAGGAACCAAAGCCACGAGCACAGCCAGGACCGGCCGAGTCGATGGCAACCGAGACCTTGCCCTCGGGACATCCCGGGGTACAGGTGCCATGGAAGGCGTTGGAGAACCAGTTGCAAGTGTTCTTGTCGAAGCTGCCTTTGATACCGCTCGGCGGGCAGCAGAGGGTCCTGCGCTGGTTGGCCGGGCAGGGCGCCTGGCCGCCGTCGCCGCGCAGCGAGGACGTGAGTGGCACATTCTTGTTGGCCGGGCAGGATCCTCCGCACCCGGTCCACGTGCACTCACTGTGGGCCAGCGCGGCCGTCGACTGCTTGTTGGTGCAGCAGATGCTGACGGCGCCACCGTCTTGACAGGGCTTGTTGGGTTCGTTGGAGGGGAACTGCGTGGTGGCTAGGAGCTGATAGCCGCCATTGCAAGGCAATCTGCGTTGAGTGGGTCAGTGACATGGAATGGAAAACAACGAGGAGCTGCAGCTACGTACTGTTGGCACCTGTTGTTGGTGGAATCGCTGGCAAACCGAGGCCTCTCGCACGTCGGCATATCGTTCTTGGGGCAACAAAGCGTGCGATGGTTGCCAAAGCCGGAGCTGGGCTGAGAACACCCGTCCAGAACCTTGACAGCCGAGGAGTAGCCGCTGGGGCAGCTGCCTTCTGTGCTAAAGTCCATGTTGCACGACGTCCAGCGGCACGCGCCGATGGGATCGCGAATCACAATGTTCAGGTTGAGGCCCGGGATGGGCGAGCTGCCGCCGGTGTTGGACTTGCCACTCAGCGCCTTGGATGCCGAGGCTTTTGCGTCGTCGAGCCCCACGGCCCACACCATGGTGCCGCCGAGACAGACGCTGTTGGCGTAGTCGAGCTTCATCTTGATGGTGGTGGCATCGTCGAACGAGACCCAGTATTTGCCGCCGGGCCCGTAGGTGAGCGTCTGGACGCCGGCTACGGAGTCGAGCCGCGGCTGGGCGCCGTTGGCAATGAGGCGTTGGATCTCGCCGAAGGACAGAGTCCCGACGGATCCGGTGCAGGGGCCCGCCGGCGCGCCCTCTGTGAAGCGGCACCCGGCGGTGCTGCAGGATGGGTCGGCCAGCGTGAAGCTGCGTCCGTAGAATCCAATGCCGAGCACAACATTCTTGGGGTTGATCTTGTTGCGCCACAGGAGCTTGAGAGCTGCGTCGATTTCCGTGAGATTCGTGTGGGCCCCGACGTACGCTGTTGATCTTGGTCAGCTCTGAAGTTGCAATCCGAGTCTGGAGGAGTTGTGAACAAGGACTACTTACGTCCTGTCCATTTGCTCGTAGCATCCCAAGTTCCATGTAGATCATACGCTGTGAGTTCGTCAGATTTGCGCGAAACAGGTGGAAGAGAGACCAATCAAGGGTAAGTCAGGGGGCAGTCAACGCAGTGCGTATTATAGTCAACACGTGTGGGAGTATAAGGCACGTACACATGATGTTGAACCAGTCTACCGTCTTCTCCAACTTGACAATGTCGAATCGCTGCAGATAAAAGAACGAGCTGGGCAGCGTGATGGTGATGCCCCACGATTTCCCGGCCGCGTTGAAGGCATTCCGCAGGTTCTGCAGCATCACCGGGAAGTTCTGGAAATCCGCCGGGCGGCCGGATCGCTCTGGCGCAACGGGGTACTCCCAATCAATGTCGACGCCGTCAAAACCGTAGAAGCTCATAAAGGAGATGAGCGAGTCGAAGAACTTGCGCTGGTTGGCCGCCGAGCCCGCCAGGTCCGAGAAGGTCCAGGCCGTCGGCTGGTCCGGGTCGTTGAACGACCAGCCGCCGATGGAAATCCACACCTTGAGATGGGGATAGAGGGCTTTCAGGCCCGTCAGCCGCCTCATCAGCTCGAGATCGCCGCTGCTGGACGCAACCACGCTAAAGGTCACCGGGTCCACAGAGGCGAAGGCGAAGTTGACGTGCGAGTACGCCAGCGCCGGAATGGCCTCGGGGATCATGGCGTCGCAGGGCCGCGTGACGCCCCAGCCCTCGTAGTAGGCAATGGTGCGCTGGGACGCCGAGCCACCGCTCTTGGAGCAGCTCGGGTTGGGTATGACGGTGTTGCCGCAGAATTCCGGCGTCGTTCCGCAGAAGCCGTGCTTGGAACAGCAGACGTTGAGCGGGCAGCTGGTGCTCTGGACGTACTGCGCGCCCCAGCCGCCCGGATCGCACTCGGCCTTGGCGTCGCATGAGTTGATGCACTTTCCGGGTCCGCAGTACTCTGGGGAGATGGTTAGGCTGGGTCTTTCTGTATTTCTGTCGACTCTCAAGCGATGACCTACCTGGGCCCATGCCGCAGAAGCCTTCCTTGCCGCAGCATCCTAGCGCGCAGGGCCGGTCAGCCGCGCAGGTGTAGTCCGGGTCTGCGGCGGTGACGCCGTGGGCGAAGAGGAGGAAGAAGACAAAGAGAGAGGCTGCGAGGAGGTGCAGGTTGGATCTCCACGGGGGAGACATTGCACAAGACATGTTGGACATCAACGCTGCGCGTGAGGTCGTAGGGAGTTGTGTGGGCCGGAGACGATCTCTTGGGAGCTGAGGAGTTGCCGTCAAGCAGCATTTATGACGGAGCAGGCCACTTCATGATCAACCTGATCGAGATCCTTGTAACATCATCTCGGTAGCCTCACTCCGACCGCAAGGCATCCCCATGTAAGTTGCCGCATCTGGCGAGTGCTGGCGTTACCCCTATTATCCTGCAATAGTCACAAGATGCCAAGAAAGCGCCGGCGAGCACTCGGCCGAAATGTGTGCAAACCTCAAGGGTTTCCACCCAGGCATTATATGTGGATGCATATGAAATTTTCCAATTTATTGAATCTGATTTGGCGGTTCGTACTGTCTAGTCTTACATGAGCGCTAGGTCCTACCGAGTAGTGTTGCATCGTCGCCGACGCACTGAGGAATCGCATACCCTCACATGGGCGCCCACCAGGCAGACACTTCGCTTCGTGGGCGCCCCTCACATGGTGAGTCAGCGCAACCGACGCACTGAGTAATCGCATACCCTCGCATGGTGGGTCAGCGCAACATCACCGTTTTCTATTGCTCACGGGTGGAGCCGTATAATGTTGCATTCCATGCGCAGATAAGATTTGTGTAGGTACAGTGGTTGTCCCGCAATGCCTACTTCTAAATCAATAAAGGGCAAGCAATGGAGTCGCGGGCATCTGGTCTTGGGCGTACGAAGAGACGAATCGGAAAGTATTGCTTCCCAAGGCAGGCTGGGACAAAATCACTGTTGCTGCTCCTATCAAGAAGATCAGGGTCTGCATGCATTGCCATACCATCCGAGTTGCAAAGCGACGCATAACTACGCAGAAACTATTGTGTTGATGAACAGCTGATAACGGCCCACCACTGCACAAAAGCGCCTGTAAGTCTCTATTCCCGAGGACCACGCAAGTATGCCTTATGCTTACACTATATCAAGGTGCCATTCCCACCTGAAACACTCCTCCACAGACTTCCAGTTCCTCAAAGGGCATCTTCCTCTTTTGTCTTGTTGAACTTTGCATGCTACACAGTTCCAAGCACGCCAATATGCATCAAGCTAAGTCTTCCTCCCTTGGGAGGTTGATGTTCCTTCTCCTGGCATCCGTTGTCGTGACCACTGCGGCCGACATCATTCCCTTCCCCTATCCGCTGCGCGACGGCTCCTTTGGCAACCCCATTGACGCCGAGGAGGGGTTCGGCAACTCGTCGCCCATCTCCGACGGTTGCAAGGTCGCCCTCAACAAGACCATCACGTCGTGCAGCGCGGATCTACAGCTGGAGTCGGCTGCGGGATACTACTCGGCTCCGACCGACGCTGGGCTGTGCGCCGCGGGCTGTAACGCTTCGCTAGTGGCGTACCGTACTGGTGTCCTCAGCGCCTGCGGGACGACGTCTGCCTTTGATGGGTACCCGAACTCGTGGCGAGGCGACCTCATGTCGGAGTATTTCGACATTGTCTGTGCCAAGGACCCGTCGACTGGACAGTACTGCGTTGGTAAGACTGTCCCAGCCTAGTACTGACCGTGAAGAGTCGACGACTTGACTAATAATACGTATCAACAGACTGGCTGCGCGACAAAAAGGCCAACCTCACCGACGTTGACCTCCTGAAACTCCCAAATGCGGTGCTTTGCTCCTCCTGCCAGCTCTCCTACCTGCAGACCGTCTCCAAGTCGGCGTTCTTGGGCTATACCGACGCCATGGTAAGCACGTACCAAAATGTCACCGCCCGCTGCCAGGTGCCCTTTTCCACGACGCCATCCCAGCCGCCGGCAGACTCGTTCCCCAACGGCGTCAACGCTACCGACATCCCGGCCTTTGTGTGTGCGTCCGGGCAGAACTACACCGTCAAGGCCGGCGACACGTGCCGCTCCATCGCCGCGGCCAAGTCCGTGGCCGAGGGCACGCTGGCGTCCATCAACAACCTGTACGCCGACTGCAGCGCCCTAGCCAACAACACCATGGTGGGCGCCACGCTGTGCCTGCCCAAGACGTGCCAGGTCTACGCCATGGACGTGGGCGACGACTGCTACGGCGTCAGCGCGTACTACAACATCACGCTCGCCCAGTTCGCCGCCTACAACCCTTCCGTGACCACCAACTGCGGCAACCTCGTCAACGCCACCGGCGCCGTTGTCTGCGTGACCTCCCCCGACGGCACGTACAACGCCACCGTCCTCCCGGGCGCCGGCCAGCCGGACGAGGGCGAGTACGCGCTGGAAGCCGTCCCGCCGCCGGGCCCCACGCCCTTCCTCACCACGCCCAACTGCGGCCGGTACTACAAGGTCCAGGTGGCCGACACGTGCAACCGCGTCTCGCTGTCCTCGCACGTGCGCGTCGAGCTCTTCCAGGCCATCAACCCCTCCATCGACGCCGACTGCTCCAACCTGGTGCCAGACCTGTGGTACTGCGTGCGGCCCGTCGCCGGCTGGAACGCCACGGGCGTCGACGGGCCGAACCCGACGTCCTCGCAGACGGTGGCGCCGCCGGGCCCCACGCAGACGGGCACCACGGGCGCGTGCTACAAGTGGCACGTCGTGGTGTCAGGCGACACGTGCTTTAGCTTGCAGCAAACCGAGGGCGTCACCATGCAGCAGCTGGTGGCATGGAACGCGAACCTCAAGGCGGATTGCTCTAACCTGGAGTCGGGCATCGCGTACTGCATCCGCGGCCCGGCGGCGCCGTCCAGCACCACAACGACGGCAACGACGACGACGACGACGACAGTGCGGTCAACGTCCACTTCTACCACGCCTTCATCGACTCAAAGCACGACCCCATCAGGCGTGCCCTGCGCCTTCCAATACACCGTCGTCTCGGGCGACTGGTGCGCCAAGATATGGGAAGGGTACGGGCTCAACGAGTCGCAGTTCCGGGAGCTGAACCCCAGCATCGACGCTTCGTGCGCGCTCAACATCGGCCAGACGGTCTGCGTCGCTCCCGGTCCGGCAACGGGCGGTGCGTGCACTAAGACGTATCGCGTCGTGTCGGGCGATTGGTGCTCCAAGATATGGGACGCCGAAGGTCTGACCGAGGCCAGGTTCCGCCAGCTGAACCCCAAGGTGAACGCGAACTGCGACTTGAACATCGGGCAGGTTCTGTGCGTGGCGCAGTAGATGTATCTAGATCCAGATTCCTTAACTTCAAGTCACCTATTCCTAGTGCCAACTCCCTCGTGCACTGACAGTAATAGCATCTCCTTCCTCCCTGGCCTACGTGTCTGTAATTGCGGCAGGAGTAGAATTATTAACTCCAAATACCCCACGGAACTCGAGTTCTCGCTTAGGGCTGCCAGAGAGAAGGAGGATGTTGACGAAGGGAACGGCCGAGTCCAGAAAGCAGAAGTAATCATGGTGTGCATCACCCATGCATTTGTGTCGAGATGCCCAAAGACCAACGCTCATTTCCTAATGCTTCATCTCGTGCCTCATGCTGTCTACAATCTTTTCCGCCTTCCTTGCCTTCTTGGCCAGCAGTTTCTGCAGATCCTCCCTGGTCTCCTCCAGCAGCTGTTTGCCTTCCTCCGACTCCTTGCTCACTGCCTCGGACAGCACCACGATGTTTTCCCCCACCTTGCGGCCCGCGCCATCGGACGCCTCGCCGAAGAACTGTTTCAGCGCCTCCACGTTTCCACCCGTCGCCTTTTCTCCCACTCCCTTGGCCTTGTCGACAACCTGCTTGACGTACTCCTCCAGCTTGGCCATGTCGCCGCCCTCTCCCAAGCTCTTGATGTGCTTGAACAAATCCGCCATATCCCCTTGCTTGAGGATATCGATGTTTCCCGTAATCAGCTCCTTGAGCCGCGCGCTCTTGTCCAGATACGGCTTGGCCTGCTTGAGGCTCTTGTCCCAGAACTCGTCGCCGACTTTGTGCATCTGCTGTGTCCGCTCCTCGACAACGTTGCGGACCTTGTCGGCGCTCTCGATAGAAAAGCCACTGGCCATGACGTCGCTGACCTGGCGCCACGTCTCGTCGGCCAGCTTACTGGCCTCTGGTCCGTACTGCGCGCCCATCTGCTTCAGCTGGCTGATTGGCTCGCCGACTTGGTCGTTGAGTTGGGGGTGGCGCTCGAGGATCTGGTCCGCAGCCCGGCCGCTGAGGCTGGCGATCTTCTTGGCCAAGTTGGCCAGGGCATCATACACCTTCGGTACAGACTCGAGGCTGAAGTCGGCGCGGGCGATACCCTGCAGCTCTCGGTACGTCTCGCTAACAATCTTGTCCACCTCGTCGCCGTGGCTCTTGCGGATTGCGTCGAGGTCGCTGAACGCAGTGTCGACGTACTGGCGACCGCCTGGAACCCAGGCCACCCACGAGTAGCAAAACGGTTTCAGCTTGCTGACTGCCTCGTCGGTGGTTGGTGTCTTCTGTTGGATCGTCGCGGCGAGTTGCTGGTACTTATTCTCGGTCTCGCGTGCGGCTGTGTTGATCTTGCGTGCCATCTTGCTCGCGGGCGTCATCTGGTAGATACCATAGAGAAGGCCTGCGCCTGCTAGCCCGCCAGCGAGGCCCGCGATGAAGGGGGATGTGCCTGGTTCGGCGGCCTGGGTGGATTGGTAGCGGAGGGCCTGCCGTGCCCCGCGGAGGATCGAATTGCGGCTTCCGTAAGCTTGTCTCGGAACTCTGGCTGCAAACATGGTGTAGTTTTGAATTAGAAGGACTCAAGGATTTTCAAGGCAAAGTGATTTTGGATGATTTAGAGAACGGAGTAGAGGTAGTGATCAACGGCCCGGACCAAAACAATTAGACTTTGAATGACCAACGATCTTTATAAGTGGACATTGTCCCGCGTCCAATTCGCATGCCGTAGTTGTCGTAACGGGTTACGTCTGTCAACATGTGACATCACTCGCCGTGATATCATTCCCTGGCAAATCTCGACTTAGAGACGGGGGTCTCCATCCCTCGTCGCAGAACCACGGGCTATTACAGGAGCTAACCAGCGCCGGGCATACGGGTGCAAACGCTGATCCAGGGTGCTACTGAACCGATCGGTTGGGTGGAGATTGACCACTGCCCCTTAAACTGAGTTGCTATTCCCAGACCAATGACGCAACACACCATTTGGTTGACGCTGGTTACAGGCTGCGGGCAAGGAGGGAGCCGGTTCAAAACGGGTAAATCCCTGCTGTTTACCGGTTAGAAGCGCTTCAGAGGGCTTCGATCTGGCCGCGTGTGAAACCCTGAACAGAAACCCAAACACAGGCTGGGCTAGTAGGGGCAGGCAGTGCTTTTCATCTGACACCTTTTCGGCGGCGGGGTAAAAAGCATATCTGCCCAAACGCAAACACAGTTCACGCTAGAAGAAAGATGCACCTAAGCTCATCTTCATCAAACTCCAAGGAAGCGAGCCGCGCTTGCATCTAGGTTTGACTATGCCTAGAGTACCCGACAGTGTCCAGCTTGAGGTACCAGGGGAATGAGAGGTGATCAGATCAAGTCTTGACGGCCTATTCGTGTACGGGCTGGATTCCTCGGCACTCGGACGGACGAGGTCCGCCATCTTGGCGGATAGATCGGCAGAGGTTGTTGACTTTAGCTTTGCTGAGAGTTGGGCGAGCTGCAGATTCCTGCATGTGGCTGCAGGACGCCACAATCCTTAGCTGCCTATCGGATAGATCCAGAGTCGTCTGCTCGGGGCGTAGCGGGAGTCGGTTGCTCTTAGACGACCTCGTCTGCTTCTTCGGTCACATCGTTTCGTAACCTTGAGTTCCTCTTGGCTGTTGAGCCGACAACTTCAAACCTGATTCGGTATCTGCTTATTGTAGGACGTACTGCTCGGAGCAACTTCACACCGGCAGATGCAACGTTCCCCGCGTCGGCTGTTAACAAGCCACCGCCTCATCCACTTCAGCTCCAAGTGGTCGGTATATAAAGGCCATCTCACGTCCTCCTCTATCTACTCTCCCTCCGGCAACTCACATTACCAAACAGAAACAAACTACCACCAAACAGAAACAAACTACCACCAAACAGAAACAAACCATCGCCAATACCAACCCTCCCCAAACCACCCCCCACCAACATCCAAGCCAACAATCACCCACCATGCGCCCCTCACTCTTCTCCTTCCGCCCCCTCTTCCTCCTCGCCCTC
>FTEL01008751.1_pt1 | contig 23732 bp, 17 predicted proteins | sample 1658911 | NCBI WGS metagenome assembly FTEL01 (sample SAMEA3914869, study PRJEB12502) | metagenome | biome: forest; material: soil | place: USA | collected 2012-03-12 | depth 0.1 m
GCGGCCGGCTGCACGCGCGCGCCGGCCCGTACGAGGGCACTTCGAGTAGGGCAGGATGGAGAGCATCTAGCCCTACCCCCTGTCCCTGGGGCCCCGCCAGGGTAGCCCGAGCGCCCTGCCGGCAAAAGAGCATCCAGTTCTAGTAGAACTGGGCGCGGCATTAGGGTAAGGGATATTGAAACGGAGGTCAGAGCCGTGCCCAAGGAGGGATGGGTAACGATGGTTGATAATATGCTTGCTACTGGCGAGGCTTTATGCTGTGTTGAGGTTGCTGCACGAAGCCAGGGTCAACACAAGACAGGATTTCCGTCCTTGTGGTCGCCGAGTTTACGCCATCGAGGACGGGAGAGGCTGCAGCGGGAAGGGTTTGGAGGCGTCGAGGTTTACAGCCTGCTGGTCTTTAACGGATTGTAACCATGGGTAGTGGGTGCTGGTACATTGAAAGACGGCGGCCAAGTCTCGAGCCTATGCGCAGAGTTTGACGATAGCAAGAGAGAACGAAAGATTTCTCGCATTAAACCAACCCAGCATTGACGGGCGACCTGACCCTGGCTGATGCAAAGCAAGCACTTGATGACCCAGACCCGAGTGATGTTGACATTCAGGCCCACCCTGGCTTGACGAAGCAGCTAGTAACGTGAGAATGCAGCCAAGGCGTAGACTAACCTGCTCGCAAGCGGCATTTGGACTGAGCGACGAATGAGAACACTGCCGACTTAGATGCAAGTGCTCTCTGTCTGCACGCTTTGATCCTGGTCCCGTCTCCGAGAGCAGCCCGATTCGACGACTGCAACCCAAGACTCAGCCCCAAGCCACGTAGAGGGTTCCGTTTCCCAAAACACGCACCCTATCCCCGATGACCTTTTTGCCCCTGAGTCTCGAACTGAGCCAAGCGGTCTATGGTGCGCTCTTTGACCGCTTCCTGGCTGTGGTAGACAGCATCTCGGTGCCTTCTCCCAAAAGTAAATGGCTTTCTAAACATCCCCACCGTGCAGGTTCCGTACTAGAAGTGCCAGGTTTGCGGCCATGGACTCTGACACTCGTCTTCCCCCTCATTTCCGTGGGCTCTATTATTTAAGGGCCACTGGTGTTCCAGGATTACGCCGAGCTGGCGTCTATGGTTGGGAGAAACGAAGGTCAGTGAAGTGTGGTAGATGGCTTGCAGCATGCTGACGGGTGACATGGAGCTGCAGATTATTGCTTGTCATGCACTGCGTATTGGCTGCACCCCTCAGGAATGAAACCGAAATGTTACAGTAGACGGGATGACTCCCTAGTGGGCACGGGCTGCTTGATCAACAGGTGATATGTCCAAGTCCCTTGGGTCGTTTTTTGTCCGTCATCATGCCATTCTCGTTTCCAATCGCCCAGGGAGCAGCTTAGCCATGAGGACTATCAACAGAATTGATATCCTGCCCGTGTTTCTCGCCGCGGTGAGCGCAGCCTCTACACTCTTTAGAGGGGGGACAATAGTCGCTTTCAACACGCAAACACAGGGGCTACAGGTCATCCGCAATGGCTCCGTGCTGGTCACCAACGACCGCATTGCTGGCGTGTTTAATTCGGCGCCGTCCCGGATTCCGGCGGGTGCCGAGGTTGTCGACCTTAGCGGCAAGATTCTAACGCCGGGCTTCATCGACACGCACCGCCACGGATGGCAGACAGTCTTCAAGACCATGGCCTCCAACACCACGCTGATCGAGTTTTTCGGCCGCTACAGTTCATTCGTCGCGCCTTTCTTCTGGAACGCAACCGACGTGTACGACAGCCAGCTCGCCGGTTTGTACGAGGCGCTCAACGCAGGCGTCACCACGTCGCTCGATCATGCCACACACACGTGGTCCAAGGACGCGTCCGAGGCCGGTCTTCAGGCTTGCATCGACAGTGGGGCGAGAGTGTTTTGGGGTTTCACCTTTGCCAACATTACGGGCCTGATCACGGTCGAGCAGCTGTACCCGGTGTTCCGGGCGATGGCCAGGAAACCGGGGCTGAGAGACTCCCCGACTACGCTGGGGATTGCCTACGACGGCTGGGGCCCAAACCCCAACGTTGGAGAGATTGACAAGATCATGGCGCTCGCGAGGTAGGAGAGAACTGAGCAAGAACCCTTGCCATCAGAGCTAACAAAGTGACCAGAGAGCTCAACGTGTCGGTCATCACGACTCACTCCCTGCAGGGACCATGGGGGTTCAACAACTCCCCGGAGGATATCCACGCGTTGAACTTTCTCAACATCTCTATCCCGATTGTCTTCTCGCACGCCTCGTTCTTGACCCCGACGGGCGCGGAGCTGCTGCGATCCACAAACCAGTATATCTCCATCACGCCAGAGTCCGAGATGCACTACGGGCAGACACACCCATTCAGCTACTCGATCCAAGATCAGGCCTCACTCGGAGTGGACACGCACATTACGTTCAGCACCGACATCTTGACACAGGCACGCATCTGGCTGCAACAGGCGAGATATGAGCGGTACCTCGACGTGCTCGAGGAGAACAAACTGCCGCGCACTAATCCCATGTCTGTCGAGCAGGCGTTTCTACTTGCCACACGCCATGGCGCCCTCGCCTTACGCAGGAACGATCTCGGGATCATTGCCGAAGGGGCCAAGGCCGACTTGGTTGTCTGGGACGGGGCGTCACCGGCGTTGCTGGGATGGGTCGACCCGGTTGCTGCTGTGATCTTGCACGCGAGTGTCGGTGACATTGAGGCCGTAATGGTGGACGGGCGATGGGCGAAGCGCGGTGGGAAGCTGGTTGGCAAGGGTTGGCCAGAAGCACGCGCGCGGTTCGTCCGGACTGCACAGCGACTGCAGGCCGTTTGGAGGAGTCTGCCGCTGCCCGAACCGCCGGCTGAGTTTAACGGTCATGCAGTTGTCGATCCAGTTCAAGTTGATGTCCTGCGAGGGCGAGGAAATGGTTATGGAAATGTCTATATTTAGGAGAGCAGGGTAGAATGAATGGCCCCCAGTGGGTAACGTGAGTGTTCGACATCGACCACCCCGCTACGACCCCTGTTCTTGCCTTGGCAGAGGAGCGACAACCCCGATGGAGGATGGAGATCGCCGGCGCGGTGCAGATGAGTACCAACATCAGTTGCCAACGGATTCGGAGCATACACCCGGATTGGGAGTAGCGACAGTTCTCCACTTCTCACTGCCAACATGTCCTAACGCTTTCCGATACTTGCTTGCGGTTCGACGTCGAACCCACCCACGGCACGGCGGCAGTCCCCCTTGGGGTAACATCTGGCCGCGGCCCTTCACCATCACCGCAGCATCTACCCCGCGTTTACCCCACAACTAGATCCCTGCTCCCCACGGATCTGCCCTGCCCTGCCCTCAGACGGTCTTGGCCAAGTTTTCCGTTCATCCCGAAGGCAAGCAGAGCCCCGGATTGGCCCATTCCCCTTTTCTCTGCCGGCTGGATGAGGCTCTGCCTCTTGCTATCCTTACTGATTCCCCACGATCACAAGATGTTTTCCAGCCCCAACAAAAAGGCGGGCCGAGGCACATGCCGCCCCGGAGCGTTGGATCCATGGCGTCACGCAGGCCCTAAGGGAGTCCAGCATGCTTAGCATCGGTGCATATCCCGCATCTGGGCGTCTTGTTGCCCTGAGGATCGGCTCGTGATTGAATGAATGTGTGCGGGGGGCGTCGTCGTGCGATAGGTGGACGACGACAAGTAAGTTGGACGCCGTCACGGGGGGGTGGATGTTAATGGCGAAGACCGCCGCCCGCTCAGAGCTGGGCACATAAAAGTCAAGATGATCGCCCCAACAAGCTGAGGTTCTCCAGCCGCTCTTTGGGTGCTCGTTCCCTCAATTCAGCCCGAGTCCTTGAGCAGCAACCATGGCTTGGCTAACTCCCACCGTCTCCCTGCTCCTCCTCTCGGCCGTGGGCGTCTCCGCCGTCCCGGCCTCCCCTCCCACCCCCGTCCTGGGCGACCGAGCCGCCGCAGGGACAGCCACCGTGGTGATCCCCTCGCCCGACGCCACAGTCCTCGGCAATGTCATGAACAAGGTCGAGTCCTTTGGCGGCATCCCGTACGCTCACCCGCCTGTCGGGCAGTTGCGTCTGAGGCCGCCCAAGCGCCTGACCGAGTCTATCGGTACCTTCGATGGGACTGGCCCGGCTGGGGCTTGTCCTCAGTTCGTGTCGTCGACCGAGTCCACCAACTTCTTGTTCGACTTGTTGGGAGATATTGCCAACCTCCCGTTTGTTCAGAACGCCACGGGCCAGAGCGAGGATTGTCTTTCCATTACGGTTGCGAGGCCCCAGGGCACCAAGGCCGGCGACAAGCTGCCCGTGCTGTACTGGATCTTTGGCGGTGGCTTTGAGGTATGTTTCCCTGCACGCCCGCCTTGTCCCTGACATGCGCCCAGCAATGTGTCTGACGATCCTGTGTCACAGCTCGGCTGGTCTTCCATGTACGACGGGACGAGCCTCATCAACTATGGTGTCGGCATCGGCAAGCCCTTCGTCTTCGTCGCTATCAACTACCGGGTGGGCGGCTATGGCTTTATGCCCGGTAAAGAAATCCAAGCCGATGGTGCCGGCAACGTCGGCCTCCTCGATCAACGGATGGGTCTCGAATGGGTCGCAGATAATATTGCCGCGTTTGGAGGGGATCCCGACAAGGTCACGATTTGGGGCGAGTCGGCCGGGTCGATTTCCGTCTTTGCCCAAATGGCCCTTTTCGACGGCGACAACAAATACAACGGCAAGCCCCTCTTCCGTGGCGCCATGATGAGCTCCGGCACCGTTGTCCCGACCAAGCCCCTGGACTCGCCCAAGGCCCAAGCCGTCTACAACCAAGTCGTCAAGACCGCCGGCTGCTCGACCGTGGCCGATACGCTCAACTGCCTCCGTGGCCTCAGCTCTCAGGATTTTCTCAAGGCGGCCAACAGCGTGCCACACCTCCTCTCCTACTCCTCCCTGGCCCTTTCCTACCTCCCCCGCCCCGACGGCCGCACCCTGACCTCCTCCCCCGACGAGCTCATCCTCCGCGGCAAATACGCTGCCGTCCCCATGATCATCGGTGACCAAGAAGACGAGGGCACTCTCTTCGCCCTCTTCCAGTCCGAGCTGACCACCACCGACAAGCTCGCCAACTACCTCCACCAATACATGTTCGAGGACGCCTCCCCGACCAAGCTGAAGGAGCTGATCAACACCTACGGCAACGGCCTCACCGCCATCGTCGAGGGGTCCCCGCACCGCTCGGGCCTGCTCAACGAGATCTTCCCTGGCTTCAAGCGCCGCGCCGCCATCCTCGGCGATCTGGTATTTACCCTCACGCGGCGGCTGACGTTACTGGCCACGAGCAGCCTGCACAGCGACGTGCCGTCGTGGTCGTTTCTGATGTCGCAGAACGAGGGGACGCCGATCCTGGGCACGTTCCACGGCGGGGACATTTTGCAGGTGTTTTACGGCGTTAAAGATAACTACGCGGCCAAGAGCATTAGGTCGTATTTTATCAATTTCGTGTATGAGCTGGACCCGAACGGAAAGGGGGATACAGGGTTTCCGAAGTGGCCTAAGTGGTCGGAGGGGAAGAAGCTAATGCAGATCTTTGCGAAGAAAGGGGCGTTGTTGAGTGATGATTTTAGGCAGGATAGTTATGAGTGGCTTGCAGGGAACCTTGGGCTGTTGAGGTTTTAAGGGGTAGGGTTAGGATAGTGTTTGAGGACGGATAGCAGCTGGCTTTTATAGCGATAGTTTGGTGGCCACAGAGCCAACTTTCCACAACTCCTTCGAAGTGTGTCTGAATGTCGGTAAGGCAACTTCAAGGCCTGCAGGGAGCCTTACTGTTGCTACCCGTTGGTCACTGTGTGCTTGCTCCCGCTCGCTGGGTTTGCGTCGTGCGTGTACAGCTCTACATGCTCAAACTCCCTACAAACAAGCTATCAGGCCGTAGACGGAATGAAATGGATGAAGACCTTACGAGCAACGATGTCCCATTGCTCCACCATCTCGATCGTTGTTTGGAATGTCAACGAGCAGTTTCATTGTTTACTTGAAACCAGCCATCATCCGGCGACCCTCGGCCCAAACACTCGCTGTAAAAAGGAGAATACAACCATCATACGCTGCCGGATTTGCTTTAATTAAACGACAGGGTCCCGTTGTTGTTCCCGATCCTCTCGTCCAGCATGAGCGAGCTCCCGACCCATCGTCCGTCGCGGAGCAGCTCTCCTTCAAGCCTCCGCCCGCCGTCCGCGAGCCGCACATCCCGCGCCGAGGCGCCGAAATTGCCACCGCTTCCACCGCCTCCACCACCGCCGGGGACCTGGAGGACCTGTCCCGGGTAGATCATGTCCGGGTTCTGGATGTTGTTGTGTCGCGCAATCTCCTCGAAGGAGCAGCCGAACCTGCCGGCAATCCCTCGGAGGGTATCGCCGGGTTGGACAGTCACGCTGTTTGAGCCGCGGTCCCGGCCGCCACCGGACGACCAGCGGAAGCTGCCCTGGTCATTCTCGATGATCTGGTTCAGGCTGATGCTGCTGTTCTGGTACGACCCGTCGAGGCGACGGCACGAGGCCGACAGCTTGAAGTCGCCGTGGGCCTCGAGCCGGATGTCTTGGGCCGAACCGCTAAAGTTGCCCGCGTAGCTGACGCCGCGAGACTGCTCGTGGTGGCGAGGGGGGGAAGAGGGCCGGTGGTGCGGCTGGTTGTGTTGCTGTTGCTGATAGCGGCGCTCCTCCTCCTCCCGCCGCTTCCTCTCCTCTTCCTCCCTCTCCTTCTTTTCCTTCTCGTCGTCCCGCTTGTCCTTCCAGTCGGACACGCCGTCCTGCAGCTTGTGTCCGGCGACGGCACCTGCCACAACACCGAGCGCGGCTGAGCGCAGTGTTAGCCGTGGAACCGCCAAATGGTGGGGAAAGGGGTTTGCATACTGCCCAGCTTGCTGTGGCCTGCCTTGCCGCCAAGCTTGTTGCCTCCAAAGCCTCCGGCCAAACCGCCGCCTACCGCACCAAGGAAACCGCGCTCCCCATCTTGGCCGTCTTGTTGGCCGCCGTTGTCAGGCCCGCCCTGGTACTGCTGTTGTTGGCCGTAGCCAGGCTGCCCCTGAGGCGGGTACTGCTGCTGCTGCTGCCCGTAGCCAGGCTGCCCCTGAGGCGGGTATTGCTGCTGCTGCTGCTGCTGCTGTCCGCCGCCATAATACGACGCTGCCTCCCCCTGGCCTTGTTGCTGCGGGTAACCCTGCTGGTAGCCGCCGCCGTAGCCGTTGTTGTTGTAGCTCATTGTGGGCGAAAATTGGGAGGGTTAGTCTTGGGTTGGGTGGATGCTCAACCATGGTGACGCTCTCTGGGCAACACGGCACTTATATACCCGTTGCAAGGCGGCTCAGACGAGCATCAACAAGGGACCCCGCCGGACTTTGAGTCGTGCAACGCCTCGGAGGTCCACCGTCGGCCCACTTGTGTGTGGCAAAGGCTCTCAGCCGCTGTGCTGGCGGACGCCCGTTGCGCGTCCGATGCTTGGCAGGGGCTTGGATTGCCGTATTATCCGAAACATCCCCATCCCAATGGCAGATCTGCGCACCTTGATGGCACAAGTTCCTAGCTTTGAAGGCGTCTCCTGACTGCACGTTGGGCCAGCTAGCCGATTGGGGACAGAGGACGCGTCTCTTCAATCATCAGATGGCCAATTGGGCGGTGTCTTTTTGCCAGGCGGTCATGTGAAACTCCGGTTCATCCGATACTCGACCGAACCCCGCGGTGGAGATGCCTTCTGATGGCCCAGTTCTTCGTCCGTCGGACTCAGCTGTGGGCAATCACCGTCAGACTTGTGGGTATCCAGCACCGCTCTGACCTAGCCTGCCGCTCCACGGTCTCAATGTACCTCCCCTCGTGCAACTCCGGCTCGCTCGCCCCCAACTCCCATGAGTCACATTGCTCCGCTCCTCTAGGTTGCCGAGTTCGGAACTCCTTGTTTGTTTGCTGTGACACAGCCCAATCAAAACTAGCATTAAGCCATCCGGTGCTCTGAGCATCTGCCAGGGAATTCCATATTGATACAACCTCCTGCTTCCCCACATTATGGACACAACACTCACGGCAAGTGGCGCTTTTGCCCCCCCAAACCAAACCCAGGAGCAAGGTACACCGGCAGGGTTATGGAGCAAGCCACTTGAAACCATCCTGACGGGCACCGAAGCAAAGCAGTGGAGTCAGTGGCGGTGGCGGGGACATGATACGAAGGAATCCACGGGTCGGGCGTTAGCCACCCAAGACAGCTATTTATCAAAAACCGCCCGATGCCCGCATTGCCAAACTGATTGATCCAGTGGTATTGTTGCCAACGGGCCACTTGGTACCATGTGTTTTGCCAGCGGACGAGGCAGCACCGAGAACACCTTGCGAACCTAACGGAACGCGCAGTAGCTGTCAACACAACTTCATTGCGCGCCGACAGCTTCCGAGAAGAGGAGGGACCTGACTCGCGCTGGAAACCCCTCCCAGTAACTGACCTCGGCCTCGACAGCCACAGATTCAACCCAAAATAGCACAGCGCAGAGTAACCCAAACATGCTCGGACGGATACCAGCTGAGAACCGCCGAGGATGGACCTACTCTACGGTCACCAAAACGCCCCGACGCCGATGCTATGCAGTGCTGAGACGCACAGAATGCTTGATCCAAGGAAAACAACAAAGCCGCGCGACACGTCAGAACCTAGCGTCAGAGTTAGCAGGCAATCAGTTATGACTGACCGAGGGGCACGAACCTAATCTCGTAGCTTCCGGCCCGCGTCATGTAGCGCACCCATTTTACGCTCGAGTAGTTGCTCTTCTCAAACACCTTGAGGTACCGCACCAGGAGGCCCGAGCTCGTGAACATGAGCAGGCTGAAGTTGAGGCTCAGGGGCGGGCGGCTCCAGGCCTTCTGGTTGGTCATGGCCGACAGCTCGGCCTCGGCGCTCAGGACGAACTCGCTCTGGCCGGTGAAGCGGCCAATCTTCCACACAATGTTGTTCTCGGACGGCTCGTACTTGGCCTTGCCCTGGGTGGAGCGCTCCGTGATCCTAGCAGTGTTGAGCGGCGTGGGGATGCGGACAACGACGTTGGTGGCGAAGAGCTTGGACCCGAAGTTTGCGCGCACGCCGATGCTGTACTCGACCTTTGTCTTGCCGACCTCGTTGACGATGGCGTGCACCTTGAAGGGCAGGTTGACGTTCTCGGTGGCGCGGTAGCGCATCAGCTCGAACTCGCCGTCGGGTGGGACGAAGCTGATGATGCGGTCGCTGTCGAACTTGCCGAGCTTGACGCACTGGTGGAACTGGCAGTCCTCGAGGGTGACGCTGCCGGCCGCGGCCTTTGTCGCCTTGCTCCCCATCCTGTTGCCGCTCGGCAGGGTCTGCATGCCGTCGTTATCGAGCAGCAGGCGGTCGTTCAGGCCAAACTTACACTCGGGGGTGCCGCTGAGGTAGGCGCGCATGATGATCTGGCCCGAGACGTCGGCGCGCAGCACGGCGCCCGTCGCGCTCATGAGCAGGTTCACGTCCTCGATGACGTCGACAAACGCCTCGTTCTTGCGGTACTTGACGTCGGCCTTGCGCCACGACAGCGCGCCCGTGGCCTGCATCGTGATCTTTGCCGAGTCCTCGACGGCGCGCTCCGACTTGACGCCCTCGGTCGTGATGTACATCTTGAGCGTGTCGGTCTCGGTGTTTTGCGGATAGCCAAAGTCGATGATTTCTGCGGGCGCACATGGTCAGCAAAACGCCAACGGATCGGGACCTATGCGGGCGGCCACAAACCATCCAGGAGCTCATAAACCAGGACAAAGTTGTTCTTGACGGCCTCCTCGTCAAACTTGCCAAAGTAGCCGCGGCCGAGCTGGATCAGGCGGTACAGGAACTCGAAGACGAGGGCGGCATTGGCGTTGCTCTTGGTGATGGCGACCAGGTAGATGTTTTCGTGCTTGACATGGCTGAAGGTGGTGCTGCCGAGCGTCAGGATGGGCGAGCGCACCTGGGCGTTGCTGATGACCTGGATGCGGAACACGTCGGCGAGCCGCGGGCGGCAGTCATTGCGGAATGCCCTGAAGATCAGGTTCTCGCCCTTTTGGTTGAAGATGAGGATTCCCGACAGCATCGTGGCAGGTCTCGCGGAGCGCGGCGCGTGGATGGGGGAGGGCGACGATAACGACGGGGACGACGGCAACGGCGGTCGAGGGGTGAAGCGGCCCGGCTTGTGGAGCGAGCGACGGAGTCGCGTGGAGCACACGGCAGAATTGAAATTGGGGTCCTGCTGCGGGGGCTTGGGCGGTGAACGTCGTCGGCGACGGCCGGAGTTTTCCCGGGCAGGGCAAGCTTTGCCCCAATGGGCCGCATCCAAAACATCACACAACACCATCAAGTTCCAGGCGAGGATCCCGGCTGTTGCATGTTCCTGGCAGTCAGTTTTTTTTCTTTTTGCAATGCCCCCAGCTTCCATGCGGGCCGGCGAGCAAACTTCCATCTCCGCTGGCCCTCCGCCTAAGCTCCTGCACTGCTGTCACCGAGCTCCATCCTTGCGCTGCCTGGACAGCCGATGGAGAGGTGATCCACGGGCTGACCCGTGATCCGGTTTGAGATGTCCCAATTCCTTCAGTGTGTCCCAGAGAGCTGCGTGCGTGTAATTCTTTATCCCACGTAGCCCGGGTCTATCCGAGTCTGCCAGTGGGCTTTACGTTCATGGAGACTTGCACTTCCTCCGCTCCCATCTCTGGGTTGTGATCCTCTGCAGAAGTTGGCGCACAGGCAGGTACATCACAATCCTGCAAGGAAGCCGAGTTAGAGCCCATGGATTCAACACTCTTCCTTGCTGCTCGGCAGCACCGCAATTAGGTACAAAACCAAAAACCAATTAGTGACGCCGGCACTCCCGTGTGTTTTCCTCTGCCTCCTACTCCGAACTCGCTCAATCCTCTCCGCTCCGCCCCATAAGGTAATCAAACGTCCTCCCTCAAACCTCTCCGGCCGACGCGCGGGAGTGCATGTCCTTCTTTTCCGACTCGGGCGCGGGCTGTCCGCCGCGCTGGCTGATGAAAGCCGCTTCGACCTTGTGGACGACGGCCTCGCGGATCTTGGCCTCGCTGCGGCTCATCCAGACGGGCCAGCCCGAGTTCGAGAGGGGCCAGAGCACGCGGTTCTCGAGGGACTCCATCCACTGGCTGCTGTGGGGCTTGGGCCGGCTGGCAATGACATCCATCTCGGCCGCGATCTGGGCGCAGTAACCCTCGAGGGGCAGGTCGTTGACGTCTTGGCCGAACGGGTTCTCGATCTCGCGGCCGATGAACAGGATGCCCAGGATGATGTAGGCGGCCACGACAGTGGCGGGGATCGTCATCCAGTGGAGGGCCGAGAGCAGCTGGAAGGGCAGGACGAGGATGTACACCCAGGTGATCTGCGCAATGGCGATCGAGTAAGCAATGGGCAGCGGCGTGTTAAGCACGCGCTCGGTGCCCACCAGCACGTCGTTCAGGATGGCGATGTTGCTGTACGCGGTCGTCTGGTGCATCGTGACGGGCAGGCGGCCGGACAGGGCGAGCTCGTCGGCATAGCTCGCAAGGTACGACAGGATCTCGAGCGGCAGGTTGCCGAGGGGACGGCCGGCCCGCTTCATGGTCTTGCGAGGGTTGCTCTCGGCGAACGAGACGCCCAGGTACTCGCCGACGCTCTTGAAGAAGCCGTGGCGCTTGAAGGCGCGCTGGGCGTTGTCGTGGTCGTCCTGGGTCGCGGCGAGGGCAAAGGTGCCGAGGTGGGAAACGAGACTCGAGATGTCGTCGTAGCACGTGTAGGGCTCGAAGCGGAGACGGTGCTTGAGGGCGACAGAGAAAGCCACGACGAGGTTCATCGACGTCAGCCTCTCCAGCACGTCCCTCTTCTTGTACTCCTCCTTCTGGTCCTCGGGCACGTCCTTGCGCTCGGAAGCGTGGACCCAAAACACGCGGCCCAGGTTCTGGCTGGCCAGGATGAGCTGCGCCCAGTAGCGGCGCCCCTCGGCATAACGCTCGTAAGCCGTCGAGCTCCGGAACGATAGGCCCATACCGACAACGAAACCGAGGACCGTGAGCAGCACGCTGCCGATTTCCACTGTCATATTCCAACGAGGTTAGGTTAGCTTTGCGCACGCGAGAGCATCTTGCCACGGCGGGGGGGCAGCATACACTTCACGCCATCCACGAGCTCATTAAGACACGTGATCCATGACGCCCAGCCGGCGACGGCGAGCAGCGGCACGATCAGCTTGGGCAGGATGCTCCCGTGCATCTGCAAGAAGATGGGCCATTTCGAGTGCTTCTGGATGTCGCGAGGACCGGTCTGTGTGCGAGTCAGCGGGGGCAGGCCATGCAGCAACACAGCACCACCCGGCGGAGGGGAAAGCGTACAAAATAGTCGTCCAAGTCTAGGGACGTGTTCTTGCGGCTGAAGGGATTCGGTGTGTAGAGACGGGGTGATGTCAACGACACAATCTCTTCGAGGACAGGACTTCCCGGGACATCGCCGTTGGACTTTTGGTTCGCCGCGTTGGTTGGGACGGCCTCGGCGGGGCCGCCTGGTCCGCCGTGGCCGCCGTGGTGACCGCCGCCGCCGGGCGCGGATGGGGCAGACGGAGGTGCGGCCGCAGCGGGCGGAGCGTCGTCGGCCATGGTGAATTGTGCTGTGTTGGAGGGGAAGAGAGGTCAATGATGGGGCGCTGCCGGCGCTGTAGTGTTGGGAGTCGCGAGACGGCCAATCCTGCTCCAAGGCACCGATCGAAGAGACAGCGAAAGAAGAAGAAATGAGGCAGACGCAAGCTGATCAGAAGGAGGCGGCCTGCGCCAGAGAAAGACGAGGAAAAAAAGCGCCTGGCTGGCATTGTGACCCTTCCCCTGCCAAGCAGCAAGGGTCGCGATGCCACGACGTTCTGGGCTCCTACTCCGTGCTCCGTTGGGGGGCTCTCTTTGAAACAAGCCATGTCCAACAGGGATGCGGCGGGCATTGGCGCTGCCCGTCAGCGCATGTCAGCCGGCGCCGAGAAACGCGTCGCGCCAAATGCGGCCGCCACCTGCAGTCTGGCCCTGATGAGCTGAGAAACACAGACCTGCCCGCCTCCTCTGCCTCCGTCAGATTGGGCTCGCCAGACCCTGCCCCGCATCAAGACGAAACAGCGCGCAGGGTGCTCGCCGGCGAGCAGCCTTTGACATCCCGCCACGCGACCACAGCGGTTCGTTAGCGCCTTGGAAGCCACAACAAAGGAACAAGCACTCTGGGCCGCGCCAAGCGCCCGCTTGCCGCCTCTCCAGGGGCCACAAGCCGCGCTGGCCAGACCAGGGCCGGTGGGGCCCGTCTCGTCTCCAACGGCTGATGTGGAGTTGGCAGGCCCAGCACCGCTGACTGCACTGCCTCTTCAGGGTCCTGCGACACGAAGCGGGAGATGACGAAATGAGCGATTTGAGACAAGCGCACGTGTGTCTCATTCCACACGGGGCACGTAGCGGGGTGCATTCCCGTCCGCTTCCGGGTTCTCTGGGGGCTATAACTGACGATCATTGCTGAAATGGAGCCCGGCTCGCGACAGGGCATGTTTCCTTCATCTCATCCCGTTTACGAGCCCAGCCAACCAAACCCGACCCAGGTGCCTGACTTGGCACAGGTACATCCGTACAGCGGTACCTGAACAGGGGACAACACTCGAGCCTCCAACCCACAGACAACCCCGGGCTTAGAACTGGAACCGCCACCTCGGGTCATCGTCGCCACCCCAGTCGGCCAACTCCCCGACCTCCCTCACCTCGGGCGTGATGGCGTCGCGGCGCTGGTTCTCCCGCTTGAGCAAAACGTACAGCACCGACGAGACAACCACCTCGCCCACCAGGTACGCGAGCGCGAAGCTGTGGCCGACAAAGTAGCGCGGGCCGTCCGTGGACCGGTACAGCTGCGTGCCCAGCACGGCCCCGAGATTCCCGATGCTGATTTGCATGGCATTTGCAACGGCGCGCTTCGTCTGGCCCGACACGTTGATGGCCGGCCACGACAGCGCCAGCGCGGTCGCCGGGTAGATGCCGCCCGCCGCGAAGAAGGTGCCCAAGTACGAGACCCCCGGCCGGGCCACGGGATCCTTGTTCGACAGCAGGATGATGTAGCCGATGGCGGCGAACAGGGCAGATGCGATCAGCGGCAGGGCACGCTGCCCGATGCGCTCCGAGACGGTCGCCACGACGACGGTGGTGATGAAGGCGAAGGCGTAAGGCGGGATCGTCAGGAGCTGCGCGCTCGCCGCCTTGTACCCGAGATCTTTGATGATGGTCGGCTGTTGGGGAGCTGGTCAGTTTGACGGCCGGGGAGACGTGCCTCAGTAATGACGTACCAGGAACAGGGAGAAGGTGTACAGCGGCAGGCTCATGGTGTGGAAGCCGAGGCCGTACAGCCAGCACTTTGGATCCCGCAGCGCCTTGGCGACATTGTCCCATGTGAACCGCTCGTCGTGGGTCGCGTCGCTGTCCGCCGCAAGACGTCTGCGGATGAAGCGTCGCTCCTTGTCCGACAAGAAGTCGGCCGTCTCGGGGTAGTTGTGGATGAACCAGTATGCCCCGATGGCTACCAGGACAGTAGCTATCCCTTCCTGTGGTCCGGTCAGTCCGCGCGGCTGTGAGCCCAAGGCAATGAAGACACTCACAAGAATGAAGATCCACCGCCAGCCGTTTTCCCACACAACGCCGGCCATGTGGCCAATGCCCTGCGCAAACAGTCAGTCCAATTCTCTACCGCCGAACCTCGGCCGCGGAGCCAACTTGGCGTGGAGGCGGGGAAAGGACTCACATAGGCCAAGATGCCTCCAAAGGAACCCGCAAGGGCGGCGGCTCCAAAGAACAGCGAGATACGAAACTGCCTCTCCCTCCGCTGGTACCACATCGAAAAGTAGTAGACCACCCCGGGAAACAGACCGCTCTCGGAAACGCCCAAGAAGAAGCGTGCCGCAAAAAAGCCCGACAGGTTCTGGACCACTCCCATGAGCGTGGCAACAATGCCCCAGATGATGGTGAGGGTCGGCAACCAGAACCGAGGAGTCGTCCTCTTGAGAATGATGTTGCACGGCACCTGAGCCAACCAACAAGGCCGCGGTTAGCATTAAGCTGTACCAACCCCGAGGCGAGGAGTAGGAGGGCTCTCTCTCTCACCTCAAAGATGACGTATCCGATGAAGTAGAGGGTGAGGCCCGTCAGGTACTGGTTCCCCGTCATGTGAACATCATCTGTGAGGCCTTCGATGCGGGCATTGCCGACGTTAGACCGGTCGAGAAACGACAACAGATACAGGATGCCCACGGCGGGGAGCAGCCGCCAGTCAATCTTGCGGATCAGTGCCTTTTCGTTCACCCCGCCGTCATTGATTTCGTCCGTCTCGGACCCCGATGCCGGATCGGACTCATTTTTCAGCTTGCTGTCAAGGTCTCCCACGACCCGGCCGTCCATGGGTGTCAGCACCGGCTGGCCATCGGCCAGCGTCTTTGTCGTGGGCTCAGTAGCCATGTTGCAGTAGTCCGGCGAGTGGTGAACAGGAGATCCTTCCTTGCTACCAGAACAACGGCAGAGGATTCCCGAGTGTTGGCGGCAGAGAAGTCAGTCAGTCAGCGCCCACTGTGCAGCAATGCACACAGGCAGAGAACTGGAGATGCACACCGAGGGCACCTTCACAGCATATCTACGTCGGCGACGGCGCCTCTTTATGTGTCGATCAACATGGGATCCGAGCGCAGGCACCCAACATCCATCGATCCTTCATCACCAACCCCCGCAGCAATTGGTGAGGCGTCTTGCAGGTTGTGCTAGTGATAGCACGGTAGTTAGTTTTTGGGCATCATGGCCACATTGCCGCTAGAATTGCGACATGCTGTTTCGCTCCACATCATTGGATGGCCGCCCCCCACGCCGCCCCTTGTGGAGGGCTCCGGCCGCGCAGGGAGTCGATCACGACATCAGGAATCCCTGGTTTTGGTGATGGAAATGTCCAAAGCCGGTGAAAATGCCGAAGCCCGGGATGCAAGCTGCAGGAAGGGGCAGGATTGGCACCTCGACCCGTGGAGCTGGGACGTGGGGTGTCGGCGCACGCGCGCGACGAACACCGGCCTCGTCCATGGGCTACATGGAAAACGGCTCGCCGAGTGGAGAATGTTGAATTAGCTTGTGTCAGAGTGCCCTTGGGCAGCTTCCAAGTTGTTTTTTCTTTGCCTCCGAGGAACTAGCATCCCTGGAGTTGCCGGCTGACGGTGACACGCAAGAACCTAACCGTTGGAGGTCATCCAACACCGGCCATGGATGCGAGGCGAGCTGCGTTGCAGAGAAGCGGGGAGGGTGAAGCTTGATTGGAAACTGGGAAGGTCGTGCCTGGGCTTGAAGGTGGTCTGCCGTCTTCCATGAATTCCACTTGTGAGTGGCGATTGTGATCACACTACAGCTACAACGGAACTTGGCCCTTGTAACATACAGATATTATATACTAGTAGGCATTTAATCTACATGGACCAAAAGAAAACAACAGTTAGCTCGCTGACGATGATCTCTGGCCCTACCCCCGAGTTTGGCCAGTTGTTTGCTCCGCGGCTGGATCACTGGCTGGCTTGGGGTTCGCCACCTCACTGTCGGCCGATTCGCCGTTTCCCGCCAATGCAGTGCTTGGGTTGGCGTCCTTCTGCAACGTTTCTATCTCAGTAGCCGCCTTTTCACCATCGCCGTCTTTCCCTCCCACAGCCTTGGTTGCCTTGGTTGCTCCGGTGCCGCCCCGGCCGTCGCCGTCATCTCCTGCCAGACTTCGGGCCCCTGCAGGCGCGGCGGCCGTTGGAGCACCCGCGGCACCAAGGCCACCCCTCGTTCCTGGCTGCGTCTCGTCTCCTCCATGCGTAGGCTGACGGATGCCAAACTGTGCAGCCGGCGTCTGGGGTTGAAAACCTTGGACAGGGGGCTGTTGGCCTTGCCACTGCATCTGAGGGTGGGGCATTGGTCCGCCATAGCCCTGAGGGGGGGCATACTGGGGAGAGGCGAAGGGCGCAGGAGTAAAGGCAGCGGCGGGAGGTTGCCCTGGTCCGGCAAATTGAGGGGGAGATGGAGCTGCAGGATTACTCCCCGACGGCGGCCACGGCTGAGGCTGCAGAGGAGCAGGATTCCACACAGGAGCGGGTTGTGGCTGCTCAGTTGCTGGAGCGGAAGCGGAGTACCCATCATTCATCGGGGCAACGGCCCCGTGGACCCAGGGTTGCTGCTGGGCTGGGGCATTCCACTGTGGTTGTTGCCAGCCCGCTGGAGGTTGACCCGGGCCCGGGGCAAGAGACGTGACCGGCTGGACTCCTGGGCTGGAAACTGGCGGTGTCCAAGTGTACGGCTGTTGGCCAACCACCTGCGGCTGTTGATATGGCTGTGGCATGCCCTGTGGTGGTTGGATCCCCGCCCCTTGCTGCGGGAATGCAGCACCCGGCCCGTATTGAGGCGCGCCCGGGGGCTGCGGCGCAAACCCCGGGGCGTAACCTTGCGGTGTGCTCCACGCCTGGCCTTGCCCGCTTGCCCACTGTTGTTGCGGCGGCTGACCCGGCATTCCCTGCGAACCCGCGCCCATTGTGGTCGGCCCGAAAGGCGCAGGAGCACTTGGGTTCCACCCTTGCGGCTGGCCAACGGGACTCGTTGGGTGTGGGTGTGGCTGCACAGGTTGTGCGCTGGTGGCCCCTGGTGCCGGAGTCCCTGGAATCGAGGCTGGACCCGGCACATACCCGGGCGCCCAAGGCTGGGGATGTTGCGTTTGGGCGTTAGGGGAAACGTGCTGGGCTGGAGGGCTTTGCGAGTTCGCAGGATGCGTGCTGGTTGGCCAAGGCTGAGGCTGTTGACTCTGGGGATGAGGTTGCGATTCGTGTCCCAATGCCATTGACAAGGGATCGGAGGCAGCAGGGCTAGGCTGCGGGTACGACGCCTCCGGCATGCCTCCCTGGGACTGTCCGGGGCCAAGGGGTGCCGTACCTTGCGGGGCGCTAGCTTGTGTTGACGGTCCCGCTGGTGCGCCGCCGGTTCCGGTAACCGGGTTTATCTGGCCCGGTTTGTGTGCAGCACCGGCACCCGGCGGCCCATCCGCTAGCGGTGATTGAGCTTGCTGGACGGGATTTGGCATGGAGGGTTGTCCGACAGGTCCTTGCGGGGATACAGGAACAGCCGGCATCTGCGGTTGGGGCGATTGGGCAAGTGCGGGGGACTGATGAGTCTGAGCCGGTTGGGAGGACTGGTGAGGTTGCCCTGGTGGGAGTTGTTGAGTAGGTGGTTGCACTGGAGCGGGTTGGGCTTGGATGGGTTGAGGAGGCTGGTGCCCTTGAGGAGGCTGGTGCGGTGGGAGAGGTTGGTGAGGTTGAGGCTGATGAGATGGACCTGTCTGGCCCGGTTGAAGCTGCGCAGGTTGGACGGGCGGCAAAGGCTGATGAGCATGGCTTGTTTGCCCCGGCTGTCCCGGCTGTGGCCCGGCAGGCTGTGCCGGCCAGGTCTGGGTGCTCTGTCCGATCGGCATCGGGGTGCCCGGAACCGGAACCGGCGCGTAGGCGTTGGCGGCTGGAGGGTTGGACGACACCTTCATGACTGAATTCTGTCGGTGCAACGCTGCAGCCTGCGAAGCCGCAGCTTGGGCGCTCGTTGCAGCAGCGTGTGCCGTCGAGGCGGCGGTTTTGATGGCGCCCCCTAGCCGGCTCGCTGTCTTCTTGCTCCACTTGACCGTGTCCTTGCTGAACACCGAGTTGGCAAAGCCACCCAAGCTTGAGCTCGCCCCCGAGTGTCTTCCAGGCTTATATTGGGGTTGGGGCGGCGCAGTATAGCCTTGATGAGGGGCGATCGAAGGCATGGACGGAATGGCGGACGGCTGAGGACCAGGCGGAAACGTCCCGGCATGCGCCGGGCCGGACGGGGCGCCATGGGCGGCGAATCCCTGCGGCTTAGACGGGAAGGAAGCAGGCGTGTACGTGGAAGCCGTTGGCGTCTGAGGCGGCTGCGTAGGAACGAACGGTTGCTGCGGTCCCGGAGGCGCTGCCGGTTGCATAATGGGGGATGGGGAGTACTGCTGGGCAGAAGGGAAAGTCGCCGAGTGCGGTCGATGGGTAGTGTACCCCGCAGTCGGAGGCGTCGCAGTGGCCGGAGGCGGTGTAGCAGTCCCGGGTGGTTGATATGGCCCCACCGGAGGTTGATTTGAGAGAGCAGGGCCGGGTTGGGGATAGGGGCTGACTGTCGGGGATACAGGAGAAGGCGAAGGCTGATAGAGAGCCGGCGATTGGTGAAGACTTGGGCTGTTGGATCCAGGGTGAGGTGGGGGGGGTGTCGGCTGGCCACTCCAAGGTTGGGCGGGCGTCGGGGTGGGTTGCGGGTATGGAGATGTTGACTGTGGACGAAAGGTTTCGTTGTGAGGCGGATGGGGATGGAGAGTGGCTGCTCCCCCTCCGTAGCCATGCTGAGCATTCTGGTACGGCGGAGCTTGCTGGGGGTTGGCAACACCCGGATACGTGCCGGTCCCCACGGCTGGCTGCGGCGTCGAAGCGGGCGGAGAGCCTCCTGATGGTTTGGTGTCAGTCAGCAGCGGGCCGACAGCGGCGGGCACCGGAATGAGCCCTTCGTGATCAGGCGGCGGCGGCTTCTCTACGAGAATCAAACCCTCGCTGTCAGCGGCCGCTGGAGGGGCGGGGCTCGATGTTTGGTCTGGAGACTCGCTCTTATCCCCGTGGCTCTGATTAGGTTCGGGCTTGGCATCTGCCTCGGTATTGGCACCAGAAAGTGAGCCAGTTTGAGCAGCCTGAGAACCCTCAGCACTGGCTGTAACACGGGGATTCGCATCCGCACCTTGGGCAGGCGGAGAGGGTTTGGGTTCGGCGCCATCTTGTTTCGGCCCGTATCCCGGAGGTTCCGATCCCGGCAGCTCAGCGATGAACGTTTGGCTCGCCGGGGACGGCTCGGCGACGGGAATGACCGTGTCGTTGGGCGGTGACGCGACGAAGGGTTGAGCGTCCATCTCGTAGACGGCAGGCGGCGTCGGCTGCCCGGGCGCCCCGATTTGTGAATGGGATGACTGCCATTGATGCGGCACGGGCGGGGGAGGAAATCCAGAGCCGTGGCCGTATGGGGGTTGGTATGCAGCGTATGGCTGCTGCTGCTGCTGCTGCTGATGCTGGATTCCGGCCCCCGGCACATAAGGACTCGGAGCCGGTGTTGGCGGGGAGAAGTAGACAGGTTGATCGTAAGGCGAGGGCTGTGCCTGCGTCACCGGAGGCGAGGCGTGCGCCATTCCCGGCCCAGCAACGGGCTTTCGCCCAAGGCGGAGTGGGCTGGGGACCATGTCGTCCATCCGCATGCCCCCCACGGCGGGTAACAGCGCATCGGCATGCTGTGGCGGAGGCTGCTGCTGGTGTTGCTGTGGTGGAGCATATTGGGGTTGCTGGGGGTGTTGGACCGGTTGTGAGCCATACCCCCCCGCCCCTGGATGCGGTTGAAAGTACTGAGGAGGTTGCTGGTGCTGGTGCGGCTGCGGCTGGGCGGTGGGCGGTCGGTAGGGGGTATACTGCTGCGAATCTGGCAAAGGTAGGCCAGCGGCAGCGTCGTGGGGCCCGTTGTACGCCATGATGGCGCGCTGGGCGGCTGTCTTGGAGCCCAGAATCCGGTGCTTCGCTCGTTTTGTCGTGGCAAAGTGGGATGGAGAGTGCCCCTCCGAGCGTGGGGTTTTTGAGCCAGAGTTGGGTTGGGAGGAAAGCCAAGAGCGGAAAAGTGGCAGCAGCCGCCGCGCGAGACATTTATTGTGGCTGTGGGATCGGGCTCATCTCTCGGCGAATCAAAGGACTGTTGATTCAGGGGCTGGTCTGAGTCGAGACCCTTGGCGGTTCAGCCGCTAAGTCCCAATAGAGCTCAGGTTCGGCAGCTGAGCCTCAGCTGCCCGGCACCTGGGTGACCGACTGGTTTCGCTGCTCTCGGCTGGTCTGTCGTTTCACAGGCGAACAATAACGGTTGAGTTGACAGGTGTGTTGGCTGCAGCATACAGTGACGCCTGTCTGCTCTCATGGCTGACCGCCGCGTGCGATCTGTTTGGCGGCGCCTGTAAATTCTATTTCGTTTTCTCGCGAAGGTGTAGTTTGGGCACCGCACAAGCCCCCAGGCTAAGACCAATGCGGCTGGCCTCATGCAAGCCTCAATCTCAATCTCGTCCACCGCCATCATCCATTCTCCAAGCAGAATAACTACATAGGCAGCCAACTATCAACCGCTCGCTTTTCTATTGCCCCGGTCCTCTCTTCACTTATTGTTGTTCTGATCCCAATACTCGTGGCAAGTCCCTCTGCATCTTGAATCATTTCGGCCCCCACTTTTCATCCACCTATCGCGCCTGCAGCTGTTTGGTGCTTTCAACACTTCAAGCCACTCACCTCCATTGGTTCGCACTCGATTCCTCATTTCAACTCTCCATCGGTTTCCCAAACAACCGTCCCTGAACCACAACTCGGACACAGCCCTCGTGGCGTCGACACGCTTCCCCTGCAGCCCCAAGCGCGCAATGACATGAGCCGCCCGCAGAGCTTCGTTGCCGAATTTCTTAGGCGCCTAGAATTGAGCCACCCAGCGGCGCCGCGCGCGCGCGATCGCGACTTTCCCAGTTACAGCCTCCACGATGCCGCGGAGCGGGAGCTCGTCGTCACCGACAGCCGACCCAAAAGCTTCCAGCTCGGCACCGGGGCTTCGATATTTACCGACTGTCTGATCCCCGCCATCGTCTCAGCCCGGCACGAAGTTATTCTCGTCACCTGTTTCTGGGCGCCGTCCAAGACCCTCACGGCCCTCTGCGAGGCGCTGACGAAGCTCGCCGCGCATCGTCGGGACGCCGTCCAAGACGCGCGCTCGAGGGGCGACACGTCCTCCGTCGCGCCTCTGCGGGTTCGCATCTGCCTGTCGTCGATCTCACTGCTCCAGAAATTGCTGCACCCCCAATCTCGCAGCGGCTACGAGTACCCCCCTGCGTCATGGCCCAAGAAGCTCGGCCTGCCTGATGCGGCGTTGCTCGAGGCCGGGGGAATCGAGCTCAAGGTCAAGAGCCTCTTCTTTCTTCCCTTCAGCGTGATGCATCCCAAGTTTGTCATCATCGATCAGCGTCGGGCCTTCCTGCCGAGCTGCAACGTCAGCTGGGAGGCCTGGCTAGAAGGCTGCGTCGAGATCGAGGGAGACGCAGTCCGCTCTCTGCTGTCCTTCTACTCGCGGACCTGGAAGCAACTAGCGCACGACCTCGAGCCCCGCTTCGGCAACGGTGACGGCGACGGCGACGGGATTGCCGAAGGGTCCTTCTTCGATGCTCGCCAAGCGGGGCTTGCCTTGGCTCCGAGCACAGCTCATCACCGCGCCGGCCTTGCCGGGCCAGAATCCCGGGCGACGCTCCCGACCCTCGTCCTGCCCTCGTCGTGCCACCGCAACCCGCGCTTCCACCCGTTCCCCTGGCAGCGGCATCCCGCTCCACCGGGGACTCCGCTCAACGTCGCGTTGCTCCAGCTCTTTGAGCACGCGGAACGGTCAATCTTCGTACAGACCCCGAACCTCACCTGCGAGCCCGTCGTTGCCGCCCTGCTGGATGCCCTTGCGAGGGGAGTCGACGTCGTCATCGTGACCAACCGGAACATGATGCTACTCGAGCAGCTCGTCACTGCCGGCACCACCACGTCCTGGTGCATCAGATCGCTCATCCGCCGCTTCGGTCGACTTCCGGAGCACTCTCATCGCGACCCGGAAGCCAATCGCCGCGGCCCCGGGCGCCTCCATATCTCGTACTTCCGCGCGAGGTGCCAGGCCGGCCGCGGCGGACATGAGACACGCCCGTTGATCGCGTCAGCTCGTGGCGAGGAGCCGGTGCACTCGCACTTGAAGCTGACCCTTGTCGACGCTGAATACGCAGTGCTCGGCTCTGGCAACCTCGACCGTGCAAGTTGGTTTACCAGCCAAGAACTTGGCATCCTGTTCCAAGACCAAGAGTTTTGCCACATGGTCAAGGCGGGGATCGACGGCGTTCTGGAGGGAAGACTCGATCTGGTGTTCGACTCGAATGATGAGCGACGCGGTTGACGGGGGTCACGGCACGGCACGGCCGTAGTTGCGCGCCGCGCCATCTTCAACGGAGCTGCCAAAAGCGGCTCCGGGCGGGCACACGGGGCGAGGGGCATCGTGGATTGGACCGCGAACGTGATGGGCTGCGGGGAAAGCGGAGCGGCCGTGTGGTGGCTCGCGGCCGGGCGTCTTGGTCCTCGTCGCTCCATTTGGCCTCGCGGACGCTGCTGGCCGGCAGACCCAGGAGCGCATGACCGCTCGTGCTTTTGATATTTCGGCACCTCCAGTCCAGCATCCCGCGCGCCCACGACAAGCCCGAGGATGCAACGGGCTGGCGGAACATCGCTCGTCTCTTCCGCCTGGGCTCGGCATGACCCCGTCCAGGATTCCCCCCCTGTCCTCGCCATTCGCCCCGCATGCAGAGCCGCGCTCTTCCCATCGTGGAGATTCAGGAACGAGGGCTTCCGAAATGTGCCAAGTCCCGGCGTCAATCAAGGATGCCGACCGCAACCCGGATCCACCGCCCTGGCGCTTCATGGAAACCCGGTAGGCGGAGATTGCTCCTGTTTCCTGTACAGTGGCTATACTACCCAGCACCTACCACGGCAATGCAACGCACAGCGGTTGATCTCTGGCACCCTCTCCAGGTACCCGGTCCTGCTTGAGCCCCCCCTCCCCCC
>FTEL01010303.1_pt1 | contig 23709 bp, 20 predicted proteins | sample 1658911 | NCBI WGS metagenome assembly FTEL01 (sample SAMEA3914869, study PRJEB12502) | metagenome | biome: forest; material: soil | place: USA | collected 2012-03-12 | depth 0.1 m
CCCCCATCCCCATCCCCGCCGGCAGCCGACACATCTTGATAAAAATCAACTCCCCCGCCGGTACGGGCGCGCGCACGCGCAGCCTAGCCGCGGCGATCCCCTCCGTGACTGTCAGACCCAGCACCTCATCGGGCAGCGCATCCTGTCTCAAGATCTCGCCATTAGCAAGCACCAACGCGAGCAACGCCACGCTCAGGCTCGCGCGCAGGGCGGTGAGGGGCCGCGTGTCGAGGCGGGTGGTGTAGCGGCAGCAGTTTGCCGCGATGGGGAGGAGGTCGGACGGGAAGGTAATGTGGCGCGCGGCGAGGTCGGTGAGGATGGCGGGGGTCATTGCGGGGACGGCGGAGGAGAGGGATGCGGCGGTGGTGGGGTGACGGTGGAGGAAGGTGTAGCGGCGGGCGTGGCGGAGGATGGAGGCGCAGCGGAGGCGGGTGGGCTCGTTCGGGGATGAGGAGGGAGCGCAGAGGGCGAGGCAGAGCTCAGTGACGCAGCTGCGGAAGTTGAGCGGGCGGACTTCGATCTCGCCGGGGGTGCGGCCGAAGAGGTCGATGCCGGCGTCGTTTTCGAAACCGAGCCCGGTGCGGGAGACGGTGCAGGGTAAGAGGAGGATCATGGAGCTGGAGGCGAGGAATTCTTCCTGGAAGATCCACGCCCTGTGCCACCAGCTGTCGCGCAGGATTTTTTCGATCAGGTCCAGCGCGCGAGACGCCTCTTGGACAGATACCAGGAGCGTAGGCTGGTCATCGATGAAGTCGGCAAACTTGCTGTCGAGAAGCCCGCGCAGCGTGCGTAGCTCGTCCAGCGTCTCGATCTCGACGAAGAGCAGGCTTAGCGAGCAGCCAATAACGCGAACGTTGCCGTTTGCATCGGGCACCTTTTTGCCGCTGTACTGGTAGACGAGGTCCATCGAGTGTACCGCTATTTCCTTCTCGCTGCTCTCGGCCTGGTTGATGCACAGCTTGTCCACCCAGAAGGGCGTGTCGAGGTAGTCGGGGTTGGCGCGCTTGAAGTTGAGGATGCGGTCCAGGACAGCGTCGGGCGGCAGGATGATCCCGGGGGGGTCGACGGCGCCGAACGTATAGCGGCCAGACACGGTATCGTGCCCGGGCAGCGACCACGGACAAGATACGGCGATGTACTCGCCCGATTCGCAGTGCTCGAGCTGGATTGGGTCGGTGCCTCCCGTGAGGGTGTGGACGGTGGTCATGTCCACTTGTACGCATCGCCGCATGGCCGTTTTGTGGAGAACAAACTTTGCTTTGCTCTCTATCTCTATGATTCTCGTGGTCAGCGGCTCTGGGTGAGCGGATATAATGTCGCAAAGAGGGGACGCTATGTCGTTGTTCATCTTGGTGATGGTCGGCGTTGTGGATTATAATACTATCGTTCAGTTGCATGACAGAGGGAAGCCGGGAGCCACATCTGAACCTTCGAGCTAGTGCCTAATTATAGCAGCCGGCGCGTACTAAGCGCCTGGACTTCTTCTCTGGGTCAACCTGCTTCAGCCATGCGCCACCTAAACGCCGAGAAAAACAGTCCGGTTCACGCGGCTGCTCCTCGCCAGGTCAAGCGCACTAGAGTTCACAAAATTTGCGGGCATAATTACGAGGTAAATTAGTTTGGCGGTTCAGCGTTGACAAGGTAGAATATGGGTATGGATATGTAAACTGATATACTTCTGGGAGGAGTCGCACTGGGAGAACATCTTGGAGGGAGGGCCGATATCGGATCTCGTCAGACACACAGCCCGTTCAACTAGTCTTCTCTGCCTCTCCTGGCTAACTGTGAGACGGGGTCAACCAATTTTAGTTGTACCGCGCGAAGGCTCGGCGACAACCTCGTCTCCGCATTGTCCAAGGTGCTGTGTCGGACTAAGGCCAGCTGACTGCCGGTTTCCATCGCCCCAGGCACTTTACTCGGACCTCGAGCAACGTGGATAGAGTAGCATCTCTAGCATTCGAAGAAATGGGCAGCTGTATTTTTAGAAGTCACACTAAATGGTGATGACTGACTGTACTGAGTCCGACGCCAGACCCCCCCCCCCCCTCCCTCTTCGGGAGAGAAGAAGACATCGACACAGAAAGACAAGGCCGACCTAGGCCGCACAACATCTACTAGACGAGGCTGCAGGCTCGTCATTGCTGAAACCATGCATCTCGAGGCCAGCTCCCCCCGCAAAGCCCTTGCAACCCGAAGGAAAGCCCGAGCTGATCAGGCAGTTGAGCTCGACGCTCCACTGAGCATACGACGGGCTGTTGGTGGCACAGCCGTCTCTCAGCAGGATGGTATCAAATCCCTTCAGATACGCATCCCGCGGCGTGCCCGTGACGCACTGGTCGATGTTGATACCCGTGGAAAACAGCGTCTGGAGACTATGTTCGTTGAGGAAGTTGGCCATTTCCTTCGTCCTGTCGCACATCCCCGAGCTCCTGTTCTTGTAAAAGTGCACGTCGGGTGGCGACGCGTTCTGGCCTTCGTCTTAGGTATCCGAGAAGGGGTCGTGAAGCCAGCTGTTCCAGGAGCCCTTTGACCACAGTGGAAAAGGAATCGAGGCTGGTATGCTTCGGCAGGGATGGTGGTGTTTCCCGACCCTCCACAGGCTTCGTCGCCCATTGTGCATTACATGTATGGAGGCAGGAACATGAAGCCGGCCGTGATAGATCGAAAATACGAGGTCGAAATCCATGCATAAGAGAAGATGACAAGATACCCGACCGCGACACGCGGTCGGGAGTGTCTCGGTAAGCTGAAGCGAAGCCTTTGCCCCCCCCCCCCCCCCCCCGCCATGGACGGCTTCGAGGATGTCTGGGAGTTTGGACCAAGGCTCTCCAAGCACCAGCGCGAGCACAGCGACTATGTTTCCACCGAGCCATACCTGCAGGCATCGGACGCTGCAGGAGTGTCTGCTCTCGCGCACAGTTGCATCCCGTGGTGCCTCCTCAAACAACGACGTAATTATTGCACCATTAGCCTCTGAATATTTCACAACTACTCTCGGAAGTCTAAGACCCCTGTGCTTTCACGTTGGATCGTGCCTAGCGCCAAACCTTCCTCCGATAGTCGTGCCATCTCTGCGTTGATTTCATCGGCCGAGAGTGCCATTAAGTCGATGAGCTCCTTGACCCAGGCGACACGCCTCTCGAACCACCCGCTCCTTCGAACTTTGCGCAGCGGAGAGTCGTCAGCCCTGGTGTACTCGTATTGCAGCCAGAAGGCGGATGAAGACACCGAGCGTGTTATGGAGTGTGCCCTAGGCATATAGTCAAGGTTGAGGTCGATTCCGTAGGTGTCATTCTTGTAATCGACATGAAAACCGTTCCGTGGCTGCGCTTTCATTAGTCCCATCTTGTGACGTTTCTGTATCCCAAAAGTAATACTTACAGATCTCTCCAGAAATTGAGGTTTGTAATCGGCCCTCGCTTTGTTGACCGCTTCCACATGAGCGTCGTACGTCGCCTTGATAACCGACATAGTGCGTTGCGGATCACGGCGCCCTCGGCGCCCGGCCCGCGGCAGACTGGGATCTCCGCGCGGTGTTGGCCAGCTGCGCGTTGGTGGCCTTTTGGCCGCCGTCGTAGCAACTGCGGAGGTTGTCCATTGGTCGGCCTTCTTCGAGAGGGGATCCCGTGGATTTTGTCTCAATAGTGGTGGTCACAGCGACCTCGTTGCCGTCAGGGATGGTGTAGGTGACGGCCGGCCAGCCGGGGGTCTTGGCCGGGACGGGCCAGAAGTCGCCAAAGGCCTGGGCGTTGCGCTTCTTGTTCTTGCCGCCGCTTGCAGCGGTGAGCGTGACGACTTCGAAGTTGAGTTGCGTGACGATCAGCGGCGAGCGCGTGATGGTGGTCGACCAGGTGCCTTCGGTGACAGTCACGCGCGGGTACTCGACGATGCCCGTGGTCTTGGTCCACGGCGGGATGGCCACCTGGCACGGCAGCACGCGCGTGAAGGTGGGCTGCTCCATGTCCCAGATCTTGGGGTCGATCCACAGCAGCTCGGCGAGTTGGCCGTCAGAGGCGACGTCGAGCACCGAGATCTGCGACCAGCGCGGGTGCGACTCGACGTTGGCACACTGGCGCATGATGACGTCCCACGACTCGTCGCACCCGCCGAGCTCCTTGGCCTCGGCGCTGCCGCTCTTGCACACGTCGTAGCCAACTGCCGTCTGTTGTTTGCCCCGTAGGTAGTGCATGTGAAACTAGCCGATTGCCCACGGGGAAAGGGAGGCGCTGGAGGGACGTCCATTCAGGTAATTACTTAGAAGTGTACAACTCAAAAACCGAGGCGAACTCTCCCCATCTCAAAGCCTTGACCCCAAGCCTCACATATCATCTGGAAGATAGGCATCGGCAGCTTGGGCTCCATGAGAGTCCCTGCGGTGCGCCAGTTTCTCAAAAAAATCCGCAAAAACGGCACCGCAGTCGGCGCAGCGCAAATCGGACTGGGCGACACCGGGAATTAGCATACATCGACTCAGGTCAGGGTGTCGGAGGTGACATGGCCTACCTTTCGCACAAACGGTTCCTTGAAGTAGAACGACCGCTCATCGGTAACGACCACAAATATACCCGCCAAGTCCTCCTCGTCTTGCAGCGGCTGTCCCTCTCCCCCCTCGGCAGCGAACGCCATGATTTCGTTCCGGAGCTTTGCGAAGCCTTCTGGGGCGCTGTCAGGGAGTTCGTCGGCGAGATGGAGCTTGCGCTGGCTGTAGACAAAGACCCAGGCGTAGGCGATGTAGGCAAAGGTGGACTGGTGACGGCCCATCCGGTACGGAATGAAAAGGCGAGTTTTGTTGTCACGGCTGCCCATCTTGGCACGGAGCAGTTGCGATACATTGTCGAGATCGGGCCCGTAAAAGGGAGCGTAGCCTGCGGTTTCCATGAGGCCGTTGGCGACGAGAAAGCGGTCGAGGACGGCCACAGGGACCTTGCATCCCCGGAGGACAGCGGTTACAGTCATAATGGTTTGGTTGTTGATGACTGATGGGGAAATTGAGATAGAGATAAGTTAGATGATTTGGGGCTGTGGGGAGATCAGGCTCTCTATGTTCCAAAGTTCCCCGCACCCCCCAATCACAAACGACCTGTCCAACGTACATACAGTGAATAAATAGTCATTGTGACCTCCTGTGCCAAAGGCAGTTCTGACTGTGCGAATTCTACAAATTCCAGCGCATGTTCTCCGGCAAAGGCTCCTTCGAATCTAACGATACCTTTAAAACGCCAACTCGCTTATACTCGTGCCTGTCAGGGCTGACCTGTTGAAGCAAAAGACATGGAGTTGTCGCCCCCAAGTGCTACCCCGCGAGACTTCAAGTTGCAGTCAACTTTCAAGGTACCTAACCCTGCGTTGAGGTTATCTGTTCCAAAGTGGCACGCAGCGAGATAACAGCCCAATATGTCGAGGCCATGGTGTTTCGACACGAGTTTGCTGTAGTGCCGCAACCATTTGCGATTTTTTTTCTAGTTTTTGTAGGGAACTCCTGAAGTGGGTCGACACTTTTGTCAAGTAACTGTGCTGTGCTTGGTGTCGCTCTCAGCCCGGTCCCAGTTCTGGCCGGCGTCGCTGATGTCGTTGGCGGTGTCTAACGGATGGGCGGAGAACATGTTCGTCTTGGAGCGCTTTCTCCCACTTCTTGGCCTTGTCCTTCCACAAGTAGTCACTTTTTTGCGGACAGCGGTGGCATCGCACGAAATATCCCATACCTAACGACCAAGGGGCATCGATATATACATCTGTACCAACTAGCACTTGCGGCAAGGGGCTCGAGTCCAATGGGGCGTGGTGTCCAAGGGCGTGCGAGAAGTGAAGTCTGAAGCCTGAACAATCCCAGGAACTTGTCGGCGCAGCCCGCAGGTGCGATGCACTTCTCACCAACACTGACAAGCGCCTGTGTGCAGGCTGACCGACGCTCACGTACAGTCTGGCAGGTGCCCGCCAGTCACCTGGAAACAGCCAGGCTTTATGACAACGTCCTACCCGGTATACCTGACCCCAGCTTCCGGAGGAACCACCTCATCCGCCCGCCCGATCACGAGCCTCCTACGCACATCCCCATCCGTACTCCCCCCAACCACGTCCTCATCCATCCCACTCTCGCCAAAATACCCACCGGCGGCCCGCGGCTCGCCATACCGCACCTCGACGCCGTCCACAGCACGCAGCACGGCCCCCACCTCAGCGCCGCTGGGCACGCCCGCGAGCAGCGGCGCGTCAAAGGCGTTGGCCACCTCGAGCGGGCTCACCGAGAGGTCGCGGCCGGCGCGGCGCCACCCGCTCAGCAGCGGCGCGGTGGCCAGCACGGACAGCAGGACCACGCACGACGCGCCCATGGCGTAGGCGTAGTTGACGCGGAACACGGCGACGGTGCGGGACTCCTCCAAGACGACGCTTTGGGTTGTGGACAGTCTCGTCTTTGGGATCGATTCGTTGCGGCGATCCCAGGGGGAATCATCGGCCGTGCCGAGGGAGTTGGGGCCGAAGTAGTGTTCGTTGGCTTGCACGCGGGCAGCGTCATTGTTGGGCAATGTGGTGAGAGCATAGCGCAGCGCCAGCTCGTTGAGGGTGTTTGTGAAGTCCTCCAGAGGGCTGCGGAAGGGGACGGCGAGCAACTTGGTGTCGGTGCCGGGCTGGGTGGCAATGATCTGGTTGAGGTTGGTTGTGTTGCCGTACAGTCGCGGCCCATTCCCGAGCAGAATGTTGGATCCCTCGTTGATGTCCCAGAGCATGTAGCCCTCGTACAAGTCGCGCATGGCCTGCAGGAAGCCTGCGAGGACACCGTAGGCTGTGTAGATGGTCGGTGAGCCGATGGGCTCGACGATGCGGTCTTGCGGCAGACCGTACCGACTCGAGAGGCTGACGGACGAGTCGTTGGCAATATCGACAGTCATGGTGACGAAGGCCGTGGAGAAGTTGCACTGCTGGACGAGAAGCGAATTGTCGACTGCGACCGGTCGGACGTAGGAGGTGTACAAGAGTGTTGGTAGGTTGGTGGGGTTCGTCGCCGTGACAGTGTCTACCGATAGCTGGTAGTAAGTCTTGAACTGGGCGCAATAGGGGGAATCCGACGAGGTGTTTCCAGTCGGCGTGTGTGACGCGTTGTACGTCACCATGGTTGTGCATACATGCGTGGAAGCGGGAGTGTTATGGTCGCGGTCGCTAAGCACCACAAGCTGAGCCGGCTTGAGATACGGCAACCCGTCGGGCGAGGTCAGTCGCTCCGTGCAGTTGCGAGCGAAGCCAGCGATAGTGACATTGGCAGTGCAGTTCCCTCTGCAGAATCCGCTGCCAGCCAGAATGGGCGGGCGGCGCTGGGTATGGTCGAGAGCGATGCTAGCGAACTCGGGCTGGTACATGGGGATGGACCAGCCCCAGCCGTTGCCAAAGTTGGTGTTAAGGACAGTGAGGTTCCACATGGGCTCGGTGCGTATCGGCAACGTTGCCGGTTGCCGGGACGTCTTGGTGACGAGCTCGGTAGATACAGACTGCTGGAGGAGCGGCCCAACGACGCCCAAGACAAGCACGGACAGGCCAGCGGACCGTACCAAGTTCCACGGCCGGTGCCACGTAAACAGCGAAAGCACCTCACGGCTGAACATCCACGTATGGTGCAAGTCGCTTAGCTTGGCTGCGCGGACCGAGAGCAGCTGGTCCCACCAGAAGGTGTCGGCGCCGGATTGGAAGGCCGCCTGGGCGAGAGACCTGGACACCACGGCGAGAATAGAGAGGCAGACGGAGGGCGGGATCATCTTCCACGGAAGGTCATCGGTCGGTTGGTCGTTCGCCAGGTACAGAATGAGCAGAGAGGCAAATGCGGCGACGACGGCGCCAACGAGAAAGAAGGTGGTGCGGAATGGGAACTGCTTCCAGTATTTGACGCGCCACCGAGGCACGTCAGCCACGTTGTGGTAGCCGGCTGGATGTGAATAGCCGTGTGCCATTTTTGGTCGTCGTTGGTGTTGGGCAAGGTTTAGCGATTGCGACCGGGACAATGTCGAGCATATGAAAGACAGATGCCGAACGACGGCATGAAGGAGGAGACCCTTAACTCATATCTTAGCCCATCCGCCTACGCCCTGACATCCAGTGCGTGGGCCGGGTGTGCGCGAGGCTCTCGAGGCTCTCGAGGCTCCCGAAAACTTCCCCTTTTTGGCATAGCACCTGCAGACAGGACAGGCTCAGCCACGAGCGCGTATGCACATCTAGCTTAGGTCGGTGCCATCCTGGTATCCTGTTGCGAATCAGAACTCAGCTCAGCATACGACGCCTCCTCTGTCAGCCAGATGGCACAAGCGCCGTGTGCCCCCAGCCAGACATCGGTGTCCTGAATGCTTTGGTCCCACTGTGGCTGCTGTCTAGTCCTTAATTAAAATTGGCACTCCGTGGTCGACGGGTGTGTCCTCTTCTGGATGGAGCGGCTGCGTGGTCTAGCAGGGAGCGACGACATGTGATATGAGGAGCAACAGAGAGATGGCATACTGCCTGTCGTATTGCGTGGTGTTGAGGAAGGGCGTTGTGGGAGGGAGAAGCCCTGCCCACACACCAAGAGGGGAAGAAGGAGGGTGGGCGTTCAGCCTGGCAAATGGACCCGGTGTAACAACAAGGCCCGGAACATGGGTCTATTGGCTTTGTCGGTCTTGTTGGCTCTGTTGGCGAGGACTCGCTAACCAGGACGGCCCGCCCTACACCACCCATGATGCAGCGGCCCGCACCAACAGGCTGGCTGCCACCATGCCAATGAGTCAAGAGTTCGTCTAAAAATCGACGTTCGTTGCATAAGACTGGGCTTTGAGGGCTGGAGACTTCCACAGATCACCGGAGGGCTATCGCCCAAGCTGATGGTAACGAAGGTTCCTGGCTCCAGGGGCAACGGTAGCAAAGCTCATGGGAAAGATAGCAAGTAGGGAAGCAGGAGCTGCCCGTACAATCGCAGTAGAAGCCATCCCAGTTCAAAGGGAAATAATAGCAACAGCTCTTACTCAGACTTTGGCGAGTTTAACAGGAGTGAGTCAGGTTCCGGCATTCAAAATGTGAGTTCTTACTGTCGTAGGCGGATGTCTCCCGAGTTTCCTCTACTTGGTGAGATGCCGTAAACAATCCTGCGACGGGATTCTTTACTGACAACATCTTGTAGCGATATTGGGTTTATGGTATGCCCGAAGCGGGACGTACAACGTTAGTTATGGACACTGGAATTGCACTTTCGGGCGTGGGGCAGTCTTCGACGTAATAGTTCCTATCCGATTCGAGAACAAAAACGTCCCTGTGACACCTCAAGCAGTTGCTGGTCTCGGTGCAGAAGCCAGATGACGGGCGGTGAGAGGGAAGCCTAACCAACTGAATAACTCGGCGCTGAAGACGTAGGCTGACCGTAAACTCGGCCAAGCCCTCGTATTTTTCTTCCCTTATCGTTTGCTACCACAGCTCTGCCACGCTCGGGCAGAACGCCTGTAGTAACGATTATAGCGGCCTGTCTTTTTTAAGCCTTCGACGAACATAGCTTCATCTAGCGACTTCAACCCGGAGTGGATCTGGGAATACGACGCGGAAACGACCCTCTATACGTAAGGCTACTCCGACTCGGGCTAAACCGTTATCTTCTCCTTCGGCCTAGGCGAATCCGAGCTGTCCAATAGCTTGGCCAACCGTATCTATACCAACTTCTACCGCTTGAACCCTGATGGCGTCTCGACTTCGTACACGTTTCCTGACTGAATGATATACGACAGGCACTCTGGGACGCTGTTCACGTCGTATGGCCTCAATACCTACAAGACCCTGCCATCTACGAGCCGGATGCCGTTATTAGTATTGACATTCGTGATAGTTCTCCCGAGAATATCCGTTACCTGGGCCGTCTACCGTCATACTGTTCCCGCGGTACATACAGATTATTAATGATGAAGACTATGAGTAGACACCCTCTACAAAGACTGCCTAGCTGCTATTTGGCGAGGTTTCACCAACACGGTATAATTAGTAGGCAAAACGCTCCCGGCACCGAGAACGACTTACACCATCGTCGACTTCGCCAACCTAGCCCGCTTCGAGCAGCTTAGGGCGAAGGGCTACGCAACACGAGTTCGCAGCTTTGCAGCGTTGCTCGATCCCATCCGTGAACGGCTCGATTGACAAACCTCTCGCCCAGAACTGCCCTGTCGTAGAGATCCCAGAATACCGTCAACATGCCATCCAACTCGACGTCTGGAGCGGCTGTGACCGAAGATGGCGGGTACGCAGTTCGTACATTAATGAGGAACACGGAGGTGACTTGAAAACAGGTACGCAACGGGCGAAGACGTGCCCCGGGAAATGCTCGAGGCGTATCTCGATCGCAGCGCCTGTTAGTGACTTGCAGGGCTAATCCCCGTCTTCGCTCTCTGCCTCGACTTCCTCTTCTCTCTCTTCTGGCCACAGGAAGTATCTAGCTTCTGTTGAGATTCCCCCATCGTCAGCCAACGACGCCGGACTGCAGTCCACCCCGGTTCCCTCGAAAAGCCCCGCAACAGTCTCGGCCATGCCCGGTTCCAGCTCCGTGTACCCCAGCAAATACCTGAAGCGCCTCAGTCCCGGCAGCTGGCCACTACGGAGGCGCTTCCGAAGCAGAACCCCGATGTCGTAGACGGGCATATCCTTTCCTTCGAGGCATAGCGATTCGATGGCGGGCGGGAGCTTGTCGAGGAGCATGGCATTGTCTCCATCTGGCCACCTGAGAAAGATCCAGCGTAGCGACCGGAGACCGCTGAAGCGGGCCATGTCGGAAACCGCGCGGATGTCGAGGATAGCTAGACCGGACCCGTCGATGTCGAGGTCTTGAAGCGTGGTACTTAACGGTAGCAGCGCGTTCAGCGTGGAATCCCGACCCGGCATGATAGCGGTATAACCGCTCATGAAGTGTCCGATCGACGGGCTGGCCATCGCGCCGGCTCCAATGCGGAATCTTTGGAGACGCGGGCAGAATTTCGCAACGGACGTAAGGTCTGGGGCTAACCCTTCGAAGAGATGGAGGTCCCGAAGTTCGGGCAGGAGATTTTTAATAATTCCCTGTCCCTGGGGCGTATTGCTATCGCAGAAGCCGACTTGTAGGCGCGTTACGGCTAGGGCGTGGCGAAGAAGGGCCGTCAAGGATACCCTGTTGAAGCTGTCGGTACTCAAGTTGGGGCTTCGGGAATGTAGCTTGATATGTTGTAGCGAGCCTAGAACGTACGAGTCGGGCAGTCGGGCCGTATACGACAGGACGCTCGGGGCAACCCCTTCGTGCAGGTATAGGTACTGCGAAAGGAAGACGTCGAGCTTCCGGACGGCCGGGACTTGGCAGAGTAGCACGTCGATTAATATTGCCTTGGACTCGACCGGGTCGGATACTAAGTCCGGGGGGTGGTCAGTCAGCGGGCTAAGGCCTAACCGCCGTCCCTCTTGGAGGAGGAAACTGGCCTGTGACGCCGAGAGGTTAGAAGTATCCCAGGCGCTCCTAATAGTAAGATGTCTAACATAGGCAGCAATATGGCCAAAGCGGGAAAAATTCCTGATGATCTGGAAAAAGGCGGTAGCGCGGAAGACGGAGACCTGGACACGCTCAAAGAGCATAGGGGTAGTGAGCTACTCCAAAGCCTTACAGGTACGCGCGAGGCCTCCCAGGGCGGGGAAGTTTTCGAGCGTGACCTTCTTCCAGGTCGGATTCGGGTCATACGGCGCAGGTGATAGGAGTTCTCCATTCCTATGCCGGGGAAAGGGAAACGACTCGACAATCTCGGTACAGATGGCCAGCTGGATTTCGACTGGAATCGCGAGAAGCCACGGCTTCGGAGCGGTGGCCATGAGTGCGGTGGCGGGTGGGTCCCTGTCACTTCGAGTCCAGGGGAAAAAGGGAGGTGGGAGGTAGTAGGTAGGAGGTAAGAAGTGCAGGCTGCCGGACTGATCTAGTGTGATCTGGCGTGGTCGAGGGTGGCGTAGTCTGGTGTGTGGTGGTTGAGGCGGCGGAAGGCAGGCCACGCGGCGCAGTCACCATCAAACACCCACTATTAATAACCGACATTGAAACAAGGAATTGAGGGGCACAGCACGCCACGTGCGCGCGCTGAGATCACTCTTCCTGAGAACAGAGGACAGGCACGGCGGGCAACGTCGGAGAGGTATGAGAGAGGTAGTGTTGTTATTCGTTACCGCAGACGATCCAAGTTCGGCAGGACCAGCTCACCACGAATCAATTAACTATTATCATCTCTCTGTCTCGGCACCCGGCCAAGGCTGCCGTGCCGGACGACCCGGCGTACTTGCTGGAGCTTGCCCCCGGGTTGTTGTCGGTCCACGTTCCGAAGCGGGTGACCTTGAATGGGGGTATCTTTCCGCATCTCTCCAGGTCGGCGAGCTTTTTCTCGGCAAGAGCGACCTGCTCTTTTGTTGGCGGAACGTACGGAGCGATACCGCAACCAATCGGAGGAGGCTCTCCCTGAGCCTGCAGGCCAAGGGGCAGGACTGGAAGGATATGGGGAGGGAGGTGTCGCCCACTTTCTGAGGAGGGCTCAGAGTTCAATGGTCATCCTGTGTGCGCCCTACTATTGAGAACGTTACGATTATTGTGCTTGTTCAGTGCGCGTGCTCGTCTGCCCCCTTCACTTCAGCTCTCCCTCTGTTTTTGGCCCTGTTGGCCGGCTGACAAAAATGATGTTTAGTTGAAGGAGAATACATATGTTAAGAAAGCTACCGCTCGCTTATACCTACTACTCGCTTATAGGATACGTTACTGCTTTATTCATGGCCGCTTATATGGCAGACGGTAGGATGTGGCGTTGCAGACAGGACAAGGCTTCAACGTTGTGAGGCAACCTCTGGTTAGTGACTGATCGCGATGCTCCGCCATGGAGGCCAGTGCCAACCCTCGCCTGCCCTGCGCTGCACTCCGGTGTACTTGGTTATGTCTGTAGAGTGTCATGCATGTAGCGCCACCCCCAAACATCGGCGAACAGTGGTGGTCTGCTGTTTTGGGGCCAGTCACGTCGAGCAAAACCCAAAAGTCTCACAAAGCCTGGCGGCCTCCCATGTCCCTCATCCTGGTGGTGAGCTTAAATCTGCTCTCGAGTCACCCCCCCATCGTTCTCTCCTCACAGTGATGCCAAGGATATCGTTTACTACGATGTCTCCAACCTCACGAAACTCTGTGCTATCTGGCACCTTCCTGGCCGCACTGTGCGGCATCTCCTCACCAGTCAGGTCTATGAAACAGAAGCATGACTTAACAACGTGACATGGACTTCTTGGACTGCCCGGTACCCACGCTTCGCTGAAGACTTATTCAATTACAATGTGGCCACAGGGCATTCGCAAGCAAAGGGTGAATCGAAACTTTGTGTTATCGCCGTCGTCGACTTCAACGTCTTTCCTGACATCGAGGCAGCCGTCACATCATTCTTGGAATCGAGGCTAATAACAAGCTCCTCCACAAGGTGTCAGTCTCGGCTTCCTGGTGCAGCTCACTTCAGGGGTAATACCCGGGGAAGTCCTTGAGTCTGAATCGCCATACTTCAACACCCACTCGATCATGTCAAGGATGGCGGCTATCGTCTCCTCAGCAGGTTTCCCCGAGTCTCTCACTGTATGAGATCTGGAGGTGCTTCGTAATGACCCTGTGGCTCCCATCCTCCCTGTTCGTGGCGTCGGGGGGATGGAAGTTTTCCGCGGTGTGGGTTAGTTTCTATAACAGGCATCCATGACGTATCCCCCAAGCAGTGTACGGATTTGTAAATAGGGGGATACCAAATAAGCCAGCCGAGGCGAGGGAACTTTGGTCAGCCATCTCGGCAACTCGGTGCCATATAACGGCTTTGAGGAGTTGTGCATACCCCTTCAGGCGACATGATCACTAATACCACAACTCAGTCACACATTTCGCGCTGTAATTAGACAGGAGTTTTGCATTTTGCGATCTTCAAGATTCCAAGCCGTCAACCCCAACCCGCCCCCGACCATCACACAATCGCAATCTCCTCCCCCTCGCTCTTCACATTGACAATACACCGCCCGGGCAACGCCCCCGCCCCGACACGGTGATATCTCTTCAGATCCCGCGACGCGCCCGTGTCCCCTGGCCCGCGGCCGCCACGCGACGAAACCATCACGGGCGTGACAATAACCACATAATGCAGCCTCTCCCTCACGTCCACCCCGGCTGGATCCGCCGCCTTGGTCCTCCCGACCACCACGCACCGGAACGTGCGGCTGCCCGTCATACCCGGCGCGTCGTACGTCACCCGCGCCGCGCCCCCGCCGGGCCCGACATCGGCGCAAAAGTCCCAGCACCGGGCCAGCAGCGTCGTCGCGTGCCGCGCGTGCCCGTCCCATCGGGATCCCTGCTGCTGCTCCCAGTTCGCCATGGGCGGGTAGAACTCCAACCGCGCCCAGTCCACGCTGTCCCCGGGGACCTGCACGTAGTCGACCCCCCCGCGGCGGGACATCCACGACCATGTCGGTGCGCCCTCGTGGCCCGAGGGAAACACGATGCGGTCGAGCACGCGGGCGTCACCGGGGCGCGCTCCCCGCCTCCACAGCAGGCTGCGGTGCAGGAGCCCACCGGTGGGGCCGTCGTTGAGGACGCCGTAGGCGGCGCCCTCGAAGGCGGGGCCGTGCTTTTGCTGGAGGGCGCCACCGAGCCGCGACTCGAGCCCCCGGATCGCGAGCGGGCGGTCCTCGTCGAAAGAGAGCCCCAGGCGTGAGTAGATCGTGTAGAGCTCTTGGGACCAGCGGATCTCCTCGCCGCGGTTGCCGGTGAGGGCCCGCGAGGGGAAGGTCGGGTCGCCGAGGAAGGAGGCGAGTTTGCTGAGTCGGAGAGTCAGTCCACCCGCCCTACCCGATGATCAAGAAAATGGGAGGAGGAGAGAGGGATGGACGGATGGATGGATGGACAGACTCACTTGGTCATGTGCGTCAGGGTCTCGCACCGCACGCCGTGGCCACACTCCCAGTACGTCTGCCGCTCAGCAAAGTAGACGGTGCGGCGGGCGAGGGCGCGCTCCTGGAGGACCCAAGCGCGGCGGTTCAGGGCGCCGCCGAGAACGTGCTGCCCAAAGTCGTCGATCATCTCGCACACGTACACCACGGCTGGTGCGAGGGCGGCTCCGGACCGGCCGGGGGGCGCCGGCGGGGGGTGGATGGCGACCACGTCGCGGTCGCGCCTGGCCCGCTGCGTGCCTCGGAGGAAGCCGTCGCGCTGGTTGGTCGCGCAGCTGGCTGCGAGCACGCAGTAGGCCGAGCTGAAGACGGCCTCCATCTTCTTGGCCTCGTCTTTGAAGTCGCCCCGGGGCCCTTGCAGGATGCAGAGCGAGTCGATCCACAGGTAGCGCTTCCCCAATGCGCGGACGGTGCGCACAGCGTCGTGGAAGGTTGCGGGGAGGTCCGAGACGCTGATACTCTGCTTGTGCTGGGACAGCGTGTGCGGCGCCAAGGGGTGGCCTGGGTCGTCGGGATAGGTGCAGAAGTGCGGCTTGGGGCCCCAGGGGTGGGAGAGAGCGATGTAGGGCGAGAAGTGCCCGTCGGGGCTGGCGGGGATGGCTGTTTCTCTGGTCTCGACAAGGCGGATCGTGGGCGAGTCGGGTTCGCCGACGTCGAGCAGACGGGTGGGCAGTGTCGTCGTTGTCACCGCCGAGGAATGGCTTGGGATGCAGAGCTCCTCGTGGTTCTTGTCGCACGAGGCCAACCACTGGCGGATGGTCTCGAAATGCGTGTCGGACCCTGGGTCTGGGAGCTTTGGAAAGCCTCGCTGGAGAGGAGCAATTCGATCCGGGCCTGTTCACGGTCAAGACGTTGGCAATTCCATCTCGGAGAGCCGCCACGAGGACGTACGCTACGCACCTGGGCCGAGGATGATGGAGAGCACGGGGTCGTTATCATCGTCCATCCGGAGCGTGGAGTGATACCTCTCGAGCTTGACCTTCTCCTGGGACGCCTTATTGAGCCGTTCGCAAAGGTTCCAGAGCATGCGGCAAAACCCGCAAGCTTTGGCGCGTTGTTTGATGTCGAACACATTGTATGCGAACTGGAAGCCTATCTTGCCAAAGTCCAGCGTCGAACATGCTCCGCAGAGGTTGCTCGGCCCCGGGAGCGTGGCCGGGTACATGGCATCTGTTCCTATGAGCCTCGGCATCTCGTTATCGATCGCGAATTGCCAGGTTTGGTTCATCTGGATGGTGGTTGGCGTCAGCAAGCATGGCTTTTAATGCCCTTTTCGGGACCTGTCTTACACGCTAATTCGACGTAACAAGAAAATGGGGGGCTTGTGTCAGTGCTGTGCTCCGTCGTCCGTTTTTTTAACGCGGGTCTGGCAGAGGGTCAACTCACTTCCTGGGTGAACGCGGTGGTCAGCCCAAGCCCAATGTCAAGTGTCCACAGAACTGATAGATGTTTTCCACGGTTACACGTACCATCTAGTATTCAAGTCAACCGCTGAGTGAGCATCGACTGCGAGCCCTTCAAGATAATCAGGGGGTTAGTACGTACATACTACGACGAACACATTAGTGAGCTGTAAGGCAGCCGGTTCTAATAGCCCCTTGGGGGATGGCTCACGATCTTTGAGGCCGGTGGGAAAGAACCTCTATCAGCTTGGTCCAATGTGCTAATACTAAGAACTGGCTAAGAGAACGTACCTTTGCTGGAGGATTTGCGACAGAAAGCTGCTGCTGTTGGTGCTGGCCGTCGCTGATAAGAATGGGGTGGACCAGGGTGGGAGCTGCAAGTCAGATGCGCACCTGTCTCATCGTCGGCGGCGCTGGTGTATTGCCTTGGGCCGCTGCCAACCGGGGAGAGCCTCGGAGTGCTGCCGCGGGCTTCAGATAGCCTTGGCCGGCAGACCGCGGAGTAGGAACCCGGATGGGCAGACCACCTGTGGTTGCCACTGGCGGTGGGGGGCCGACTGGGATCCGCTTCTCGCCGGGTCCCATGCGATGGCCTTGGAACAGGAACAGCCGTCCCTTCGTAGTGTCTGTGATGATCTTGTCTACACAAAACCACACCTCCGTCGCCGTCGCCCGCTCTCCCATCTTCAACGCGTTCGCGCCTCCCCTCTCTTTGTCGGTTGCGCCCCAGTCGACACGTCCATTCGACACAAGCATGTTGTCGCGGATGAGCCGCAAGAGGACTCCGAGGGCCGTGTCGGCGCTGCATTCGGGCTCTTGGTCTATGAAGTGGCTGAGCCATCTGGCAACGGCGGGGCGAGCCTCGAGATCGCCCGAGGGCGTCCGGTGGTAGAATGGTGCCGCGTTCCCAGCATGGCCCAAGTTGCCCAAGAGCTCGGTGGTAAATCCGTTGAGGTGCCCCTGGCTGCCGAGCAGCCAGATGACGTGTTCAAGCATAACACACCCCATCGACCAGAGATCGGACAGCCGGGAGAAGGACGAGAGCCCGTTCACGGCGACATCGGCCTCGGGCGCCTCGTACTGGAGCGTGGTGTGGCGCGTGGCAGTTGGGCCTCGCTGGAACGTGTTTTTGTTGTGCTGCTTGGCCAGGCCAAAATCGGCGATCTGAAGTGTGCCCGTCGTGGTCGACCCATCCAGGAAACGGAGGATGTTCTCGGGCTTTGTCTCCGTGGCGGTACTTCTTGTCCAGGTGCAGCTTGGCCAGGGCGTCGGCGAGTCCCCGAAACTGGAGCAACGTCTCGTAGACCAAGGTTTGCATCCCGACGAGGTCGAGGCTAAGGGGATCGGTCCTTTGCCAGAACTCTCGCAGGCTTCCTCCGTCAGCCCAGGGAAACATGAGATAGTACAGCTCACCCTGGGTAAAGGCGGCCAGCCACCGGACGAGATGGGGATGCTGGAGATCCTGGATGTCATTCAGCGCCTTCGCTTCGGCCTCGAACTGCGCGCGGAACCCGTCGCGGTCGCCCGTCTCCCTCATCTCCTTGATGGCAATATCCCGTACTCGGTCGCTGACCTATCATGTTTGGGGAAAAGACTGTAAGTACCTGACGTCTCGTCCCTGCCGCGCCACGGTTGAGACTTACATCGACGGGAGGGTTCTTCAGATGGTCCTTGTGGACTTTGACTTTGTAGACGGTGGATGAGGCGCCAGAGCCATAGGAGCCGAGTTTCGTGAACGGCAGAGGCACGTCCTGCTCGAGCCGTATCATGAAGTTGTCCCCAGAAAAGACCGGGGCCAAGTGCCTCCACTGGTATTTGTAAAAGGTGTGCTGCATGGCCAGGAGCTTCTTCACGCTGGGCACCGCAAAGGCTTCGTTGGACTCACAGAAGTCCAAGTTGACGGGAAGGCTTGCGTCGGTGAAGTTGTGCCTCTGGAAGTGGCGCAGGAATGCGAGTGTCAGTTCGTCGCTCCAGCCGAGCTCGATGAGCATTAGGAAGATCCTCGGTACGTCCGTCAGGATAAATGTGACCAAGGACGCAACGTCCGGGTCGCTGTCGACGTCGCCAAGTTCCAGTTCTGATCTCACCGAGCCCTCGTTCAAGAGGGCCAAGTGGGTTCCGGCCGGCAGGTACTCTTCCTTGCCAGAGAATGCAGTGCAGCACATCTTTAAGAGCTGGTTGGAAAGTCCAGGGGGGGGTGGGGCATCGACAGTCATGGCGATGTCCCTTTTCCCTCTGCGTGTGCGTGGTGGAAATTCAGATTTGGTCAACCCGTAAAAATGAAATCGTGAGTTGAGGGACAGCAGAGCAAGAAGAGCATCCGAAAGGGGCCCGGGTTTAGGGGGCTTCATGAGATGTACGAAATGCTGCGGCCAAGCAATCGCCTCATCAGTTAATTAATACTTTGCTCCCGCTTGGACATGGCAACATGCGGGGCCGCAGAAACATCACCCCGTCCTCTTCACCAAACGTCGTCTCTCACGGATAAGGCTCTGGGAGCCTTGCCCTCCATGACAACAAAAATTGGCGATAGCAAAGCCACGCCGGCTCCCTGCATCCCGCTAGCCCCTTTCTGCTCAGGATCCAGGGTTGTTTTGTCAGGCAGCATTTGTGCCCGAGCCGCAGGTCTCACGTCCAAGGCGTGACGAAGCATGAGGCTCGGGCTGTGACGGCGTTTGAGGCTCGCCGGGCACAAGACGGGACACTCGGGCGGCCACCAGCCGGGTCGACACAGCCGGCGTTGCGGCCTGGGTGCGTGGATACATGCAGGACTGACGAGGCAGTGGAGGACACGAGACTCGATGACTCGATGAGAGAGGGAGCTGAAAATGCGAATCTTCTCGCGCAGCCAATCTGGCAGCAGTTCCCCACACCACCATCCATGCCGGCTGGCCCGCACAGACACCAAAGTGCCTCTTTTCCTAATACCTGTCGCGTGGCTCAAAGGGTCGACCTTTTCGAGAGCCGGCCTGGGCAGCCGTCGGAAGCAGTTGGGCGCAGATCCGGTGGCTTGTTCGCTCGGTGAGGGCGGCCGTCAGGGCCCCAAGGCTTTGGCTCCAGCCCATATGCCCAGTTGCTCGCCACCTCGGCTTGGAGCCTCCAGAGTTCTGACACGACCTGCCCGCTGGTGAAGCGGCGTCGTTCCGAGTCTCGTGTCTCCACGATTAGGAGGTGGTCTTGGATGAGATCCAGAAAGTCGTGGATAAGGTCTGTGCAGGCGGTGTGGGAGTGGAGGTCTTGGATGAACTAGTGTTGCTCGCAAGTTGTTTCGGTCAGGTCAGCGGCTGGCCATGGCCAAAAACATGGATGAAACGGGGCTTACCTCTGCGACCTCTTCCTTGACCCTGGCGCCGACAACAGTGCCGGGATCCCCAGGGCTGGTCTCAAGCTCGAAAAACCAGTCGCGGCTCACGGAGGGCTTGTCGAGGGCCATTTCCGGCTTGAGACGCCTTTCAACAAACTCGTAAAGCAACGGCCAACCGCCCAGCAGCCAGGCGAGGAACTCGAGATAGAGACAGCCCAGGGTCCAGATGTCGTAGGATCGGCGGATGTCGCACCCCTTGATGTACGCTTCGGGCGCGCAGTAGGTGCGGGAGTAAGCAAGCTGGCGGTTGGACTTCCCGGACCTCGACTGGATCGAGTTCATCTCGGCCACGCCAAAGTCGGTGATGACGAGCGTGCCCATGCCGCCCTCGCCCGCCCGGTTCTTGAACCAGAGAATGTTCCGCGGCTTGATGTCGCCATGGCGCCCGTACAGCTTGTCGTCCCTGTCGCCCTCGTCCTCAGCCATCTCCGTTCCCGTGCCCGTGCCCGGCGGCTGTGAGGGCCGGTTGTTGGGCGAGGGCGAGACGTGGTGGTGATGAATCGCGGCGACTCCGCTTGCAATCCCGTGGCATTGCTGCACAACCCAATGCACCGTGGGCGTGTCCATCTTGGGCTGCGTGCGCTCCGTCTTCCAGTATCTCTGAAGGTCCCCATCGGCCCAGTGGAAGAGCAAGTGCACTCTCCCCATGTGCTCGTAGGTGGCCAAAAGAGAAATGAGATGGTTGTGCTTCTTGGTGCTGAGCCGCTTGAGAATCTCAATCTCCTTCCTCCATTCCGCCTCATCGGTCGAAAACAACCGCTTGACGGCGAAGTCGAGCTCCTCAGACTGGTGGACATCGTCGTGGAAGCCGTGGTGGTCCCGGTGGATGCGGACCTTGAACACCTCTCCAAACCCCCCCCGCGCGAAAGACTCCTGGTTCCCCCGGGTGCTGGCTTCGTCCCACGCGTTGTAGGTAAACGGGAGGAGATCCTCGTCGTCCAGCTGGTAGTGTTGGGCCTTGCCGTTGTCTCCTCGGGCGAAATACGGCGAGAGCATGGCCCACTGCTCACGGTAGAAGTTTCGTCGCGCCGTTGGCCCCCAGCCGCTCAAGCAGCGTATCGTGCGGTCTGGTCCGCCTTTCCTTCGACGCAGTTCAAAGTTGTTTGACGCTGGGTCCAGGCGGTGGAGCGGCAGGTCCTGATCACTCACGTCCTCCTCGAGCAGGTCGAACACGACATCCAAGCCTAGCTTTTTGGGGGGATGAAGAACCACCAGAGCAAAGATCTTCCGATAGGTCTTTTGCTGCTTCTTCTCTTTGCCGTTATTAGGCCCTCTTTGCCCTGACTCGACGCCCTTAGACGAACTAAGCTCCCCACAGATCTGTTTGGCCCAGTCGCGCATCGGTCGGCCCTTGAAGCTCTCGAAGCCCGTCTCGTTTATGAGCTCCCTCTCAACCGTAACGACGTTGACGAGCCTTTCCAACTCGCCTCGGGGCATAAACCCGGCAAGGGATTGGCGCTGTCTGTGGACCATGGCCTCGGTGAGCAGGTCATTAAAGGATGTGGTGCTCGTCGTGTCATGGCCATCGCCCGAGGGGATGTAGGTGGCGTCCGACTGGATCTGCTGTTTCTGGGCGCTCGCGTTCCAGTCGCCCTCCCCTCGATCAGAGTTCACAGTCTCGCTCGGAAGCGGGGCGACGTGGTATTTGATGTGATCGGTATCGTGCTCGTCAATTCCGGGCTCCCGCAGGCCGAGGATGCTTGGATGCGTCGGCGGGTTTCCTCGAGCGTCGGACCGGGTCGAGACAACCTCCGGCCAGTCGCTATGGTCGCCGACATATTCTACTCCTCGGTCCATCTCCCGGGCTTCAAAGCCGTGGTGCTTTCCGTTAGCCAGGCCGAGGAGGGCCGTCGGCTCTCGGGGAGGTAGCGAGCGCTGTAGCTGTGACGGCGACGTGCTTCGAGGCCCGTCAGGTGTGGCCACCGCATCGTACCACGACTCGCTGTAGTCATCGTCGCCATGGTCGGAGTCAACCGACGAGTCCGTTGTCCTGGCTAATTACCAGCCAGAGTAAGTTGGGCGTCCGGAGTACCTCGGCGGGCGTGTTCTCACCTTGCTGGGCCTGGCCGGCGTCTGGGGCCGAATGGAGTTCGTTCGTTGGAGCCCTGAGAACAATCTGTGGGATCTCTTCCTCATTCGCCCCTAGCTTCGCGTCTTTTGCAAATGTCACCCGTAACTGGGGCATTGCGTGGGTGTGGATGTGAAAACTGGAGAGTGGTTGAGAAACGGGGGCGGAAGCAGGCGGTGACCGGCGGCGGTGTAGGTCAGTAGAAAAGAAAGGAGCCAGAGCCGGGAATTAGTGAGAAGCCTGGGCCTTGCCCACCACTCAGTGGTTGGGGCTTGGAGTTGCACTCGTCGAGCACATGGCCAGGGCGGAAGAAGGCGAGAGCAGGCTCGCGCTCAGACGACTGCGCCCCCGACCGACAGGTGACCTACAGGCGGGCATATTTTGCCCCCCACCCCCCCTTCCTCCCGAATCATGACTTGGCCGAGGCAGCCCTGTGTGCCCAAAAGGCGCCTTATTGACGCACGCCGGCCATAATTGGTGGCCTGCGACCCTGCCACGGCCCTTCATTACAGGCCAAGTAGCTCGCCTCCCGGTCGGAATACGACCAACCAACCGTTCACGTTCGCCCTAGGGCTGATTGATCTTCGAAGCGTGAACGGCGGTTTGGCCCTTTGGTTTGCCTCACCGAAATTAGTGCGACGAATCGGGCCTGAGGAGGCCTTGTGCACTGCCACCAGATTGTGTCACCCGAGAGCATGGCAGTGCCACACCCAGCATTGCATATAGCAACCTGACCACGATTCCTCCCCTGGGCACCGAGAGGAAAGAAGCAACAACGCATTGTCGGTCGGCACGAAGCCCAGGACCAGCAGCTTCGCTCAGCATCTTCTCGAAACGCCAACAACCGCTCCCTGCAATGGAACACCAGCCGCGCAGCCGTAGCGCCCCTTGGAACAGGCAGGAAGACACCTCGACATTATTCCAAGACCTTCAAAGATCCAGGATTAGTGTCGACAAACTCTCGGCCAAGCTGCGTTCCAAGTTCGGCGCGGGGAGATACGAGATCTTCCTGATCCAAGACTCTTACGGCATAAGAGCACCAGCCCGTCTCTCGATTGTAATTACCAAATTCTTCACAGTTGCTCAAGCTACGCACAATGTGTGCCTGTCCGGGAACGGATTGCTGACATTTCCGTGTGACAGTCAGAGATTGCCGAGTGCGTGTGATGTTGGTAAACGCGAGCGGCGGAGTATCTGGTGGACCTGGTGAGGTTATCGTGTGAGGAGTGGGGAGGGGTAATGGACGGGGTGCCAACATCCCCAGAGAAACTACGAAAGAAAGACCGCGATACGAACGATATAGGTACCTCGGTACAGAGTGAAATAGCCGACCCCCCGAGTGTTCGACCGAGATAAGAATACACAAACTCCTTCCACATGGCCAAATGCTGGTGACGGCCATCGTTACACATGGATTGCTGCAAGCAAAGACTAAAATTCTCGCCTGTCAATCTGGACCGTGTGTGGCTACCTCCTATTATTTCTGGCAACTCTCTCTCGACTTGTTCCGAGACATAGGAGTGGACCATGAACCAGAACCTTGCTCCTCTCGCCACGAATCCGAGGTTACTATATTATACGCAGTGTCCCCCGAGTTGCTACTGTCAAGCCTGACGCCAAACCAAAGGCTGAGTCAAGTCAACTTCAAGCGGCCGACTGCGACGGGATGATGCTAACAATGCGGCCAGACCTTCTTTGGCACGCCTTTGCTCGTACTTGACGACAGCCTCGCGTAAAAAGCGGTCGGCACATTCTGGGTAGTGATTATCGCCAGCCTCCTCCAGGGCGATGTCATTAGGTTTGTGTAGAACAACGTCAAGGCGCTCCTGGACCCGCTGGCGTCGTGTTGATACTTCCGGACAGCGTCATTGGCAGCCTTGGGGGGGGGGGGGGGGGGGGGGGGCTTTGGGGCCTGGCTTTTGTGGGCGGGGGGA
>FTEL01006883.1_pt1 | contig 23639 bp, 19 predicted proteins | sample 1658911 | NCBI WGS metagenome assembly FTEL01 (sample SAMEA3914869, study PRJEB12502) | metagenome | biome: forest; material: soil | place: USA | collected 2012-03-12 | depth 0.1 m
AGATCAAATGGTTGATTGATGCCCGCTGTGCGCCGTGTCATCCCATCCATGCACATGTGTGTGCGACGGTCCCAGGTCCCCGGTAATACCAAGACCCCAACAGACGGTGACAGCGCAGAAAAAGACCGTCAGGCACCACCACAGATCCTGCCTGTCAGAGACGGGCCGCCGCCGAGATGACGCTCGCTGATCCGGTCGTGACAATCCTGGGCCAGGATCCGGCCAGCCGCAGGTTCAACATCAACTGCAACGCGTTCCAGCAGGATGCGCTCGTCTCCTTCAATGGCTGGCAGTATGCCTGCTTCTACTCTTTCCTCCAATCAGAATCATCCGACGCGGACCCGGCGCCTCTGTTTGTCCATCTCGCGCGGCGGGAACTGCCCCGGGGCCCGTGGGAGGTGACGGTGCTCGACGACTACCCGCAGACGACCGACGACGGGCACAACACGGTGCAGATGGGTATCTGTCCTGGGGACGGCACCATCCATCTCTCGTACGACCACCACTGTGATGTGTGAGTGACTGCCAGCCCTGAGTAGAATAGAATTGGTTTTGCGAGATACCTAAGACCCGTACTGACCGTCATCCCGTCCAGCCTGAGATACCGATACTCGGTCCGAGGCGTGGCAACACGCCCGCGCGACTTCGCGTGGGCGCCGGCCCTCTTCACGCCGACTCTCGACTACCTCCCTGGCCTCCCCTCCACGCACCGCCACTTCGGCTACGTGACATACCCTCGCTTCGGCTTCCTCGGCGACGACATGTTCTGCTCCTTCCGCGATGGCAAGGCCGGCCTCGGCAACGACTACCTGTACGTCTACCGCGGGGCCACGGGGCGCTTCGACTTTGCCGGGGCGCACCTCACGGGCATCCAGAGCAACCCGTACGTGCACGGGATGGACTGCCGCGGCGGCCGGCTGCACGTCACCTGGGTGTACCGCGGGTTCGTCCACTACGACGGGTGGGACGACCCGCTCGACACCAAGCACAAGCAGCAGGCCGGGCCGAACAGCAACGAGAACAACCACGACGTGTGCTACGCGTACAGCGACGACCAGGGGCGCACGTGGCGGAACGGGGCCGGCGTCGTTGTGGCGGACTTGAGCAAGGGCGAGACGGTGGATAATAACGCCGAGGACATCGTCGCGTTCGCCATTCCCAAGGGCTCGGGGCTGTCGAACCAGGAGGCACAGGCCGTCGACCAGGAAGGGGGTGTCCATGTGTTGAATCGGGATACCCTGGATGGGGGGGAGAGGCAATGGAAGCACTACTACCGGTCGCCGGAGGGTAAGTGTGACTTTTGTTTTCCGTTCCTCTTTTCACCATTGAATTCCGTCTTTTTGTCTTTTTTCCTTTCTTTTTCTCCTTCTTTTTGTCTTACCTTGACTCCATACTAACCTCAGTCAGGAACATGGACGCAGCGGGCGATATGCCCCGCCACGGGCAACGCGCGCGGCCCGCTGGCGGTGAGCAAGTCGGGCGACCTGTACATTGTCCTCCCGGACTTTGCCGCATCCGAGACGCGGATCCTCAAGGCGGCCAAGGCGGGCGGCTACACGAGCTACGCCGAAGTCTGGGTCGGGCGCGGGCTGACGGGCGAGCCGCTGGTCGACTCGGCAAGGCTCGAGCACGACGGCGTGCTGTCGGTGCTGGTGCTCTCCGAGAAGGATGGGGAGGAGGCGGGAGAGGGGGCGCAGACGGGCGAGCGGAGACGGGCAGTTGCGGTGCTGGACTTCCAGCTGTGATGTGTGGTCGGTGAGTCCATCCGAGGGAGAGTGCCCAGCGGCGACCCACCCTGGACGATCCTCGCGATGCATCAAAAATTGCCGCCGCTCCGTCGAGTTTCGGTGTTCGGTTTGTTCTCGTCGGGCAAAACCCACAGAAAAATTGGCCGAACTGGATTTTTCACTTTCCGGTTTTGGTTCCCTTCCCAGAACTGTGGCACGCAGCGCGGGGGGGCGAGGGGCGGCTGCAGCCACTGCCGCCGTGGTCTCAACTAACGCTCAGCCATGGCTCAGCGCCCGCAGGAAGAAAAAAAAAACGAGCAGTGGCTTTGAGGGGAATTATTTGGCGGTGGCGTGGGCAGGGCAACGGGAGGGGCAGGAGAGCACACGGGTGGCTCGGTTGGCTGGGCGCACTGGAAGGCCGATCCAGAACAGTGGCTTGGCCGCGGTTGGGTCTGGCTTTTGGTCTGGCTTGAGCCCGGCTTGGGTCTGGGTTTCAGCTGGCCAAGGACGACGGGGCCCGCTTCGAAACCCAGATTTCAGCTTGCCAGATTCAAGCCCCCGCACCCGATTGGTCGAGGCGCTGCGGGCCAGGCAAAACCGAGAGCAACCATCGGCGGGCGAGATGATGCCCTGTTCGCCTGGCCTGGTGCCCTGCAGATTAAATGAAAGGAAGAACGGAGGTGACAGTTGTGGGCGACGAGCGCGCGGAAGGGCGAGGAACCCGTTTGCGTTCGGTCGGTCGGTCGATCATGGATACATGCTGGCCTTTCCATGTCGGGTTCAGCTGGCAACAGACAAACACGATTAGCCGTCAACCAATCCGTCCGTGATCCAACCGACGGCGACGTGTGTGTGCAACCCGAGGCAGCATCGCGAATGACCACCTCCCCACCCCGCCGCGCTGGACGGATGGTGTGGGATGGTGGTTGGGTGGGTGGATGGGTCGAAGTGCCGCATGCAGGCGGGCATCATGGATCAGTGGCAGCAGCAGCAGTGCAGTGGGTGCTGTGGGTTTCTGTGGGCCGTGGCATGTGGCGGAGGCTGGCTCGATCCTGCCAAGCAACGCCATTTCCCATCTCGGGCGCCCGCGCTAGCCTGTTCTGGAAAATTCGGTGATGGGCTTGCGTCCTGGAGCCGCAGGCGCGACTGCTGTGTCGCTGCTGCTCTTGCATCATCAGGTACTGTGCATGGTGCAGGCTGCAGGCCTGCCCCGTCCGTCAGCGAGGCCCTGTCGCTCACTGCCTGCTCCAGTCAGTCTGGCTTCAGTGACTGTCTGTCAGCCAGCCAGGCCGGGGTCGTTCGTGTCTTGCATGTCTCGCCCGTATCCCGACCAGCTGGACCCTGTGGGCCGTGGCGCCGTGGAGACGTACAAAGAAGACCATCTATCCATCCGTGTGTACGGAGCAGCCCGCCATGGTTCCTGTTTCGCGAAAGCTCAGCAGACCACCTCAGCAGGCCCGCTCCAACCCTTCAGCTCTGCCCGTCTCCTTGGGGCGCCGCGACTGTTGCCACTAGCCCCGACGTGGACAAACCCAGACACGCCGCCGCCAAGTTCCATTCCATTGCTTGCTCGCTGCTGCTCCTGCTGCTCCTGCTGCTGTCTTGTCCCCCCCCCCCCCCCCAGGCCAGCTGCTCGAGCTCCGCTGCCACCGCTGCCGCTACCGCTGCCACTACCGCTGCCACTACCGCTGCCACTACCGCCACTAGAGCCGCGATCGACGCACCCAGACCACACCGTTGGGTCGTTGCCGAACAAGCATAAGACGGCCGCCCCTCCGATGGCCGATCTGGCGCCCCCTGGGAATGGACACGATCCATCCGATCCCGCCGATCTAACCGTCCCCCTACCCCAGCAGCCCTCACGCTCGTACGACCTGTACTCCAGCTCGGCCTCACCACCGTTGCCCTCCGTCCCCTCGCTAGCGCAGTCCATCCACTGCTTCCGGACAGCCGACTTGGAACGGGTCCCGCGGTCCAGGGCCAGGTTCACCGACGAGGAGCGGGAGAAGGTTCTTAGCGTCAGACGCCAAGGGGCCTGTCTGCGCTGCAGGATACTTAAGATCCAGGTTGGTCCAGCATCATCCTGGGCAGGGCTTGCGTTGAAGTCTCATAGCGTCGTGGCTGACTCCATTTAAGTGCTCGCTCGACAACCCCTGCCAGCCCTGTCTGCAATCCGCCGTCAAGGGTTCCGAGAGGAAGGTCCTCTCCTTTTGCTACTGTGTGCGCACCCGCTTCGCCGACGTCAACATCTTTGAATCCTCGTCGTCGTCACCTTCGTCATCGACCTCATTTTCAGACGCTACCGCAACGATGCGGACCGACAAGCTCATGCAGACCATGAGTGGTCTGCTGTCCAGGATCGCCACACCGGCCAACTTCACCCTCACCTCCAACCCGACCGCCTTCAACAACACCATGGTCTCGTGGCTCACCGACCCCGAGTTTTACCTCCCCAATGGCAGCATCGTCGCTCTGTGCTGCTCCAGCCTGTTGGGCCTGCAGTTCCAGGACGAGACAGCAAGCCCCGGTACCGACGGCCTCATCACCGACTTCCGCCGCTTCCTCCTCGCCACATCCCTCACCCACGCCGGCTGGCGCGACGGCGGCAACTCCATCAAGGCCCACGACCTCTATGCCGCCGGCCACCTCTCTGGCTGCCAGCTCCTCAAACGTCTCGATCGCATCCTCACTCCCCAGTTCCTCGCCCGCTGCGACCGCGAGTCTTGCCAGGTCCTGTTCCTTCTCGTCCTGGGCACCGTCCTGGGCGTGGGCTATTCATCATCGCTTCTCGAACACCACTCGCCACAATTCCCATCCGCCGAACTCCTCAGTCCGGAATTCCAGAGGAGTCCGACGCTGTGGCTGGCCATGAAGGAGCACTTGTGCCAGATGCTGGCGCACCACCTGATTTTTGTTGGATCTATGCTGGGCATCAAGCTTGAAACGGGCGTGGAGAAGAGGATCATCGACACCGCTGTGAGCAGATGGAACAAGGCCGAGGAGTTTGTCTGGGCAGACGTCATGGCCAATCCGCTGGAGCAACCAACAAGCACCGCCGGGCTATCAGGAGTGGTCAAGAGCGAGCAACAGGACGTTCCAGAGTTGGGGGCGTCAAGTTCACGGTCGGGCCCTTCGAGCAGTTCCAGTTCCCCCGCGCAACATCCGCGGCCTCCAAGGCTGGTCGCCATCCCTTGCCCAGAGGAGCTCAGCCGATTTCAAGCACAAGTGACGGACAGCTGGTCCGAAAACCCGACATCGTACTATTCCATGGTCGACGAGCCAGAAAACTACGAGCCCGCGGGGCAACCAGGCGACACACAACGGGCGGCTACCCCTAGATCATCTCCTGAGTTAGCAGCCCAGCCTCGATGTGAGTCGCTACTGGTCTTGCACTAAAGGAATCAAAGGACAGCATACTAACTTTGAATCTGCAGCTCCACAAATACAAGAATCCCAACAACAACCACCCCAGCGCAAAGAAGTAAAACGGCGGTCAATATGGATTGTGCGGCCGTTTGATGGCGGGCCAGATCAGGGGCTGACAAACGTCCACGCTCGGCTCCGGGCCGGCATGGGCATGGAGACTCTGCGGGCGTTCGTATGACAATGGTTTAATACTGCCTTGTGATGATGATGATGTGTACACGAAACGAGGAGGAGAGAACTTACACGAGGAATCCACTGCAGCAAACAAACAGGCAGAGTCGGTTCTATGATTAATGATGGTCAGCACAGCGATTTGAGGGAATGTCGGCGCATAATTCGAGTTTTGGATAGGATGGTATCTAGAAACAAAGCTTCCCAGCACCATGAGCCTCGACGGGTCCCCTCTTGTTCTGTGAAAACCCAGAGGCACGTTCTTTGTCTTGTCCGACGGACAACACGACAACTCAACAATCACACAAAGCAGCTTTCTCCTCGACGTCACGGCTCGTCCCTTGCAGGACCCGGACGAGCAATTATCCGGATCGCATGAGCATCTCGCCTTGGCAGCCCCGGATCATGGCAATATGCATGATTTAGCCGACCGATACCAGCTATTAAGATAAACTCTAATATTCATGGGTCGACAATCACCGTCAATCACGACAATGAGCCGCCATCCGTGATTCCCATTGATTGTCTTTCTCCAGCAGACATGTCCATAGCGAGGTCCAGACCAGGAGCCAGAGACTGGCTAAAAATACGCATGCATAACAAGAAGGACCAGATCCAGGGCTCGGTTGGTTCCGTCCGAATGCCTTCCCGGGAGTTCGGGTAGTGGAGGGCATCGTCTGTCCGGGGCGTACCCCTGACCCGAGATCACGTCCCGAGCCATGCTCCCCCTCACTGCTGCCAGATAGAGAGCGGACGTCGCATTCTAAATCTGGCCTCGCGGCTACTACTGGCCGCGCAACTGCTCTCCCAGGGACCGGACTGCGGGCGAGATTAAGAAAGGGATGGGCCTGTTATTATTAAAGAGACGTCGACGCCACTCGAGGGGCCGATGCCATTGAGTCATGTTTAAGTCTTGATCGCCTCTCTCCCAAATTCAACTGTACGCGTACAGCGAAGTTGATACCGGCTGAACCAAGATGTGGACCAAAACACCATTCCTGCTCGCCGCGGCGACGGCGGCCACCACGGCCCTCGCCGGCCCTAATTGCCCTCCTCTCGGCGCCGTCTACGAGAAGCCCATCAACTTCAACACCAGCACAGCCATCCAAGCCGCCATCGCCAACCTCACGACCACCCTTTCTTACTGGGACCAAACCAACACCTCCTCCATCCGCGCCAACACAACCAGCTACAGCATCGAGGTCTTTAGCACCAGCAAAGACCACCCGCTCATCTTCAGCTGGCACCACACGGCCGCGTCTCTTGCCTCAGCGTCGGCCAACGCGTCCGGCGTCCGCAGCGCCGGCCCGGACGCTGTCTACCGCCTCGGCAGCCTGACCAAGATCTTCACCATGTACACGTGGCTCGCGCAGGACGGGGACGCGAGGTGGAACGAGCCGATCACCAAGTACGTGCCGGAGCTGGCGGCGGCGGCGGCAAAGGCCAAGGCCGATCCGGTGGCGAACGTGGATTGGGATGAGGTGACGATCGGGGCGCTTGCGGGGCAGTTGTCAGGGGCGATTCGGGATTGTAAGTTGGGAGTGACGATGTGGTGCTGAGTTTGGGACTGACGATGGTTGGCAGATGGCTTGATGGGCGAGATGACGCAGGAATTCAACCAGAGCGAGGCGGTCGGCATGGGATTCCCGCCGCTGAGCACCTCGGATCCCATGCTGCCGGCTTGCGGACAGTGGCCGCAGTGTAACAGGACAGGTAAGTCGAGGTGGGCTCGAACGGAAAGGGGCGTTCAGCTAAGCTGGTCCAGAATTCTTCAACGGCCTCCTCCGTGCGCCCCCCTCATTCGCGCCTTTCACCACGCCCGCCTACACCAACACGGGCTACCAGATCCTCGCCTACGCGCTCGAGGGCATCAAGGGCAAGAGCTTCGAGACCATGATGCAGGAGAGCATCTTGAATCCACTCGGGCTCAACCACACGTACTACCGCAATGCTCCGGCCGAGGAGGGCATCATCCCTGGCACGCCGGTGGACGCCGAATGGACATACCAGCTAGGGGATGAGAACCCGTAAGCCACCCCCTCTCACCCCTTCAAGCCCCTTACTAACACGGTCCCAGCGCCGGCAACATGTACTCATCCGTAGCCGACATCTCCTCCCTCGGCCGCTCCATCCTCCGCTCCACCATCCTCTCCCCGGCCCTCACCCGCCGCTGGCTCAAACCCGCCTCCATGTCTTCCGAGCTCATCGCAGGCGTAGGCTACCCTTGGGGCGTCCGACGCGTGTCCATCCCCTACGCAAACGGCAAGCGCGTCGTCGACGCGTTCAACAAGGCCGGCCGCATCGGCTACTATGCCTCTCTCCTGGTCCTCCTGCCCGACTACGACGCCGGGTTCTCCGTGCTCATCGCTGGCGACAACATCCCGGGGAATACAAACTTCAACCTGGCTGACATTGTCGGCGCGCAGATTGTTCCCGCGCTTGAGGCCGCCGCGCGCGAGCAGGCGCAGGCGACTTTCGCTGGGGAGTACGCCGATGAGAAGGGGGGGTCGTCGCTGAGGCTGACGACGCAGTCGGATCGTCCTGGTTTGGGGGTTGAAAGGTGGGCGAGCAACGGCACGGATATGGAGACGATTGCGGTTGTGATGCAGGGCGGGTACACGCCTGTTTCGCCGAGCATTCGGCTGTACCCTACGGGGTTGGAGACGGCGCGGGCGGCGGGGGGGAGAAGGGTGGCGTTCAAGGCTGTGTTTGAGGACCTGAACCTGCCGGCGAGGCCGGACTCGATGTTCTCGACGGATTGTGGGACTTGGGTGTCGTTTACGGGGGTCACGTACGGCACGCAGCCGCTGGATCTGTTTGTGTTTGAGGTGGATGCGTTGGGGCAGGTGGTGAGTATCGAGAATCCCGCGCTGAGGTCAGTGATGAAGAGGAAGAAATAGAGGGGTTATGTTCTAAATTGTCTGATTAGTAGTGTATTTCTCTTTGGAAATGGAGGTGGCCAGAAAATCGTTCCCTCGGAGAAAACAATACAGAATGTAGTCATTTGTTGTGTTTACCCTGCGCTAACCCAGTCCCAGATTCAGGGGGAAGTTAGCCAACCACATTTGAATATTTCAAGACAGGAAACACAAACACACAACTCACAATCAAGCGAGAGTTAGAGATCTGTTATGTACGCCCTGTCCTGCGAAGGCCATTTTTGTATGTCTATGTTATCCAATCTAAGTACCCGATCTCTACATCCCCTTTCTCTAATCACCTACTTACCGACCCCTATTATTGCACAGCAACAACATTATATCCACCACACCCATCATCAAATCGACACCCTCACCTTCCCCTTCTCCCCGTCCCTCGGCAACGAAACAGGCGGCGTCCTCGGCATCCGGACCCCCTGCTCACTCCTCGACCCCCATGCCCTGCACTTCTCCTCCACAGCCGCGACCGCGCCATCCAGCCGGGCCATTCCGTCCGCGATATCCACATCCCCCGGCAGCGCGCCCGAGACCTCCCCAGCCAGCTCCATGACCCGCTCCATCTCGGCACGGATGTCATCCTGGTTACCGAGGATAGCACCACGCGCGGCGCGCAGCTGCTCGAACTCCTGGCACAACCCCTTGAGCTGCTCCAGGATCGGCTGCTGGTACGACCCAATGTGCGTCTCGTGCTGGGCGTGCAGGTCGCTGATGCGGGCGCGGAGGTCGCGGAGGGTGGCGAGGTGCGGGTGGGTGTGGCCCGAGGAAGGGGGGAGGGCATCGCGGCGCTTACTGCCGCCGCTGCCGTTGGTGGAGGCGGAGGACCGGCGGGAGATTCCGTCCTCGCTGCCGTCGACCTTGATCAGCTCCAGGGAGCGGCCGCTCCAGGTGCAGTCCCAGAAGGTTAGGAGGGCCCAGAGCTTGATGAAGCTGTGGAAGTAGGCAAAGGCAACGTAGAAGGGGAAGAGGGGGATGTCGCGCGGGTGGCGACGGAAGTAGTCAAAGACCTTGACTGTCTTGGTCAGGAGCATCCAACCTACCAGGACCGCGAGTGCCTTGGGCGAGACGGAGGCGGACGAGCGGGAGAGCAGGTACAGGAGCATGGAGTCTGTGACAGCTGCGAAGTTGGTCATGGAGGTCAGATACACGGCGTAGACGCAGTAGGGTTGGGATGCCCACACGGTGCGGTCCGTGACGAGCGAGCAAATGTTAGACCGCCACGTCGTCCGGGCCCAGCGCCGGCATTGGCCCAGGAACTTGGTGTGCAGGGGCGGCTCGACGCCGAGAACGGTCTCCATGACGGTGTCCTCGGTGTACTGGATCTTGATCTTCCAGCCGTTGCGGACCGCGAAGCGCGTGCAGTAGTTGTCGTCATCGGGGTTCAGGGGCCCGAACAGGCCAAAGAAGAACCACTCGTTGGTGTAGCCGGGCAAGAAGTCGGGGTTCTGCAGGATCTCGGTGCGGATCGCGCACGTCCGGCCAGATATGACAAAGACGCCGCCGTCAACCGTGTTAGTGGCACGAATCTCAAAGTTGTGCCGGGCCAGGTACGTCGCCCCGAGCATGTTCCAGATGCGGCCCCAGAGGCTCAGCCCATCCTGGCGCCGCACCCGCTTGTTGGTGCCGACCAGTCCGACTCCAGGATCCTCGAAGGCGTGGAGCAGGGTCTCGACGAAGCGCGGGCCCCAGAAGACATGATCATCCAGCAGGATCGTGATAGCAGTGTCGATGTACGGGACCGCCCGCGCGACTTGGACCCGCTTGCTGGCCAGCTGGGTCTTGTCGACGATGAACTTCGTGTGAGGGTAGTTCTTCTCGGCCTCGCGGACGAACGGAATGGCCAGCTCGTAAAGCTCATCGCCGGCCGTAATGACGATGATCTTGGCTGGTCCCGTCTCAGCGCACGCCTTGAGCGTCTCGTGGAACCAGCCGCGGGCGGGATCGACGGTGGGAATGACGACTGTGACGTCCTTGGTGGCGAAGTAAGTAGGCTTCTTGGGCTTGGGCGAGGGCGTGTAGCGCCAGAAGGCCACCAGGTTGACGATGAAGCGGAGGTAGCGCCAGGTGAAGAGGACGAGGAACCAGTAGAGGTGCGTGTTGCGAGTGGCAATTAGCACAAAGAGCTTGTCGAAACCAGCAATAACCGCGGTCACTACCGCCAAGTTTACCAGGACGTCGAGCTTGTCGATGGCCGCCATCCTTGCTGCTCCTCGGTGCTAGTCAGCTGTCTTTTTGGTAAGTAAGGTGTCGAGCGACCCCTGGGGAATCGTGGCCCCCAAGGCAATGTTGGCGATGCGTGATCAAAGTCGTCAGTGAGCTCTGCAAGAACAGAAATCGGGCACTCAAAGCACTCACTCCTGACGAGTCTGTTGGTCTGAATCGAGGTCATACGGGATGGATGACGGCCTTTATATGGCTGCCAACTGCACTCGATGCCATACCCGCAGTCCGAGAACAGCCCGTCTGTCGACCCAACTGAACTTGGAATAAAGCTGATGAACTCAAAGAAGCTCGATGTGCTAGTCTTCGCTGTGGACGGACAATGTCCTTGTTTCTGGATTGCGACCTAGCCCGTCTGGTGTACAGTATCAACTCGGCTGTGTCGCGACGCGCCTTTGTGCACAAGACCCAGAACATCGCTCAGAGTTTGAAAACAATAGCCTTGTGCTCTTTCGCCCCCGTCGTTGCTCTTTATCTAGGGGATCGGCAACTGAACAATCCGGGACACAAAGGAACGAGGCCGAGAATCATGTCCGTTCTGTCAAGTCATCCAAGGTTGAGTCTGTTCAAGCCACAATGTCTTTGGCAGGCATGTCAAGGCCCCTCGCCGCAGTCGGCCATCCGGTGACATTGTGATTAAAACAGGACGGCGTTGTCTCGCGGCTCCCTTCTCGTCCCAACCTGGGCTCGGAATGCTACGTCCTTGAATTCGATAATGGAGGCAGAAACAGAAACAAGGCGGTGGCTCAATTTCATTCCTAAAATCCGTGAACGGTTATTCCAACACCATGCCCTACCCTGCCCATCGCTGCAGGGCTCGCATAAAGCGAACTCGTCAGCGCCAGCTATTAGCACCCAATGCCCGCCTCTATGGTATCTCGTGTGTGAACAAATGCAAAACGCCCGTTTCCGGCTCCGTCCGGCGCGCAGTGGCTCAATTTGCCGTGTCCAGAGATCCCACGCATCTATGAACCTTAAACATGCCGCAAACCACCTGCACCATGCTGAACGATAAACAAAAAAAAAGATTGCGGCTCAGTGTGAGGAGCTGGGCGGAGACTATGACCTGTATCGTACCCTGCGCACCTGCAGGCGCGTGTTTTGCGGATCAAATATGCGAGTTTTTGGGTCATACCACCCACGGGCGTCGACAAGGATAATGACCCTAGGGGTCTCCAACTCGACCGTGCCCGTGACCAGCAAGCTTCCACGGGCTGGATAGGGCCTGAGGAAACGGGTTTCCCGGTTATATGCCTCCGTGAAGTCCTTCCATGGCTGCTGTGTGGAGCTGACGACGGGGATCAATGCATCTTGGACTCGGGGCTTCTCTTGTTCCGAGGTCTCCTTGCCACCGCTGCGCTGGCCGAGGCCCGCGCCCGCCTTGCCCGTCATGCCCATTGCCTTGTTGCCCTGGTCGGCCGACGCGGTGGTTGGTGGGGTCGCTGCCGACGAGGGCACGGCGCCAGAGTTGTGAACCTCCTCGGGCCGGCGGCTGGCCCCTTGCCCAATCTGCTCGATAGCTCGTTGGGCGCCGGGCCTTTGGGGTGCCGGGGGCGGAGGCCGGTCCTGGATGCTGCCGGGTGCGTCGGAGGAAAAGCCGAAATAGGCTGCGACGTCACGGGCCGTCTGCTTGGCCGTGGCCGTGCCAAAGGACCACAGGCCCATCGCAAGAGGCTTTGGCCACATGATACGCTGCAAGCGTTGGGCCAACAACGGGTCGCACTGCATCCTCGCCAACGCTATTTCATGGTCGGTGATGAGTATCCTGCCATGCCGTGTCAGCAAGAGAACAAGTCTCGGGGTGGCAGCGGGAGGACGGGCAACGAGCGTACCCAAGGCGTGTATACTCGGGCGGCGCAGCGCGAGGGTAATCGAAGTCGAGCGAGTACCTGTGGATGTCGATGTCGGTTCCCCACTTTGCCGTGAGGACCTGAGAACGTAAAGCGGCGCGACGAGCGTGGTCGGCCAGCAAATCTAGAGCGCAGGCGGTCAACGATGATGAGAAGGCGGTAGACAGGGGCTGGACCACGAACCTCCAATATGGCGCCGCCGCGCTTTGGAGTTATGAATTTTTGCAAATTCTTTCATTGCCGGATCGCCCGGGGCATACGGTTCCGGGGGGTGCTTTTGGGTCGTCAGGGGCAGGCCGATGAACCTCTCGCCCGGGCGGACGTGGTCGTGGTCGTGGTCGTCATCGTCGCCGCCGTCGTCATCGTCCTGGTCCCGGTTCGCGTCGTTTCGGTCGTGGTTTTCAGCGGTGGTGGCAGTGGGGTCCTGGGCATTGCGGTCGCCTTTCTCCCGTTTAAATTCGATGGTCGGGATCATCCAATACACCAGTTGCAAGGCTATTGAGGTTCCGATCACGGCGTTGCTAGAATGAGGGGCAGGAGTCAACGGGGGCCAACGGAGCGGCGCAGAGGGGAGGGCCTTGTTCTCACAGGTAGCGGCGGGCAGCAGGCTTGGCCTTCTTTATCCTGACCCTCTCGATACGGATCGGCTGGCCGCCCGGGAGCCGCAAGGCAAACCTGGGGGAGCCGAAGAGGGCGCGGAGGCGGGGTAGACGGGACATGGCGGAGAGCCGTGGCGCGCCACGACGGCGGCCAAAGAAGGGAGGCGGAGCTCGGAGGACGGCCGGATTCAAGGATCGAGGGAGCGGAGGGAAGGGGAGACGCGGCGGGTCGATGAACGTGCCGATGGAGGGGGGGAGTGGTGGTGGTGTGGGATGCCGGATGCGGGATTCGGTGCGGATGCGCGAGGACTTGGAGCGGATGGTCAGAGCCGACGGGGGTTCGATTGTTGGAAGCGCGAGGACGGCTGGGGAGACGGGGAGACGGGGAGTTGGGGCGGCACCAACTGCTAACTGCAACTGCAAGGCTTGTTGTCGCGGGGAGCGGTGTTGGAGGGGATGGGACGAGACGACGGCGACCAGGTGGAACAGGTGCCAAGTGACTTGGGTTGGGATGCAGCCAGCCCTGCCCCGGTCGCGAATTGGCGATCCGTATGGCGCTGATTGGAGAGCGCCAGGAGTCCCAGGACTGGGATGTCAGAGTGGCCTCTCTCTGGCCCAAGCCGCAGGCCAGAACCAGGCCCTGAGCCAGAGCCTCAGGCTTCAGCGCGCTGTGCCGGGGCCCGGTGGGTCTGGTCTGTCTTTCACTGCCTGGGAGCGACGCACGGGCCAACCACCCGCACAGCAGCTGCGCCAACTGCTAAGGGTCCTGGCTGCACCTGGGCAACGCGGCCAACGGCCGCAACCATCCGTCCATCCAACCCGTCATCGACAGCGACACCTCGACCTCGACCGCGACCCCAATCCGCCCTCGCCGACCCGCCATCCCAACCGCTCACCGCGCATCGGCGAACGACACCATGAGGCTCATCGCCGGCCTCACAGCGGCCGCCCTGTCGGGCATTACCGCCGCCGCAAGCCAGCAGCAGAGCGCCGACGTCTACCTGTTCCCCTCGTCGTCGTCATCACAGAGCTCCCCCAATACCCCCAGCATCCCCAAGGAAGTTGCCCGCCACATCCTCCTTCAAAGGGCAAGTCCACCGCATTGTCTTGCATGTTCTGTCTCCTGTTCCCGGGTGCCGATATTAACAGGTCTCGCAGCTGTCCACGCAACCATATGGCAGCGACCTCCGCGACATCCCCAGCTCCGTCGACGCCGAGACCGCCATCTCCCAGATCGCCAGGTTCGGCAAGAACCCCGCGCCGCTCTTTACACAATCCACCCGGACAGATGCGTCGCAGCTTGTCATCATTGTCGAAGGCGCCGCGCCTGAAGATTCCAACCGGGCCAAGGAAAAGCTGGCCCAGCACGCCGCCTTCAAGGTCTCCGACCCCCCCTCGGCCGCCGCCAACAAGAACTTGGTCGCCCTGTTCCGGAATATGGGTGCTGCCCCTGCGGTAAATTGCGCCGTGGAGGCCGCGATAAACCCCTTTGAGACAAACTGCTGGGCCGGTTCAACGTCGGTCATGAAATATGATCTGCGTCAGGTCAGCCACCCCCCTCTCTGCCCTCTGCATCTGCGCCGGCATGCTAACGACTCCCACAAACAGGCCCCCACAACCCTCGACGTACTGTACGACAACATCTCGCGACTCAACAAGTTTGTCGACGACGGCGACCTTGAGGTCCTGCTCCTCGTGCTCCCCGAGTCCAGCCGCTCCTCCAAGCTGAGCCACTGGAGCGTCGCGGCCGCGGGCGCCTCCGACCTGCGCCGCCGCCGCGACGCCGAGACGGTCATCTCAGACCAGGACACCGTCAACACCGTCCCCAACCCGGCCGCCGCCAAGCCCGCGGCAGCCAGCGCCCCGGCTGCCCGCCGGACCAAGGCTATCCCGCAGTGCTTTGCCTCGGCCAGCAGCTGCATGACCCAGACCGATTCCTGCTCCGGCCACGGCGAGTGCGTCAACAAGTACGGCAGCGGCAGCGGTAACAGCTCGACCTCGGCTGCGTCCTGCTTTGTGTGCCTGTGCAAGGCTTCGGCCGTCGACCACGGTCAGTCCAAGGGCCGCAAGACCATCCAGTGGGGCGGCAACAAGTGCCAGAAGCGGGACATCAGCGTGCCGTTCTGGCTGATCACGGGCTTCACCCTAGCGATTGTGGGTGCCGTCACGTTTGCCATCGGGATGCTGTACAGCGTCGGCCAGGAGCCGCTGCCGGGTGTGATTGGCGCTGGTGTGAGCAGGTCTAAGTAGTCTGGTGTTGTGGAGTGGGATGGATGCGTGTTTAATACCGACTTGGATGGAATCAGGGGTTGTCTCTTTTTTTGGTTTGTTTTAATCTCGTCTCGCTGGGTCGTGGTGTATCATATCAAGGCGTCGACATGGCAGATGGGCGTGGAATCATGTTTTTTTTAGACAGTCAAGCATACAATGTACTTGCTTACATCCTCTTCTGGACATCCAACTGTCAATCCATATCGTCAGCGTCCTCCCTCCGCGTGGGCGTCGCACCAAAACTCTCCAACCCCCTTTCCGCGGGCGCCAGCGACGACCGGCTCACCAGCTTCGCCACGTCCGCGGCGCTCCCGCCAGCGCTCCCCACCACCGCCTGGTACTTGGCGCCAGCCTGGTTCAAAATCTCCTGCACCTCCTTCTCCCGCGCGAGAATTTCCTCCTTCTCCTTCTCGAGCCCCCCGATCCGCACCCGCCGCTGCGTCACCTCATCCTCGAGCCCCTGCACCAGCTCCCGCATCCGCTGGAGCACCTCGCCCAGCTTGGGCAGCGGTTTCATCCGCGGGATGGCGTCGGGGCCGGCGGCGTCGTCATCGTCGTCGCCGTGGTTGGGCACATGCAGCCCGTCGAGGCCGGCGCGGCGCTGTGCGGCCTCGTACGCGGCACGCCGCTCCGCCTCGCTGTCGTCGCTCTCTGCGTCGGATCCGACTTCGGCAGCCTTGATGAGGTCGGCCATTTCTTGCCTGTGGCGCCGGGCGGCGTCGCGTTCGGCCTTCTTCCCCAGGGCGAGCCCGCCGTCCGAGACGAACTCGTCGTACCCTTCGCCGAGGTCCTCGTCTTCGGCGATGAGGCGGGACTCTTTCTTCTTGCTGGGGAAGTTGACGGTTTTGCGGCCGGCGTCCTCGTCTGACTCGTCGTCGTCGAGGGAGATGAAGTCGGCTTCTTTGGCGAGTCGTGCCCGCCGGTCTTTCCGCTCGCGGATCTCGGCTTCGGTGAGGATGTGTGCGCTGGGAGCCGGCTGGTACGGTGCGACCTCCGCCGTTGACTGTACTACCAGCGCGCCGTCCAGTTCTGCCTCATCCAGCTCCATCTCGTCGTCGTGTATCTTCAACTCCGCGAGGTTTTGTGGCGTGTTGGGCGTCGAGCTCTGCAGCTCTTCGAGGTACTCCTTGTTGTATTTCGGTCCTTCATCTTGCCCGCCAAACCGTATTGGCAAGCCGCTGGCGAGGTTCTGGAGGGAGGCAGTCTTGCGCAGCGCGTTGGTTTCGAGCAGGCGCTGTCCGAGAGGCTTCTTGGGCGTAAACGGCTTGCTCGCCCGCGCTACTCCTGGGCTGTCCTCTTCGTCTGCTGCCGCCTCGCCTGGACCGAACGAGAGCCGGGATGCCGCCGGGCGCTTCTTGACTTTCGTCGAGCTGGAGCGGCCAATCGAGGGGCGCACCACGACCGGGCCGCCGGATCCATCGTCGTCGCTGTCGCCATGCCGACTGGTCGCAGGTTGGGCGGATGCCGATTCTGCAGAGACGTCCTGATCGATGTTGACAGTCTTCCGCAGGGCAGACGACTTGGAGGGCTTGTTGCGACCGAACTTTACGCGCCCTGTGGGCGCTGATTCTGCCGGCAGCGCATCAGCTTGCTCGCTCTTTGTCGGCCCGATAATCAGCAACGGAGAGCTATCCAGAGGTGCGCGGCCAGCCACGGGTTCAGACTTACGGTCGCTCTGCTCCTCCTCGCCGCTGTTGGGCGCAGCCGTCAGGTCGTCGCCGTCATCATCAAAGGTCTGAATAATGCGGGCTTTCCGCTTGGCGCCGAAAGAGCTCATTGTGGGAAGAGAAGGAGAAAGTCTTTGTTGATTGAACTTGTTGCAGCAACAGTTGTTCCTGGAGGGGCTGGAATGGCACCGTGCCTTCAAGGTTGTTGTTCGTTATCTTATCGGACCTCTGGAGTGCTTTCACGTGACATCATTCGATCATTCGTGGGTCCGGATTTCCTGGTTGCGGAACCTTGAACCAGAGCCTCGCCGCCAATTGTTGCCCAGCAGCCAGGCACGCGACGCAGAACAACGACAAGATGGCGCCCGCGCAACCAGAGCTCAAGAAGGTGAGTCCGCTTGCCACTCCAGCTTTCCGCCAGATTTGACGCGACTTCCTGACTCCTGACACGTCTCTCGTCCCTCTGCAGTACCTCGACAAGCGGCTGTTTGTGCAGCTCAACGGCAGCCGCAAGGTCATCGGCGTCCTTCGCGGTTACGATGTGCGTTCGTCCCATCCCGTTCCATCTCCGACCCGACCGACAGACCGTACGGCTGCTGACGCTGGGCGCATCTAGGTCTTCCTCAACATTGTGCTAGACGACGCCGTCGAGGAGAAGGACAACGGCGAGAAGGCCAAGCTCGGCATGGTGGTCATCCGCGGCAACTCCGTTGTCATGCTCGAGGCGCTGGAGCGGATTGGCGGTGACGAACGAGGCGGCCGCTAAGGTCTAATCTGGATCGCCTTTCGGGCATCACACCGTGGAGAGAGGACATCACCCGCGCCCGGCTGGGATTACGATTTTCTGTTACAAGATGGATACTCTGGGAAGCTATCGGTCAAGGGGTTATGGCGTTCAAACTCGGCGCGAGATAAAACGGGATGCAAATGGGGGCAGGCTTAAACTGTCCAGTTTCGTCGGCACAAAGATACCCATCATCAAAACGCTACCTGCCCTCCGCCTGCCACGCCTTCTCGTCATAGCCGTCCATCATGCTCCCCCCGTACGCCCGAACCCAGCCGCGGATGCCCCCGACCATCACCCGGGACTCCAGATCGCCGCCGACCTCGCGCACATAATCCTGCAACCAGGCGGCACAGCGCGGGCCCCGGCCAAGGGACGAGCCTGAGGGGGCAGACGTTAGGTCAGCGTCGGATGCAGGAGCTTAGGAGGTCCAACTCACCGCAATAAAAGACGACAGTTTTGATGCCCGCTTGCTTGCAGAGGTCGTACAAGATCTTCCTCGTTGGATAGAAGCTGTGAGCTGGCAGGTTCATGGCTCCGCGCACGGTGCCTCCCGTGCAGTCTGTCCGGCGGGCGTCCACGAGGAGGAAGTCGCGGTGCCTAGGAGCGGACGCCTCCTGCTCTTGTGCTTGGAGGAGCTGATGAACATATACCGGCTCGACTTGAACCGGGACTGACACTGGCTCGGGGAAATCTGACCACCACGGTGTGCCATCCTCTCGTCTGGCCATCTTCAAGCAATGCTCGTGAGCGTGCCCATGGCCGTGGTGGTGTGTGTGGTTGGATACTTCCATCGCCATGTTTCTTCTGCTGTGACGATTTGCTGTGTTGGTTGAAATGGTAAGGGGTTTCAACTGAGGGCCGTGTGGACGTTTGTTGAACCGATGTTCCGAAGCCCACATCGTCGATTTCATTCAGGGGAAGAAGGCACCACCTAACCTAAACAAGTCCAGACATGGCGTCACACGCAGGCCATGCCCGCTAGACAGCGTGCATCCCAAGATATATTAATCCACATTGCCAATTCAAAGCCGAGGTGGGCTGCCCATAGAGCCAAATTGCCCCCAAGGAGCCTCAAGCGGAAGCTATATACCCGCGTGTAGGACCAGAGTTCGTTTATCCGGATCCAAACCTGAACCTCGACCGTTACTAGATGGGTTCATGGCAGTTTTTGTGACTAGATGCCCTTCGAGCAACAAGACGGTACCTGTGTTTACATCGCCAGCGGCCCTCTGTGAAAACCGAGATATGTGAGATGTAGTAGCTGAACGTTGATCGCTCAATCAAAATTGATTGAGCCTCGGTTCCAATCTATCTCTTTCAAATCATCGTTGGGTAGCCGAGGTTGGCGTACCCGAAAACAAGCCTATCATGCCCGCCTGGTTTTGTGAATGCATGACTCACTTCACCATGAAACCACCGATGTCTGGTCCCCCAGCTCCGAATCGAGCTCGAGAACTCCAAGGCAACTATTCACCTCCTGAAAGCACCCCCGAGATCCACCCGACTCGCAACAGCTACTCATCGTAATACGCCTCCTCATACTCCTCTTCATACTCCTCCCTCGCTTCCTCAAGCTCCTCCCGGTCACTGCTGCTCGCGGACGAGCTGGCAGCAGCCTCGAGGGCTTCCTCGTAATCGTCGCGGGCCTCCCGGAGCGACTCACGGTCGCTGCTGTCAATCTCCTCGCCGTAGGCGTTGTGGGTAGGAATGACGCCGGGCGGAGGCGCGTCGGCCGGGGCATCCTCGCCGTAGTAGTAGTTGTTGGTCTGGTACACGACGGTGGGGGCGGCGGCAGCAGCAGCGACGGGCGCGGCAGCGTAGGAGGACACATGGCCGCCACCGCCGTGGTGTTCATCGTCTGACGAGTCCTCGGCTGGAGATTGGTGGTCAGTGAGGGGGGCTTACGGGGTCAGGGGAGATGAGTGCATCCTTACTGAGTTCGTGGGCGATCACGGCGCCAGCAACAGCGCCAACGGCCAGGCCGCCGGCGGCGCCGAGTAGCATGCCACCCTTGCCGCTCTTCTTATCCTTCTTCTCCTTCTTGGGCTCGCCGCCGTAGCCGGGCTGGTAGTTGTCATAGCCGCCAACGCCCCCGTACGGGGGGTAGCCGCCACCAGGCGCTGAGCCGTGCCCACGGTTGTCATCCCCGGAGCCGCGATAAGCTGAGTGGTCGAAGCCAGGAGCTTCCCACTGCGAGCGGCCAGTGGCCTCCTCCACGTCTGAAAGGCAACACTGTCAGTGCGAAGCCCATGGTGATAATTAGCAGAAGGAAACTCACAATACCAGCGCTGGTTGCGCTCATCCCACTGCGGGGTCCAGCCAGAGGGGATCGGGGGCTTATCGCCGGGCGGGTTGTAAGGCGGTGCGGGGCGTGGGCCGGCCTCAGGCGGGGGAGACGAGTAGGGTTGGTCCTGGGGCGGGGGGTAGTAGCCGCCCTGGGACTGCTGCGGCGGGGAGTAGGGCTGAGAGCTGGGTTGGCCGCCATATCCCTGGTAGCCGTCGCGGTTGGACGACTGCGCTTCAGGCTTCTTGTCCGGCCCGAGGCCCAAGCGCCCGAGATCGTCGCTCAGCTCGCTGAACTTTTTGAGGAACGACATGGCGGGCAAGCGGCTGCGGTGCTGCGGTGCTGCGGTGCTGCGGTGGGGTGCTGTGTGCGCGGAATCAGGAAAAGCGGTCGAGACTTGGCTCGTAGAAGGAAGCGGATCAGAGGTTCGAGACACGAGTCGATAGATGTCTGGGAAAAGAAGAGCTGTCGATTTTAATTATCAGCTGCATGCCCAGAGCAACCGCGCTCGTTGGCTCCCTCCGGCACGAGCCGTCGCAGGATGCTGCACACCCACGAGCCAAATGAGGCCACGACCAGGAAAAGCAGACGACCCCTCCTCACACCCCACCTCGCGACACCATGCAGCCCGTCGCGACCGAAGCGGACGGGCGTGTCAGGTGGGGTGGGCCGAAGTGGCATCCTTGGAGGCCTGGCGAGTCATTTCGCGAACTCTTTGCTGCCCATGCTGCTCATCGCACGCGCGTAAATCATGCAGCCAAGCAGCGATGGTTGGGTGCGGGATGGATCTTTGTTGTTTGAACAAAGACCCGAGGCACCCGCGACACCCACAGACACCCACCGGCACCCCAGCGACCCCTCCCAGCGGCTGATGCCCTAGCGCTGCCCGACCCGATTTCCAGGGTCCTGCCCCCACCTTTCCAGGTGCCAGAGCCCCGCCATTTTCTGACGCCCCACCGGACCCATGTGCCGCCGAGCCGCGTTGCATGCCTTCTCTGCTGGCGTTGGTGGGGGAGGGGGCAACTGAGGCAGCCGCCTGGCGCGCCGCAGCCCGCCACAGCCCACCGCAGCCCACCAGCACTTGCCTGCTGCACCACCGCAGCGACACGCGTCAACTCTCGACTCTGCAAAACCTCGACCTGTCCCCCATCTTCGCCGAATCGCATCGAGAACCACCGCTGCATCGCGTGCTGAATCGCCATCGCCGTCTCTATCGGGCCTCCCCACGGCGCTGCAACAACAATGTCGTACGGTTACCCCGGCCAAGGCTACGGCGGCTCTGGCTACCAGCAACCGCCAGCCCCGCCCGCTCAGTACGGCGGCCCCGGCTATGGCCAGTACCCGCCTCCCCAACAGCAGGGCTACGGACAGCACCCGCCTCCGCAGCAGCAGGGCTACGGCCAGTATCCGCCGCCGCAACAGCAGCAGGGCTACGGCCAGTACCCCCAGCAGCAGCAGTACCATGCTCCTCCCCAGCACCAGCAGCAGTACCCCCCTCAACACCAGCAGCAGCGCCAGTACCACCCGCCCCAGGCCCCCCCTCCCCAGGGCTACGATAGCTACGGCTACCCGAACGCCCACCAGGCCGGTGGCTACGGCGGCGCCTCCCGGGCTGCCCATGCCCCTCCGTCGGGCATCCAAGAGTTCGGCCACGGTGCGCCCCAGGGCTACACGTTCCAGTACTCCAACTGCACCGGCAAGCGCCGCGCCCTGCTGATCGGCATCAACTACTTTGGCCAGAACGGCGAGCTGCGCGGCTGCATCAACGACACCAAGAACGTGTCGGCCTTCCTGATGGAAAAGTACGGCTACCGCCGCGAGGACATGGTCATCCTGACCGACGACCAGCAGGACCCCGTGCTGCTGCCCACCAAGCAGAACATCCTGCGCGCCATGCAGTGGCTCGTCCAGGGCGCCCAGCCAAATGACGCCCTGTTCCTGCACTACTCGGGCCACGGCGGCCAGACCGAGGACCTTGACGGCGACGAGGAGGACGGCTTTGACGAGGTCATCTACCCCGTCGACTTCAAGACGGCCGGCCACATCGTCGACGACGAGATCCACCTGACCGTCGTCAAGCCCCTGCAGGCGGGCGTGCGCCTGACAGCCATCTTTGACAGCTGCCACTCGGGCTCTGTCATGGACCTGCCGTACCTGTACAGCACCAAGGGCGTGCTCAAGGAGCCCAACCTCGCCAAGGAGGCCGGCCAGGGTCTGCTCCAGGCCGTCGGTGCCTACGCCCGCGGCGACCTCGGCAGCGTTGCCAGCACCGTCTTCGGCTTCGCCAAGACGGCCCTGCGCGGCAACGACGCTTACGAGCACACCAAGCGCACCAAGACGTCGTCGGCCGATGTCATCATGTGGAGCGGCAGCAAGGACGACCAGACTTCGTCAGTTTCTGTCCTACCCCAAGTTTGAGAACCTCTACTGACCTGTTGTGCCGCAGCGCCGACGCAACCATTGCGTCCCAGGCCACCGGCGCCATGTCGTGGGCCTTCATCACCGCCATGCGCCAGAACGGTCAGCAGAGCTACGTCCAGCTGCTCAACAGCATTCGCGACGTGCTGCAGACCAAGTACACGCAGAAGCCCCAGCTTTCGTGCAGCCATCCGCTCGGTGCGTACTTTTTTCTTATCCGTTTCCCCCTACTCCTTCTTGCTCGCCCTCATTTCCGAATGTGTCAACAAACGTGTGCTGACAAGAGACCCAGACACCAATCTGCTTTTCGTCATGTGATCTCGGATCTGGGGGGCCTGACGGCCGTGACTCGGTGTATTTGGGTTCGATCTGGGTGTGATATGGATGCCGATCATTTTTCGTCTCTGCCGATCAGATGGCTCCGTGCAGGAGACAGCGTGGGATATTGAATACGGACGGCGGCGCGCTGCAGGGACGGACCCATCCCCCTGGCGGTGGCCATGGCCATGTTGTGATATGCCACGTGGAGTTTTTCATCACCCACAAAAATATATCCCGATGGTTTTCATGTGGGCTTGTGTCTGTGTCTGTACTCGCGTGTTCAAACTGTGCTGTTCCACGGCGGGAGGAGCATAAACGAGGGTATTACGACTACGACTAAAAACCGGTACCCTAATACATCCGCAACAAAAAGGATAGATAGATAGTAGGCAGGGGGTATAGTGCGAAAACAGGCTCCAAGAACAAGACGCTCCGTTCGTCCACCGGGGCCACACTCGTCGACGGCATCTCTGCCTCCAACTCTCTCCCCTCATCCATCCCGTAGAGGTAGTACTACCCAAAAAGAATCAAGCTTTCTGTCAAGGAAAGTCAAGAAGCAGAAGCCGAAAACGACAAGTAAAAAAAAAGATCATCCTAAAAGACTGGACTGCACCCCGTCCACAAGCTCAACCCAGAAAAACACCACCCAAAACCCAACCCAAATTCAATGAATCACCCCCTTCAAAAACCCCAGCGCCCCCTTCAAACTAACCTTGCTCCCCACGCTCCGCCCGCCGACGGTACTCCCCGCCGTGCGCGCTGTGCTGCGCGTGCGGCCGCTGCCCGACGCGCCCGACCCAGAGGCACCGTTGGTCGAGCTGCCGGAGCTGCTCTCGGAATTGCGGCGCTCGCGCACGTACTTGGGCCAGGTGTTTGTCAGCACCAGGTACTTGATGCTCGCCTGGGCGGCGTCGAAGACGAGGCAGTCGAAGGCCTCGGGGATGTCGCCCTCGTAGGTGGGG
>FTEL01010406.1_pt1 | contig 23530 bp, 31 predicted proteins | sample 1658911 | NCBI WGS metagenome assembly FTEL01 (sample SAMEA3914869, study PRJEB12502) | metagenome | biome: forest; material: soil | place: USA | collected 2012-03-12 | depth 0.1 m
CCCCCCAGATTCCGTGGTTACCTCGCAGTTTGTAATCCCACGTGTGCCGCCATTTCTATTTTGGTGTTGGGGTTGGAGCTGGCGTCGGCGTCGGAGCCGCCGTGATGCTGGGGGTTTCGCCGAGTTTCAAGGGTGAGGAAGTCGGAAAGCCCCTGTGACTCTATGGTCAGCATTCGCATTACTTTCCACGCACCACTTCTTCTTCTGGATTGCCAGTAGGTACTTACGCGCAGGCGCTAGACTTTGCAATCACCTCCCCGACCGGTGTGTAACCTAGACAACCGTAGCATGCGCAGACCTGCTTGGGTGTCAGCTGGGCAGTCCGACGCTCACCATAGTCGACGGCGCTTGGGCTGCCATACGCCGTCTCTCCCCCCTGTTATGCACTTGAAGATATCGTCCGCCCCTTTGGGATTGAGAAAACAGGCGGTATTGTCCATGATCTCCTTGCAGTTGTCATTCCCGTTGTAGTCGCATGGGCCATAGTCGATCGACTGCGGCGCCGCGAAAGCTGACGCCGCCAGGCATGAAAGCACAGTAATAGTGAGACGCATCATTTCGCGTAGAATGTAAACAACAAGGTCGAGGCAAGTTGGCGTAACACCTCGCCCCCGCGGGGGCATCCCGCTATGATCAGGAGTACTTATAGCTGGCCATAGTACTAGGCATGCTTCCAGTCGTTCTGCCTACGTCTCAACGCAAAATGCTCCTCATCCCGGTATTAGCTTGCCCCTCACCCCAATATCCCGTTCATTGCCGTGGGCATCCAAGAGTCAGTTTAGGCTCGGATAATACCCGCAGGGATATTGCACCCTCGTGCCCACCTCCCCTCCTCGCCAATCACCCGTCCTTGGGTACCCATCAAAGACTACCATTTGCATTTCCCGAAACGGGCGGAAGCCTGATACGGCAGCGGCTGGAAAAGAGAAGCCGATGACGACGGGCTCAACGACGTTGCCCGGCAGTCCCTCCCGCCTAGAAGTCCGCAGTCTTCCTCACCCTGCATTATGTCGTCCAATATTACTTTGCGATCGCTGCATGGAAGCTTGAAGGAAGTTCAATAAAAAGTGCCCAGAAACTTTGCTAACAAATGCTACATGAAGAATTGGCGGGTGTTTTAATCCTGACCCCAAGGCCCTTGGCCTGGGGTAAAAAGGGGTAGCTCTCCCCTCAAGGCACCTAAGCCCGAATGTACCACCCCAGCTCCTCCTTGTTAATATCCCGCAGCGACAGCCCGTTCCCGAGCCACGCGAACCTGTTCTCCGACTGGTAGGTGAACTCAAAGTCCTGCAGACGGGGATTCCGGACCGACTCGAGGAAGTGGTTAACCGACCCGGGCCACGGGCCAACGATCCTGCCCGTAGACGAGCCACCCTTGTACCTGTTTTGAGATTGTCAGAAAAAGGAAAGTTAAGCATGAGGGGCAGAGCTACTAACCAGCTGTTGCAGTTCCCGGAGAAGGTGAGGAGCTCCATGACGGCATCCTTGTAGTCGTTGAATTCGTTGTTGGCCTCGCGGCTGACAACGACTGACTTGACACCCTGCTTCTGGATCTTGTCGACGAAGGAGAGGGCAAAGTCGAGCTGGGCCTCGATCGAAGGCATGAGGGAGCCGTTGGAGATGGGGGTGTTGGGGCCGACAACCACTGTGCAGGGGTCAGTAAATGCTTCGTGAAAGGGGGCAACAGGGGTGTGTCTTACTGAAGTAGTTGGGCATGTCGGGGACGGCGCAGGTGAAGTAAGCCTCCGCACCGGTGACAGCCCACCTCTTGGCGAGGTCGACGCCGTTGCGGCCGATGAGCTTGAACGCGGGGACGTAGGAGGTATCGTAGCCGGTGGCGGCGATGATCACGTCCACCTCGTAGGTCTTGCCGTCTTGTGTCACGACACCGGCGGATGTGACCTCCTGGATGCCAGTCCGCACGATCTCGACATTCTCCTCCTGGAGAGCCTCGAGGTAACCTTCGCCGGGGGTGACACTGGAGCATGGTTGTTAGCAAACAGTAGCTGAAGCCGAGAGACAAGGGGTACCAACCGCCTGCAGCCAACATCAAAGTCAGGGATGAGCTTCTCCCTGAGCTCGGGGTCCATCTTGGCGAGCTTCTCGCGCATGCTCTTCTCGATGACGTCGCGCGACGCCTGCTGGGCTGGCGAGCCCTTGTAGAAGTTAGGGAAGCGGCCGTTGAGCTCGTGGTCGACCTCGCGGCGGTACTGCTTGAGGTACTCGGGGTCGGTGCGGAAGCGCTCCTTCTGCTCCTCGGTGTAGGCCGTGGCGCGGCCCGCGGGGGCGAGGCGCCCGACGAACTGCGGCGCGATCCATGTGGGGGAGCGGGCGAAGTTGACGAGGGACTTGACGACTGTGCTGGTGTTAGCTCTGGGTCGGACCAACTCATGGGAGAGTGTGGTGCACCATACTAGGCTGGATGGTGGGGACGACCTGGATGGCCGAGGAGCCGGCGCCGATGACAGCGACGCGCTTGCCGGTCAGGTCAAGATCCTGAGGGTAGGCGCCAGTGTGGACGAGCTTCCCACCGAACGAGTGAAGCCCCTGGATCGCGGGCCACTTCCACCGGCTGCAGTCGCGTTAGCTGCTGTGGAAATGGCGGGCAGAGAGGGGGCAGACTTACTTGAGAACACCGGCGCAGTTGAGGACAACCTCAGCAGAATCCTCAAAGACCTTGCCCGTGGCCATATCCTGCACCTGGACGGTCCACTTCCCGCTCCCCTCATTCCACTCAGCGCTGATGACATTGTGGTTGAACTTGGCATGGTCGTAGAGCCCATACTCCACCGCCTGCTTGCGGTAGAACTCGTAAATCTCCTCAGCACCGACATACCTATCCGCGGTCAGTCCCAAGCCGTGGTGCGGATCTCCACTCCACACGGAAACTTACACCTTGGACCACTCCGGGTTGCCCACCCAGGGGTAGCTGTAGGAGTGCGCCGGGATATCGCACGAGCAGCCGGGGTACCGGGACTCGAGCCATGTGCCACCGACCTCAGCGTTCTTCTCGTAGATGACGTACTCGACGTCGGGGAGGGACTGGGCCTTATAGGCGAAGCCGATGCCAGAAATGCCGGCACCGATCACGATAACCCGGATAGGGCGGGTCTTGTTGATGTGGTGGTCCTCGACCACAAAGGGGCTGGCGCCAAGAGAACCCATTGTTGTTGTGTGTGTGTTGGACTGTGCTTTGTTTACCTTGGGGGTGGATGGTCAAGGTCCGGTGCAAGGTCAAGGCCAAGGTCAAGGTGCTGGGATGTCTGTAAGCGAGCGGGAGCCATGGCGTTGTATGGCGAACCTGTTTTATGGCACAGTGCCTGTTGCTGATGGCAGTGGTGGTCGGCACTCCCAGGAGTCCCGGTGCGGATCCGTGTTGCCGGGTGCCCCTTTACCGGAGAAGGGGATTGGTCCGGATACAAGTTGCCGATAACTCGTCCGGTGACCTCGAGCGGCCCCACACCTCTTGGGAGATCAGTCGATGTTGATGCAAGCGGAAGGTTTGAGGGACTTTCGTGATGTCTTTTGGGTGTTTCTTTGCGCACTCCGGATTCCTACATAGCTCACATGAATGTAGAATTACGGAACTCGGTGTCAAGAACTGCGTAATCAGGGGTAGTATTCGTGAGTGACGGGACGGGGTGCTTCCGGTATCCACCTCCCCTTGAACGGGTGGAGTTGCCGAGTTCATCTACGGTCTTAGCTGCGCAAAGCAAGGGGAATCACTTGTTGTTCATCGGATCTGGCGGTTGGGTGCATATGGCAGCGAAGGACCGTCCAAGTTGACCGCTCATGTGGCTGAAGCAACCGACATAAGGGTCGCGGATGTCTGCCCCGTTCCCGGGGATCATTTACGCTCCATGCCCCAGGTAACCGCTACCAAACACTCATGAAGTCAATGAACGTGGAATGATCGGGTTTTACATTTTTTTATTATTTGTCTATCCGTTCCAAGTCTATAAATTTCCCTCATCCCATCTCTCTCACTTCTCATAAGCGATGGTGTTCCTCAGCACACCAATCGGCTTCACTTCCACCTCCACAACGTCTCCGTCGTGGAGCTGGGTCTTGGGATCCTGGAACCAGCCAACACCAGCCGGGGTGCCGGTCAGGATCGCTGTGCCCGCCGGGATGGTGGTGCCCTGGGAGAGGAAGCTCAGAAGCTCATCGATGGGGAAAATGAAGTCGAAAGGGCTGTTCTGGACCACACGGCCGTTGACCTTGGTGGTGATGCTGCCGTTGGCGCTCGTGTCGACGAGCGAGGGGTGGACAAGGCGCGGCCCAAGCGGGGCGAACCTGTCAAAACCCTTGGCGTAGGTGTACTGGCCACCGCACGATCGCTGGAAGAAGCGGGCAGTGAGGTCGTTGCCGACGGTGTACCCAAGGATGTGCGACGCCGCTTCAGCGGGCTGGATGTTCTTGATCGAATCACGGAGAACCAGCGTCAACTCGCCCTGGTGTAACGATTAGCGTTGCTGGTTTAGGGATCAAGCCGGCATTCGTTGACGTACCTCGAAGTCAGGGAACGACTTCTGGGCCTGCAGAGGAAGCTCAATGGTGCTCTCGGGCTCCGCAAGAGACGCCGCGGGCTTGTACCACATGGGAGGAGTGGCAGGGATCGGGAGCTAGACGTCTCCGGTGTTAGTAAGTTCGAGTGGCACGCTCACAACCAGGAATCGTGGTGGGGACGCACCGAAGCCTCGTTGGCATGGTTACGGTAGTTGAGACCAATGCAGATGATGGGAATGTCGGTAGCGGGCACCGGGGCGAGGAGCTAATCGGCGGTTAGCTTCATGTCTCACAGATCAACCCAACATCGCCTCGTGGCACAGGGGTCCAGGTTAGAGTTTAGACATACCTTGCTGACGGTGACAGTGGCACCCGCGGAGCCGGACTCGAGCTCGTCAATGGTCGAGAAACCCTGAACGATCAGGCCGGAGGCCGGCACCGTCTCCAGGGGGAGGGCGGCCCAGTATTCGGTCCCATCCGCCGCGGCGAAGCGGATCAAGCTGTCCCACGGAGCCATTTTGGAGTTGATACCTATTGGGGGTGAAATTGTCAAAATCAGATGTTGACTCGCACGATTTGACAATGGACGACACGATCACATAAAACACCCGTAAAAAGCCCTCTTCACGCTGACGAATCTAGATGCCGACTTGATGCCATCGTAACTCCGTACAAATACCCGACGGGGAACTATCGGCTTTGGCCGGTTCGGAAGCTTGTTCCCGGCAGCCGCCTCCACATTGCCATGCCGGACATCGGGGACCCGCCCCATCACATGAACCGTCGTCTCCCCGGAGGGGAAACCGGAACGAGGATGATAAGCAAGGAGAGTTCCTGCCCTCGTCGGTGACTTTCTGACGACACCATCCTTCCCCGGCGCTTGTCTGTTTTTGTCATTCTCACCGCCTCACCCCCTCCATCCTCGGTGCCGCCACCTCACTCATCGAACCATGGCCCCCGTCCAGTCTTGGCGCATCCCGCGCATCGTCAACACCCCGGAGAAGATCCAGCTCGCCCGTCTCAGCCAGGTCTACGCCTCGCACCCCAACCTGGATGAGTTTGCCAAGTTCGCCCTGGACTTTGGCTTCGTCGAGGAGGCGCGTGACGAGAACACCATCTACTACCGGGGCTACGGCAAGGATCTGTGCAGCTATGCCGCGAGCCGGAGCACGGATGGCGAGAAACACTTCAACGGTGCCGCGTACGTTGCCAAGACGGAGCGGGACTTTGTGAAGGCCTCCCAGCTCCCGGGGAGCTCTCCGGTCCATGCCCACCCTGGCCCCTGCGGCGGTCAGCGTGTCACCATCTCCTCACCCTCCGGCACCCAGATCCACGTCCTCTTCGGTGTGAATGAGCGGCCGGCGCCGGTCAAGGCCGAGAGTGCCACTGAGATCCACAAGGGGGGCTACAACACGGCCCTTGAGAAGACTCGCAAAGGTGTGTGCATCATGCATAGCGATTGTGGTTGGACCCGTTGACTAACATCGGGGATGCAGGCGAGTTCCAACGCTTCAAGCTCGGCCCCGCCATGGTTCACAAGCTGGGCCACTACGGCTTTGTTACCTCCAAGTTCGAGGAGGATGTCTTGTGGTACACGAGCACATTCAACTTCATTCCCTCGGATGTTCTCTGGGAGGATGTCGAGGGTGCCCAGGTCGACTCCCTCACCTTCATGCACCTGGACCAGGGCGAGGAGTACAGCGACCACCACACCCTCTTCCTTAACCGGGCGCCGCCCAACTACCCCGTCCCCCACCGCATGCACCACTGCTCGTTCGAGGTCGAGGACTTTGACACGCAGCTGCTTGGGCACGAGCACCTCCTGAGCAAGGGGTACACTCCTATCTGGGGTGTGGGGAGGCACATCTTCGGGTCGCAGATCTTTGACTACTGGAGGGATCCCAGCGGGTTCGCCATTGAGCACTATGCTGATGGCGATATGGTCAATGTCAACAACCCCACTGGGTGGGAGAAGAGCGATGGGCCGGCGTCGATGTACATCTGGGGCCCTATCCGCCCGGAGGGCGGTGTGGCGGCGTGAGCGGAGCGTTTTGTATTGTTAGCATGAGTCCGTATCTTTGTTTTTAGCGCCCAATTTCAAGATCCATGAATTCTCAAGGTTATTTCATTCGAGTGGGGGGCGAGTTTCAGTGAGTGTCCAAGAAACCGCTCTGTGGTTACCAGAGACCGTCACCTCCTTCGTATGTAACTACCTAACGACTCCTCCAGCAGGTTGATGGAAGCCCGGAATTAACGTTTCACACGACAACTGAGAGTTATTTATAGCAGACACCGTGACATCTTCCACTGGATCATTCATCGGAGCAACCACTTGATGCGTGCCATGACAGTACGGCTTTGCCTCTCGGCTCATCCTTACTTCCATGCCAGTGCCGCATGCCACATCCCATGCTCCCATCGGGGTTCCGGACTCCTGGCATAACCCGGCCAGTAACGTGCACTCCGATCTCCACCTCCTTCCAACGTGCGGCAGGAGTTCCCGGTTCGGATAGCCTGTGGATCGACACGTTGAACTAACGCGATGCCGCCACAGCCCTCGCCGGGAGCTATCCCATGGTTGCCATGCACGACCCGATAGCTCGGTTAGAGCTACGTTCCCGGTCGCACGGAGCACGAACGAGCCGGTAGTGGAGAGGATTCCCTTGCACCAAGATTTGAGCTATTACTAATGCCGGAAGATAGATAAGTTTGTCTTGACCAAACCACCAAAAAGCGACCCAGTTGGAATCCCATGATTCTGGGGGCACCCCCAGTTTCCCCAGTTTCCCCAGTTTCCCCAGATTCACCAGATTCCCCAGAAAATGTCACGGTATCATGTGCTCAACCCCGCTGGCAAATCGTTGCCGCGGCAAACGGGGTGGCGGAAAGGGTCGGATGGTTGTCGCCGAGAACCCCAGTGTGGGGTGGTTGTGAGAACAAGCTCCGGCTAAGCTTAACCCACCCCTGTCTCCGCAAAACGAAACCGAGCCAAAGTAAACAAGACTAGTGGATGGAGACGGATTCAAGATGCCGGCATCCACCTGACGCCGGGTCGAGGTCCCGTTCTCTCCCCGGGAGGGCAACGAGGATTTAGGTACCTAGCCATTGCAGCAAGATCCCAGGGGCCCGCAGTGTTGATGTTCCCCCCCTATCCATCCCCTATCCACCTCCTATCCAATTATCGTGGTGTCAACAAACATCATCAATCAACGCCAAGTCTGTGTGTGAGAAGTACGGCCGTCCAAAGCAAGGATGGAGCAGACAGAGGTTCTCATCATTGGCGCCGGCCCCAGTGGGCTGGCCCTCGGCGCGCTGCTGGGCCGGATGAACGTCAAGGTACGCAACAGGCGTGTGTGCCGTGGTTGTACCAAACACTGACACCCAGTAGGCGGTCATTCTTGAGAAGGACACAGAGGTCTGCGAGGACCCCCGCGGGATTGTCGTCAACGGCGATGCCGTCAGAAGTAAGTCATTTTTGAGCTCCGTGCCAGTTTGAAGCCCGCTGACCAGTCCCAGTTTCATACCAGATCGGCATCGGCGAGGGCCTCACAAAGAGGATCGGAAAAGGTAGGTCGCGTGCATTGTGCTGTTTGCCCCTGAAATATGACCAAGATGCTAACCTACCCGGGCAGACATCGGCGTGTTGAACTTCCACCGCGGCAACTTCAGGCAGCCCACCTTCATGTCCTTTGACATCACAGTAGACTGGGCCGAGCAAGCCGTATCGAACAACGTCACACAGTTCCAGCCCAACTACGGTAAGACTCTCCGTGATCTGCGGACCCAGCCAAGTATCTTTACTGACAAAACCTGGCAGAGCGCGAGATCCGGGCTCTCCTCAAGGAGTTCCCCACCTGCGAGCTCAGGACTGGCTGCGAGGTCGTCAGCCGGGAGGAGATTGACGGCCAGACCGTCGTCGGGTACATCGCCCAAGACGGGTCCAAGCGCTTCATCCGCACAACCTGGCTGGTTGGTGCCGATGGCAAGCGCGGTGTTGTCCGCAAGAAGTTCCTCGAGCCCGAGGGCGTCAGGCAAGAGGACGGCGCGTGGACCTACGTCGGCACATGGGTGGCGGCGAACCTGAAGATCACCAACCCGACACCAGAGTCACATCCCGAGTTCCCGCTGTGGAAGTTGGGCTACACACCAGATCAGGTGCATGACGTGTTTTGGCCCAAGGGTTTCCAGTATGTCGCCCACCACACCCTGCTGGATATCGATATGGCTAACGACCGTCCAGTTTCTGCAATGACTCTGCCCGGCCATCGGTGAGCGGGCGTTTCGGGCCCCCTGGGTCTGGGTTCTGGAGGCACGAGTACTCAGTCGAGCCTACAGACTGCATGGACAACGTTGAGGAGCAGTTCTGGGGTCTGTTCGGGCCCTGGATGAAGATCGCCGGCTCCACATTCTCCAGGACGCTCGGCAAGACCATTGTCGAGTTCCCCAGGGACTGCATCGAGGTCATCCGCTGCCGCCCCTTCACGTAAGCTCCCCAAGGTCCAATGGACCCCTCCCAACCCCTCAACTCCACCCACTAACACACCGCTCCCAGTTTCGCCACCAAGATCGTCAACCGCTGGTTCTCCAAGCGGACCATGCTGATCGGCGACGCCGCGCACGTCTTCCCGCCCTTCGGTGGGCAGGGCATCGCCACCGGCATCCGCGACGCCCAAGCCCTCAGCTGGCGTCTCGCCATGATGTCCAAGCTGGGCCTCTCGGCCGAAGTCCGCGAGAAGATCCTCGTCGGCTGGAGCCAGGAGCGCCGGCACGCGTGGAACGCGGCCATGCTGGCCACCAAGCTCAACGGCAGCATCGTCAACCAGCGTTCGCGGTTCGGCGGCATGCTGTACCGCTTCTTCATGCGCATCCTGTGGTGGTTCCCCAGCATCGCGCGGGCACGCACCAACGCGGCGTTCAAGGACAAGCTGGTGTTCAACCACGAGTCGTGCCCAGATGGCTTCTTCCTGGGTGCGCGCGGTGGTGGTCAGAAGATTGCGCAGATCTTTGTGCGGAGGGCCGGGCGCGAGCCGCAGCTTTCTGACTCGGCGTTTATCCGTAACCTGTCGCATCTGTCTCTGATGGTGATTGTGCGCGATGGGAGGCAGACCATCAGCCCGGAGGAGGTCGCGCGGATGATCAAGGAGGCGGATCTCCCCGAGGGCATCATCAGCATGGAGGATGTTACCTTCTACCGCGTTGGCGCGAAGAAGGCTGCGCCCAAGTCGGATGTCAGGGTTGCTGAGTACTTCCCCTGCACGATCGAGGAGCTCGCCAAGGAGGGCATCAAGCCCATCACGGGGTACCGCGCGACGTCGGTAGAGGATCGTCTGGGGTCCTCGGCCAACCTGGTGTTGCTGCGCCCCGATTTCTTCGTCCACTCGGTGGCGTCGGATGTCAAGGGGATGGCGGCGAACCTGCAAAAGGTTGGGGAGTACTTCAGGTAGAGCGGATGGGGGCTGGCGGAAGACGAGACTTGTACATAGTGATGTTAATACCACGAAATATTTTATTATTGTTACAGTTGGCATGAAACCATGGTCATTGAGTTTTATTTCGGTTCAAATATCAATGCGTTCTAGGCTGTTCTGATCTCGTCAATGTTATCCTGGAAGTAATCGCTCAGATTTTCAGATGTCGGCATGGGCTAATAATTACCTACTACAACAGCCATGAATCCTGAGCATAACAGCCAAAATGTCTTCGAATGCAAAAATTGAGATTTGTAGGAAGTGAGATGATTTTCCCTAACGAACCACGTTTTTTCCATCAATGTACAGTCAAGTTGTGGTGAACCTCATGGGCACAACAGTAGTTAAACAAGACAACCCCCTCGAAGCCTGCAGCATCTATCTCTGCAATTAATCAACTCCCTAGCATGCCGTGTTCTGTCATGCAATGAACGAGGAGAATACAAATTGGAGATTCAAGGTTGTTTCTAGCTCTTGGTGCTCATTTCTTGAGAAACGTAGGCCAGCTCCCCCGCGTAGGTGCCATGCTCTCTGCCCGATCTGCGATTCCGTGGTAATTAGACACCCAGACAAGAGAGCATTGAACGGCTGATTGAGCCCTTGAAAGGTCGATTTGAGGCAAACTTGATGATGAAGAGAGAAATGGGTCATTACACTCTGTAGCAAAACGCCCTGCTATTATCAACCAAGGGATTTTCTCGATGTTGTTTACACCAGCATGGCACTTATGAAGAGAGACTGGAGATGTAACAGGCATTCGCAAGCAGAGTAAACACAAATAAGAACAAATTATTTAATATGCGAGTGTCAATTCCAGCTTGTGCGCCCTGCCGTGTGTTGGACATCCTGCGGGGAGCAGCACCAGGCCGCCTTGACCGGACAGGGCGCGTCACCCGCTCCCTGTGCTAACTAATATCCTAGCCATGGGTACATTTCATTTCATGCCAAACATCAAAAATCCATCAGATATTACCGCCAACTTCATCATCAACCAACCCCCCCGCCACCTAAGCCTTGATGTCCTCGACGTGGGCCGAGGCGTTCTTCTCCTCGATGGAGCCCTCCTTGGCGAAGGCGCGGGTGTTGGCGATGGCACGCTCGCGGGCCTCCTCGATCTCGACGCACACGTACTTGGGGAAGTCGCGGGTGGGGACCTTGTTGCGGAACATCTCGTCGATCTCCTCGAGGGTGCGGCCGCGGACCTCGGGAAGCATGAAGTAGATGAAGGCGGTGACGATGAGGCCGCTGACGAACCAGATGTAGCCGTACTTGGGGCCCCAGTTGAGCTCGGCCTTGTTGATGAAGTACGGGGTGGTGAAGGCGGTGAGCCAGCCGAAGATGAAGCTGACGCCCGAGGCGAGACCCATGGTGTAGGCGCGGAGGTTCTGGGCGGGCATCTCACCGGCGACCAGGTAGACATCTGTGGGTTGGGTTAGCATTTTGCTCGTGGTTCGAGTTGTGGTGCAAGGCCCTGCACTGCCAGGCAGAAGTGGTGGGCTGAGAGCATGGGCCACCAGCCTGGTGGGGCTGGTGGATCCACAAGTGGATTCGGGTAGGTAACTCACAAGGCTCGAGACCAAAGTTGAAGCCGAAGAGGTAGACGCTGGTGGTCACGATGAGACCAATGCCGGCATTGTGGCTGGAGAGGTCGTTGTTGGTGTACAGAGCCGCCATCACGATCATGCAGAGGGTGCATATGATACAGCCGGCCAGGATGAGGTAGCGACGGCCGACACGCCCGACAAAGAGCCAGGTGCACATGAGACCAGCGAGGCCGACGCAGTTGGAGATGATGGTCCACAGGAACGGGTCGCCAACCTCAGCGGTCTTGAAGAAGTAGGTTCCAAAGGCGAGGATGAACATGGCGCCCACACCGGCATTGGCAGTACCGACAGCGACGCAGATCATGGTACGGCGCAGGTTGGTGCCGCGGAACAGCTCGAAGATGAGGCGCCAGTCCTTCTGGGTCTCGGCCTCACGGGCGGCGATGGCCTTCATCTCCTCAAACTCCTGCTGGACGGCAATCTCATCGTAGGCGCCCTTGCGGAAGAACCGCAGGCTGGCCAGTGCCTCCTCGGGACGGCCGTGGTTGAGCAGCCATCTGGGAGACTCGTAGATGAAGGGCAGGGTGAAGAAGAGGATGGCGGGGGCCGGGAAGCAGACGTAGAGGGGGATGCGGTAGGACTCCCGCGACATCATGTCGGCGGTCTGCTTGTTGATGACCTGTATTGTATGACCCATCCTGTTAGTGGCCGGAACGAAGGATCCGTGTGGGGCAAAGGGGAAGCACTAACCATGCCGATGGTGGTGCCGATGGTGATCCAGCTAGTGACGACGCCAAAGCAGAGACCACGCATGTGCGGCGGGACCGACTCCTGCAGGTAGACCATGGAGAAGTTGAGCAAGAACCCATTGCCGATACCGCACAGCAGACGCGAGAAGTACAGCGCGCCAAACGAGGTGGTGGTGGCCATGATGACTAGGGCAACGATGACGACCACCGAGGCCATCATCATGGAGTGGCGGCGGCCGAGGAAGGAACCGACGGGGCCGGTGAGCACCGCACCGATGATAGCACCGAGAATCATGAAAGACGAAATGATTTGTTGGGGGGTGGACTGCGGGACCATGACATCAGCCGACAAGCTCCCGAGAGAGGATGCATCCCACAGTGGACAGCGGCTCCCACGTGGCGTGCCTCAGTCACTTACATGGATGTTCCACGACCCGTTGGCGGCCTGGTAGCCAAAGATCTTGAGGAAGCCGGGCATGGCCTGGAAACCAGCGATGGCGCCCTTGTCGAAGCCATACTCAAAGAGCGAAATGCCCATGTACAGAGTGATGGCGATGGTGCGCCAGTTGGCCTTGAGGCTCAGGTCGCGAACGCCCTGGATAGAGCCGACCTCCCCCTTCTCGGAGGCGTCTTTGGCGTGAGCCGTCATGATGGTGCTGCTGGTGCGGCTGCTGGTGCGGCTCAGGGGGGTGAGACGGAGGACGGCAGAGACCGCGGGAGGTGGGATCAGGGTGGTACGAGAAACTGTCGAGATCTGCTGATTCCGAATGGATCGTGATGGTGTTGACCCGGGCGGGACATCTTATACTCCTGCTCGCCGGGTTGAGGCCTGTGGAGTGTTGGGGCCGCTTGGGGTCGCTTGGGGACGTGACGCACGGTGGTCTGGGGGAGAGCTGGGGAAGTGCGGGGAATGTGTGGAGAGGCCTGCAATCTCATCTCTCCAATCTCTCCGGTGGGATGGGTGCGATGGGTCCGATGGAGAAGGGTGCCATCTGAATCCGGGGTTAAACTAGCGTATGCTGTTAGGGGCCCCCTAGACTTCCCCACCCTCTCCACTGCCATGACCGACTTCGGCAAATGGGCACCTTCGGATGGGCCACTTTGCCGGGTTCAGCAACGGTCGGGCAGCGACGGTGCCCTGTCGGATCCATGGGGTCGGCGCCTCGTCTCCGATGGCGCTGGTTGCCGCCCACCAGCAGTCCGCTGGCTCGTGGCCGTCAGGGGGTCAGGGTGTCAGGGGGTCAGGGGGTCAGGGAGTCAGGGGTTCAGGGGGGGGCTCTCCTTCAGGGGCCCACCCCTGAACCACCACACCTACGGCGACCACCGCAGCCACCGAACCCGCCACGGCCCACCACGACCCCGCCCTGTCCCCTACCCGAGCTGGTCGTACGTTTGTGCCCAGCGCCCACAGCCGTTGCTCGCCCCCGGGCGGCTCGGTGGACCCAGGATCGGGTCTAAGCAGCCGACCACTCGCCGCCAGCGTAGCCAAGGACTGCAGTATAAGGACGGCGGGCCAATAATCTCAGTCATCACCAGTCTTACTCGGATCAGTCGTGTCCGGAGAGTCCTATCCGCGCTTCCCCAACTTGAAAGTGCCTTGCCCATCGCCAACACCACATCCCCTCACGGGACGGTCATCACATTACCAAATACCAAGCACTTAAGCATCCAGCTTATCATTCCGAAATCCCGTGTTTCCACCGCTTCCCACCACCTCCCACCGGTTCCGACACATCCCCATTTCCCACCATGGCGGCGCTAGAGCCCTTCACCCTGGCTCTCCACGAACGGGAGAATGCCATGGCAGACGAGGTGGTGGCGACCTGGATCGGGACGGCCGAGCGAACTCCGACGCTTGACGTGCTCCCTCCCGGCGTCGACGCGTCAACCTGGGCCGAGCTAGTGGCCAAGTTCCAGGCCATCCTTGGCGAGGACGGCGTGCTGACGGGCCACGGCCACCGTGTGCGCTACCACGACCCCTACGCCGAGCACCAGGACGAGCGCGAGCAGGAGAAGCGCGCCAGTTCCGCCACCCTCTACCCCGTCACCGTCGAGCACATCCAGGCCATCCTGAAGCTCTGCAACGAGCACAAGATCCCCGTCTGGACCGTGTCCCGCGGCAAGAACCTCGGCTACGGCGGACCGGCGGCGAGAGTCAAGGTATGTGTGTCCCTCACTTGTTTGTGTTCCATTACCCCTTCCCATCCATGCCGTCCATCAGGGTGCCGGGTCCATAGCATCCATCAACCCATCCCTCCATGCCTCCATCCTGTCATCTCACGTCTCCATCGCATGCATCCAATGCATCCACCCTGTCCATGCTGACCTGGGTACGTACCAACCTCGACAGGGCTCCATCATCCTCGACCTCCAGCGCATGACCAAGGTCCTCGAGGTCAACGACCGCTACTCGTACTACACTGTCGAGCCTGGCGTCACCTTTTTCCACATCTACCGCGCCATTCAGGAGCAGAAAAAGAACATCTGGTGCTCCGTGCCCGCCCTGGGCTGGGGCTCCGTCGTCGGCAATGCCCTCGACAGAGGTTGGGGGTACACCCCGGCAGGTAAGCCGCCGCCCCGTGGCCCCCGCCGGCCATGTCTATCCGTATCTGGGCTGTGCATGAGGCTAACGCTGCCGCCCCTGCAGGCGATCACTCTAACCAAATCTGCGGCATCGAAGTCGTGCTTGCCGATGGCACGCTCGTGCGGACCGGCATGGGTGCCATCGACAACTCGCCGTGCTGGCCTCTGTTCCGTGGTGGGTACGGGCCCACGTATGAGTCGATGTTCAGCCAGAGCAACTTCGGTATCGTCACCAAGCTCAGCCTGTGGGCGTCGCCAAGCCCCGAGGGCTTCATCCAATGTCGCGTAGACGTCGAGGAGGAGGCGGACCTCGCCCCCCTCATCGACACCTTCCGTGACCTGCTCCTCAGGGACGCCATCCAGAACCACCCCCTGATCGGCAACTTGCCGCGTGAGCTCGTCAAGCGGGGCCAGCGGAGCAAGTTCTATACTGGCAAGGGCGCTATTCCCGATGCCAGGATGAAGGAGATCCAGAAGGAGTTGGGCATTGGCTTCTGGTCTGCCCGCTTCTCTCTGTACGGCCCCAAGGAGGTTGTCGAGGCCAACCTCAGGAGGTGCCAAGACGCCTTCAAGGACCTGCCCGGCGCGAGGCTGACCAGCAATGCCTTCTACCCGCCCGAGGGCAAGAAGTACCTCAGCCCCGAGGACCTGCCGGTTGAGCACCGCACAGTCGAGACCGGTACCCCCAGTTTGATGGCCCTCAAGGCTGTCCAGTACCGTGGCGAGGACGGGTAAGTCTACTTCCGGGCCACTGGCATGACATGCCCCTGTTCACTTCCCAAAAAAGAGACATGAGGCTAACACGGTTCCACCAACTCTCCAGCGGGCACGTCTCCTTCTCGCCGATCCTGCCGCCCGAGGGCAAGGACGCGCTCAAGTACTACTACGACGTCAAGAAGACGTGCGAGGAGTTCGGCTTCGACTACTTTGGTGGGCTTCACCTGTACCCGCGGCATCTGGCTATGATCAACATGATCTACTTCGACCGCAAGTCGGACGAGGAGCGCGAGGGCGCCAACAAGCTCTTCGTCGAGATGGTGCACCTCGCGCGCCGCCACGGCTACAGCGAGTACCGCGCCCACGTGGACTACATGGACCTCGTGGCGGAGCAGTACGACTTTAACGGGCAAAGCCTGATGCGCCTCAACGAGCGCATCAAGGATGCCCTGGACCCCAACGGCATCCTCAGCCCCGGCAAGCAGGGCATCTGGCCTGCCAACCGCCGGTCGTAGTCGAGTTGTTAGTGTTGTTTGGTTTGTAGAATAGCAGCAAAAATGAAATTATTGTCACACCATCACGCCGAACACACCGAACTTGGCCCGAGTCTCTCGTTGTTTGTCAGCCCTCCTGGTCACTGAACCCGTGTGTCTGTGTGGTTTGTAACTTCCCCTCCCGGCCTGCCCGTCGTGTGCGTAATCTCTTGCATGATGACATGATGTGTGCCTCTGATGATGATCTGCCCCTCCCTCTTCTGGGCCACACCGTGACTCGCGTACGCAGTGGTTGCCTCCTTCGCAACGAGGCTAGAGTCTGGCCCACACACAGCAAAAAGTCTGCTCCCAAGGGCCACCCCGGACATTCCCGTGTTCGTTTTCACACCCTTGCCTTGACATGTGGGTTTTCTCGCTTTTTCCACCCTCCACTGCCGCGTCCAGCCTCACCCACATAGCCAAGAGAGTGAGGGTGTGCCAACTCAAGTCTGGACTCTCCCTCCTCCCAGCCAAGAACACACAAACGGAAGGTGGTCCAATGGTCTATCTTGGGCATGAATTCACCGCTTGAAACCCCTCGTCACATGCACGGGATGGAGTGGGATATTCCCAACAGGCACACATGCTAGCGTGTTGTGAAGGATGGGATGTGTGGTCCGCAACTGGATCAGCGAGGTCGGATGGACACCCCAATCTCGCTAGCCAGGCCGGCAGAGGCATGCATGTCTCACGGCCATGTGGGCCACGGAGTGGGATCCTGACAAACGAGAGGGCGCTGGTTCGTGGTGGTGTGCCGTGGATAGGCATCTTGGATCCGGGAGGGCCGGGTCACGGGGAGGACACCGCCAGGACAGCACACCCACAGCCGCCGTTTCAGACTTGGCTGCGGCCATGGCATTGCTTCCCCTCCCGGGCACAGGGAGCCGGATGACAAACACTGGAAATGCAGATGGCAATGGTTGTTGAAGCAACGACTCGGAGTGTTGATGTTGTCCCCAGATCTTGGCGGTGGTTGTAAGTCGGCTCCATGCCCCCGACCCACTCTCACCCCCTTTTTTGGGGTCGAGGGTCAGGGGCTCGGATGACTGCACCCGGCTGCAACGCAGCCTCGGCAGCAACGGCCGATGGGTGTCTACACCCACCATGCTTGGCTCCGGCTACAGACCTCCCCAGCCCAGACAGGGGGTAACATCAACACACATCGAACGATGCATAAGACAGAAACCCTCACTATCATCCCCAGCCCGGTCTTGGCCGGTTAGTTGCACATCTTGGCGCGCGCCTCTCAAGGAACCGCAGCAAGACCCCAAGGCAAGCCACACCAGCAATGGACGGCCTACTCGACAAGATGCCCGCCGACGCGAGGGCGGCGCTGGAGCAGCTGCCCCAGGAGGCGGTCGGGTGCGCCGCCATGGCCGCCGTCGGCGTCCTCTCCCATCTCGTCTACTTCATCCGCGGCGACCACAACCGCTACGCGCACCGCTGGATCACGCGCGCCCTCACGGGCGTCGCCGCCCTGGGCCTCGTGGTCCTGTACCTGGAACACTTCGACTTTGTCAGGGCCGCGGTCCTAACCAGCCTGTTCGCCCCGTCGTACTTTGTCGGCCTGTACACCAGCATCACGATCTACCGCCTGTTCTTTCACCCGCTGCGCCGGTTCCCCGGCCCATTTTTGTGCCGCCTGTCGAACTTGTATCACATGTGGCTTATCCGCAAGAGCGACAACCACTTGGTGATGCGGAAGCTGCATGAGAAGTATGGACCTATCGTGCGCACTGGTGAGTGACAACATAACAAACACATGGGATGAACACCCGGACTGACTCCGCCCAGGCCCCGGCAACCTCTCCATCAGCGACCCCAACGCGATCCGCGTAGTGCTCAGCAACGAGTCCAAGTGCATCAAGAGCCCGTGGTACGAGCGGTCGCTGCCGCTGGTCAACCTGCACACGGTGCGCGACAAGCAGGCCCACGATAACCGCCGCAAGGTCTTCTCCAAGGCCTTCTCGCCCGGTGCCCTGCAGGACTATGAGAACCGCGTGGTTGTGCATTGCGAGGAGTTTGTGCGCCAGATGAGCCGCATGGCCGGCAAGTCGTTTGATGCGTCTGAGTGGTGCAAGTACTTTGGTGAGTCTTTTTGAGCTTCTGACTCCTGAGTCGAAACCCCTGAAATGAGAGAACATCAAGCTGACCGAGTACAGCCTTCGATGTCATGGGTGATCTCGGTCTCGGCAAGGAGTTCCACATGATGACCTCGGAGACCAACCGCTGGATTCCGACTCTCCTCGAGACGAGCATGTCGCAGGTTGGCCCGACGACTCCCGTCCCGTGGCTCGGCCCCATCCTCCACAAGCTCCCCAAGGCTGGCACCCACTCGCGCGCCTGGCTCGACTTTGTTGGCTCTCAGGTGCGCGAGCGCGTTGAGAAGCAGGTTGAGAAGAAGGATGTGAGTAGCCCACCTTCCCCTGAGTACACCAAGTCCAAGCAAGCAGCGACTGACTGTTCCCGCCAGATCCTCTCCCACCTCATCGCGGCCTACAACGAGTCCCCCAAGCAGGACGTCGACTACCAGTGGCTGCGCGGGGACACCCGTCTCACCATCGTCGGCGGCTCCGACACCACGGCTGCGACCCTCACCTTCATGTTCTACCACCTCGCCAAGGACCCGTCGCAGGTCGACAAGCTCCGCGCCGAGCTCGAGCCCCTCCTCAACGGCAAGACGCGCCTCGACCCCAAGGACATCGCCAAGGCGCAGCACCTCAACGGCGTCATCCAGGAGGCGCTGCGTCTGCACCCCGCGATTCCCTCCGGTTTCCCCCGCCTGACGCCTGCTGAGGGCATCACCGTCAGCGGTACCTACATTCCCGGCGAGATGACGGTTGTGCTGCCCGTGTATGCGATGCAGCACGATGAGCAGAACTACGAGCAGGCGGACGAGTTTGTGCCCGAGCGGTGGTACTCGCGGCCCGAGATGATCAAGAACAGGGATGCGTTCTTGACGTGGAACATTGGTGAGTTTCTCTTTCTTTCTCACAAAAGAACAACAATTTGCTGACAGAAAACACAGGCATGAACGGCTGCATTGGCCGTGCTCTCGCCATCATCGAGATGCGCGACCTGATGACGCACTGGATCCAGAACTTCAAGTCGGTCCGCTTCGCCGACGGCGAGGACGGCACGCGCATCATGACCGAGACCAAGGACCACTTCACCGTGGGCGTCACCCCGCTGCACCTTGTCTTTGAGAAGAAGTAAGCGAGCAGCAGGGAGTGGGAAGGGGCAGGCAGATTGGTGGGAATGGCGGACAGCTGGAGCTTCCATCTCCGATCGAGGAGAGCGATGAACGGAATGCAGTGGCGGACAGTGTGGCAAACAGCGGCAGCGCAGTGCAGCAGCCGCGCCCGCTTCCGCAAAAGCGCCCTAAGGATGCGCTAGGATTTAGTGGCAACAGGCAGAGAGAGCGATGGAAGCTGGGAGAGACAAGGGAAGGGGGAGCATGGAAGTGGAAGCAGCACAGCAGCAGCAGACAGCAACAGCAGAACAGCAGAACAGCAGCAGGCACCCGCTCCAGAAAATGGGCGGTGGCAACCAACCACACACAAGAAAAAAAAAGTTGAAACTGAATCCCCACGTGGCTGCGGGGTCGTGTGCGGAGGCGATGCGGGGCATGCGGGGAACGAACCCCTCACGCACCCCTGTCGGGTTGGAGAAGGAGCTCGCTAATGCCGGCTGTGGAGGGTGTGGAGAAAATAGTGTGGCTTGGCGCGCTAATGGCATTCGCCTAGGTTAAAACCGGGTTCCTTCCCCCGGCGCTCGTCGGCTCTATGTATCCAGGAGACGTCCCAACTGCGCTGCGCTTCGAGAGTTGTGTTTGTTGTGTTTTGTTTGTGCTGCTGGATCGAGTCGGTTGCGTCGGTTGCGTCGGCTGCGTCGGGTCACTGTGTTACATTTCCCGGTTCGATTCCGGCGAGATTTCAAGTTTGGGAAGGTGGCAACATTCGGGAGTGACTGCTTTTGGTCGGCTGCAGATGGTGATCCTTTCCGAGATGGACAGCGTCGTCGTTCCGCAGAAACGGCCCCGGGAGAGGGACACTGGGAGTGTGAATGGGAACGGAAATGGAAATGGGAGCACCAATGGGGGCAGTGTGAACGGGAGCACAACAGGCAGCGCCGACGCCGAACACGACCCGGACCACGACCAGCCAGAGACCAACGCCGGCAACCAGAGCACTACTGCCGCGAGCACCAATGGCAGCGGCGGTGGCGCCGGCGAGGAGAAGGAACACCACCGCAAGCGAGCCCGCTTGAGCTGCAACATCTGCAAGGCGCGCAAGACCAAGGTGAGTTGGCCGTCCCTCCAGGCTGTCCCTCCTTCCCGATGTCGTATCGGCCCTGCATTGTCACTCCAACGTGTCTGGTTCGGCTAACCGGAAGTGCCCCCTAGTGTGTGGGAGTCGGTAGGTAGCCTCCCGCCCGGTCGTCTCACCCATCCGGACGGGCTCGTGCTCTGCTCGACTATGCTCGACTAGGCCGTCGGCTAACTCCCTCCTCACAGAGACCGGCGCGTGCCAGTACTGCAGGACCCTGGGCATCCCGTGCGAGGCAGACCCCCGGAGCAGGAAGCGGCCCTTCTACCGCGTCTCGGGCGAGGTCTACGAGCACTCCATCAAGCTGCTGCGCCGCTTCGTCCCCGAGCAGGCCCTCCCCGAGCTCACCGTCGACAACATCCAGGCGCTACTGCAGAAGCTCGACAGCGAGCCGAGCTACGCCCCCAGCACACCCGCTCTCTCCGCAGCCGGGCCCGCAGCCTTGCCGCCGCCGCCACCGAGCCGTCATGGGGTCAGCCACGGCCGTGTCAACTCGGTGGCGAGCAGCGAGATGATGGGTCCCCTCGACCAACCACCACTGGTGCGGGACCTCGACACTAACGGCGCCAACCACCCCTCGATGACCCCGATTGGGCCGCCACCTCCTATGCCCCCGGCTACCTTACACACACCAACCACAGCCTTACCCTCGGCTGACCACGACGGCAGCCTCACTCATGGTGAGCCGGTGGGAAGCAGCGAGTCAACTGAGCTTGACGCGCAGTCCATCCACCGGGACCGCCACAGTTCGACTGACCATTCTAAGACTCCCGCTGCTCGGGTTGGCTCAGCCCCGGGCTCTGGGGGGTTGGTGCCGGGTCCCGATGAGACACAGATCGTCCATGGTGAGGCAGTCGGCCCCAACGACGTGATGGAGGCGGATGAACACCCCCTGTTACAAGAGGAGTTGGGTTGTCTCCTGTTGGACTCGATGGGGAAATACCGTCCGTCACCCTCCCCTCACTCACACCATATCCCGTACTAACACTGATACAGGCTACGTCGGCGCCGACTCCAGCATCCGCTGGAACCACGCGGCCCGCATGGCCCGCGGCAAGCCCTCCCACGCGGACCCCAAGATCATCCCGCCCATGAAGACCGGCCTGCTCCCGCCCACCAGCCCCGAGAGCCCCGACGGCCGCCGCCGCGCCGAGCCCTACCTTCCGCCCCGCCAGCTCTGCATGACCTACGTCGCCCGCTTCTTCGACCAGATCCACTGCATCTACTGGTTCTACTCGGCCGAGCAGTTCCACTCGCGCCTGCACAACACGTATGACACGAGCGGGACCATGGCGAGTTCTTCTTGGTTGTGCTCGCTGTATTCGATTTTTGCGATGGGGAGCATGTCGCCTGTCCCGAGTCCGCCGGGGGGCAGGGGGAGGAATGCTGTGCAGGATTCCAAGACGGCGTTGGATTATCTGGCGTTGGCGAAAAGTCTGTCGGCGGAGGCGGCGGATGAGGCGGATGTGGATAGCATCAAGGCATTTGGGTTACTGGTAAGCTCACCCATCCAGAGCATAAGGGAGTTCAGCTAACACCTCCCTAGAGCCTCGCAACCCACGCAACCTGCTACAGCGTGACCGCCTACCTCCACCTCGGCACGGCCATGCGCATCGGCTTCTCCCTCGGCCTCCACCGCGACCTCTCCCTGCGCAACAAGGACCCCCTCGAATGGGAGCGCAGCCGCCGCCTCTGGTGGACCATCTACGTCCTCGACTACGAAATGGCAAGCCGCTTCGGCTACCCCTGCTCCGTCAGCGAGGACACCGTCTCCATGACAACCCCCCCACCAACCGAACACGTTCGTCCCCCTCCCCCTCCCCTTAAATAACCCCCTCTAACCCGGCTAGATACTCTCCCCCGGACCGAACACACCCCTAGGCTACCAATCCCTTCTCGTCTCCCTCATCCAGCTTCGCAAAAACATCAGCCACGAGTGCTTCCTCAAACCCGCGCACGTCGGCGGTCGTCTCCCCATCAGCAGCGTCACGCGCTGCCTACGCTCCCTCCGCCAATGGCTCGACAACGTCCCCACCCACCTCCGCTGCGACTCCTCCCTGCACCCGCAGCACCGCCGGGCGGTGGCCCTCCTCCACCTGCGCTTCTGGACGGCCATCATCTCCCTCACGCGGCCGTTTCTTCTTTTCCTCGTGGCGAAACCCGCTGATGAGATGATCCCCGTCAAGCGGCACATCTACGAGCAGATGAGCAACAGCTGCATCGAGGCGGCCGAAGCCGCCGTGGAAGTCATCCGCAGCATGCGCGAGGACAAGACTCTCTCGAGTCTGATGCTGCTCGACGTGCAGTGCATCGGGGAGGTGATGTGGATTCTGATGCTGGCTGTGCAGCAGCGCGGGGGCACCGAGAGGCAGGATATGTTGAGGTTTTGTTTGGATACGTTGAAGGGGATGGAGATGGTCGGGTGGTGCGAGAAGGTCGCGCCCGAGTTGGAGGCGAGGGCGCATGAGAGTGGGGTGCTGGAGTTGGCGGCGTTGCAGTTGGTGCAGCAGCATCTGCATACGCTGTGGCCGGGGGAGAGGGGGGAGGGGTTCCCGAATACCCCCGGGGGGTTGGATGGGGCGTTGTCGGTGATGCAGGGTGGGCAAGGGTTGCCGGGGGGCCCGGATTACATGGGATTGTGAGTATCTGCTCTCTTAGTATTGTTTGGGGAGCTTGAGCTGACCTTGATGCAGAAACCTCGATGGATCACAGTTTGATGTGTTTGAGACGCTGGACCTCGACAGCCGGTCGGGGATGATGGACATGTTCATGGACGCCTCATTTCTGGGGTCTCAGTTTCTGTTTGACGATTTCACGGCGTTGCCACAGCATGGGAGATATGATAGTCGATGAATTTAATGTTCTTTTATGGTCAAGCCCTGCTTTTTGCCTCTGCTCCAGTTATTACCGTCCGTAGGTATACCCGGAAGAAGCACTAACCTCTAAAACAACTATAAATATTAGAGCTTATTAAACTAGTTTAGTTAGAAGCAGGAAGAGAAATAAGAGTAGAAGCAGGAAGAGAAGCAGGAAGAGAAGCAGGAAGAGAAGCAGGAAGAGAAGCAGGAAGAGAAGCAGGAAGAGAAGCAGGAAGAGAAG
>FTEL01003148.1_pt1 | contig 23508 bp, 30 predicted proteins | sample 1658911 | NCBI WGS metagenome assembly FTEL01 (sample SAMEA3914869, study PRJEB12502) | metagenome | biome: forest; material: soil | place: USA | collected 2012-03-12 | depth 0.1 m
GGAACCCCTCCTTTTTGAGAGCAGAAGAGGAGAGAGGGGAGTCCGGGAGCGGTCGACTTGCTGCCCGACGGGTCCGGCGCAGCAGGCGGCGGGGTGAAGGGGGGGTCAATTGAACTAGTGGGAGGGAGGTGGGCGGTGTGGGTTGGTTGGGTCGGGAACATCAGATTGTTACAAAAGGGTGAAGTTATTGGACCATCATCGCGCGAGCATCGGGCGTGGTGTTTTGGTTTTGGACCCTTTTTCTTGGTTCGCTTGAACGGTTCTAGACTCGGCGTCGGGTTGAGTTCGACAGTGGCTTGCGAGTGCTTTGTTCTGCTTGGGACGAACCGATCCGATCTTCGCTTCTGTTGCTGCCCGGTCGTCCACGCGCCCGCCCTCCATCCATCTGATCCGGTTTCCGGTGTTGTGTGTCGGAAGCTTGTCGCATATCACGTCTCGTCTTAGGTATTGTACTGTCCGGACACATACATACACCCACCCTCTTTGCTGCGCAGGTCGCAAAAGCAACACCACCACTACTACCCCGTCCCGCGAACCGAACCTCGGGGTACAATCGACCGCTCACACAATGAAGCGCTTCTCTAGCATCCGCAAGGACAAACGCGCCTCGACCGACATGGCTGCACCCCAGACAACGGCGGCCGCCGCCCCGATCCGCCAGGAGACCATCTCCAGCATCGCCAGCGACGAGGCTGTCCCCGCCTCTGACCCCAACACCGTATGTGACCGATGCGATCCGATCCATGTGGGGGGAGGGGGGAGAGGAGAATATGGGGTTCACTTGACCGACCGGACCTGACAACCCCTGCCGAACAGACCGCCGGCCTGCTCGGAGAGCGCCTGCAAGCATGGAAGCACGCCGTCGTCTACCTCGAGGAGTACATGGAGGCCGTTGAGAAGATCCACAAGGCACAGGCGAAGGAGTACGAGAAGGTCCTGAAGGTACGAGCTGTCCCTTCCACGGCCGCCCATCCCACAGAGGGGTTACTAACACCCCCCCGCAGACCATCTCCAAGCCCCTTAGAGAGGGGGACCACTTCGACCAGAGCCTCGGCGGCGTCGCCGGCTTCTTCGAGAACATGCGCGTCAACACCCAGGCCCTCATCAACACCAACCTCGAGACCGAGAAGAACATCAAGGGCTCGGCCCTGCCGATCGTCGAGCGCCTGCACAAGGAGATCAAGCACAAGGCCAAGGAGCTTGCCCACGGCGCCGAGAAGACCGCCAAGGAGGTCGAGAAGACTCGCAACAACACCCAGAAGCACATCGAGCTCCTCGGCCAGCACGCCGCCGCCCACGAGGCCACCGGCGGCAAGGCCAACCCCTCCGAGGACCCCTACGTCCTCGCGCGGGGCGTCATCCACCGCCTCAACAAGCAGGTCGTCGAAGAGAACAACCAACACAACGATCTGCTCTCGGTCCAAGCCAACTTCGAGACCTTCGAGCGCCACATCATCACCGTCCTGCACCAGGCCATGGAAACCTTCACCAACCTCACCGGCGGGCAAGCCCTCAAAGTCCAAGCCCTGCACGCCGACATGCTCGGCTCGGCGCAGCAAATCCCCCCCAACTTCGAATGGAAAGCCTTCGTCAAGCGCCGCGGCTCCTCCCTCGCCAACGCTTCCGACCCCCCGCGCACCGTCGAAGCCATCCAATTCCCCAACCAGTCCCACCCGGCCACGAAAGCCCTCATCGAGGGCTCCCTCGACCGCAAGTCGCGCAACAAGCTCTCCTGGGGCTACACCACCTCCTACTACGTCGTGACTCCGGCCAAGTTCCTGCACGAGTTCAAGGACGACGACAACATCCGGAAGGATCCCACGCCGGAGCTGAGCATCTACCTCCCCGACGCGGTCGTCGGCGCGCCCAGCGGCGACAAGTTCAACGTCAAGGGCAAGGACAAGTCCGGGCACATGGGCGGGATGTTGGCGGGGAGCTCCGAGCTGTCGTTCAAGGCGCACTCGGCGGCTGAGGCGGAGAAGTGGTTTGAGGTTATCCGAAAGGTGACGCAGGGCGGGGGCGGGGTTGCGGTTGCTGCGGCGGCGGTTGCGGCGTCGACGCCGGCTTCGCCGATTTCGCCGATCAGCCCGACAAGCCCGGTCGAGAAGCCGAAGCCGGTTGTTGCCGTGCCTCAGCCGCAGGAGGCGGGTGTGATCGGGGGGGAAACGGTTGCTAGTCCGGTGACGGTGGCGTCGCCTGTTGCGGCGGTGGCGGTTGCTGGGGAGAAGAAGGGGAGTGTGGACAGCGCGGCGGAAGCGAAGGCTGCTGAGGCGAAGGCTTAGGTCGTGAGGGTGGTGTGGTGTGGCGTTCCGCGGGGTGGTTTAGGGACTGGTGGTTGTCGGGATCGGGAGGGTGTGGGGGAGGTTTCACCAGTCGGTTTGGTGAGATGAGATGAGGTGGGATGGTTACCGTCGTCGTTGTCGTTGTTGTTGTGATCGGGCGGGTTTTTTCTTGGGCTATGCCATGCCGTGTCACTTCATACCCACTCCCCCATCCCCCTTAATACAGAGTACAGAAGCGAGCATGGCGAGAATGGATTGCACTTCCCGTTTTGGAATCACCACTTTCAGACGCCATCCCAGGTTCCCGGATCAGCATTGCACTTTCATGCCCCAAGACAATGGTCCCCAGGAAGGTGCGCGAGCTGGACCCCCTCCCCTCGCCGGGGTTCACCTCGCCCTGGCCCGGTCAGCCACCACCTGCCCGCGCACCTGCCCGAGACCGCACCACGCACGGCAACCCAGACACGCCGGCACCTGCCACGTTCCCGCAAGACAATTTCAGTTGCTCCCGACACCCGCAACGGCCAAGTATGTGGTCGCGCGGCGGAGGCGCAGCCTCCCCTGCCTCCGAACTAGGGGCCAGGCAACACCCAGGCGGAGACCACCCCGTGGGAACCCCCCCCGGAGGAAACCCTCCTGAGATTTTCGTCCCCGGCTACCTGCCTCGCCCATGATGGTGACTTGGGACGTTCAAACCGACGAGCGTTATTTACTGTTCCCCCCTTTCCAGGAGTCGTGTCTCACCACGACACCGCCCCCTTCCCCCCTAACAGGTAAACAAACCAGCACATCCCTCTCCTTACCCCCCCACCCCACGGAAGTCAACAACCTCCGTCCTTACCGGCGGACGGGAGACGGCGTGTAAACAAACCGATCTTCCCAATATCCCATGCTCATCCCCTAGCTTCGGGGCTTCCCGCCCTCCAGCCTCCCCGTCCCATGCCGTGCCAAACCCCTGCGCTCGAATCCTCCATCGCGTGCGGCGCTTACCCCGGCACGCCCCGACCCAACCCATGCCACACCCCGTTTGGGATTGTATTGTATGTACTCCGTATCACCCTTGATACGGATCACCACCCAGCCGCCCAGCCTCCCGCCCATTCAGTCCTCCCCCCGGTCAGGATAACTAACTATCATCTTTCTACCATCCCCCCTATCCATCCCCCTCCCCTCCATCGCCCACATCCGACGCCACGCCCTCGCTCCGATCCAGGGCTTTCCTCTCCGGATCCCCCCGAACAATCGTCATCAACCCATCCCGAAGGGGGCTCCGATCCCGATTCCGTTCGGCGGCAGGTAGCCTTGTGTGACGGGCCGGTGCCTCGGGCCGGGATGGGGCCAAGGGACTAAAGGCCCAAGGGGGAGGAAGGGGGTGGATGGCTGCCAGTAGGGTGTCTGCCTCGTGCTCAGGGGGTGGACTGTCAACCACTTAGAGAGTTGTCTGGGGAAGCACGTAGCCTAGCCTACATAGGCAGGGAAGGGGGTGTTGGCGGTCACGGGGCATGCGTGGTGGTGGATTAGTTGCCATGCCATGCGTGCTTGGCCTGGGGTTGTGTGGATGGGTGGGGAGGTACGGATTACATCCACCATAATCGGGTGTGCTGCTCATCGGGAAGTGACCAGCCACCTCCACCCTCATTGGAGGCCGGCCGGCCGGTCTGCTGTCCAACCACTATTGGAAAGCCACTGCCTCTCACCCACTTCGTTTTTTCTTCCCCGGCCTGCGGGCACGCGGCAGGCAAGCGTGTCTCTCATCCCCCATGTGCATGTGGATGGATGATGCATGCGCGCGGCCTGACGATGTAGCACGAGGACTGACTGACCGACTGTTTGTGTGTCTCGGTCCCGGCTTTCTGGGATGGCCACCGAGACAGTGTGAGAGTGTGGATGCCGCAGCTGAGGTTGACGAAAATCTACGGGAATGAAAGCGGCGTGGAAGGGTGGGGGTTCCGTGTTATTGTTTTTGTTGTCGTCGCCGTCATCGACATCGCCATTGTCTCTCCCCGTCATCGGCATCTCCGGTGTCCTCGACCTCCCTCCCTCCCTACCCGCCTACCTGGACGAGCTGAACACGAGGTGGGAAGCACGAGGACTCAGCAGCCAGGGCCTGACGAAGTGACGATGGTCGTGATCTGTCGTGGGGGGGACCGTCCATCCCATGCCCCGTCCCATCCCATCTCGGACCCATGCCCATGCCCCGTCCCGTCCCCGGTCCGCGTCAACCTGCCGATCCGCGCGCGACTTAGACGCAGGGAGCGGGTTGGGCTGGACTGGACTTGCATCGAGACATCGGATCAGCACCACCACGTTTGAGGCGTTGGGGGCCGGGGGACTCCAATCCGGCAAACGCTCGACGCTGCTGCGTGGGGCGGCCAATGGCGCCGTTGTCGCCCTCGCTGAAGCGAACCATGCACAGCTGTACGTCGTGTTACCGTCGCCAGCCAGTGGGGGGTGGTGGGTGGGGGGCCATGTGTGTACAACTAACTCCAAGGAGGACGTCGAAATGTCGCGGGTGTTGTTTCTCTTGACATATGCCGCCAAGAGGGTGATCGTCTCTGCCGGTGGGTGGCACAAGATCGCCTGGTTTGGTGTGAATGGCTCCCGCTTCCCGGTCGCCGGAGCGGGTTGTGGAGGTTGAGACGGATGGGCGAGAACTTGCGCCGCTGCAGGGAAGAGAAAAGCTCGCAGCAGCAGCACGGCGCCGCCCTATTTTGGTAGGATTTCGAGTCTCCTCGAGACTCGAGCATGACCACCAAGCATGCCGCCCACGTATGACATGACACCACGAAACCGAGGGGAACAGGGCTAGGAACCAGAGGGGCAGAGCGGCCCTCGAGTCAGCACCAAAAGGTCTTATGGGGGTAGTGTTCGTGGCCAGGAATCGTTCCCGGGAGCACAGATGAACAGCCCTACTGCCGACTCTGGAAGGCAGCCCGCCCTCGAACGCGTGTTTGTGTATGTATGTACACGTCTCATCCCGCCCGAGTACAAGGGAAATTAAAAGGAGGCGAGCAGGTTGGCGTTCGGCAACCGCAATAGATATACCCGGCTACAGAAAAAAGGGGGGCGCCATCGGTACGGGTGGTCCTCGACGAGCATGGCCGATCCGCATCGCGAGTCACGCCCTCCGTCACACCGGCCTGTGACCCCTCACAACTTTGGTGTCACTCCGCTGCTCTGCAGCCCGAAAAGTCCTCCGATGCAATGTTCTTGGCCAGCAGAAAATCGGGGCTACGGGTGAGGGCGGCCCAGGATGTTTGACAACCAATGGGCGGGTTTTTGAGGCTGAGGAGGGCAGCGCTGGCTGCACCGGGCGAGGTGCCAGCCAACCCCAGCCAACCGCTCCCGCAGATGGATGGAGGGGAGGGGAGCCACGGGACTGGCCAACCAGGGGTAGGGTTATGTGAGGAACTGCCGCTGCATGCCACGCAGCGGACTCGACGCCCGCCAGCCTCGAGTCCCCCGTCAGCTCAGCCGGGCCCGCCCCGCGATAGCCCTCGTTCCGCGTCAGAATTCCTGGGCGGCTGCAGGGGCAGCTGGCGCGAGGAGCGCCCGCGGAATGACCTGCTGCAACACCTCCTGATCGGCCCGGCAAGTCCCCTCCGCGGGACAGTACCGGCTGGATGTCGTCGTGGATGGCATCCCCAGGGTTCGGGGACCCTTCATGGACCCCAGAGTCGTCCGACTGGTCGCCTCGCCCCGCCTCGCGCAGGTGCTTGGCTGAGAAGGGCCCTGGTCGGCCTCGGGCAAAGATGAAGATTATACTCCTCCAGGGGTCTCGTCGACAGGGCCATTCTCTACGCCCGTCCGGGCCGTGGGATGACGTCTATATCACCAACGACCCCCGACCCTGCTCGCCCTCGGAGTAGTTTCTTAGCTTCAATCCCGCCAACAGCCTCATCACTTCCAAGGCTTCGTCCGCCTCCCCATCCCTGGCTTGCCCCAGCCTCACTCTCCCAGTTCGGATCCCGAGCGGGACGCCCTGCCGCTGTCGGTGCCGTTGGCGGTCTTGTCGACAGACCGTGCCCCTCTCTTGACGACCCCTTGCCTGGGTTGGCGCGCCATGACGAAACAATGGGAGAAGTACCGGGAGATCATCATCGCCGAATACAAGGGCCAGAACAAGCCTCTCCATGAGGTCCAGCGGGTGATGAAGCAGAGATATGGATTCAGGGCATCGTACGTTTGGTTCCACGTCCGCCCGGTGCTGTGTTGGTCTCGTTTTCCATCCCAATTAGGGGTGGGTGTTGGGGCAGCAACGACGAAGATGGCTCCGCTCGCCATGCTTGGGCGGGAGATGTCCCTGACTGACCAAGGTCCAGCACTCGCGCGTATCGATCACGCTTCGACAGGTGGGGGATCCACAAGTACTCGCGCCGTAAGCGGTCCGAGAGCCCGGGCAGGCGAGAGTCGGTATCGGACGGCGACATGCCTTCGTCTCCACGGCACAGTCCGGACATGGAGGAAACCAGCTCGCCAGCAACCACGCCCGGTGTTGCCGAGTTGCTGAACCGCGGAATGTGCTTGCCGACGCAGGGAATGAGCTATCGGAGGTGAGATTTGGTGCCGGTGATCAATGGTCGTCTTCCGCGTGCCCTGGAACTGACGATGTGTCCCTCCTGTCCAGCCCACCTTATCTCCTCAAGGCGGACTTCCAGTATCCTCCCGTTGCGCCCTCGCCCAGCCCGACCGTTTCCCACAGCCACATGTTTCCCCTGAACCAGTTCGGGGGAAGCCTTATGGCATACAGCTCGCAAAACATGGGGCCTTATCCCTCCAAGCCGGCTCCAATGTATCGGCACCACCCGAGGGGCCTGCCGTTTGCGGGCCCAGACGACTCGGGATACGGCCACAGCGCCATGTCCATCCCCGGCATGCCGACCGGGTACGGATATGCGCTGGAATACCACAAAGACCACGAGTAGGGCGAGAAGTAGGGCGCGAGACTTTATGTTGGCACTCGATCGGTTCTCAACGTTGAATATAAAATTGGCCTTCTCGGTGAAGGCGGGGAGGGAGGGTTGTAGGAAATGGCGTCGTCATTGGTTGGGCTGGGTTGTCGGCAACGGGCGGTGTACGATGGTGGCATTTCCTTGGGCAGGGTGGAGGGGCGATGGGAAGGGGGAACAGCCAGTTGGTTGGCGGATCCTATATATACGTTCACTTGACGATTCAGTCGTCGTCTTCGTCGTCGATGTCCTCCATTCGTTGGCGGGCTCGGCTCCTCTCCTTTTTAATGTTGGTAGATTTTCCGACGATCATGCTGGCATCGGCTTCTTCCTCGGGCTCAATATCGGATGTGTCGTCGACTCCACGCCTGGTGGCGGCTTCTGCCGCCCGCTTGAGTTTCCGGAGGATCACCTCGTCGAGGTACAAGTCCGTGATGCGGAGGTCCTATGCGAATGTTAGTGTCGGGCTCTCGAGACAAAATGGGCAGGGAACGGGTCGGACCTTCAAGCAGACGGGGCACTTGGCCGTGCCGCCGTTGCTTCGGATGAACTCCAGGATGGCCGCCTTCTCAAACGTGTGCTTGCACTGATGATTGCTGTACGGCTCCTTCATGGTCTGCAGTGACAGTGGGCACTTGAGGTCGATGATCTCGCGCTCAACCACCAGGTCGTCATCGTCGTTGGCGTCGGCTGCGCCCTTGGTGGGCCGGCCATGTTCATCGAACCAAGTCGACGGGTCAGGAAGGGGGACTTGATCTTCTGGGTGCAGGGAGTCGTGCCAGTTCTTCTTGAAGGCGATGTAGTCGTTGTTGAGGGCGTAGCGCTGGTGGGCGGTTAGGGCGTCGTACTCGTCCGACTTGGATTTGCGGGCAGCTTCCAAGAGCTCCTTCACTCCGACAAGGGGGGGCAGGTCTTCCTGCTCCTCCTCGGCCTCTTCATCCTCTTCTGCAGCATCCCCAGAACCATCTCCGTCGTCGTCATCGCTGCCAGCGGCGCGCCGTCTTGGGCGCCTCTCCTTCGTCTTGGGCGCTCTGGGTTCAGGCCGGGGCACCTGTGCATTCAGACCCTCGAGCACCTTGCCCAGCACCTCTTGATGGTCCTCAAGTTCAGCACGGCAGTCAATCAACCCGCGCACAGCCTCCTCAGAGGAGTCAGTCAACTGTGTGATGGTAGCGTCCAGCTCGGCGACGTATTCCTCAAGCGTAACCTCGAGGTCGTGCTTCTCCTCCTCGCCGCGGGCGCGGCGTTTCTCGGCCATGTGGGCGAGCGAGCGCTTCCGGGTGTACAGGACGTCGTTGATGGTGCCGACGGTCTCGAACAGGTAGGCGGACGACTTGGCGAGGTGCTTCTCGAGCTGGCGGCGCGAGCTGTCAGTCTCGCGGCCGGTGTGCATTGATGCAAGCTTCTGCCTGATCTTGTCGTCCATGGGGTGGGAGGGGGGTTCGTAGGGCGGGAGGGTGAGTGGAGGGTCGTCGGCTCGGGCGCGGGCAGAAGCTGCGGCGTCCGGCCGACGGGTGCGTTGGAGGAGTCGTGGCATGGCGGGGTCAGAAGGCTCTGTTGGGACGAGCGAGCCCGGGCTGGTAGTGGTGAATAGGAGAGAGAGGGAGAGTCGGCAGTGGGTAGATCAAATGGTACAGAATCCCAAATGCCTGATTTATTAGTATGGCCAAGGCACGGATTCGTCGAACACGGTGTGCGTCGGTTGGGCTGAGATGGATGTCAGGCTTGGGCTTTGCTGAATCTGGTGGTGGTGGGGGAATTTCTGAAGGTGGGAGGGAGCTCCAGCGAAGAGCGACGCGTGCAAGGCAGTGAGACGCGCTGGAAAATGATTGGTGCCTAACCGTGTTAGGCTAGCGCAACAATCTGTGGACCGCAGCTGCTCCATGCCATCTATTCTGCCACACCCAACCCGAACCCTCCTCCTCCTCCACAGCGATGAAAGCAAAAACCATCGACACAGAATATCATCCCATTCCAGGCAATTTATTTACAGGAAAAGCGCACCAGTCTATCGAGGATGCATAATGCTTGTCTATGGACACGGCACGGCCATGCTCTCAGCCCTCCCAATGCTGTATGCTCCTATGTCTCTCTCGCAACCCTCCACCGCCCTCGTCGCGCGAATCCGGGGGCCAAGGACTCTCTCTCCGAAGCCTTACGGCTGCTTGAAGGTCGAGCCGATGGGGCCGAACTTGATGTTGGCTGTTTGTCTCCCAGTCAGTCACCACTCTTCCCCAACAACCACCACCGAGCAAAGAAGAACACTCACAGTAAACAACCTGGTTGCTCGCCTGGCTCGACTCGATATCACTGGGCACACCGGAGCCAGTATCACACGTGCCACGGCCCTTGCCCGGCTCGTCCGCGCTGGCATCGGTCGGGAACGTCGAGTCGAGCCACAGCATGTTGGAGTAGTGGTCATCCCAGAGCGACATGACAAGCACCATAGGCGCAGCCACACCCTTGCTGAACTGGGCCATACCACCCTTCTCGGTGAACACATCACGATCATTAAAGGCCGTCTTCTGCGACTCGCAGAACTTGGTCGTGATGCTGTTGCCCTCGTTGCCGGCGATCGTGCTGGCGGGGGTCTCGATGACCTTGCCGTTCTGCACGTAGTAGCGCTTGATCTCGGAGAGCTGGCCGTCGCTGCCCTTGATGAACTGCGTGACGACGGTGAACTTCTTGGTCGTGTCGACCGTCATGCCGGGGCCGTAGAAGTCCTTCACGCCCTGACGGTAGGTGTTGAAATCGCAGCCGTCAGGGTCGCACGTGCCGGCGTAGCGCGTCTCCGAGTAGGTGCCGCCGCAGCCGTCGCCCTCGCAGCGATGCTGACCGACCGTCGTGCACGGGTGGGGGGTGTAGGCCGTCGAGATGGAGTTGGCCTCCCTGTGTGGTGGGGGTGTGGTTAGATGGGTTTGGGCTGCTGATGAGGAAGGGGTACGTACCAGATATCCATCTCCGTGCAGCACGAGCCGTACTGGCCGACGCCGGCGTTCTGGTCGTTGGACGACTCCTTCCAGTTGCCGGCGTTGGCCTCGCCGTTGATGAACTTGAGGTCACGCGGGCACTGGGCATCGCAGTAGCCCGTGCCGTACTTGGCGCCGGCCTTGTTGCCGGAGTACTTGGACATGCCACCGTCCTCGTCCATGGAGACGAAGTACAGGGCGCCGTTGAGGCCGCAGCTGGGAGTTTGTCAGTAAGTTGGGTGTTGGTGAGTGGTCGCTCTCTTGGAGTTTGGCTTACCCAAGCTTGGACAGATCGACGTCAAAGGTGAACTCGTTGCCCAGCAGGGTGAACATCTGGTACTTGGTGTCGCTGGCCATGAGGTACAAGCGGGAGCCGATGTTGGTCGCTGTCCGCCGTCGTTAACAACAGGCTTCCATCTCTCTCAATAGCAAGTCAAGAACCACATACAGTACTCCCCCTTGGTCACAAACTTCAGCGTCAGCGCATTGCCGCTGGTCGAGGCACCATAGGTGCTCGGGTAGTTGGCGCCATCGAGCGCGCAGTTGGACGCGCAGCTCTTGTTGTCCTTGCAGATGGTCGTGTTCCACGAGTTGCCGTTGTAGCAGTTGGTGTAGCCGTTCTTGTCGTGCACCCACCGCCAGTTGGAGTCGATGGTCACCTCGCCGTTGACCGTCGTGCACGACCCGCCCGAGCTGCACTTCTGCCAGCTCATCTTGGGGTGCGTCTCGGTCGTCTCCTTGCCCACCTGCTGCGCGGCGGCCAGGCCCAGCAGGGCGGCCAGCGGGATGAGCTTGGCGAACATGTTGAACACGGCGTTAGATGGGTTGGAGTGATGGAAGGAGTGTGGTGGTGGTGGAGGTGGTGGTTTGACTTGGCGGTGTTCGAGCAGATGGAGAGGTTTTATACCGCCGTGCCCCCTACATCCTCAGCCATGATCTTTGGGATCTACGGGGGCTATCTCCCGAAGAGAATATCGCCCTCGTCCCTTGACGGCGAGCGCTTTTCGGAATCATGGCCCTGGCAGCCGAAGCATATTCACTCATAAGCGGCGAGGCTAAGATGGGCGGGCGTCCCAGCAAATGAGTTGCTCTACTTAATCAGGAGTCTGGTTCCTTGCATGGACACCCTCTTGGACGCAATATATCCTCCTACCAAGGCACGTTCCGCGTCGAATTAGGTATTGGCCTTGGATCGTGTGGTGTGGGTGCCGCGCCCGGTAGTGGCAACCTTCTCTGCTGACAGGGTTACTTGGAACACTTGGGAGCATTATTAGGACGCTACTAGTTTCCTACGTTCATCTTGCTGCCAAGTAGCTCGTCATCATTGACCTTATAGAGCACGCCCAAAGCCTCAGCACCAACATGCAGTTTGGGGGAGTCCAGTTCATGGCTCACGCCCACGGACTCCGTCCATCTGCCGGACCCCAGATTCAGGGGTTCCAACCCGCCACTCCACCAAAGCGGCAGACAAACAAAGTAGCGGGTCTCGGATAGCCCTTCCCCAAGCTGTTCGTGCAGTTTCCCCCAGGGGCAGCCAACCAAACTCGCCTCCTTGGACCCTCCCCCGGATTGCGGGAGCGGCACTCGCAGACGCGGACCCAGATCCTTCGTATGGAGCCGGCATAGAAGGGCCGAAGAATTTTGTCTCGTGTGGGGAAGAGAGAGAGCGAGAGTGAAAAAAACAACGCCCGGGGGAGGCCTGGAGAGGTTCAGGTTGAGGGACCACCGGTGGTGGCGAGTGGATCTTGTCTTTCAAGCCGCCTTCATGCCACAGCACGGTTGGCACGAGGTCCGGCTTGTAAGCACACGAGACCCACTTACACTTCACGGTACCGCAAGCGGGAAGAGAAGACCAGCCGCGTTTGGTGGGGGAGGGAGCCGGCTAAAACATTGCTCGAAAGAGTTTGGGTTGGCTGGAATGGCTGGGGCGGCGTGGGGTGGCTGTGGGGGATGCGCGTGTGCACGATGGGGACAGGAAACGATGTCGAGTTCAAGCCTCGCCGTGATGCGATGTTGGCGTGATGTTTGTGCGAGGTTGGAAAAACGTTGGAAATAAGGCGAGGATCTCCAACTTGGCAAGAGCCTCAACTATAGGCGCGGCGTGAGGGGAACCATTCCGAGGCCCTCGTTGATACGTGAGGTTGCTGGCCGCGCCGGTGATAAGCCCTCGCAATATGCGGCCTCATATATCGCATGATGGCTCGGACTCCAAGATAAACAACCACGGCGGATTCGTGGAAATTTCCTCCAGTTCCGGGTGGGCTGACTGGCAGCGGTCGAGACTGCGTGTGGGAGGGACGGGGACGCCGTGGCAACCTCGGGGTTGCCTGGTTCATCCATCCGCCCCGTGGCACTCGAGATCTCCAGCCGCACCAACGAGAAGCCCGAGGCGGGTGCCGTTTCCATCACGCTGGGAGCGCGGGCGGGCGAATGAGAGGCCCCGACCGTGTTTAAACAGCCTGTCGAGAATAGATTAGCCACCCGTTCCCCTTTAACCATACTGCAACGCTGGAGCCGCCTCATATCAGTAAATAACCGCCAGAACTGAGTCCGCGAGGACAGCACACGACCGGGACGTCGTCTTCTATGGAGGTTTTTTGTTTGTTGCAAGAAGTTATGGCCCATTCCTTTCCCCCGTTTTTTTTCTTTTTTTTTCTTGGGGAGGCAGAGGGAGGCACCCCTGGATCATCGGGACATACTTTCTTGTTGAAGTCATATGAGTTCTTGCTGTATAAATAATTGTACGAGCCGCCTGAGGGAGTCTTTCTTAATGCTGCTCCGGACAAGCTGAAGAAGATCCTGTGTGTGTCTCTTCCGTGTTCCGTGTTTCCGGTGGCTCAAGGGAAGGGGGGGTCCAGGGTTGGCCAGCGCTTATGGAGTGCTTGCTGGCCCTCTGCGGCCTGTGGCCCGTGATGGTCTTGCAAACCCAGGGTGACCATCAGGGGTTGCTGCTGCTGCTGTTGTACCTTGCCTGCTCGGTGTCTGTAACTCCCCATCGAGTCGGTCACTCCGCCATACCACCACAATGTCTATGATGTCCTCCAAGGCTAAGACATCCTCCATGAACCCATGAACATGCATCATGAGTCGCCACTCCGACACGCAAAAGGGCTGGGTGGGTGGCACACGCTTGTTTATTGCCTCCTGACCAAGTGTTTCCCGTCGCCACAGGCGACAAGTTACCACTGTGTGCCGAGTCAACACCAGCGGTCAACAAACTGGTGGCGGAAGTCAAGTGCCTCCCTTGCCATGGGCACTTCTGACAGGGACTTCTCAAAAATTTTGACGGAGTTGTACAGGTAGTTCAACCCTCTTTTGGGAGCATACTCGTGGGCAAAGGGCTCGAGGTGCCCAACACCTGAGTTGGCAACCGCTGGGCATCCAGAGGGTCAAAGAGGTGTGTTTTGTCATGACTTCGCTCCTAGGATTTCGTAACGAAGTATTGTTCTTAATCTTAGGTCTTGTACCATATACTGCTGGCAAGTGTTGTCACAACTCACCAGCCTTGATGGCCACCTTGGGGTTATGGCTCATTGCCCAACATGAAAGTCCACACACGCCTTGAAGATGGACATGAGTTGCCACGAAACTCAATTGAGGTCTGGTCTTCCCCTTTAAAAGGGGCTGTCACCACGGCCTTGAATTTGGACTTGCAACTTTCTCAACATCGACACCTGCACCCAGTCTCCTCACCATCGACACTTGGACTCGGCTTCCTCAGCATCGACCCTTCCACTCAGCCTCCTCAGCATCGACACTTGGTCACCTTCCATTACATCAGCACATTTTGTGCTCGAATATCAGCCTTCTACCAAGCTTCGTCCCTCTCCAACGGAAGAGCAGCTCTCGGGCGCGTCATGTTGTTCCCAGGCAGTCCTTCTGGAGAGGCGGATTTAGCTGGGCCAGTCACAAATCCCAGATGTCTTGAGAGATACGAAATGGCTCCCACAACCCAGTCGCTAGCCAAGTTATACTCCGTAGAGCCCAAGCAAGCTAAAGATCTCAAGAACAAAGGTGAGCCCCAGGAAAGCGAGGAGTCCACAGATGTCGAGGATCCCAAGCGCGTCGAGGAGCACAAGCACGTCGAGAAGTACAAGCATGTTGAGGGGTACAAGCACTTTGAGGAGCCCAAGCACGTCGTGGGGCTCAAGAAAGGCGAGGAGTGCATGACAGGAAGGAATCCAAATCGGGCGGCCGGTTCCAACTCACACGAAACCCAAATTTCGAAGGTCAACGAAAGGAACACTCAGAGGAAGAAGTCCAAAACTTACAAAGGCCGCGGTATGGCCACTTGGATTAGGTGCGATTTGTGCGGGGTAAAGGTGGAATATGAGGAGGAGGACGACTCACTGCTCTGCTCAGGTTGCGGGATACCTTGGTCGATGTCTTAGCGAAAGAGGGAAGACCATTGCTATGGTACATGGCGATGAGGGACGCAATGCCTGATCTGCGGTGCATTATTCAGGGGAAATGGTTAGCTGAGCTCCTCCAGGAGCAGGGGAAGGGGCAGTGGTGAGTTTGGTTACAAAAATGCCTGGGCTGTAATGACAACCAGAGATTGGATCAAGGGTTTCTCCCATTGTTGTTTCGGAGACGGTGAGATCCTCATGTGTGGTTCACGACAATGACTGCCACGTGTACCACGTACGTGGCATTTGGACACAAGAGATAAAGTCTCAGAAATGTACGAAAAGCATTTAAGTTTGCCCAGGCCCATCAAAGTTACTTCTTGCGCTCCTTTTCTCTGCGAGAATCCCGTTGGGGGCAAACATCTCTCTTGGAGTAACACCCCGCCACTGCATCGGTCTAAACCTTTCGCTCTTCTGCTCACTACACCACTAACCATGCCGACGAAACGCTCTCAGAACTGCAAACGAGTCGCTGATGGCGAGGATGGCCCACCAGCAAAACGAAAGCACTCCACGAACCCCAATGCCAAGGTCCCAGCTCCCCTGAGCGGAGCTGCCAGGCAATCGCAGCAGACTCCCAGACCCCCCAGCGAGCATTGGGGGCCGTTCGACCCAACCAGCGCCCCCGAGCCCCTCAGGCGCGTCATTTCTACCGCCAGCTGGCCGTTTCTATGCGATCTGGCTGTAAAGCACCACCCGTCCAAGTCCGGTGCCATAAGTTGCACGGCCAACCTAGAGCGTCTTGCCAGAGGATTCTTCAACGTGGCCATTGAGCTATCATTCTCTGACGGCACATTCTGGATCGCGAGAATCAGAATACCGCCCAAGGAGCCGGAGGAGGAGGATGAAGAGGTGGAGGAGGAGGAAAGCAAAGGGGAGAAGAAGGACGAGCATGTCAAGGAGGATGAAGAAAAGGGGAAGGCGGTGGAGAGAGTGGAACTGGAGAGAGAGCGCGAGGAAGGGGAGGAGGGTGATGATGATCACGACGATACTGACGATGACGAGCTTGAGAGCAAGATCGAGATGCTCAGCGAGATCGCCACCATGAGACTGGTCGCACAAAGGACACCCATTCCTGTCCCTGAGGTCTACTGCTACGACTGGACTCAGAATAATCCCTTCGGATTCCCCTACATTCTGATGAGCGCGCTTCCCGGCAAGTCACTCAGAATCCCCCTGGCCTTCGCAGTGCCCAAGGACTCCCAGCCCAAGTTCGCCGCCCAGATGGCGGATTACATCCTGCAGCTCAGCAAAATCACGTTTTCTGAGATTGGCCAGATCTGGACTGGCGAAGGTCTCGACGAAAAAACTCGCATTATCCCGTTTCAGGTCTACGGTCAAGATATTGGGCCATTCAACTCGTCAACCGCCTATTTCCGTGGCATGCAGCAAGCAACAAATGAGGCCATCCGAGAACGGCACGAGGAGGAGGAAGACTGGCCCCAATGGCACCAGTTCTGCAAAATCGAGACCAATGTCATCCCCTTCCTCACATCCCGCCAGCTCCGTCACGGCCCCTTTCCACTTTGGCACACGGATTTCCACTACAAAAACATCCTCGTGGACGACGAGTACAACATCACCGGGGTTCTGGACTGGACTGGGGTGAGCCCGGCTCCATGGGAGGAGTTTGTCGTGTACTGCGACATGTTGGTGTTCGGAGGGGTTGCGACGCCACGAAACCAACCCACGGTGGACTTTCGCGGAAGGGTGATAGAGGCACTCAGGAACGCTGAAAGAGAACGCGGGCAGACGGCTCGTCTTACCACACCGACGGTTTCGGACCTGATGGACTCCGGCGTTGTCGACGTGATCGACGCGTGGAGGAGCCGCGCGCCCAAAAGCGTGTACGCCTTGAGGAACGCATCACGTTTGCTTCGCTTGTTGTTTGGCGAGGAGACAACCTTGGACAACTGGAAGGTCCGTCAGCGGAAGCTTGCTCGCCGGTTTCCTTGGCAGTAGGGGTTGCTGGATGCTGCGATGCGTTTTAGAGACGTGCACGGTGACCAGGGGATGGTCACTGATGCGGCTTGTTCGTCTGATAATGCTACAACGTTCTCCCATCCAGACCCGCCAACGTGACGTCAAGAACAGACGGAGGAGGACGTTGCCGTCAACGACCAGCCTCGTCTCACGCTCTGCGAGAACTAAACATCACAAACCCGTATCCAACCCAGCCCCTATCTACCCCCCTTACAACCCCTCTCCAAACCCCTACCCTTCCCAACCACAAAATGCCACCAGCCCCCTCCCCCAACCCCACCCAATCCCACCTCTCCCCCTGCTCAACCGCCGAAACCCTCCAAATCGGGCCCCTAACAATCCGCGTCCTCGAAGACGGCACGCGCACCGAGAACCGCGTCAGCGCGGTGCTCCTCTCGGTCCCCGCGGGCAAGAGCGGTCCGCCCATGCACTGGCACCGCTTTCACGACGAGTTGTTCCTGGTGACTAAGGGACGGTTGACGTTTGTGACTCCGGATGGGGAGGTGACGGCCGGCGTGGGGGATCTGATGACGGTGCCGCCGAAGGCGGTGCATACGTTTAGGAATGGGGGGGAGGAGGATTGTGAGTGTTATATGACCGCTACGCCGGGTGAGTAAACACTGCGAATGGATGGGCTTAAATCAGGGGGATATACTAATTGGGTTGGTGCTCATAGCGCAATATGTCGATTGTGAGTTGAGACGTCGTTGGAATAAGAACCTCGAGGTGTACTAATCGCGAGCTTAGACTTCCGGATGCTGGCCAAGGCAGCCGAGGCCGGCAAGCCCCTGACCCCGGCCAGCGTAGAGCATTTGATGGCCTTGTTTGGGACGTTCCCGCCCGAGGTTGAGTCCGAGCCGTGACCGGAACCTTTGTGGGGGTTAGGGATGCTGTGAGGGTGCGGTTTGTGGGTCGAGGCATAAATCCGAGGGCTCGGCCGACCTCGAAGCAAGGCGACAACCAACATCTCGGCTCGGCGGCGGGGGGCACTGGACTCGGGGATGACATGAGGGTTGTCTTGGAATAATAATGTAGACAGGATAAACAAAATCGCTCTCCAATCCCGCTCGTTTCGGTTATGCGACGACTTTCCCTTGCAGTCTCCCCGAACGTCGCCGCCCGGAATTAGCCGCCCCATTCACCGCTGCCTTCTCTTCCGCCTTGCTTGTTGCGGCCTTCGTGGCGGGTGCGGTCTTCTTGGGAGCGGCAGCAGCCTTGGGCTTCTTTGCAGGCTTCTCCTCCTCTACCTTTCTCTTCTTCACCGGCTTCTCCTCCTCTTCCACTTTCCTCTTCTTGGCTGGTGTCTCCTCAGCCTGCTTCTTGCCCCTTTTCTTGGTCTGCGGCTCATCCTCCTCCTCCTCAGCCTTGACCTTTCTGGATTTGGCAGCCTTCTTGGCCTTGGGCTTCGGTTCCTCATCGGATTCGATGGGCTCCTCCTTCACACCCGGGGCAACGCGACCGCTCTTCTTCTGCAGCGTCGGCGCATAGCAACTCGTTCTCCCGCCGACTGTGAGAAACGCCAGCTTCTCCCCAGTGGGGAGCTCTCCAGCTGCCCCCTTGTCGCCCTTGCTCCATCGGTAATGAAACATCCAGTCCTTCGGAAACTGGTCCGAGTCCCCCAGCTTGTCGACCGCGAACTGGCATACATGGCGGATCGCATTGTACAATGCCTTGGCCTGCGCGTCGTTAAAGTCGTCGCAGTACTGTTCTGGGTGGAGCTTGGCCTGGTACAGGACTTCGTCGGCGACCCAGTTGCCGACCCCGCTGAGGACGGTCTGGTCGAGGATAAGCGCCTTGATGGGCACGTGCCGCGACTGCATCTTAGTTCGGAGATAGTCCTCGGTGAAGACATCCGGGTCGACGACCGGGTCCGGCCCGTTCTCCACGAGCGGAGAGTACTTCCGGATGCTCTCGCCGGGGCAGTCGACCAGGCGCACGCGGCCGAAGCGCCGGGGATCGGTGAAGGCGACTTCGACGGCCGGGTCGTTGGTTGTCAGGTGGAACTTCCAGTGTTTGGGCGGCCAGACATCCAGCTCTTCGGGCTTCATCTTCTTGTAGTAGTTGGTGTAGGCCGTGCGGTCGCCTTTGATGTGGATCCAGCCTGTGGGGAGGGGGTTAGGAGTTGTGTTGAACCAAGGGGTTGGGTCACATACCAGTCATGCCGAAGTGCATCACAGGGTGAGGCGGTTTATCAAGCACAAGCCTGGGCGGGTTAGTCTTGGACCAGATCGGCCGTGCCGCGCAACCTACCAAAAGTATTTGCCCTGTGTCCCTGCGGAGATCACCTTCTTCCCGGCGAATGCGGCCGCAACCTCTGGCCCCGAAGTCCCGACTTTGCCAAAAACACTGGCATCTTCGATCGCGTTGGCGGTCTTGATCGTCTTCCCGACCAGGTGAAGGCGCAGGAAGTGCACGATCCGCGCGACTGCGGCATGGTCAGTCAGAGGCCGCTGGTTCAAAAATGGCCTTGGATCTGGGTAAACTCACTCTCGGCGATCTCAGGCATGTTGATTGTTTTCAGGCAGAATTCGATATCCAACTGTTGTGTGGTGGCGCGCAAACTGATCAGATGGAAAAGAGTCAGCGCGTCGGAGCTGACGGGAGTGGAGAAGCACTGAATCGAGGGACGCGAAACGGAAGCGATTGCACGTGAGCTGCTCTGAAATCAAGCTTGGCGGTGCCCCACTCCCCAACCAACGGAATTTTCCTTCGTGCTCCACCCGAGCACCAGCTTCAAAAACTCTTAGCTGCCATTTTTTCCTGCTTCCTTCTTCCAGTCCCATCACCACCAACAACCTTCAACCAGCTTCTGGTAAGTCCATTTTTACGTCTTTCTCCGCGACGCGCAGCAGGCGGGTTGCATGATGACAACTCAATACCGCAAACTAGAGTCTTTGACCTTCGGGCATGAAACTAGAAATTGTAACGTCAGTCTGATCAACTGCCGCTGCCGTCGTCGCGTTGCTCTTCGATCCAATTGCGTCGAGCGTGAAGCTGACAGGACAACAGGCCTCTAGATTTCCACGAGCACCAGTCGCCGGGCGAAGATGGAGGGATGTCCTTGACAGGACGCTTCCGCGGGGTCGAGGTTGTTACGCGTTGGCCGAGGCATTGTGCGGCAACCTGTCGACAACACTCGACCCCGTGGACAACACCAACTGCCTGAGGTTAGTGCGCGACGCTCGCTTTTCGCTCTTGTCTCCATGATGATCTTAATTTGCTTCGGCAAGTTGGAATTACCGACTGATTCCCCTTGAAGAAAACAACTGGCTGTTTCTGATTTTCCTGTTCCTCCATTGGCATCACAGCATCTTGACCTTGTCAAAAGCTAACCGCCAACCCACAGATGCAAACCCGCCTGAGTAAGTCGACGGCTTCCTTGCTGGACTACTTCGTGCTTCCATGATGAAGCGGCACTGGGCTCCGAATATTATATGAGCAGATATGCCACTTTTGCGACAGGCCTAGAAAACCTCGTCCACTGATCAGCACCAAACGTTTCTGTTGTCTCAACTTGGTGGCGGGTGCTTGAGCTAACATGCTCGAAGTTTTGTCGGCTGTCTCTCTCGTCTGACCTTAGCGGCGATTCTTGTTGGTAAGTTGACAGACTATTTTCGCAACATGCCCTGCCTCTTTGTGATGATTCTAGATGACGAGTCTGATTCGGGATTCCCGCTGAAGACAACCTTTTTAACTACCATTCATGCTTCTCTGACATCTGGTCATGCCTGTTGGAATTTCATCTCCAAAAACGAACCCTCGCTGACCTGAGATCAGTTTGACAGTGCCGAGTGCCACCAGCATTCCTCGCTCCGGCGTCCATTAGGGTATGTTGCCGCTTGGTTCTCAATCATCGCAGCTCACTGCACCCATCTCATGATGACTTGACTTTAAAATTGACAAGCATATGTCGGAGCTCACGCGAAGATGACAACGTCATTTCTGATCTTCCCTGTCACATCACATCTCTCCATGTCCCAGCATGAGCATCATGGCTGACTGTCACAGACCCGAGCCTGTTTTGCCGACCAGTCAACCCTTTGTGCCTGACAGATTGATTAATGGTGAGCATGACTTTTCTTCTCTCTTCCCCTGACTTTTATGATGATTTCAATTTTATCACGACGGTCTACATAGCTTTTGCTTTGATGATATCGCCGGTGACACGGCATTTTCCTGATAAAGTCACTGTCCATGGATATTTGTCTTGAGTTTTTAGAGAGGGCCTAAGCTAACATGGAGAAGACTGCAGGAGATCTCGCATCTGCCGCCTCGCCACGTCGAGTCCGCATCATCGTAAACGTCACCGGTAAGGCTCTGAACTAACCGGACAACTGCATCTTGATGGCCCTTGCCCTCAATCCGTAATGGTGGTTTGTCGTAGTGTGGCTGCTGCACGTGCAAGGGCTGTTTTCTGCTCTTGTGTTCTGGCAGGTTGTAGCCAATTATCCTTAGCCGAAGAGAAACAAATCAACTGCGTTTGCCGATCCGCAACAGACTTGTCCGCCGTGATGTCCGATGCCCAACCTTGGTCGTCCACCAAAAATTATCGTGGTGTTCCGAGGACGTCGACTCGCCCCGCTCGGCGTGTGACTGGCGGTGGGGTTAGTGGTCGTCCAAGCCCCCGTCTGCGCCTCGTTCCCCTGCAGGTTAGTGCCGAACCCCTGGTTCAGGTGCCTGGACGAACTGTTGAAACAGCCCAGGGTTTAATTAGAGGCTTGGATGTTGATGTTTATAAGAGGTCGCCCTCTCAGCCGCACTGCGGTGCTGCTTGGTTTTTTACCTTGCCCTTAGACGCAGAGACGACACCGGCCAAGAACGGGCAGCCGCAACGATGAGCGACTCGTCGGACCACTCAGCGACTGACATCATCACGTACATCGGGGTGCCGTTGGCAGTGCTCGGGGTGCTCCCGATCCTGTACAACACCATCGCGACACTAGCAGCGCTCTCGCGCATCAAGCGCCTCCTCCGGCACAGCAAGCTGACGGGCCTCACGCGCAGCGATGTCGTCAACCGCGTCATCGAGGTCGAACTACCCCGGTATGCGGTCCGGCCCATGGACCGCTTCTCCGACCGCGCCGAGTACTGGTCCCTCTCGCGGCACCCGTCCAGCATCCCCGGCGGCAGCTGGACGACCTTCAACTGGCGGACGAACGTGATCGGGCTCAAGACGCAGCGGGTTGAGTATGTGGACCAGCTGCGGCAGCCGCAGGTGGAGGTCGCGTTTGATGAATTGGTGTGTTACTTGTTGGATCTGGGGGCGGTGCCGGATCCGCATGGTTGGCGGTTGTTGCGGTCGACGGGGTTGTGGACGCCGGTCGGGTGCGCGCTGATGATGTCGCCGGATGGGAAGGAGAAGGCGTTGACGATTGCTCCGCTGGATGGGTCGGACGGACATTTGAGTTTGGCGGTGAGCTGGGCCGGGCCGTGGACGACGAGGGACTATTCACAGCTGCCGCCGTACTGGGTGCGGCTCCCGCCTCCGCCGCCGCCGACGGCGCCTGCTGAGGAGGAGGAGGAACAGCCCGCGGAGGACAAACCCGCCGCGGAAGAGGAAGCAGAAGCAGAATCCAGCAAGGAGCCCGCCGCGGAACGCACCAGCTCCGAACCCCTCCACAAGCCCTCCTCCTCCTCCACCCCCCCCAAATCCTCCCTCGACTCCGCCCGCGCCCAAGCCGCCTCCAACGCGCGCCACCCCATCACCTGCCAGATCTCGGCCGACGGCATCATCACGGCGCTCTCCCAGGACTCCTCCTCCCGCCCCGGCAGCAGCGCCGCGCACCACCACTCCGCGCTCCACCTCGAGTCCCTCTACATCGAGCACCTTCGCCTGCGCGCGTCCAAAACCGACGGCGCGTGGTTCGCGAGCGCCGCGACTGCCTACGGCACCACCAGCCAAACCATCCTGTGGAACTACCGCATCCCGGACGGGGTGTTGGCCTTCGCGCGGCGGGAGAGCGTGCCGTGCGGGGTGTTGGTTTTGCTGGGGGTCGTGGAGGAGGGGGATACGCCCGAGTGGGCGAGCGAGGGGGCGAAGGGGGATGGGGACAGGGCGAGGGAGCTGGAGCGGTTTGGGAGGCGGCATCGGGAGCAGATCGCTGCTATGCAGGCGGAGGCGAGGATGGCGCCGGCGCAGAGGGCGGATGCGGTTAGGGAGAGGGTGAGGAGGGAGAATGAGGCGCGGATGCAGGATAGTAAGTGCACTTTTTGGGGTGTGGTGTGGTGTGAGGACAGGGCTGACGAGCAACAGTGCGCGACAAGATGCGGCAGGACAACGAGCGGCGCGAGACGCGGCGGATGGAGGCGCTCCAGAGCCCGAAGTGGGACACCAAGCTGGTCGCGGAGCACAACCTGCGGTGGCTGCGGGAGCGGGGGGAGGTCCCCTCCGTCAACCCCGACACGGAGGAGCCGGCGACGCTCAAGGAGGCGGTAGGCACGGTCCTCCACCGGATGGTGCTGGACGGCGAGTTTGTAGGCAGGCTGTGCCGGATGCTGGACCTGTGGCGGGCGTGGGCCGAGAACGGGGGCATGCGCAAGACGGACCTGGCTGCGCTGCAGGAGGACCAGATCACGTTTGCGTATGCGACGCTGTTGGTGGCGATTATTAAGGATACTGCGACCGCGCTGGAGGGGACGGTGTCGATGGATTTGCAGGAGTGTTTGAGGATGTGGCGGACGATTCGGTTGGGGTAGGGGAAGCCCGAAGTGTATATCGTTTTGTCTTTCCTGCAACGCCTTGTTGGGTTTTGCCCGTCTTTTGATACCCCTTACTGTACACGATACTACAAATACAAACCATCACCCACTGACCCAACTACATCATACACTCCCCCTTAACCTCCCGCCCCCCCTTCAAACAGCCTTCTGCACCCCCAAAAAGTAATTCCCCACCTTCTCACTCCCCCTCACCTCC
>FTEL01009873.1_pt1 | contig 23470 bp, 20 predicted proteins | sample 1658911 | NCBI WGS metagenome assembly FTEL01 (sample SAMEA3914869, study PRJEB12502) | metagenome | biome: forest; material: soil | place: USA | collected 2012-03-12 | depth 0.1 m
AAGGGGGTTCAATCAAGGGGCAGGGGGGATTTGATGAAAACCCAAACCCCCCCCCCCCCCCCGGTACTCGACTGAATCTGGACTCGAAGTCCATGTAAGCCTGTAGGCGCGCGGTAGAACCCGAGATGTGCGATCGAGGCACTACCCCCACGCTGCATGGGCAGCAGTCGGGATCAAACGTGTCCGGCCCGATAGTTCCCGGTAATAGTGAATCTGAGGAGGCGATATCGACGACGCCGAGTCAAGATGACGCCGAGTGTTGTACAACCTGGGATGTTTTTGTTTGTGTCCCTTGGTGGTGCGCGTATTATCAGTATTCCGCTGGAGAGCTGACAGCGAGCCAAGAAAAGGCGAAACATACTGATGATGAGGAACCAGCGGTGTCAGATGAACGCATGCCGATCGGGTCATCTCGAGACCGTTCCCTCGGGCACCGAGGTGGCGGATCTCTCGCCCACAGCTGCCGCCTCAGGTCGACGAAGTCAGGGGCGCCGAGCTCGGGGGTTCAGGATGAATCAAGGACTTGGAAAGAGTATCTCGACATCGCCGGCAAGCATAAGTGAATTGTGATGAGCGCTTCATAGCGCAGGTATATGAGCACGCTTACATTCTATTCTCATTCACTATTCACCATCCACACAGCCTAACGAGTCTCGAACATCACGATGGCTTCGGACACGTCGACATACGAAAAGGTCGAGTTCAAGACGATAGACGGCCTGACGATCAGGGGCTGCCTTTACAAGACAACCAGCCGAGCTCCTGTCATCATCATGACCCCGGGAGTAAGATAAAGCACACCCTTCTTTCTGGTGGCATTCTGCATAAAGCAGGCATACATGGCAGTTTATCACAATAGGGGCTTGCTGACAGCATGGCCACTCCAGTTCAACTGCGTCAAGGAGATGCTCCTCCCAGACGTGGCCGAGTGGTTCCGGAATCAAGGCTTCCACGCGCTCATCTACGACCCGCGCAACATCGGGGACAGCGACGGGCAGCCGCGGAACCTGGTCGACCCGCTGCAGCAGGCCGAGGATCTCTCCGACCTAGTCACGCACATGGCCGCATTCCCGGGCGTCGACTCCAGCGGCATCGTGCTCTGGGGCATGTCGTTCGGGGGCATGGTCAGCGGGTGCGCGGCGGCCGTCGACCGGCGCGTCAAGGGGCTCGTCATGGTGTGCCCGATCGTGCGCTTCTTCGCGCCGGACAAGCGGGACAAGGGCCTTGGGCTGGTCATCCGGGACCGGCAGTCGCAGCTGCGCGGCAACGAGGCGCTCACGGTGGCGCCCTTCAACCGCAAGGGCGAGAACCCGATCGGGATGGCGGGCTCGGGCGGGCCGGGTGGGCTGGAGGCGTACCAATTCATGGCAGCCGTCATCGACCGCGGCGTGCCCAACTTCCGCAACACGATAAGCGTCCAGAGCTACCACAAACTGGCCGTGTGGCGGCCCAGCGAGGTGATGCACGACATGATGGCCGACAGCACCCGCGTCATGATGATCACGCCGGAGCTGGACCTGATGTCGCCGCCGGGGGACCAGAAGGCTCTCTTTGACGGCCTGAGGGAGCCCAAAGAGTTTCTGTTGGTGAGGGGGAAGGGTCACCTGGAGATGCTGAGCGGAGACGGGTCCGAGGAGGTCTTGCAAGCCCAGGCCGACTTCGTTCGGCGGGCGGTGGACGGGAAGTCAAGGGCGTGCTGAGACATGGCGGTGGCGGCATTGGTAAGGTCTGGGGGGGCGAGGGAGCCTCGATGGGACTGTCAAGTTAGAGCCTAGAGCAAGAGTACATGTTGTTACCTTGGTATCCTCAATCAAGATGTTATCTTGGCAACGCGGAAACAGTACCTAGTGATCATCTGGTACTACCTGTGATATGCCCACTCATCCTTGTCGGAAACAACCAGTGAGTGTGTCGAGCAGCTGCTTCAAGCCGTCATAACGCGGACTCGGGCTCCGAATATTGTCGACTCTTCACTCTGTTGTTGCTCGACGTTTTGTTGGCTTATCCCTGAACTGCCTCTCGACGTGAGACGTAAGCATCTATGTTGGAGCATGCGCGGTGGTGTCTTGGCTTCAAGTTGTACAGATCTGGAGCGGTAGGCGAATCGGCGTGTAATTACATGCTTACTGACCTACTGCGTCAGTGCTATCCAACCTGGCCGGACTGTAGTACTGAGGCGAACCCCTGTCGCCTCCTATCGACGCCGATCAAGGTTACATACAGCCCGGCGATCGAGAACGAGACGACTGTGGAACAAGATTACCAAGCAGCGCGCAGGGTCATGGCTGCTTCTTTCTCTGAGTAGTCTTACGGGCGGGTAGGAGAGATATGCCCGTGGCTTCCAAGCATCCAATGCTACTCCTGAGGCAAGTACATGCTTATGAAAACCAGCAAATAGGCAGGCGAGAAAGGGCAACACAAGGCCGATAACACAAGAGCAGCATTGCGGATTTGTCAGCCCCGTCTCAGTGCGTGCTCCCCGACGCGGGCTTCATGCTTCCTCTCCATGGCCTCTCAAACGGTCTAGTCGCACTCCAACCGCGCACGCCATCCGGGCTTGCCAGCCCCCCGCTTCAGCCCGCACCTTCCGTTGAAACTTCTTCCCCTCTCCCTTGCCCCCCTCCCTCTTGCTGTGTTACAAGCACGGGCATGTACCTGCCTGGTAAGCTGCGCCATGCCCTTGGCCGTGGCGGTATTTGACGGCGCCAACCCACCCCCCCGACCAGCCCAGAGACCATCTACGGCGTCAACCGGGGTACCTACCTGCCTGCCTTAGCTCCCCACCTTTCCAACCCAGAGCGCTCTGGCACCTCCTTCTGCACCGCGTCGCCTTGGTACTACGCCATTCTCACCGCCCGTTCCCAAGAACCCCGTTCTCGTCTCACTACCGGTCATCGAACCCACCCATCCACTATGGCGCCTACCATCGTGCTCATCACCGGCGCGAACCGAGGCATCGGCCGCGGGCTGCTCGAGTCGTACCTCGCCCGGCCGAACCACACCGTCATCGCCGCGGTGCGCGACCCGAACCACGCCACCGCCCGGGAGCTGACGACGCTCCCTCACCTTGTCTCGGACACCTCCCTGGTCGTCACCAAGCTCGACCTCACCGTCGCGTCGGACCCGGCCGCGGCCGTCGCCGACCTGGCTGACCGACACGGCATCCGCCACGTCGACATCCTGGTCGCCAACGCCGGCATCGCTCTGAAGTGGGTCGAGGTCTCGGAGGTGACACCCGAGGATATCCAGAAGCACTTCGACGTCAACGTCCACGGCTTCGTCCGCCTGTTCCAGGCCTTCCGCCCCGTCCTGCAGAGGGCTGAGCACCCCAAATGGGTCACCATCGGCTCGTCGGCTGCGGTATTGACGGTGAGTCTTGTTGTTCATCTTCTTCGAGTTGCCACTGCCGAGTTGGTTGCTGACGTTGTACGCAGTGAGTCTCCTCCCCCGTCCGCTTCCCCCTCTTCCGGGTCACACGAGTGGTGCTTTTTGTCGTGTTTCCCGACAAGAATCTATCTCTCTCATCCAACACGCTTGCCTGCGACTGACAGCTCGTTGCTGACCGCGTGCGGGGCCGTATCGCCCCGAATGCCCACCGCCAGGAACTTCCTCCCCATGAAAAACGCGGCTTATGCTCCCTCCAAGGTGGTACAGCACTGGCTGACAAAGGCCATCCACACCGAGCAGCCGTGGATCAACGCGTTCCCTGTCGACCCGGGGTGAGTCTGTCCGTCTGACATTCTCGAGACAGTCCTTGCTTTCTCTTCTGGCGGGTGGATGGACAGACTGCTGACCTCCTGGCTGTGACCTTACAGTTGGGTGCAGACGGACCTGGGTCAGCGCGGGGCCGACGCCTTTGGGTTTGAGAAGGCGGCCATTACGGTGGCTGAGAGTGTCGGTGGGATCGTCAAGGTTATTGATGCCGCCACGAGGGAGACGCACGGTGGCAAGCTGTGGGTGTATACAGGCGAGCAGTCGGCTTGGTGAGCAGTGAACCAGCGGCGTGGGTGTTGATTCGGACATGGGAGAAACAATGTGGTGAGATCTGATCAGCGGCAACTGGGCCAGACTTAGGAGGAAACAGTGCATTCCCTTTGACCACGAATCTACAACATGTTGATGGCATGAGGGTGATCTCACACTCGTGATTCTGGAGCAGCCTCTTGAAGAGATGACATTTTCCAATGAAGAGGCGTCCAAATTTCCACCGGCTTCTCTAACTACAACAGCCCCCCTCCCGGGTTCCAGTCTCCCAACCTCCTAAGAATTCCTCATCATACCCGCCTACACAGACGTCCATCCCGCGCCACCTCCCACCTATGACTTCCCACCGACGCCGGCCCATAAAACGTCCCATCCGGATCATACCTATCCTTGATCTCCAACAGCCGCGCATAATTCCGCCCAAAATAGTCCCTCGCCCAAGTCGGGTTGTCAAAAGTGGCCTCATTAACATAAGCACCTCCGCCGGGCGTCAATGCCTTGAGTAGCTCCTGGTTGCCATTAATCCGCGCCTGGAATGCGTGGACCTCATCCAGGCGGGCCGGGTCGACGCTCACGTCCACGTTGAGCCAGTACAGTGACTCCCGCCACGCGGGATTGACGCTGTTGGCGCCAGGGGCGGTGCCGGTCCGGGAATGGCTCACATCGGAGGCGATGCCGTTGACCCGGAAGGGAGAGCCTGCGTTGGTGGTGGTGATGCTGCAGATTGCGGCGAGCAGGGCGGGGAGTTTGTTCTGGACGAGGGATCGGGGCACGAGGCGCCCGCCGAGGAGGTTGTTGGTCGGGTAGCTGCCGAATGGTAGGCCTGGCGTGTAGTGGGAAAAGTGCGCGTGGTAAGTCGCGCTGTTGGCGGTTTCGTACTCGTGCGGGAGTCGTAGCTCCGACAGCCGGCGGATGAAGGGGCCAAGTAGGGCGTCGAGAACCGTGGCGTTGGCGTCGGGCAGCGTGGCCGAGTAGAGAACAAAGACATCCGCGGTCACGCCCCAGAAGGTGTTCGCGCCGGGGACGCGGTCCAGCTCGAGTAGCAAGGCGTGCCATGCCCCGACCGCCGCCCAGTACGCATCCGCGTCGGTGTTGTTGAAGGTCAGCGATGCCCCGGCCACGATTCCGTCGGGATGAGCCCGTGTTGTCTGCGACAGCACGACGGCGTACGTCCCGCCGCCGCCGCCGTTGAGGGCCCAGAAGAGGTCCGCGTTCTGCGTGGGGGTGGCGACGACATGCCGCCCGTCGCCCGTGACAACCTCAAACTCCAGTGTGTTGTCGGCCGCCAGCCCGTACTTACCCTCGAGCGGGCCGTGGCCGCCGCCCTGGACGTAGCCGCCGGCGAGACCGACGGTGGGACAGAAGCCGCCGGTGACGCGCAAACCACCAGAGGCAGCAGCAGCGTACGCCTCGTAGGCCTGGACCCCCGCGCAGAGCTTGATGGCGGGCCCCGTGTAGTGCTGACTGCTGTAGTTGTGAAGTGAGACATTCTTCAGGTTGTGCGTCCACAGCGCCAGCGAGCCCCGGCCGGCCGACCGCCCCAGCGAGTCGTGGCCGGTGTTCTTGATGGTCAGCCGCACGTTGTGCTTCCTGGCAAACCCGAGACCGGCGACGACGTCGGCCGCGGTGCTGACGTTGATGGCGTACGACGCCATGTTTCCAAGCACGCACGACGCGTTGGGCGGTGTGAAGGGGCTGCAGGAGTTGTTTTGCCAGTACGGCGACATGACGTTGACGGGATCTTGGAAGCTGTCCTCGGGGGAATAGTCGTGTCAGCACCAGGAATCCCCTGCCACGGGTGTGTAACCAGCAAGGAAAGGGGCACGACTTGCTATCTGGGGTGGTCGGTGAAGTCTTGCTGGAGACTGGCACATGCGGTGGCGTTGTAGTCCGTTCCATGACAGCTGTGCGCCAGGGGCAGCCCTACGATCAGTCTGCCGCTGACCGATTCGTTCAGGTGATTCCAGTCCGACTCGCTTGGCCATTGGCGGTCTCCTGGAAGGTAGCGGCACGGTCTGACCGCGTCGTTTGAGGGTGATGCATGTGCCAGACTGAGAATGGTCGCCGCTGCTGTTATGATAGTGCTGTATGGCCAGCGACGTGACGGGCTTATGATGCAATCCATGGAAAGCCGAGACAGATAAGGCAAGGAGAATGGAGAGAAGCGGGTACAAACTGAAGCAGACTAGCGGAGGGAAGTTCAGGGGGAGAACACTGCTGAACTTGGGGACGAATTGTATCGTGTACAGGAACAGCAGCTGGCCCACCTTACCTAGTGTGCGTTGATATAGCTCCCTCGGTTCAGGTTGGGTTCATATCCTGACAGTATGAAGTGCCTCGATCACCCCCTCCCTGCTCCACCTCTCTCGGGCAAACATCAAGGTGTTCGCTTACTGGCAGGGAATCTCTTCAAATTATGCCCTAGGGGCTTCCCCGTACGTCAAGCTGTGTTTGGGTGCGGCTGAAGGAACAGGGACAGATAAGACTTGTGCAACAGGGTACGGCGGCATCCGGGAGTAACACAACGTCTCGGAAATAGGATCTTCGGTCAGCACTTTTGGTCCATAGAAGGACCGAGATGAATTTTGGGATGAGTCACGCTTTGCCATGGATTACATCGGGGACCGAACGGTGTTTGTTGGACTTAACAAAAGTCGACCCGAGACATGATACACCATCTCATTTGCATGATTCCAAGATCGTCCTGGAGAGGGAGATAGATATCTAGTCCAGTTCAATGTTATCGTGTGTGATGAGTGATGGTAGGTTGAGTGCTTGTGTTCAGCTCCTTCTAACAACTCGGAAATTCGAGTCTTGCTCCTCATGATGGCAGAGCTCTACCTATTTGCAACGGCCCTCTCAATATTGGCTCTCTGGGTAGAGATAATGAGTTGGGGAATGTTAGGGGCACTGCTAGGACTTACCATCACAGCATATGGCACTGTATTAGCCATCTACCGCGGTATCGTCCCCACTCCGATGTTCCCATTATCTTCATCTCCCCGTCTTCAACGGAATATACTAAAACGGGCTCTTTCTAGTTACCCTTTCCCCCTTGGCCAATATCCCCGGGCCTAAGATTGCAGGTATTCGTACCCCATTACTGCCTTTACGAAAGAAGCCATGTGCTAATCTCAACCGTAGCTCTGACGTAGTTACTGGTACGAGATCTATTACGATGTCTGGAAGGGAGGGCAATACTTCAAGCAGATTGCCGAGATGCACGAGAAATACGGTATTACACTCTCAGTTAGGTACTCTCGTTAGACAGCTAGGCTCGCTTCTTGAGATCAATTACGGCCCGACTAAGTTATTCGTGTCGCAAGGCCCAATTGTCCGCATCAACCCCGTCGAAGTGCATTTCAACGACCCTGATTTCATCGACGTGTTGTTTCCTGGCCCGGCGAGAAAGACAGACAAACACATCTCAACCGGCAGACGAACGGGCAGTATGTAGCAGTGTTCTAATGCTGTGGTCCGTCATCATGGCTGACTTGCTCTCGACGTGCCCGCGCAGCTCAAAACTCCATTGCTGGGACCGTCGACCATGACATGCACCGGAAACGCCGTAACGCCATCAGCACCTTTTTCTCCATCGCCAGCATCCGCCGGCTGGAACCCATCATACAGGAGAACATGGACAAGCTCATGACTCGCATAGCCATGGCCGGTGAAACAGGCGAAGTCCTGCGGATGCACTTCGTGCTCAAAGCGTGCGCCAGCGACATCATTACCAAGTACGCCTTTGGCAACTCGTTCCACTTTCTCGACGAGGACGACTTCGCAACCCCGTACATGGAGGCGACCGACGTCTTCCACCTTTTCAACCACGCCATGTGTCATTTTCCCATAGTCGGCACGTTGCTCGCGACGGCCTCGCCCTGGGCCATCAAGACTTTTATTCCAGGGCTCACTGGCATGTGGGACAAACGGGGAGTATGTTCAGCAGCCGCCCAGTATGAAGTAGAGACGAGGCACCAGACGTCAAGTTGGCTGACCTTCGTGGCAACCGTGCAGATGTGGCTGGAGCAGTTCGAGCGCATCAAGGCCTCACCCAACCCGGACCGCTTCAAGGACACCATCTTCGAGGGTATCCTGGGCAGCAAGCTCCCCGACGAGGAAAAGACCAATGCGAGATTGGCCCACGAGGCTCAGCTCGTCGTTTTCGCTGGACAGGTATTATGAGCCCCATCCCGAGGTGACGGTCGTGGATTCGGAATGTAACTAACAACCCGTCTTCATCGGCAGGGAACGACTGGTGAGAAATCAACAGGCGCTATCCCCTCCCCGCCCGCCCCTTGGATACTGACATGGATTACCCTCCAGCATACACCCTCAGCGCGGCTCTCTACCAACTCCTGGCGCACCCCGACATGTACCAGCGGCTGAGAGAAGAGCTAACCACCGCCATCCCGGACCGCTCCCAGATCCCTGCGTATGCCCAACTGGAAGCCCTTCCATATCTACACGCCGTCATGCAAGAGGTGCTTCGCTTGCACCCGGGTGTCGTATCGCGGCTCGCTCGTGTCTCCCCGACGCGGCCGATCGAGTATGTCGATCAAGAGCGTGGCAGAACGTACGTGCTGCCGCCAGGCACGCCAACGAGCATGACGAGTCAGATTGCCCACATGAACTCCAAGGTGTTCGAGGAACCACACACGTTCAACCCCCAACGGTGGATCGACAACGACAACCGGCGGTTGGAGCGGGCCTTCGTTGGGTTTGCAAGGGGCACTCGGAACTGCATTGGGTGAGTGCTGTTGCCGAACGGCTTACGGGTCTAGCTGTTGCTAACTGTGAACCTAGAATGAACTTTGCGCGCCAGGAGATGTACATCATCCTGGCTACAATTGTCTTGAGGTACGATGTCTATCGTGGTCAAGAGGGGCCGACGTTTGAGTTGTACAATACAGCTCGGGAGAGAGACATTGATGTGGTTCGGGACATGATCATCCCGTTCCCTGCTAAAGGGAGCCATGGATTACAAGTTCGAGTTCGGGGTTAAAATACGATGGAGAGGAGGGGACCACCATCCCAACTCTACCCACCCAAACCATGAACACGGTGCTTGCTGCCTACGCCGGGGTACATTGAGCGTAATAAGGACTAGAAGATAGCTCTGGTCAGCCTGCCCATTCTCAAAATCGATCTCATTTCAAATATCGGACTTACTTGACAGTTGAACACGAGTACCCAGCGCCACAAGCCGTCGGCCCCGTGTAAGTCGACCAGCCTCCGCCTGGTTTGCGCAACATCGTTAGCCCCTTCGTCTCCCAGCCGCCTCTTGCAACGACAGCGTCGAAATAGACACAACGAAGCCAAAGAGGAGGGCGACTCACATTGCCCATACGGCCCAGCAGTTGGGCCACTCGCCGAAGTCGTCGTCGTGGTTGGGACCGCCACATCCACAAACAAAGTCGGAAACGGAAACTTCAACGCCGGATCACACGTCCCGCCGACCGTGTAAAAGCTCCCGGCAACAGCCTTGAATGCCGCCAGCTGATGCGTGATTTGCGTCAGGTTGGGGTTATTGTTGGACCACGCCGCCAGCCCACCCGGGTAGATGGCATCGAGGAGCACGGCCCGGCCCGTCTCGGGGAAGTCCTCGCCGAACGAGCCGGCGCCGTACGCGCTGGTGGCATACCCGTCGGCGTCGGCGGCGGCGTGCCAGGCCGACGTGCTGGAGAAGGATGTGCCGTACCCCGGGTGGACGGCGTCGGGCGAGGCGAGGGTCGAGTCGACCGCGTGGCCGATCTCGTGGATCAGCGAGGTGGCGAAGTAGGCCGTGCTCCGCCCGATGATCATGCCGTCGGCCGCCGAGGTGGCGATGTACCCGTGGTAGTTGGGGTTGTCGGAGTCGGCGTCGCTGTAGACCATGTAGACGCTGGAACAGAGGGGGTTAGGAAACATGGAAGAAGGGAAGAGAAAAACAGGGTGATGCGTTACGATGTAGCCTGCCGCATCGTGGCAGGAATCCGGCTGATTTCCTACAAGGGAGCAAGTCAGTAACAACGGGATGCAAGTCCATAGGATTGGAACTCACAGTTGCGATCTGCGAGATCGTCTTGGACGACTTGTTGTGCCAGCACACGACGTAAGGGGTCCCGGTGCAGTCCGAGAAGGTGACATTGTACATGACGAAGTCGGCAGGGTTCCAGGAGTCGGCCGTCACGGCAAAGTAGTAACACCGCTCCGGCATCTTGCCGTTGGTCCACTGGGACACAGTAAATGTGTGAGTGGGCAGATACTGTTTGTAGGCCAGATCGCCGGCATGGTCCTCGGCCGAAAAGTCGAGTGGGGGGACGAGATACTTCCCGTCCTCGATGCAGTCCGGGTTGCTTGCCGGGCTGCAGAATGGGTAAGGATCGTTGTTAGTGACGTCCCTGGGGTGAGGTTGGAATCCGAGGGTACTAGGCAGGGAGGTTGCCGCAATCGCGAGAATCAGGGGCTTGAGGATGGCCATGATGAGGGTTGAAGGGGAAGACTCTGAGATGAGGATGTGTTTGTGTTTGGCTGCTTGTTCCTGGGAATGGGATGCCCTTTTATCTTGTTGAGGCCCCCCCCTCGTGAGCCATTCCTGCCCTTGAGGTGTCAGCTAGTTGGAGTCCATGATTCCATCGTCATTTGACTGGCCGGGTCCCCGGTTGCTGGGTCTCATCCCTCGTCACGGGCAGCAACTGTGCTGTCTGCGATATGGTTCCTGTCAAGTTGCCTGTCAACGTGGTACGCTAATGCAAGGCAGTCCCGCTTAACCGTAATCTCGACCATGATGCCGGGACGGTCGGTAGAAGGATCAAACTGCCACTGTGGCTTTCGATAGTCAGTGTCATGCCCCTGGCTAGTGAAGGTGTCAGCCGGGAGAGAGGGTGGCCCCATTGGCTCGCTCCCTTTAACCCCCCGAGACAGATGGCATGCTTACCCGATGCCGGAGGTCTGGGCCATCGTGTCGGTTGAACACAGCGGAAGGTTTCCCTTCGAGACAGACTCAAGATCTATCTTGATTTGTCACAACGCATGGGACGGCTCTAATAACAAGAGCCTCAGCACTTGCCTGGGGGTGGACTACTTGTTCCAAAGCGACAGTTCTATCTGACGCAGGTCACATATTCTCGCTGCTAGGAACAATCCATGATGTACTGCCAGCCAGCTGTCGTCCGCCGTTGTGTAACTTCACGGATCACTCGGGCTTTCCGATGCATCCCTTCTCCCCGGTAACCAGTCAAGGACCCCCACGGGCCAACCCCCTTGCGCCTGTGGCGAGCGGTCCCTTCCCATGCAATTTCGGTCCCGTGGGGGTTGGCCATCAGAGCCGGGATCAATGGACACCCTTTTTTCGCCCTGAGCTACATGGCGGCATGGTGTCTTTTGGTTCATGATACCAAACGCAACACCCGCAACCCCCTGGACCTCAAGGCAGAAGAAGTATGTTGATGGTGCAACCCGTCTTGGCCATCCAATAACCATGGGATGCGGCGAAACGCCGTGGCGTTCATGTTCATCATGGGCACAGAAACCTTATCCTGATGTCAGGATAGATTTCTCGTGCCCACTACCCTTGTGACTGCCCTGGCTTCTCTTTGCTTCTCACCCTTCTCCTGAGCTATACGAGGCCCTGTGGGATGCATCCTTCGTCTCACTAGTAAGGGAAGTCAATATCCGATGTGATTTCACCGCCACTGCGCTTCCTGGAAGAAGCAACAGGCCTCTCGGCCCAGATGGCCCATCGGGTCCGCCGAGGGTGAGGTTTGCTCGTCAATGGACGAAGGATGCAGATCCATGTTGAGGACCTCACAACGGATACATGTCAACATACGGCCCGACCTCTTCTCGGGCTGCAGGCTGACAGTCTCGCTACCTAAGCTCAATGTCCAGCGGGCAGTTTGAGATGGGGGTACATGTCCGTGTCAGTTATCTCAGCGTGTCCCGCATCACCAAATCACCAGCCTGCAGCCAAGCAGTCTGATCCCAGTGCTCCTCGCTGGCCGCTCTGGCAGTTTTACTCCTTTCAACCTGGCCCTCCCGGTGGATTTGCCGGTCAGCTGAACGTGAGTTGTCGTGGGATGGCCATCCCTGGCTCGACCCCGTCGGCGGTGAGTGGGATTTTCCCCTGGTCACTCGGCACCGGGTTTGTGTGAAGGCTTGGCCTGTGTCCATCTTCACCGACTCAACCGGCTCGCAGTCAAAGTGCCGACAACAGGGATTCGTAATAACTTTGTTTATTAAGAACCACAGGGAGTGGCACTGTCAGATGCGGTGGAGGTGGGCAATGGATTGAGCAAAGAAAATATAAGGGGGAGAGGGAGAGGGAGACTCTGAGAGAGAAAACAGAGAAAAATAACCCAACAAGAAAGACAAACGGAAAGAACAGAGAGGAAGGAGACAAATCCGGCCGCAAGAGAAACTCCAACATGTAAGCAGCACCATGACATGATAGCCAAGAGGAAGAGAACTTAGCATATATGTTTACTCTGACGTATAGTCGGCCTTCAATGATCCATTGGAGAGTCTGCGCTGTTTCATGGTGGGTGGCTGTGATTGGGTTGTGGTTTCCTCTTTGGGATGTGTCAAGCTTTCGATGACGCAAACCCAATGGAAAGAAAAAAAAAAAAAAACTCTGCCAGGGCAGAATGGGAAAGCGCGAGACTCGAGCTGCGGTTGGCCTTGTTCGTGCTGTTCTCTCTTCTTTCCTCTCTGTTCAACTCAAGAAATTGCAGGCCGTGTTCGATCCCGCATCATGCATCGCGCTGTAACCCGACGATGCAGACGAGGTTTGGGAGCCCTGCGATCTGCCTGGTGTTTTGCAATTCATGACAAATGCCCACAGGAGGTCGGTCGCAGCCATCAGCCCACCATGGCAATCACATCCATGCGACACCACCATGCCGACCGAATGCGGCAGCGGGCCGACAGCCTGGACCATCCGATGCGGGAGCCTGCAGCAGCCCAAGGTCAGACGAAAACTGCCCGAGACGGGGTCGCCTCGCCGCAGCAGAAGTGTCGACCAGCGACTGTTTGGCACCAGCTCGAGCACCCCTCGCCAGCGGTGATGCAATCGCGATCCCCCTTCCCAGCTCGGCCAGAACACTCCAGGCCCAACCACGCCGGCAGGCAGCTCAGCTGGGCTGTGATTGGCCATGTCCCGCTGCTGCATGACGCTCACGGGGCGCGCGATTGATCGCCAATCCGGGGCTAGGGGGTTTCCAGGAGTCGGCAGCATTGTGAGACGAGAACGCCCAGGATCGCGCAACAGGGAGGGGAAGGGCGGATGGACGCCTGGGCCGTGCATCTTCAGGGCTCCCCTTTGCACGAAGCTTGATCCTGCCGCCCTTTTCCCCCATGTATGCTTTCTCTTCTCGGCCACCAGCAGGGCGGCCTGGCCCCCTTATACACGACGCTGTCCCAAAGCGGCAACGGCCCAGACACTGGTCGACCAGCCGCGATGGCCGCCCTCCTGCCTCCGCATGGCCCGCCTTGGCAGATCGTCTGGTTCCAACAGCGGGATCACCGACATTCGTCTCGTTTTCTTGCCCTGCGTCGGCATTTTCCCGAGCCCGGTCTGCATGGCGAGTCCGGGGAACCCATGGCTCAGCGGCTCGTCCAATATCTCGGCACCCATCCCGTCCTGTCTTCCCCGGACTCCACGTCTGCGAGCTTCCCGTCCTCACAGCAGCCCTGCAGCAAGCCGCCCACCCCCACCGCAAATGATATTGTCGCCGAAAGAAACCGCTGGGTTGCCGTCGTTGTCGTCTAGGAAGAGAAGGCAGGAGACAGCCGGCGAGTCCGCCCCCAACTTCTCATGTCGAGCTTCAGCCTCTCCACAATAACAACCGGATCGCCGACATCGAGCCCGTCCATCCTCGCCTCCGCCCTGCCGTCTTCCCAGAATGACACCTCCTTTCGCAACACCACAGTGGACATGGCAGCTGGAAACGGTACCAACGACTCATCCGACCGCGGATTTCGACTGCCGCCATCGACAGATTTTGGGCCCCAGATCAACTTCACCCTCTGGCTTCTGACGGCCCTGTCCGCAGCATTCCTTGCCCTGCGCATCTACTGCAAATTCCTCAGGCATCGGGGCCTGTGGTGGGACGACCATCTTCTGATAGCATCATGGGTGAGCCTTTTTGTCGTCTGCCACTTCCGGGCAGCCTCAAGTGCCCGTTTGCTAACCTGTGATTCCCCACGGCGCAGCTCGCCCTGGTCGCTGATAGCGCCTTCATCTCGGCCTGCATCAACATCGGCTTCGGACGGCCCCTCAACCAGTTCAACATGAAGAACCTCGAAGTATTCTTTCTATTTTCCAACCTCGCCGGCACCTTCTCCATCCTGGCAGCCTTGTGGAGCAAGACCTCGTTTGCGGTCACCGTGCTCCGCATCTCGTCGGGGTGGCTCAAGGCCCTGGTCTGGTTCATAATCATCACGGTCAACGCCTGCCTTGGCGTCGCTGTTGCCATCACATGGGCCCAGTGCACGCCGATCCAGAAGGTGTGGCAGCCACACGTGGCGGGCACCTGCTGGCCCAAGGGGATCCAAATCCATTACAATATCTTCACAGCTAGTAAGACATCAAACAGGCCCGCCAGTCACTCTCCATGGCCATGACACTGACGGTCCATCACAGTCTACTCAGGCGCGATGGATATTGTCCTGGCCATCTTGCCTTGGAAGATCATCTGGACCTTGACCATGAACCGAAAAGAGAAAGTTGGTGTGATGATCGCCATGAGTATGGGTGTTTTGTACGTTGATGACCCTCCACGAGCATCCGCCAAATAAATGTCACTAACGCGCAGCGTCACCCCCCTCCAGTGCCGGAATCACCTCTATCATAAAAATCACTCAGCTTCCTTCCATCTCCAACTCAACTTTCACAGAGTCGACAACACAACTCGTCATCCTCGCCGCCGCCGAATCAGCCATCACCATCATCGCCGCCTCCATCCCAATTCTGCGCGCCCTCATCCGCGACTCCCGCCCACCCCCTGGGCCCGCTCAGTTCTATCACAGCCTCGGCGAACTCAGCGTCTACGCGACGGGGAACGGCGGTGGTACCAACGCCACGGGGACAGTCGTCATGAGGGAGAACCTTAACACCAACAGCATGCTCACCACTTCTGCTAGTGGCAGCAGTGGAGGGGATAGAGGCCAGCATGGTCAGGGAGAGCGTCCTGGGAGCGAGGGGTCGTTGTCCGCGGCGATGGCTGCCGCGTGGGACAAGGAGACGCAGGCAATGCACTCGCGCGGGGCGAGCTCAATCGGGAGGTTGAGCAGGCTGAGCCGGTTTAGCGGGCTGAGCGTGCTTGTTTTTGGCGGAGGGGATCGCGATCGGGGGACGCTGACAAGTGGTAGTGAGCGGGGGAGTGACGGGAGCCGAAGGGGGAGTACCATGGTGGATTTATCCACGTCGGCGGCGGCGGCTCCGATACCGATGCCGAGGCCGATGTCGACTCCACCGCGGCGAAAAGCCGTGCCAGTCAGGAGAGAGAGTGGTGCTGTCGAGACTGACTCAAATCGTGTGAGGGCGCAAGAGCAGGGGCAGCAGCGGGGGCAGCAGCAGGGGATCGGGATCGGGAGGGCAATGTGACATTGCCTGACCGTGTAACATTGACGGTGCGGTCGCTGTATTCTTTCCAGGCGTTCGGGTTCATTGCTGGTTAGGGGGACGGAAGTATCAGGGTTTATCAGGGTCATGGAGGGAGTTGGCAAGGAAGGGACTTGGGTGTTTCACTGGATTCAGGTTGGGTTTGGGGGACTTGCATTACAACTTGCGTGCGCGATTGTCTTTAAACGGGTGGAATCTGATCATCAATTTCTTCCAACCGGCCACTTACAAGTTACACCCGTCGTAAGACTGAGGCTGCCAGGCTGCAGTGCCTGGTCTATGCAACGGCGGACTCGGGTTCATCACCAGTTATGCCAAAGTGCCCGGTCCTTCCCAGTCATAAAGACATCGATCAGCGCCGGCCCACTCGCTGCCACAGCAGGCATTTTCGCCGTCGGCGCCTTGGGTCCCCGCACACCACTCAACGACTCCCACGGCAGCCAGCTCTTCCCGTCAAACTCGCGATGCCACACCCCGTCATCGACGCCCGTGCCGTACAGATCCATCCTGCCGGATTGGTCTGCCACGGCAACGGGCACCGACGAGACCACACCACCGAGGTCCTGCCAGCCCCCCCACTTCTTGCCGTCCCACGTCCTCGCCTTCATGGGATTCCCGACCTCGCTTCCCCGCACAAACACATTGATCCTGTTACCCCCCCACGCAACAGCAGTGGGTGTATTATCAAAGCTCCCCCCAACTGACTCCCACTTCCCCCAGCGGGCGCGGTCCCACCGCAGGCGCCACACGGCGCGGTCCCCGCCCAGCGCGAAGAGGTCGACCCTACCGCCGCCGGTGGTGACGGCCGTCAGCTCGGACCGCACCGACCCGCCCAGCGACTGCCAGCCGCTCCAGCTACGGCCGTCCCACCGCCGGTGGAGGACGGTCCAGTCGCCGGCGACGGCGAAGACGTCGAGGCGGTTGGGGGAGGCGGAGACGACGGCCGGCTGGTAGAAGACCGCGCCGCCGAGGGACTCCCAGGTGCTCCAGTGGAGGCCATCGTAGGAGCGGTGGCTTGGGTTTGTCAGCCGGGGTTTTGGGGAGTGAGTGCCGAGGGTGGAAGGAGGGGAAAGGGAAGGAAGGAAACAGGGCACGGGATGGGGATCTCACGAGATGGTGCCCTCTCGCCCAAGGCCAAACACATCGATCCTGTCCCCGCCCCACGACACCGCAGCCGGGCGCTCGATGAAGTTGCCGCCAAGTGACTCCCAGTCGACCCACCGGGCGCCGTCCCACCGGCGGTGCCTGGTAGAGAGATGAAATGTCAGTCCAGTTCAGTCACCGGGGCGGTTCCAACCAACGCATCATTCCGTCAGGGAGCCCTGGAAGGAAAGGGAGGCAGCCTCACCAGCAAGCTTGGTCAGTCCCAAGTCCAAATACATCCAGCTTCTTGATCTTGTCGCCAAAGGGAACGGCAGTCGGTGGGGTGACGAGCACGCCGCCGAGGTGTTCCCAGCGGCCCGGGCTGGTGGCGCGGAGGTTGAGGGAGGGGGGTGAGGTGGTGTTGAGTAGGGGAGCCGGAGCGGCTGTGGCTGGGGGGAGGGCGTGGATGAGGAGGGTGAGGATGAGGGTTGTTAGGCGGACCATCGTTAGTGTTTGGCCTTGTGGGGAGGGGAGGATGATCAACGAATGGGTGTGAAACACTGTAGTGAGCAAAGGTGTGGTGGACGTGAAACGACTACATGACTATTCCTACTTATGACGGACTCGAACCCAGCAAACAACTCTGAATGCACCAGAGTTCTTACACTTTGATCAAAAGTTAAAATTGTACCTCTATGTCGTCCTCGCCTTCGCCATGGCCTTGGCTGCTCTGCTGGCGAGCGGGAGAGATCAAGCGGCGCGGCACGGACCGTGGCTCTGTGGGATGAAGCGAGCACGGCTGCTACGTCGACCCCTGGACAGTGGAGTTGATTCCAGCGGCTGGAATCACATGCTCCAGCTGAGTGGACAGATCGGAGCGGGACGGACGGGCCATGGGTTTGGAGAATACGGGAGTGGCTGAGGGCTTGGTTTCGGCTGCCGTCCGCCGGTAGTCCATGATGAGATCGAGTCGACAACTAATTATAGTCGTCCGGACTGCCGCAACGACGATAGTGTCTCCCAGGGCAGACGATCTTCGCATTGTAAGCCTGAGGTCAGTGACGCCAAGGGGCATGACTGAGGACGCGGTACTGTTGTCTAGCCACGCTTGGCAACAACCAGGGCCAACTTTGCTAGCCCATTTCATACCGTGAGTCGCGAGTGTTGAGTCATTGCATTGGTAAGAAAAACCGACTGATGATGCATCAGGTCATGATTCGTTTCTTCATAAGCTCTAATCTACTCATAAGCCAGAAATATGCCTCCCATCGGGTCCGTCCCGAGACTTCCTCCGCCCGTCTATCCCCAGACTGATTATTAGGTAGTTAAGATATATTGACATCATGTCGTCGCGCATTACGCCTTTGGTGGCCATCCCCAAAAGAAAAAACAGCAAAAAAAAACGACATTAATCATCAGACGCGTTACACATGAAGGTCTGCCCTTTTGGCTCACCATATAAGGTCTCGTCGGCAAAGTAGTTGTCGGGATAGTCCACGTCAACACACTTGCCGCCGCCTGTGGGGCCAACGTGCGGGCAATGGGTCTGTTCCGGTCAGCATCTCGTTCCGGAGGCCACGGAAAGGGTGAAAAGTCGCAAGAGGAAACTCACATCGGGCCGCACCTGGGTCAGGACCAGGTGGATGCTGCGGCAGACGACATTGTCGCCCCAGGCCTCGTCGTACGAGCCGTAGGCCTTCTGGGAGAGGGAAGCGACGCACTCGTCGACCGAGGACCACTGGGTGTTGGCGCCGGTGCAGCGGGCCTGGGTGCCGTAGCAGATCTGCTGGATGCTGCTGGCGCGGAAGACCGGGTCGGCGACGTAGGAGGCCGTGGTGGACTCGACCCAGCTGTGCAGGTTGGGGATCCAGGCGTCGTACTTGAGGACGGCGCCCTGGTCGTCAAAGCGCCAGAAGGCGACCTGCTTGAGCGGGGGCAGCGGGGTGCCGTCGTCCGCGCCGCCCGGGTTGACGACGCTGCAGTAGAGGTAGACGACCGAGGCGGCGACGTCGCGGCACTGGGAGCTGAACTCGACGATCTGGTAGCCCGTGATGGCGGCCTTGACGGGGTTGCCCTGGGGCAGCGGGGAGAGGGCAAAGAAGTACTCGATCGAGTGCTCGAAGCCGGTGAAGTTGCCGACGGGGTCGACGCGGCCCACCACGTTGTCGTTGAAGAGGCCCTTGGGGACGCCCGCGCCGCCGGCCTGGAAGATGGGGAGCTGCCGCGGGTAGACGGTCAGGCTGTAGATGGTCGAGATGGTCTTGAGGTTGCGGCGCGAGTAGTAATCCGCGGGGCGTTGGCTCTTGAAGTGGGGCACCCACGACGGCGGCGTCGGCCAGGCGTGAGCGTGCGGGATGGTGACAGACACGAGGTGGAGCTGCAGCAGAGCCCAGGCGACGGCAAGCAGAGTTAGGTTGAATCGGAACATGATGTGGGCATGGTGTCTCAGTCAACAACACGTCAATTTCCTCTCCGGGACTGGAACCGAGCCCGTCCACGCGCGTGAGGGGCGCGGCGGCAGCCATCTTAAGGCAAACCGTCGCCAACTCGGACCCTCTCGTCTGGCGTGCACCACCGGTGGCTATCGATTTTTTTTTTTCGTTCCCTGCTCGGCCTTCCCCAACCCCCAAAAATCCCTGTGCTGGTCCCAATCCATCGGCTCGGCAACGTGGCGGTCAACCACGGCGAGTCGAGCTGGCCATGCCCAATGAGAGCAAGGCTGGCCAGAGACACCCCGGGTTTTGAGCTGGATGCGGTGCACACTAACCCGACACGGCGGCGACAGCGAGGACCCTGACTGCATGGGCAGGGTCCCAGGGACCAGTTCGCATTGTGTCATCATGCCTCGACCCTCGTCTTGATCGTGTCTTGGCCTTGTGTTGCCCTCGGGATGACCTCGACATGCCCTCGTGTCCCCATCTCCCCGAGTCGCCGCCCCCCTCGTCCCTGACCCCAGCCTGGGCGGGGCCGTGTCGATGCAGGCGCAGACGCAGCCCACGCATATCGCTCGATATTACCGATGTGTCGGAATGGTATTCGCGCCCTGCCAGCGCAGACTGCGTCGAGTCCAAGGAAGCAGCATGCACAAGCCGCATGGACGGGCGCCCGAGTGACGTGGTCCAGAGGGCTGGCTGCTGAGGGACAAGCTGCGACAGGGGCGTGGCAGCGAACCAAAAGCGCCGCAGCTGGGGGACGAGGCCCGACCGGGACTGGCGCTGGCCGGGGGGGCTGACATCATGGGGGGGTGACGACGGCAGTGGACAGCGGACAGCGGCAGCCAGCGGCCAGCGGACAACGAACAGCGACGAAACAACCGACACAAAAACAGGGCAGGAGGAGGTGAGACAGTAAAAGACACGCAGAAAAAGCTCGAGAGGGAACGCCCTGAACACGACCAGGCCGGGCATCAACGGCCCCGGTGTCAATGGCACTTGCATCGACGCCAATGGCCAGCGAGCTCGGGCGGGCTGGATGTGCTGTGTGCTGTGTGTTTGTGTGCATGTTTGTTGCTGTCCAGCCATCGCCACGCCAGCCTCAGCCAGGCCGGGCCAGGCTGAACAAGGTTGCCATGATGGTGGCTGGAACAGGCCGGGTAGCACTGGCTGAGACCATCGGGCGGCGTTCTATTAGCGATGTTTTGGTGGGGCAGCCAAGGCGAGGGCGCGGGTGGTTTGCTCGGCTGCTCACCGAAATCCGGTGGCTGGGGAACCAGGCCCAACAGAGAAGAGAACGAAGCAAAATGCGACGTTGGGACGGATAAGGATGGGCTGGGACGGATGGGGGATGGGGGAGGATTCGAATGAATGGAACGATTGGAACCATGGAAGTGGAAGCGGAAGCGAAGGGAAGAAGAGACGAAGACGTGCTCGGTGCCGGCCGGAAAAGATGACGCGCAGCTGGCAGGTCGGCCACACAGAAGGACAAGGCCCCACTCACCGAGAGGCCCAGGAAAGGGCAGGCCTGGCCTGCGCTCACTGGAGCAGGAAGGCACACAGCACGCAACCAACAGGCAGCAGCTGAAGGCGGGGAAGGAAATGCACCTCGAAGGGCACGAACGGCCGGATGGGAAGGAAGGGAAGGAGGGGGAAAGGCATGAGGGGAAGGAAAGAGGGGAAGCTGAAGAAAACGGAAGGATCGAAAAACGAGCGCACAGAGTTGCACTCGATTCGACTTGAGGGGAAAAAAACAACAGAACTCCACAGAAAAACGATATCAGCGGATTCGCGCATGTCTTAATTATAGCTGCGACGACTGGCAACCCGATGCTGGGGACCTGAGGAGCCGCGCACCCCGTGATCACACGAGGCCTCTCTGCGGCGAAGTGTTGCGCGCCGCTGATTGGCACTCTCTCCATATCGAGAGCACAGCTCGGGGGGCCAATGGGATGCCGCCCTGGGGATTTCTGCACCACTGCGCGGGGGTCCAGGCCGCCTCACAGTGCCATCGACGACCGGGGACGCCCAGGGACCAACTTGACTCGGCCACTGACGGCCCTCGACGACCCCTCGACGTCCCTCGACGACCATTCACGATGCTCATCAAGCATTCACGGCCGCCGCCACCCCAGCACGCCGCCGCCACTCAGGTCGCGACCCGAGGCACCAACCGGGCTTTGCCGCCGAGGACAGCCACAGGCATTGGCGGGGGCGAGGGCGCCCTTTTGGGAGGCCGTTGGGGTGTCATTGGCGGCCCGCGGGCGACGATTGGAGGCCATCCGCGGCCGTCTGCCCTATGAGAGCCAACCGACGCGGCGGCGCTGCGTGATGGCGCTGGGCGGGATCCAGGCCAGGGCCCGGCCAGCCCGCGCCGTGCACTACCGTTGGCCAGGAACCGTGTGCTTGGCACACAATATCCCCAATTGCGCTCGACGGGCAGACCCAACAGACGCCATCGACATCATGCCATAGGGCCGCCGTTGACCCGCCGGGGCTGTGTGCTCCACGGGTCGCCGGTCCAGCCAGGGCCGCGGGAGGCGAATATCGATATCTCGTCCAGCCAGCCCTTCACCCACGCGAGCCCTCCCATGCAGGCCCAGGCAACGGTCCCGCGTTCATGTCCTCCACGCCGCCTCCACGACCCCGTCCGTGTCTCGGTATATACATCAGCCACCCGCCAACCCTGCCGCGCCCTTGCCAGGTACCCCCTAGTTCCTGAACTTGGCCTCTCTCTCGCACGCGCTCGCTCTCCCCCTCTAGCTCGCTCGCCGCGTCTCGAGACAAGTGCGGCGCTGGCGGCAAAGCCGTGATAACTTGGCCTTCACACCTGGGCCATGCCCCACTCCGCGACACGCGCTTCCGCCGACATCGAGACGGCGCCAGAGCCAGCGTGACCACGGACTGACGACGACGACGCCGACGACGACGACGACGCTGACTCCCGACTCGCCACCATCGCCATGGCACCCACCAACTCAGAAGAAAACATTGGGGCGCTTCCCCACCGCTCGCTCCTCATCCTGATCTGGGTCTGTTTCGGCGCTGCCTTCCTCCTCGTCCTTCTTCGGACCGCCATCCGTCTCCGCTCTCCAAACAGCCGCCACCTTGTGCCCCTCGAGGACTGCTGGATCCTGCTGGCGCTCACGTCCTTGCTCGGTCTCTGCATCCTCGAGACCATCCAGCTGCCGAGCCTGTACTACATCACGGGGATCCTCTCGGGCGTCATCCCCATCCCCTCGGCCGAGGTCATCATCGCCCAGACCGAGCACTACCTGCGCTTCCAGTTCCCCATCGTCATCCTCTTCTGGACTGTCCTGTGGTCCGTCAAGGCCGCCTTCCTGGCCCTCTACTGGCGCCTGTTCCGCGACTTGCCCTTGTACCGCCGTTTCTGGATGGCCCTCGCCGTCTTTACCTTCCTCGCCTACGGCGGCTGCATCACCACCCTCTCGCTCTCGTGCGGGCCCGACGTCCGCAACTTCTTTGCCTTCAACAAGTGTGCTGGGGCCAAGAATGTCTGGTCCAGCAACTTCAGCGTCTACTTCAGCACCGCGGTCGACATCTTCACCGACCTCTGCATCATGGCCATGCCCCTGCGCCTCATCTACAACATCAAGGTCTCACTCAAGCAAAAGATTGGTCTCGTTTGCGTCTTCAGCCTGGGCTTTGTCATGATCGTCTTTTCCGTCATCCGCGCGAACCAGACCTTGGCCCAGCAGGGCTTCGTCAACCTGACGCTCTTGATGATCTGGTCCAGCCTGGCCGCATCCATCTGTAAGTCGAGACCAGGTCTTGCTTGTTTGTTTGAATATTGTGACCCGCTTTTCGACTTGTCTGCGTCGCCTGCCCGAGTATACTGCTAACCACACACCTGCCCAACAGCCGTCCTTGTCGGAACCCTGCCCGCCCTCAAGGTGCTCATCACCACCCGCGCCCGCGCGTCCGAGAACCACTCCGGCAGCGGCGGCTCCCGGAACAGTGCGAAACCCAAGAACCCAAGCTTGGGGACAAGCAGCAAGAGCGGAAAAAGCATCAAGAGCGTCGCGCTGGGCTCGTTGCGCCGGGGGAGCAACCCGAAGTCGGCAACGGGGTCCAACTCGGACGCTGCTGAGTCGCAGGAGGAGATCCTCGTGCAGCGGGATGTGGTGCGTTCCCGTCTTGGCCCCGCAAACGGGCGATGACTTGCCTGTGATCATCATCACTGACTCCCGTCAGCAGACCGTCTCGTACAGCCAGGCCCCGCCGCGGCCGCCGCCCGCCCTATATCACCAGAGATACCAAAACGTCGTATAGACTACCTAGGCGCTTGCCGTGTGTGGCCCAGAGCCAGGATGGGGTGGGTGGGGGGGAGGCGTTTGACGGTTAG
>FTEL01010519.1_pt1 | contig 23461 bp, 12 predicted proteins | sample 1658911 | NCBI WGS metagenome assembly FTEL01 (sample SAMEA3914869, study PRJEB12502) | metagenome | biome: forest; material: soil | place: USA | collected 2012-03-12 | depth 0.1 m
ACCCCCGCCGCCGGCCTCGCGACTTGACGGCAGACCGAAACGCACGCACCGCTCACTCCCTCCCAGCAGCCCGGATCACATAACTAACTGGGCTTCCTCCCCGCCTGCTCGCCCGCCTGGTGTTTCGACCGCCTCCCTCGCCTGTTCTGCGCCCAGCGCCAGCCAGCCGTTGGGGTTTATCACCTCGCCATTATTATGTTACATCTGGGGCCCCATCCGTGACAGGAGGAGCCCGCCCAGCTTGCCGAACCGACCCCTTTCGCCCTCCCTCACGGGCGTTACTCACCGGATCCGTCCCACCCGGGTCAGGCCCACCGGCTGTCAACTGCACTGCGCTGCTTCTGTGGATATTTGTCCGCGTCTTCCATCACCGCGGGCATCCGCAGCACGCAGCAGTCCGGCGCCGACCAGTGAGCAACCCTCCCTCTCACCTGTACCACCAGTTCCTGCCGATCCCCGCCTGGATCTGCGGCCAATCCTGGGCCGCTGGACAACCCCCTCGACTCCTCCGCCATGGCTCTCCCGCGGTACCCCTCGTCCCGCATCTCCGATGTCCCGCTGCCCATTGTGCTCCTCCCCGATGTCCAGGAGGAGGACATGGAGTCGGTAGCCGGCTACGTGGTCGGGCAGGCGCGCCGGCCGCGGCTCGGGGAACCGCCACGATCGCCCGCCGTCCCGCAGCACCCGATTCCTTCCATGCAACAAGCCTTTGCCGAGTCCATGTTCGACTACACCCAGGAGGATGGCACCCCCTTCGTCAAGCCAAAGCTGCGGACTGGCGATGCCAGGGCGCGACGTTCGGAGCTCATCGACCAGGGCAGGACGGACCCGCCCCCGACGGCCCTTTGGCGTTGCCGGCCGGGCCAGCACACGCACGAGCTCGCCCGGCTGATGGCCCAGATGTCGTTTGGCGTCCACCTCCTGCTGCGCGACATGGCCACCAGCCATACTCTGGTTATCTCCATCCTCCAGGGACACATCGACGAGGTCGACGAGTTCCTCGAGACCACACTTGAGGACATGCACCTTGCCACGGCCGACATGGAAGAACGCATCGGGGCGTTGAAGGTGCCCATGGACAACGTCGAATACTTTGAGCGCATGATGGAGGACCGCAACTACCGCATGGAGATCCTCGAAGGCAACCAACAAATCGAGCACATCTTGGCCCGCACCCAGGTTGCCCTCCAGCAGACCACGCAGGATCTTGCTGAAGGCCTCGCCGCCATCAGGGAGTTTACCATTTACCTGGCCGAGCAGCACCACGGTAGCTGGCGCCAGGATTGCCCCGATGTGATCGACATCTTCGACGCCATGAAGGGGAACACGGATGGATGGTTCAATGCTTTCATGGATCTCCAGGCCAAGGGAAGCGCACTCAACGCCCTGATGGTCCAGGTGACCGGCATGTCCTCCGAGATGGAGAGGAGGGCGGGCGAAGTCAGCCGCAGGACCAGGGTATGTATGCGTTCAGCCCGTGATGGGAAAGAGATGGAGGGGGCCAGAGCCGTGCCAACTGACCGAATCCAACAGTTTAGCATCCGACCCTACACGTCCCCTAGGCACAGCCCCCAACCTTCGATTGCATCGTCCATCACGACCCCTCCAACTTCCCCGCCCAGAACCATCACCAGCTCACCCCCTCGGCTCTCGTTGCGCCTGAGCACCATGGAGACGGGCGAACTGTCGATTCATCTCGGAACCCAGCCGGTTTTGGACGAGGGTGGAGGAGGCGGCCGAACCAGGCAGCCGAGCAGGGACGGGGCAACCCCTCGCTCGCTTCTGATGGTGACATCAAGGTCACCACCCCCCGCATCGCCGACCGAGACTTCCCCCGACACTCCGACCAACTCTTCAGGTGGCACCACCCCAACCGACACTCCAACCGAATCTCCTACCGAAACCCCGGCCGAGACCCCGGCCGAATTGCCACCACAGGCGCCCCCTGCGCGAAACCCCAGGCGGCTGTCTCAAAGGCCGTCGATGTTGTTGGAAGTGCCCGAGGTCGAAACGCCCGTAGAGAGCGAGGCGGACGAAACCGGCCCTGCATATATGTTGCTGCCCAGAACCTACACACCACAGCTTCCGTCACCACAGCCCTCGCCTCGCGTGATGAATCCGCCGCCACCCGTACCTGAGGAGACTCGGCGGTCGAGGGTCGACTCCACGGCGTCCTGGGGTTCTTCGTCTTCGATCGAATCAGCAGCCCAAGTCACTGTCGAATTTGCCAGGCCTCGCGTTGAGATGGTCTCGGCGAAACCGCAAGTTATCAGGCCCAGAATGGTCGATATCACGGCCAAGACGGACCCAAGATCCACTCCCAAATTGGCCCAGCGGCCCGATCCGCGGCCGGTGTCCAGGCCCGACCCCGCCCAGGCGCCAGAGCTGGTGGTTCCGCAGGACCCCGAGGCGCTCGGCGCGCAGAGGACGTCCCTCAGGCAACGCATCTCGCTCAAGACGAATCCTCCAGAGTCGATCCAGGTACCACCCCCGCACACGCTCGATTCGCAGCGGCGTCTGCAGGCAGTGCCCCGAGCTTATCCGGCACCGGATTCGGCATACGGGTCCGATATGGACCGGGCGGCGGTCCACTCGATGGCCTCCATCAACTCATCAGTGCTGGATTTCTCACCACCATTTATCCAACCCGGGATGATCCCCTCGCCGCACTCGGAGAGGCAGTTCTTCCGGCCGGTCCAGGCCAGCCCACACTCGCCGCTGCAGCAGAGGCCGCACACGTCGGGGACGATTGGCCCGCACCACTTCCCGGCTCCGCCGAGAAACACGCCCTCGGCAATGGGGATGAGCATGATGAGCACCAGCACGACCATGACGAACAAATCGGGCGGCGGCAAGACGGTGAAGAAGAAGCGCAGCGCATTCAACTGGCTGAAAAAGGCGTTTGCGCTGGACGAGGAGGAGCGCGCCGCGTTCGAGCACAGGAAGAGAGAGCAGGCGGCCAACCCATATTACGAGGCCAAGAGCCAGGAGTTCTTGGACGGCAGACGCGTCCGGCCACGGCCGCCTTATTAGGAGAAGGGCGAGCGAGCGAGCGAGCGAGCGGCGTTGATCGAGGGCGCCCCTGTCGAACCGGACCCAGGGGTCCAAAAATAGGTTTTGGGGAAAGGCCGCAGCGGGAGTTCTGTCTGGTAACGAGCATGCCAGTCGACCACGGCACGGGCCGGGCTCGCATCAACCCGGGCCCGCCCACACTACCACTACTACTACACCATTAATGCGTTCCCATATGCCGGGACCGGTTCCCCCTGCTATTTTGATGCGCTTGATACCCGGCGAACCGCCTACCCGACATGTGGGAAGTGATCTAATCGTGCGGACGATAGAAAGATTCTTGGGTTTGCTTGGCTTAGACTTCAGGCTACTTTCTCTGCTCTTTTGCCCCATGGGCTTGTTTCTATTTATTGCGATGCTGCTGGTGTTAGTCGTTGGGAACAGTCAGTCGGTTTGGCTTTGGAGCGGGACAGGGAATTGCATAGCGAAGGACACGTGATAGTTGGGATGTAATGTGAAATACTATCTGTTTGCGACACCCATCATGAAGGCCGAGCGAGGTCAAGGCATCGATTGTTGAATGGATGTTGAAGTTGAGAGTGCTCCCAAACAAGTGCCTGGGAGAGTGTCCCTTCCTGAGAGTGCCTGTTCCAGCAGGGGCTGTGGGGCCGGAAGTGGAGCCTCCGCAGCGCGCTGGTTACGTAATGCATGTCATGGCTACAAATGCTTTTTGCCTTGCACGAACTGCTGTTGCCTTTGCACAACCTTTTCTGTTCACCTCTCTGCCTGCATCCCGAGTCGACGAAACACCCACCATGACCCAACCACCAAAAGACCATCTTTCCGACCTCGACCGGCACGTGCAGCAGCTAGAGGACAAGGTCAACCAGCTCCGCGAGTCCCTATCGCACTGGCAGCAATGGTACCTCGAGTATTCGGCCCTCAAGGAGGAGGTCGAGCAGCTGCCCGCCGACCCTCCCCCTCACGAGCAGCTGCGCCGCATCCGCCGTGACTTCGAGAGCAAGCTCCTCACCAAGAAGGAAATCAACGAAATCATGGGGAAGAACGACCTCAAGGAGCCCGAGCGCATCGTCGGCGTGCTCTCCCGCAGGATGGACTACGTCGAGAAGAATATCGACTCGCTCACCAAGCTTCTCGAGACCGAGGAGAACAGGCTTGCCGCCGCCGCCGTGATCGCCCAGCCTGACGCCGCTACGGATGAGGAGACCGGCCTGCCCATCACCGATATCATCGAGGAGCTGGACGAGGAGGGCAACGTCGTCAATTTTCGCCTGCAGGGCCGCGACCAGGTCGAGCCGCAGATCGTGGAGGCGCTGAAGAAGGTCGGGATTGAGGAGAAGGATCTCCAGGAGGCTCTTCAGGGGACCAAGCCGGCGTCGTTGGGAAACCAGGAAACACCTGCGGCTAATGATGAGGGGAGTTCGGGCCAGCAAAGTCGGCCTGAAGGTGACACTCCTCGCCGCCGAAAGTCTGTCACGTTTGCCGAGGACACAAAGCCAGCTTCCGATGCTGTTGAACCTCCACAATCAAGGACCGCTCAGCAACTCGAAGCCCTCATGCAGAAGGCCAGGGAGCAAGAGGCGATGGACATGTCCACGGCCGTGATCCCGAACAACGAGTCCGCCGAGGACAGCCAGCTCCGTCGCGAGATGCTCGAGTACGGCATGTCGGAGATCGGCCCCGTGGTGGCCGAGCTTCAGCTGGAAGAGGACTACTCTGGCGACGAGGATGAAATGGACTGGGACTATTTCAGCGACGAGATCGACGAGGACACGGATAACGATGCCGAGGATGAGCTGGGACGCTCCACCCGCAGCGTTGTTACTTCCGACTACATCGCTCGCATGCAGGAGCTGGAGAAGCGCCTGAAGGGCAACTCTGCCTTCACGGTCAGCCCGTCGGAAGCCAAGCCCAAGAAACTTGATGAAGGCATCGGACGGATCGCCGTGGTTGGCGATTCGAGCCCTGCGGCGACGAGCCCCGCGGCATCGACCTTCCAGGCAGCTTCGCCCCGACAGAAGAAGAGCGTCAGCTTCGCCCCGGAGTTGGATATCGCCCCCGATGCCGCACCTCAGCCGCCTGCCAATGCCGGGCTCAAGGAGCGCAAAATTGCGTACGTCGGCGACGTTGTGGAGAAGGCCACTGAGCCTGAGATGCTCGAAGAGGACGTCGAGGAACCGCCTAAGCGAGTTTCGAGGTTCAAGAAGGAGCGTGCTGCCAGCGCGACTCCTTCGTCCTCACAATCTGGTGGACTCCCCCGGGGTCCACATCAGGTTCCCGCGAGTTTTATCTCCGGCCAGGATACTCCTGTCGTCCAGCCGACCCCGCCAGAAGACCAGACGCTCGCCAACGAGGTTGTCGAGCGGACTGCGGCGCCGGACCCGAGGGAACCGGACGACATGGACGACGACCTCCTCTACCAGGCCGCGGCAGTTGAGTACAACCGTTTGCGAAACCAGCTGATCCAGAAACAAGGCGGCTTCGCGCAGCAGGAGGGCGTCCTGGACAGCGAGACGGGCCGCGTCCCCCTCGACGAGGAGCTCGGCGGACCCAAGCGGATGAGCAAGTTCAAGGCTGCTCGGCTGGCTAAGTTGCAATAACTAGCCCGGGAACGCTGTCTCTCATAGTCGATGTGAATGTGTATATCGACGGTCCTCCCCACCTCCGTATCTATCCCTCGTTTATGTGATCGGTCACATCACCCTTGACTGCCCAACCTCCTTCCCTCCTCCTTTCTCATACGTATCTTACGACTGTCTTGGGCCAGGCTTCAGCATGGCCCAGCTTGATCACCAAGTTGGTGGCGGCGAGCGAGAACGGAACGCTTCATTATCTGACAATTGATGGTCTGCAGCTCTCCATCTGCATTCGCATTACTGGCAGTTCCAAGATCAAATCCGGATGGGCTCTCTGACGCCTCGACCCTTGGCAAACATACCCCGTGGTCCTGGCGATTCGTTTCACCCCTCACATTCCCCCGTTGTGTAATCATCATTGTTTCCCACCTCTCGATAGACGTTGTAGCGGGAGCATTCTGAGCGGAATCCAATGCGTTCTTTTGTCCAACCCAAAACCCAAATCAAATCAATTAATCTTTGCGTTGCTAAAGTCCATCTCGGGGTGCTGTGCCTGGAACTGCTTGAGTATGTCCATCTTCTTCTGCTCGTCGCTCGTCGGCAGGCCCATCTCCTTCTGGCGCTGGTCAAACATCATCTTCTCCACCATGCCGCGCGTCTCGCCGTCCAGGTCCGACAGCTTGCTGTTCTCGGGCACGATCTTGGTCACGTCGATCTTAGGCGCCGAGGTGACCACGTGCGGCCACCACTCCATCTTGTTGATCTTGTCGAGGTGGATCTCGACGACCTTGGTCGCGCCGTCGGGGGCGGTGGAGAGTGTCCAGGTGCTGTCGTCGACGCGGATGGCGTGGGGGAGGGTGCCCTGTTGAGGTTGGGGCGGTTAGTTGGATACCAGGCTTGGGGGGTGGGCAGGGGGCGGTCAGGGAGTAGGTAGGTAGACGCACCTTGAGCACGGGGTCCTGCCCCTTGATCCCCGCCGAGATGGTCTGCTTCTTGAGGTCGATGACCAGGTCGCGCCCCTTGAGGTTGCCCGGCACGGTGAAGGTGACGTCGAGGTCGCCGATGGTCTGGGTCCACTTGTAGGGTAGGGCGTCCTGCTCGGCCTGCTCCTTGGCGCGGGCCGCGGCCTCTTCGGCGGCTGTGAGTTCTGTTTGAGTGCGCGAGGGTGTTAGTGGTGATGGGCGCGTGGGCGCGGGGCTGCCTTGCGCCAGCCCATGCTAGAGAATGCAGGTCCAGATAAACAAGAGGGAGGGGGGAGGTAACATGCCTTTGTCCGCCATGTTGTGACCGTGTACAGTATAACTAGACCCTGAGTCTCTTGGTTTGCGGGGGCAGCTATGGTGAGTTGGACAGTATCGCGTAAGAAGCTGCCGAAGTTGATGGAATGCTCGCAGCCCACTGTGGAAGCTCCCGCCTTGGTGGGGTGGCTACAGGCTCCAGGGCCCTCCCCCACCCCGCAGCACCCGCCCCACAACCGCAGCCTTGCATGTGCGACAGGGATGGAGGGGTGATCAGTCTTGGCTGTGGAATTCAACAGCAGCCAGCTCGAGCCGTGACAGTTCCAATCCTCGATTTCTCAACCGGTCAAGCAAACCCGCGATTACAAATTCCCACCCACCCACGACCTCCGATTGATTTCTGCCGAACCCTCTCGATACATAACAACTACCGCACTCTCCCGACAAACTCCCATCTGCAACAAACACACCCGCCACCATGTCGCGACGACCGCCCGGCGGCGCGCGCAGCATGGCCGCTGGCACCAATGGCACCTCCACCGCCTCCGCCATCCCGGTGATCAACACCGAAGACATGTGCCCGGTCTGCAAAACGATCCGCTACCTTAACAAAGACATGGAGTTCCTCATCAACCCCGAATGCTACCACTCCATGTGCTCCAACTGCGTCAACCGGCTCTTCAACGACGGGCCCAACCAATGCCCCTACGCAGGCTGCCACCGGACCCTCCGCCGCAAGGGCTTCCGCTCCGCCTTCTTCGGCGACCTGTCCGTCGAGCGCGAGGTCGACATCCGCCGCCGCGTCGCTGCCGTCTTCAACCAGGCCGAGGACGACTTCGAGACCCTCGCCGACTACAACTACTACCTCCTCAAGGTCGAGGACCTCACCTTCGACCTTGTGTCCGGCACCGACGCCCGCCGCCGCGCCGCAGAGGCAACCCTCCAGCAGTGGGAAGCCGAGCACAAGGCCGACATCGAGCGCAACCGGAAAGCCGGCAAGGAGGCCGACGAGCAGTCCCGGCGGCGCCTGGCCGCGGAGCGCGAAGCCGCCCGCCAGCGGCGCGTCGACGCCCTGCGCGAGGCGGAAGAAGAAAAGCGCGAGCGCGTGCGCACCCGCGAGGCCGAGCTCGACAGCCTGGCCGAGGGCGAAGCCGGCACCGCCCAGCGGGTGCAGCTCAAGCGGCGCGGGCAGGCGGCGGCGCACCGCGCGGTGGACGCGGCCGTGCACGCCGCCGCCGCCTCTGCCGACACCGCCGCAGGCCGGCTATCGATCCGCGGCCTCAAGGACAAGAAGAAGCCCCCCGCGCCCGAGGGGCCGTACGACCCGTTCGGCGGGATGGATTTCGTGCCGAGCCGGTACAAGATGCACGCGGGGCTGACGCACCCCGCGATCGACAAGTACAAGGCCGACCCGGCGCACATTACGGGCGGGTACAGTTTTGCCGAGTACACGGCGCGGGCCATGTTCGAGGCGTTTGCGGGCCTGGGGGTGTTTATCGAGGACGAGAAGGAGGTCGGGATTGGGCTGTCGGCTGGGGAGGTTGCTACTATTAGTGCAGGGATCGCGGCGGTGGGGGACAAGATGGAGCTGGATTGAGCCAGCGGCCCCGGGAGTTGCAAAGCGGTGTCATTTTGAGGATGCTTTTTGTTTGTTATGCATAGCGCTGGCGTTTGGTGGTGGTCGGATGGACATTGATAGAGTCCGGGTCTGGAAACGGGGAAAACACTTGGTCGGATTTCCCGGAGTTGAAGACGGCAGGCAGCAAAACCTCTACTACAGATAATGAGTTGCTGTATCATTGCTACAGATAAAACCAGCAGTTTGAAACAAGACAGCAAACCAGCAAACCGAGAAAACATGTGAATGTAATATCAGGCTCGCAGAGTGCCCATGGAAACCCAAAAAATATTAACTTTACAATGACGCTGAGCTGGCCAACCAGTCATTGCACCGTCCTCAGGAACCTGTCCGTAACCCTCCAAGTCTAGATTCCAGCTCCCTTGAATGAATAGCATGTGAATGAGAGGCCCGAGCAGCTGCAGGGGTGTGTCAAGTGTGAACAACAACAACAACCTCTACATGCGGCGGGTGTTGAGGATGTCCCGACTTGCAGTGCCGTCGGGGGAGCATCCCACTCCTCCATCAAAAATGTTGAAAAAGAGCCAAACAGAAAATAAAAACAGGCAGAGAAAACCCATTGAACGCCGCGCTAGATGCTGTGCCAAAAGAATGAACACTCGGAGCGTCATCAGACGCTCGTTGTGTCTCCTTCGCCTTCCCCAATCCCACGATCCTTTAGCCGAACCCGACTGTCCCAGACAAGTAGACGCGGACAGCGACGCCTCATTGCTGCCAAGGCGTCTGCTGCGCCGGCCGAGGGAAAACCTGGATGGTATCCAGCTGGTCCAGGCCGCCGCCGATAGGCTGCTGGTTGTGCTGCCAGCCCATCCCGGTAGTGTGGTTCACAAACGCTCCCTGCCGGAACGGGTTGGTGCCGGTGGGCTGAGACAGGATACCACCGGCCGTGACCGGCCGCTGCTGCTGCTGGGTCGGCTGTGCTGCGCCAAAATTCTTTGCGAACGGGTTGGTCCCGGTCTGCATGGGCAGGAGAGGGGCGGGTGCCGCCTGGGCCGGCTGTTGGGGAGGCTGGGACTGGAACGGGGAGTTCGATGCGGGTGTGGCGAACGACTGGGTGGCCTGGGGGGTGGAGCGTGCGAAGGGGTTGGTGGACTGGCTCGTGGCGGGACGTTGCTGGGTGTCCACAGCGGCAGGGGCGGGCGCGAAGGGGGTGCCGGTCTGCTGGTTCATGAGCATCGACTGGCGGAACGGGTTGGTGGTTTGTTGCGGGGCCTGAAGGCCGCCCTGGAAGGCGGGCGTGGTGGTATTGGGGAAGCTGGCAACCGAGTTCTGGGGGATTGGAGCAAGCGAGGTGGGTTGGAAGCCGGGCTGCGGCTGCGGCGTGAATCCGCCGAACCCGGCGCCTGTGAAGGCTGGCTGCACTTGTTGCGGAGTTTGTTGGACTGGGGAAAAGGCAGTTTGGCTGGGCTGTTGAAACGGCACGCTTGCCGGGAACCCGGTAGGTTGGGCGACGAAACCGGTTTGGATCTGGGGAAGCTGTTGCGGTTGGAACGGTGCCGGGCCCCATGGCGACATGCCCATCTGCATCTGGTTCTGGAGTTGAGGCTGGGGCTGGGGCTGGGGCTGTGGCTGGGTCTGCACAGCCATGGGCGTCTGGTTCTGCTCGATCGATTCGAAGAAGTCGATGAGATCGGCATCCGGACCCTTGACGGGCGCAGGCTTTGCTGGTGGCGCCGGCTGAGCTCCGGTGTTGGTGCTTGACGAGGCTTTGGAGGTCTCGATCCTCACTAACTTGGAAGCACCCGATGATCCACCCTTTGACTTCTTCGCCTCCTGCTCAGCCAGGTATTGCCTCCGGTGGATCTCAAAGTCGGGATCCTTCAGGTACTCGTCCAGCTGACGACCCAGGTTGACAGGAGCGTGCTTCAACTTAGGAACTTCGACTCTTGTGTGGTGCTCATACTGCCTGGCGACACTGAGGTACTGCACCACGTAGTCGGTCTGTCTCGTAAACGTCCGGTAGATGTCCATAGCCCTCTCGGCGTCCGTCTTGGACAATTCGAAGAAGCGGCCTATCGCGCAGGTCAGTAGCTGTAGAGGACAGCATGCAGCAGGAAGAACGGCTTACCGAGAATGTTGATCAAAGCCTGGTTGAGGGCCTGGAAGAGGGCCAAGAGATCCAGCACCAGGAGGCGGAATACGGTGATGGTGATCTCGTTCTCGGGCTCGGTCTCCATCACATCGCACTTGAGGAGGGCGGTGAGCTGGTGCTGGACGACGCTCGTCTCCCGTAGTAACCCCTTCTCTATCGAGAGTTTCTCTAGCCGGGGATCCTTCGTCCGCACCCAATCGACCTTGGTTTCCCTGTACGCGCGGGCCCGTTCGGAGAGGTAGTTGGAGTAGTGGCGGATGTTTCGGCCCTGGGTTTGTGCTACGGGGCGGGGGAAGATGTCAGCACCGGAGAGCACGGCGAGCGCGTGGGGTCATCACTGACCATCGGAGAAGACGCTCACGGCCAGCATGTTCTTATGCTTGGCGAGGTAGGCCAGGGTCACGTCTGGTGAGCCCTCACGGATCATCAGGTGGACGGTGACCAGGCTCTTGAAGACGACGGTCCATGTCGAGTCGCGAAGGCGGTACTGCAGGGCCCTGAAGACCTCTCCGACGCCTGCCTCGCCGGCGTGTGTTGCGACTAGGATGTGCTCGATGTATTTTGTCTTTGGGGGCGCGGCCTGGGATCAGACGTGTCGGTCAGCGAGCCAGGTCAGCCACGAAGAAGCGCAAAGGGCGGCGGGCGGCGTACCTTGACCTTGGTCGCGCCCTTGACCGATTTCTCGAACGAGCTCGCCATGATGATTGCCGATCCGCTGGTTGCTGGTTGCTGGCAAACTCGGGCTCGCGTCGGGGGCTCGGGGTTGTCGGGGGGTCGCGGATGGGCGGTGCTCTGGATGCGGGCACCACGCTAATTATCTCACGGCGGCACGTCGCTCTCTGACGCTGGCTCGGTGTCGGCCAGCCCAATGGTGCCAGAGGGTGCGCTGCAGAGAGGGCAATCGACGGGGGGGCGAAGGTGTCGCGGGGGTTGGGCAGCGGGCGACGTCAAACCCGACTGTCGAATCGAATAGCTCGCAGGTGGTAGGTTAGGTAGGTGGTAGGTTAGGTAGGTGGTAGCTGGGTGGGCGTTGCAGCTGGGACGACCAGTCGCGGGCGCGGTCTGGCAACAAGCGATAGGGTGTGCTTGGGTTGCTCTGGTCAGGACCATCAGGCCAAATGCAGAAGGCACTGGAGTCACTGGAGTCGCCGAAATGCGCATCCGCCCGCTTCAAACAGGGGCTAATAAGCCAGGTGCCCATGTCCACAGGAAACTGCCGCGGGGCGAGGGCGGGCACCAGGCCTTGGCATCCCGGCGCATTCAGTGCATTTCTTGGGGGATGATGCACTGCTTGGATGAACAGCCACGTTCACATCCAGGCAGGGCCACCTTGAGAACTCCATGTCTTTTTGCACTGGGTGTAGCAACTGGTGCATCTACGATTACAGTCTGTACCAGATAGGTACAAGGGCAAGACCTACTGGCATGGCATTCAAATTGGCAGCATCGGGACATGGGATTTCGTCGTCGAGAGAGCTCAAAGAGGCGTAAATTCAAGCTACCTAACAATTGGAAATGGGGAAATCTTTGGGGATGGGTGGCAGGTTCTCAGACCACGGCAACACATGAGAGGCATGTGACGAATCCAAGGCCGAGCTTCCCAGGCCAGGTCACGCAAACAGCATGCCGTGCATCGGCCCTCCACTTGGAAGACCACTCGGAAGAAGCCTTGTTGCCGTACAATCCATCCCATCAGAACGTGGCCGCTTGGTCGTCTGCATGGGCCTTCGCATTCAGAGGAGTCAGAGATGCCATCATTGCGTCCGATGATAACAAGGTCGGTGTGCCGAACGCTTATTTCATGCTCCCTCCTTCCATCACAGCCAAACCACTTGAGCCCCGTGAGGGGAGAGTTTGGAAGCTCCGAAAGGAGGGAGTTTCATCATATGAACACCTGGGCTTTCATCATCTGTGGAATCGTCAGCTCGAGTTCTCGGGCGAGGCAGGTCGGGCGCGGTGGCAGTACTCACATTGTTTTGAATGGAAGGGATGGAGAGAAAAGAAGAAAAAGATCAAAATCTTTCTCTGGCGACTGGTTTTGACAGGACAGTGGGCCCCACTTCTGAATTCTGCTCGGGCCAAACATTGGCCGAGGAAAAGCGGGTCTGTTGACTCTGGTCGCAATCGGGTGAGCTTGAGCTGTTCGTCTCATCTGAGCTTCAACCCTTTTGTTGATGTAGGTGTTTTAGACTGGAGAGAGAAGAAATCCTGGGGCCGAGTTTGGCAGAAAGGAATGGCACTACCGCGCCTCCCGCTGCGGCGCCTCTGCGGCGTGAGGCACCAAGAACTGCGGTGTTTACGAGGCCCTTCTTCTCGAGCTGTCATCCCTCTCACCATCCACCCCCAGCTTGCACACATTTCACAGCTTCCACAGCTCTCACAACTTCGCCTTACACACGGTACTGCTGCTCAGCCAGACACCGCCAAAATCGATAAGCAAAAGGCCCTCGGGAAACAACTGCGAGAGGAATGGTCCACATACAGTCAGTAGCCGTTCCTTGTTTTTCCTTCCAACCAACCTGCCCCTCATGCTAACACGACCAAGATGACTTCCCCCGTGCATCCAACGCAACCGAGTTTGAAGAGGGCCGTACCGTGACCGTCCACGGCTTTCTCGCCAGGAAACGAGTCAAGCACTCGAAGCTCGTCTTTGCCGACATCCAGATCGAGAATGGCCCCGCCGTCCAGATCACCTCGAGCTTCGAGGATCCCGACACGCCGGCACACTCGGCAAACCAGGCACTCAGGGGCATTCCCCTATACAGCCCAGTGTCCGTGACGGGGACCGTTGCCCAACTCCACTCCAATTCACAGCCCACAGAGTCTCCTGTCGTGGACTCTTCGAGTCCAGGGGGTTTTCCCGCCCATGTGTCCCGCGTTGATCTCGACTTGGGGACCATCCAGCCCCTGAATGTCTTCCCCAAGGACATCATCGTCTCCAAGGACGTCCAATTCCCCCCCTCCTCTCGCCACCTTCAGATCCGCTTCTCCGACCCTCTCCGCACTCGCCTACTCGTTCGCCCCCAGATAGCCTTCCAGCTCAGGAAGTCTCTCAACCAGCTCGCCTTCACCGAGGTCGAGACCCCCATCCTGTTCAAATCCACCCCCGAGGGTGCGAGAGAGTTCCTGGTTCCCACCAGACGCTCCGGTCTCGCCTATGCTCTGCCCCAGAGCCCCCAGCAGTACAAGCAAATGCTCATGGCCAGCGGCGTCCGTGGATACTACCAGTTTGCCCGCTGTTTCCGGGACGAGGACTTGCGCGCCGACAGGCAGCCCGAGTTCACTCAAGTATGGCAGCCCCACCCTGAATCATCGTATGTTTGCATAAATGGTCTGACCTGGCGCAGCTGGACTTGGAAATGTCTTTTGCCACCGGGAAGGATGTGATGCGGACTGTCGAGTCCATTGTTCACGACTTGACCCGCGCTCTTGACGCGGATTTCAGCCTGGTCAAGAAAGGTGACGAGGTCTACCTCGCGCCCAAGAAGAGCTTGGTATGTCAACTATCTGTGTCTAACTCGCAGGAACATTTATCTTAACTTGCCACCAGAACGCTGCCGACACCACACTTCATGCCACCGGCTCGCGCTATGGCACGCCCCCGTTTCCTCAGATATCATACGAAGAATCCATGAAAAGATTCGGCATCGACAAGCCGGATTTGCGGATACCTTTCGAGGTATGCGCGCATACCACATCATCAACTAAGATACGCCAACTGACTTTAACAGTTATCTCGCATCGACCATATCTTGCCCCGCTCGTTCACTTCCATGATCACCTACCTTGACAATCCAATTGTGGAGGCGTTCAAATTCCGCCCCAGCATCCCTGATGGCGGCGAGGACCAGGCTGCCTCTGCCTCGCACAAATTCTTTGACGAGTTCCTCAAAACACTCCCCCCGGCTCTTGCCAAAAACCCAGATGGTGCCCCGGTTGCCCTCGTCGTCAACTCCTCAAAGCCTCTTCGCGGTCTTTCGGCTCTTGGTTTCGAGGCTGCTGGCGCCCTGGAGAGCGGTGAAGCCGGCATGGACTTTAGCGATCTCGAAGACGGCGATGTGCTGGTCTTGCAGGCGCGGGAAAACAAGCCTTTCCAAGGCGGCTCGACGGCGCTCGGCACATTCAGGACGCTGCTGTACCAAGCCGCAGTGTCTGCTGGGCTGCTTCCACGGGATCTGAGTTTCAACTTTCTCTGGGTGACAAACTTCCCCATGTTCACCCCCGATAACGAGACGGATCCAGGCCAGGGCGGAGAGGCAGGTTTTTCGGCCACTCACCATCCATTTACCGCGCCTCTCACGGATGAAGATGTCGAGCTGCTCGCGACGGACCCCCTCAAGGCGAGGGCTGACCACTACGACCTGGTCGTCAACGGCGTCGAGCTCGGTGGCGGCAGCCGACGTATTCACGTCGCCAAGATGCAAGAGTACGTCATGAAGGAGATCCTCAAGATGAACGACAAAGGCGTGGCACAGTTTTCCCACCTGATAGAGGCCCTACGCGCCGGCTGCCCGCCCCATGCCGGGTTCGCCCTTGGGTTTGACCGCCTTGTCGCCGTCCTCACTTACACCGATTCCGTCCGCGACGTCATCGCTTTTCCCAAGTCGATGAAGGGTGAGGACCTCACCGTCAAGAGCCCCGGACGGATCACCAAGGAGCAGCTGGAGACCTACCACTTGGCCTTTCCGGCCAAGAAATAGTACTCCTTTCCAGGATGGCCTCACCATGTATCAATAGTTGTACAACAAAATCAGGCACGGCATGTCATGTCACTACTTTAAGTCTCACGATGGGTGCAAGGAGTTGCGATTATGAACGGAGGAGATGGTCTCCGCTCCTGCTAACTATCTTACACCTTGAGGGATGACCTGTCCCAGTCATACCCCTCCACAATCCCTCGTCTCCCCACGCTCCTCGTCATCCCAGCCGTCATGAGGCCGATGACCCCTGGAAAAGAGTTAGCAGGGGGAAGATAAAGAGAGGGAACCGCACTTGGAAGCTGAAACTTACACAGAAGAAAAACCGCAATCCCGACGGAGGCGAGCACGATGGTGGCAGCGCTGGGGGGGGCCAGGTCGTGGGCGGCGCTGGCGTGCACCGCGGGCGGGAGGACGGTCTGGGCGGCGGGCTGACGAAGAGTCGTCAGGGACGGGGCGAGGACCAGCGAGACCGTGACGGTCGATGTCCGGGGCTGGTCGCTGGGGCCGCAGTCGCCGTCGGCGCGCCGGGTGGTGGTGGTGGTGTTGCTGCTGTCGGCAGCAACGGCGGCGGTCGACGCGGTGTCCCTGGCGGAAGAGACAACCGACGAGGCGAGCGACTTGGCGGCCGAGAGGTCCTGGCGCCAGTCCCGGGCGGCGAGAACGGGGACAGCACGACGGGGGTGAGACACACCGGCGACGATCTCGTTTGCCGCCTGGACGGCGGCTTCCCCCCTGTTGCGACCGAAGTCGCCCCAGTTCCTGAGACGGTTTCCCGCCTCCCGAGCCCGCGAAAGCCAGCCGTCCAAACGCTCCCGCCACTTGCTCATCTGGCGGCGAGAAACACCAGCAGCGATCTCATTAGCCGCCTGAACGGCGGCCTCCCCACGCTGGTGACCAAAATCCCCCCAGTTCCGCAGGCGGTTCCCGGCCTCCCGCGCGCGCGCCACCCCCCCGCCCCCCCCCCCCCGCCACTTCCCCAGCTGCCGGGGCACCGATAGACCGCGACGAGAAACCCCGGCGACGAGCTCCTTCACCGCCTGCACGGCGGCCTCCCCCCGCTGGCGCCCAAAGTCGCCCCACCCGGCGAGACGGAGGCCCGCCTCCCCCGCGCGCGCGAGCCAGCCCTCCAGGCGCTCGCGCCACCGGGCACCGAAACCGCCGGCGACGGGAGGAGAGACAAGACGGCGAGAAACACCCGAGACAAAACCGTTGGCCGCCTGGACGGCGGCCTCGCCCTTCTGACGACCGAAGTCGCCCCACGCCTCGAGGCGGTTCCCCGCCTCGCGCGCGCGCGCAAGCCAACCCGCCAGGCGGTCCCGCCACCGGCGGCCGCCGCCCTGGCGCCCCTCGAGGTTGGGGCGGGGGGCGGGAGGGACCACGGCGACGAGGACCGCCGTGGGGGCAGTGGTGGTGGCCACCGGGGTGGCCACGGCGGCCGCGACCGTGAGGTCGGCGACCTGGTGAGCACTTGAGAGGGTTAGTGGAGGGAACAAGGAAGGGAGGAGGGTATGGGAGGATGTGTGCAGCTTACGAGAGGGGGTGCCCTGCGACGAGGGCGATGCTGGCCTGAGCCAGCAGAGCGACGAGGGAGACCCTCATCGCGGTGGTTGTTTTCCTTTTTTTTTTTCTGTTGGAGAAGTTGAAGAAGTTAGCTTTGAGGGAAGGATGGAGCGAGGGGGGAGCAAGAGGGAGCAAGGGTTTAATACCAGAAGACAAAGGGTGGAGCGAGGAAGAGTCGGCTGCGAAGAGTCGACTCAAGAGAAAACCTTTGTCTGAGAAATTGTGTATTCTGAGGGTTGGTTTCGGGCGGAATAGGGCGCTCCTTTATACGACTTGGGGGGCAGGCGGGTGCTGCGTCAGGCATGGTTGTCTGAGGCAAGCTTGGTCCAGATGCTGTGTTGACAAAAGTCACGGGGGGAGGAGAATGGAGTCCTCATCGCCGAACGCCTGGCAAAACACACGGCCGGACACGCCACCGAAACAGACACAACAACCGCTTGTGAGGGCTCTTCGGACGAGGCCTGCGCTCTCAGACTCCACGGCGCGCATTGTGGCCAGGCCACCATCGCCGAAGGCTGCGCAGACGGGGAGTGGGTTCTCTCCAAGATGCAGCTTGCGGCCGAGTTGTGGGGAGTTCGGCGTTCAGCATACCGCCACCTGAGGCACCACGTCCGTGGGCAGCTTGACCAAAACACCAACCTCAGGGGCATCACCGACCGCCGAGGCACACCCCCACCACCTCGCACGGTGGCTGACGTAGCCATCTGCATGCGAAAACAACAACAACAGCAACAACAACTCCACTGGCTTCACCGAGAGCCTCGTATCCCGTGTTGGCACAGTATGGCAGGAGGTGTCTGCTGGTTTCAGGCGCCCAGCCCTCCTTGATACTTCCTGTATAAAAGCCCTGCCCTCCCACCCGTTTTTGGGAAGCAACAGTTCTGAGCTCACACTCAAGCTTACCTTCCTCGTCTCTAATCATCCTTGGTGCACCTTCTTCACTCGGCTCTCTTCAGACAAAGCTCCACTTCCCACATCAAAGGAACTCGAGCATCTCGACCTCTACCGCCAACATGCGTTTCTCCAAGACTCTCGTCTGCGGTCTTGCCGCCATCGCCGGCAACACTCTGGTGGCTGCCGCACCCATCAAGGGATTCGACACTTCATCCAGCATCATCCCTCCCGCCGACCTTAAGGAGGAGATCGAGTCTAGCGCCAATGCCGCCGACTCGGCCAACATCCAGGGCGAGCTCGAGGACTCTGGCCTCTTTGACGACCTCGAGCGTCTGCTGAACATCATCGGCGACCACGTCGACCGCATGCGTGGGGAGGGTAACGACAGCCCCAAGGGAAAGGGCTTCAAGCTCAAGGACTCCGACAAGAAGAACGGCACCAAGCCCGTCCTCGCCAAGGAACTCGAGCACAAGGGCGCCGCCAGCCCATCTCCCGCAGGCGACGACGACAACATCAACACCGGTTTCTCCGCCACCGAAGAGCCCGCCACCGAACCCGCCGAACCCGGCTTCCCGCCCTTCCAAGGCGCGCCCGGGCCCAGCATCTTCGACCCGCCCAGCCCCAACGACCACAACGACTTCCCCAACAGCCTGCACCACAACGACGGCGTTGGCCACGACAACACTCATCAACAGGAGGAGGAGTCGCACCCCGCACCGCCGCCCCCCGCCGGCTCCCCCGAGGTCTCGGAGCCCGACCACGGCTTCACCAACATCACGTGTAAGGGCATTAGTGTGTGCAACCCGGTCACGGTGTTCCACGAGAAGGGCGCCAACAAGAAGGGCAAGGGCAAGGGCTGGGCGAGCTGGGGCAACTTTGGCAGCTGGGGGAAGACGACGGCCGCTGCTGGTGAGGAGGAGGCGACTGATATGCCCGCGGAGGAGCAGACAGAGCAGACGCAGCAGGAGGTGGAGGTGGATCAGCAGGAGCAACAGCAGTAGATAGAGAGAGATGACGCTGCAGGTGTTGTTGATGGCGGCGGCTCTGGGGGGGTTGGCGGGGCTGATGAGTTAGGTGTTTCTGGCCTGCTGGCCGGCGGTGGTGGTTGGGCTGCACCGGATGGAGCCGTGGATTAGGGAGTGTATTAGGCGAGGGGAGTTTGGGCGGAGTACAGTGTTTTTGCGGTAGTGGTAGGGTGTTTTGTACGTGTACGTTAGGCAGTGAGCAGTGTACTGATTATGGTTTTTAATCACATGTGGTTTTCGGGTCAGTTGTTGGACTGTGACTTGTTGTGTTGAGTGGCTGAGAGATGTTTCCAACCCGATGGATATTGTAAAGTGCAGTCAACTGATACGGCTTGCAACTGTCTAACGGGGACGTCAATTTTTGGACGGAAGAGTGAGTCGACACATCCTGCTTTGTATGTGTTGAGTTACACCTCGCTATTGAGTACGTGGGTGCAGTGAGATTGCCGAGGTTGTGACATATTAGTGAAAAGAGGTAACGTATATTATCAGCGAGCGGGCCATATCACCGAGTGGGCCACTCTAACAACTTTTGGTGGGAGTGCATGCGAACAGTGCTAAAAATTCGTTAAGACCTCTAACAATTTCTTAGCGTTTTTCTGCATGCAGTCCCACCAAAAATTGTTAGAGTGGCCCACTCGGTGATATGGCCCGCTCGCTGATAATAAACGTTATCTACTTTTCAACAATAAAAGGATATGATACACCATCTTTCCGTTTGGCTGCCTGTCAGAGTTTGGTGTTGATGTTATCAGCTTAATATTGCTCCCTAAGTTGCCATATTGCAATGCATCTGGTAATGATGTTTTAATCTCAATTAAAGGCAAAATCGAAGACTATGCACAATCGGGACGAGAAAAAGTAACAGGAAAAGGAAATCCGGCCTTAATACAGAATACATACTGTAATTATCTCTGCATATGCCAGATTACACTTTACTGTTAAGTTTTGGTCTGCAGTGAAGTCCATGAAGTTTGGGCAAAGTGGAGGTAGGTACCTTTCGAAATTGATGGATGTGAGACTGTTTGGGAAGCAAAAGGAGCCAAGCTCCAATACAACCATATCAAGTAAAGTAACAGCACTCTTTGAAGTTCACCTGGGCATTGAGGCTAATAAATGTTGTCACATGCAAGGTTTGGGGTCCCCAGTAATATGTTGTGCCATGGTATGTGTTTGGGGAGGGAGGGATGCTCTATATCAACACATCCTGCTGCAGCGAGCAACATACACAAGGCGAAAAGCACTGGAGGCAAAAAAGCAATTCCCGTGTACCACATCAATTGTGTTTGGCCATTAATGTAGGGATATCACCACTCCCCTCACAAGCCATCCACTGTCAACCCAGGCACGCAAGCCGGAGCAAACCCCGATGGCACCTGGCTGGCCTCCTATTCATCCCCCTTCTACTCCTGCTCCGCCTCCTCCTCTTCCCCCTCCTTCTTGTCCTCATCCTCCTCCGGTATGGAGGCGAGCCTCTGATTGACGGGCCTCATGATCAGCGGGATGCCCTCAATGGGGCGCAGCACCAGGCGCCACATCTTCCAGTCCTCCGGGTCGTCCTCCTCGTAGTTCGGCATGAACACCCAGGCGCTCACAAAGACGCACAGCAGAATCTTCATCTCGAGCTCGGCGAACTTGCGGCCCAGGCAGCCGCGCGGGCCCTGCAAGAATGTCATGTAGGCGTTGGGCACGACCGTGTCGGGCAGGCGGTCGTAGCGGTCCGGGTTGAACTCGTCGGCGTCGTCGCCCCAGAACCACTCCATGCGGTTGATGGCGTTGGCGAGCATATAGACGATGGTGCCCGCGGGGACGGCGGTCTGGTCGATGATGTCGTCGACCTGGGTCTCGCGCACCGTCATGGGGATGGGCGGGATGAAGCGGAGCGCCTCGCGGCAGACCTTGTTGAGGTACTTGAGCTTGTCCGGGTCGGGCATCTTCTTGCGGGCTTTGGTGATGGGGTTGTTCCTGAAGAGGACGGGCATGCGCTTGAAGACCTCCTGGCGCAGCCGGATCTGCATGTCCTGGTGCGTCGCCAGCAGCTGGAGGGCCCAGGCGACTCCCGTGGCGGTGGTGTCGTGGCCGGCGCCGAGGAAGGTCATGATCTGGTCCCGGATCGTCTCGAACGAGAGCCCGGTCTCGCCCTCTGCCTGCAGCCGCTTGTTCTCCTGGGCGATGAGCGACAGGATGTCCTTGGCGGTGAGGTCCCGCTCGGCCTGCTCGATCCTGTCGTGGAGGATCTTTGTCGACTGCTCGAGGATGATCTTGCGGGCCAGCTCCATGTCGCGGTTCATCTGGGCAGGGATGTACTTGGACTGCGGGAAAAACGCCTGGATGCCGTGCAGGGCACTCGAGGCCCAGTCGAAGTTGAAGACCAGCCGGTAAGCATGGCGGATGGGCATGTCGGGGTAGGTCATGGAGTCGAGCACGTAGCCGACCCCGGCCGAGCCGATGATGTCGAGGGTGCAACGGTTCAGCCATTCCAAAACCTCGACTGTGGTATAGGACTTACCTTCCCGCTGCATTTCCTTCAGCTGCAAGTGCGTCATCCGGAGCCCCTTTTCCCAGAAGAAGGGCGCCAGGGCGCGGACAGCCGAGACCGAGAAACCTGGAGTGAGCACTTTGCGGTGGTACACGTGCTCGTCGCCCTCGGCCAGAAGCACGCCCTCGCCGAGAATGCGCACCATCCACAGCTTGGCGCGTACGGGCTTGGGGAAGTTGTAGGGGTTTCTCACCGTGAGGTGCCTGAGCCCGGCGTCGTCGGCGAACGACAGGCGCTCGCACCCGAGGGGGAAGTAGTAGCGGATGACGGGGCCGTATATCTGGTGCCATCGGCGCTGCGGCACGCCACACTCTTCCAGGATGATGGGCATAAAATGGCCCCATAGTGGAAAGGCTGGAACGGTCGTGACATGGCGCAACTGGGAAAAGAAGTAGGCGTGAATGCAGCCCCGCCAGACGCACCAGTAGAGGACGAGGATGCCGAGAAATCCCAGCACCATCGACCACCAATACGACAACTTGGCGAGGGAACGTATGAGGCCCCCCAGAAAGGGGGCCACTGCCAGGACCGGCAGGGGGGTGTAGGTGTACTTCCCCATCCTGAGAGGCGGAATGTCGTGTTGGTCAGCGCAGTTCTCTGGCTCTGGGGAGGCATGACGGGGACGTTGGCACTTACTTGACTGGTAGGCGGCGGCGGCTGAGGACTTCAGCATTCCTCCATGGGCCCAAAGGGGCGTGGGGGGCCGCGCCCAGGCACCCAGGCATACATCTTATACCACAACTCACCTGTCCGTGCCCGTGCTCTACCTGGGCCACAACAAAGCAGCATAGACCACCACCGAGTGAGCGGCCGTGGGGGGGCTCCCAGTGGCCCAAATCGAGACTGCTGGACTGCTAGGCTGCTCAACCAACAACTGCCCAACCAACAAACACTCCGGTGTTGCTGGAAAGCTCGACGAGGACCGAGCGCCGGTGTTACTGGGCAGCCGGGCAGAAACGGAGCTGTCTGCTGTGTATGACCACAACCTTGGGGTGCCCAAGCCAGAAGTTAGAACCTCAGCAGACCGCATGTTCTCGAACTGGGAACGCAGGGTGCGCAGTGGGGAATCGGCGATGAGCTTGGTCCCCAACCCCATAGTGATGCCATCGCTGCACCCGCCACAACGGGTCATTTTGTCAACAACACGCGGGCAAAAGCGGCAGTCCCCGCCCCTCCCTCGCCTATAAATGTTTGGCCCCCTCGCCCATAGGTATCTGTCCGTCTCTTGCCCATAGGTACCTGTCCGCTTCCCTCGCCCATAGGTATCTCTTCGGCTCGCTCGCAGCGCAACGCCCAACGTCCAACGCCCAGCGCAACCTGCGTGTCACTCCCCTCCACCCTCACTCAACCTCATCTCCTAGATCCAGCTCACCCGGTCCAGCCCACAGCTCTCGCCGTTCACAGGAGCGTGACAACAACCAACTGGAAACCCAACTGGACGACAAGATGTCCCGAGGTTCTCAAGAATGGCATGGCGGCTGGCCGTTGCCCGACGGCCCCCAAGCACTGACCGAGCGGATCCTTGCGCAGGACCAACTCCCTGCGCATCGGCCGAGGCCCCGGTTCCGGTGGTCGGCAAGCTGGCTCGACAGTGACTTGTCCAGCGAGGGCGGAAAGGAAGACGACTTCTCATCCGACTCTGAAGCTTCGATCCCAGCCGACAGCGGGATCTCGACGGAAGCGTTCCGCCATCGATGGACCGGATGGCCAGACTCCGACGAGTCAGAGCTCGAGGAATCGCCAGAATCAGAGACCGACAAATGGTCTGAGGCCACCAACTGGTCTGATACCATCAACTGCTCTGAACCCGACAACTGGACTGAACTCAACCACTGGATTGAGCCCGAGGACTGGGTTGAACCCGAGAAATGGTTTGAAACCAGCGAATGGCCTGAGCCCGACAAACTTGTTGAACCGAACGAAGGGTCCGAACCCAACGAATGGCCGCAGCACAGCCAAGGCTCAGAACCAAACGGATGGACCGAGCCCAGCGCGACCCCAATCCCAGACCATCCCGGCTTCGTCACGGGGCTTCCCCTCTGCTGCTTGATGACGGGCCTCATGCTCGCCCAGTTCCTCATCTCGCTCGACCGGACCATCATCTCCACGGTGAGACACGCCCAGAACCCCCCCCCCCCCCCCCCCCCCCCCCCCCCCCCCCCCCC
>FTEL01009869.1_pt1 | contig 23451 bp, 16 predicted proteins | sample 1658911 | NCBI WGS metagenome assembly FTEL01 (sample SAMEA3914869, study PRJEB12502) | metagenome | biome: forest; material: soil | place: USA | collected 2012-03-12 | depth 0.1 m
GGTGGGGAGGGCGGCTGACAATGGGCGTGGGCGCCGGCTGCGGCGAGCAGCGCAACGGAGGTGGTGGCCTTCATGGTTGGAATGGATGTGGTAGATGGAGTTGGGGATGGGTTGGATGCCAAGGAGCGACGGTGGAGGAGCGGGATAGATGGAGATCAGATGGGCTCTTTATAGAAGGCTGACCTCCTTGCCCTGCTCCTAAGAGTACCATCGAACCCCATGCCTTTCATGCAGCTTCCCCCATGATTTCCCCATGCCCTCCCCGTCCCCCATGCTGACATGACGGGAACGCGCTGTCCGGCGGTATTAGGGACCCCGGAGGGTGGCAGCTGCGCGTGGCACTGTGGGACTCACGCGGCCCTGTGGCCCTCCTGAATCGTCATCTGTGGATGGAATTTCGAAACCCCAGCCGTCGGTTCCGAGATGGGGGGTTGTTGGTCAGCCCGAAGTAGATGGGATCATCTTGGATAGATGAAGGGCATCATGGGGCCCAAAGGCCCGGCTGCCACAACCCGGTTCTGGGTGTGCTGCTGGGCGAGCGGGTAGGTCCCTCTGATTCGACCGGATCTGACATCTAGCGAGGACTGCTGCGTAATGCCGCAGCCCCGACGCCCCCCCCGCGGCGGTTGGGGGTCGCAGTCGATGTGGGAAACCCGGGGAAGGCAGTGTTGCATGCGGCTTGGGCTCCCGTGAGTTGCCCGTTTAGGGCGGGGAGCCTGGCAACCAGGGCGCAGGCGAAGACGAAACATCTTGGCAATCTCGTTCGAGACGACGAATGAGCGGGGATGGACGGGCGGTCCACGTCGCAACCCGGACATTGGGTCGCGATTCTCGGTACCAGCCCTTCCATGGTAGCAATGCCGGCTAATAAGGCGTGTCGATCATCAAACAGAGGGGGGTAAAACACATCCGGACTCCAGGTCTCAACTAACAATCTTGTACGGAATATATCGCTCGTCCATGCCCAAAATCTCCAATTGGACTTTGCTTTCCTCGTAGAGAAACGTTGAAGGGAGCGGAGTGTCAGTCCGAGATCAGTCTGTTCGGACACAACAACGTTACAAAAGCCTTCTTGGCAACCGAACAACTCGCAACACTCTCGAGGCTACGATGCACCGCGGGGGGTGACGTTGCCCCGGCTGAAGGCACTCTGGTCCGGCACTGTCAGTCGGGAGGCGGGGACCTCCGCATGCCGCGAAGGCATACCACCTAACGAAGCAGGTACTTGTGCAAGCCCACCAACGGCTAAGCGAGAAATGTCGTGGCTAACACCCCTCAGTAACAAGCGAGGGCTATGACGACACTTCGCATGGTGTAAGACCATAAGGGGGGCTCTATGCTGGGATCGCACCAACCAGACCCCTCGGCGGTGGCACCGCTTGACCACGAATAGCACGGAACGTACAACTATCGCACGCGACATGTACTAGGAGACACCATAGCGATGTCAGCTGCTCTTCTTCCTCCCTCTACGAAGTCACTCGGGAGCAGGGGAGCCTACCTAAACCCCTTAACGAGCTCTAATTCCAGCATCCAACATCCAGTAAATGCCTAATCCCTTTGAACTACGCGCAAGATTCTGCGGTCAGTTGAGCCACACGTCCTCGAAGTGTTTGACTTACACGGTTGGCGACCTGGTAGATACCTGACAGCCATGTCTTTATATCCCAAAGGAGGGCGCGCGTGTGGTATTTTGTATGATTCCAAGATTCTCCCTTTCCAACTCCTTGGTATTTACGCACTCGATATTACAGTCCCAGTCGGGTATCCAAATTCCAAATTCATCCAAATCATCAACATCCCAAAACAATCCGTCGCCGTCCTGCGCCCAGTACCCAGCCCCCATCCCCCTCTCGTCGCCCTCACGGCGTCCCCGGCGACCCAACATCCGTATTCACATCAAACGACACGGCCCCCGGCTTCGCCCTCCCAATCGCCCCGGGGAACGTCGAATCCTTAATATCCATCGTCGCCTTCCCAAAATCATGCGCAACCAGCGCATCCCGAATCCCCTCGGGGTACCCATTCCACGACACCAGATCCCCGCGAAACCACACCCCCTTGGCATTCTCAATCGCATCGTCCCCCGCGTTCGCAAACCGGAAACAATGCGTGCTGGCCCCGTCCTTGTGGTATACCATCTTGGGATGCTCCCCGTCCCAGCGCACCTCGCTCGCCGCCTTGACCTGGTAGTTCCCGTGCTGCGACGCGGCGACGTACTCGGCCTTGCCCGTCGCGTCGCTCACCCACACCGCGATGTGCTCCCAGTCGTGGGTGTGGCCCGTGTCGAAGAAGTCGGGGATGGATACGTCCTTTTCGAAGTAGTAGCCGTACAGGTAGATGCACCAGCCCGAGTTGCAGCGCTGCCGCGAGTAGACATTGTTGTTGTTCAGGTCCGACAGGTCGTGGCAGTCGGAGGCTAGGCCCGTGAACATGTGCGGGAGGCCCTGCGCGATGGCGCCGTCGGGGCCGATCGCGGGGACGTTGTAGCAGCCGTCTGTGTCGAAGTCGAGCGAGGGCTGCCAGCGGAGGTCGTTGGCGGTGGCTTTTTGGGGGAGCGCCTTGGGCGGGTCGGGCGCGCGCCGGTGGACGGCCGTGGTGAAGGTGAGTGTGGCCGTGGGCAGGGAGACGGCGGGGAGCGCGAGGGCGGGGGATGCGGCCGCGAGCAGCGCCAGGGCGTGGGTGAGGATCGACATGGTGGGCGGGGTAGTGATGCTGGAGCACTGGACAGAGAAAAGCGAGTGTGGGTGCTGGCCTGGCTACGATCCTCGTACTGAGAAGCCTGGGCTGCGTCGAGGTCTTAAGTCCTCCACCATCACGAGCATCACCTGCCAACGCCAATGGCGGGGGGGAGCGAGCCATCATCCCCCGACCTCATGAACAGACCATGGCAATCCCACGGGCATGTCACGGACGGCGAATCCCATTCGCGCCCGTCAGCCGGGCAGCCTTGCGGGAAATGGGAAGGTGATAGTCGTTCATGCGCAACCCCCGGCCACGCAGCCCGTGTGGCTGCCACCCAGCGCCGCCGCACTCAAACACAAGACCAGTCAGCGGCCAGCACTGGGCCTCGCCGCCGTCTTGGGGTTGCAGTCGCCTGGCCAATCGCGTGGGGGAGCGCGGACTTGTGTCTGCTTTCGCCAAGCCCCCTGCCCCTGAGCGCTACCCCTGACGCGATCACAAGCCGATTCTCCCCCACCACCCGTTTTCCCCAGGCTCCCGCCGCACCGCATGAAGTGATCTTCGCGGGGAAGCCGGCATATATTGGGGAAGGAGATCTGAACGCCAGGCTGCCGGTAAACTTTGGGGATTTAATGTTTGGTGGCGGCACCGGTGCCGATACCCGGCGTGGCGCATATTATTTCCCCGGAAATAACTTAACTACTTGTCCCTGGGAAGGGGAATGTGAACTCACATGGACATATAGCAGGCGCTAGAACAAATGATTCAATCTGTAGAATCTTCCACGCATCATGGAGATCGCGTGCATTGCATGGCAGTCCATGCAGGAACAAGATGAGCACAGCTTGGGAGGTCCGGTACCACTTTTGTCATGGGGGTCATTTGAAAATCGTTGCCAGTAGCTGTCAGGTAAACCTCCACGTTCCTCTGTTTCCTTACCATCACGGGAATGCCCTCATATCAACCCCTCATCGCTTGCATCTGCCCTCCCCTCAAGTTTGGCCGGATGCAACTCTCAACCGGCACACTCTCCGAGACCGTCACCGAACCTAACCCACCCCGCACTTGAACGTGGTAGAGCACAGGGCTGCTGCGACCCAAGACATTCAATATTACGCGTCACATGCCATTCGAAGTTCTCCATGCCGGACCCCGCCAACCATTCATAATCCTAGCTATAACCCGTGGCTGGATAATTAGTCCACGGGCTAATTGCTGGCACGACGTTCACCTGTTACGATGGATCTAGATCCCAGGCCTGCGTGGTAATACTTGCACTTGTGAAGACAACGGGAGGTAGTGCAAGTGTTTTGGGGAAATGGATTTGGAAGGTGAGGTTGGACGGAGGTCAAGCGATCCGGAGAAAATAAGGCGGGGTATGCTGTTATTGACAGCGTGCTTCTGTTGTGGACATTTGATATCCCTTCGTTAGCTCCAAACGCGGCAGTCGAACCAAACCCTCAGCTCATTACACGTGTGTTATTTCTGGTATTACGCAACGTGATACCCATCGTAATCCATCTGATTAAATGTCAAGCAGGGAGTTACCTCCAAATTCAACAACAACCCGTCATCAAACCCCAACAGAGCCTCCGTTTGCACCAGACCCAGGTCAAGTATGTCCGACTAGAGGCGCATACCACCCCCTGGCAGCCCCCGCTAAGTCACCTCCGCTTTCAATCTCCGCAACTCGACTTTCCTGGGCTAAGACAATGGCACAACTGCTCGCGCAGGCAGCAGCTCTTCCTGCGTGCCGGCAGACACGACATGACACAGGTTTTCGACGCCTGGGGCGAGGTGCGCGGCGGCCGTAATAGCGGCGAGGCCAGTAATTGCAAAGAGGAAGGTAATTAGCCGAAGGACGTGTACGGGGAGTGGCATCATGGACTGCGCTTGATGCATTCCAAACGTGCCCAAGCAGTTTCCGACACCCGTCGTGTCGATAATACGCCTGAATCGCCGTATGCTTTGCCGTCAAATCCCCGATGCTTGACGGCTTCAGCAGCTCCAGAGTTGCGCCTCTGGCGAGGACGGCGCGACACCCATCAGGCAGTCAACCATCTCGCGGCGATATCTGTACAGCTACGGTATCACGACGTCTGATATGGTTTCAGTCGCTTGTAGCTATTTCCATCTGGCTCTTGAACTGAACAAAATGTCATAGAATCGTGCGGCGGGAAATGTGACGCTGTGTGAGGCACTTGTCCCTCGGCCCTTAATTGTTTGACCCCAAGAATTGAGGCCGCCGCTCTTCGTTTCTGAAGGCTCGCGCCCATCTCGATTTGCTGCACCTCCTCTCCTGTGCCTCATCCTACTCTGGGACACAGACCCGGCTGTCGCCATCATGCAACGAGGCTTCATCAGTTATGTGCAAGAAGGAGCGCAGAACTCTGCCGAGCCAGCCTGGCTCATCGGTGGAATCGTCGATGCTTGTCTCCGCTATTTCCATCATCTGGCGCCCTATCATGGATGAGATGCAGCCGTAGCAAACAAATGCGGGAGGTAGGGAAGCCTGAAGGGACCCAAGTCCATGCTTCCAACGCCAACGCCGACTGTTTCGTAATCCAGGCGCCAGACTTCCCAGCGTTTCCCATCAACGCGACTTCAATCCACTATATTACCTGCAAAAGAGGATCGGTCTGCCCGATATCACTCGAGACAACATCTGGGAACGCAACAAGGCTGATCATTTCGCCAAAGGATTTGCTTTTCTTCAGGACGGCTGGGTACTCGTTCAGGTTATCGACCGACGAAGCCGAAGGTCACCGCCACGCCGCTCGAGGTTTCCACGGCCGCCTTCATCATCCCATCCCTTGCCACGGCCTGCTTCTGGGCCAGCAAGCTGCAGAATGTAGCCGAGCCCACGGCGGTCAGAGTCGACTGGACGGTCGCTGATCTCATCCTCGCCGCCGGCGACGCTGCCCGGGACCCTTAGTGGCTACCCCATGGGTACCTACCGAGATCTGGTTAAAGATCTCTCCCGGCAAGTCCAACAGCGCCCTCGGACATGATGATACTCCGTATATCTCGACTAATACCTCTCCCACCCCCACAGTGGCTCCGGCTCCCGCCGCCTTAACCCCTCCAGCCCCTGCTCCAGCCCCGGCTCCTCCTCCAGCTCCTGCCCCCGCTCAAGCGCTAGCGCGAGCTCCAAGTCCCGCTCCAGCCCCGGCTCCTCCTCCCGCGCCGGAGCCGCCAGCCAAACGCCCAAATCCGGCCCCAGCTCCAACTCCGGCCGCAACAGCCCCTGCCCCTGCCCCAGCTCCAGCCCCTGCCCCAACTGCGACGCACCCCTGCCGGCGCTCCCAGACGCAGTAGCCCCTTCGGCATTCTTCCCCCCCAATTTGCTGCGCAAGCTCTTGAAGCTGGCCATGCGAAGTAGGCTCTGGTTTAGGTTGCGAAACGTCGGCGACCGGAGGAGGTCCCCGCCAGCCACGGCGGTCGGGGTGCTTGGCGCCGAGCTGGAGCCTCCTCCTCTTGAGATGTTGTTCGGACTGGTAGCGAGGGGCGTCGGGGCGGTGGTGTCGACGGTGATGGTGGGCGGTGGGGGAGAGGCCGGCGTCTGGGTGAAGAGGTCGCGCGGGAAGCCGCTGATGGAGAGGTGCGGGTCGGAGGAGCGCGGGGGGGAGGCAGTGTCGACTAGGGCGTGGGGGTATTTGGGGACCTGCAGGCGGAGGGAGAGGCGGGAGAGGTTGGACGGGTGCAGGGTGTGGATGCAGATTGGTGGTTGGAGGTCGAAGACGCCGTGGGTGCGCATCAGGTCGACGGTGGCGGGAGGGATGGGGATGGTGCGCTCCTGCTCGTAGTCGGTGCCGTAGTTCTCTTGGAGGTAGAAGTACGGGTCGAAGGCGCCCTGGCAACAGTCCTTAAGGATCTTGCCCAGGCCTTTGATGTCGTTGCTGCCCCGCGGGAAGCGGCAGCTGATGATGCCTGGGGAGGTCGCCGAGTGGCCGCATTAGTGAGTGTGTCTGCGGTTTGGGAAGAGGATGGCCGAGGCCAGGCCCGAGGGTTACCTTCGCAGGTGTATCCGCCGCCCGGGTACGCCCCGGCTTGCTTCTCAAAGTAGAACGAACTGGCGACGAGACGATGGGCGATCTCCCTGACGTCGGGATTCCGGGCGGCACTCTCGCGAGCTTGCTCCTCGACATCCGCGAGGGACTTCACCTCGTCGAGCTTGGGCCGAACCCCCGGGAACCGGACGTTGAGGCGCATGGTGCGCCTGGCTTGCTCTGGCAAAGCCACCGATTGGGTTGCAAGATATTCACGCCAGGTTTTCTCGCAGTTGAGCTGGTCATCGAGGATAGTATATCCCGTTCGCATGGCGTACACGATGCCGGCCGTGGGGCGCCTCACTGGCTTCGCAGTTGGGGCGGCATCGCCTGCGCCTCGGGCAACGTCTTGGCTGCCGACGCCTGTGCCGATGGAGAGGAACATGTCCGGATCCTGGTTCGTCGCGTCATCCCAGAGCACGCGGCGCTCGTGATGGGCGATCCAAGCGGGGCAGTTGTGATACAGGCCGCCGTCGGTGAAGGCCACGCCTGTCGCGGCCTTGATGAAGGGTTTGTAATACAGCGGCGCGGCCGACGTGGCGCGGGCTCTGTGCGGTTGGTTAGGAAACCGGGTCTCTGCATGCTCAAGAAGCGCTTCTTGATCGGGGAGCAACGTACGCCTCCCAGACCTTGAACTCGGTCGTTGGGTCTTGTGATCTCAAGAACTGATACGGGACTGGACATGGGTTCAGAAATCGGAACAGTAGGGAGAGGGAATGGACTACACTCACGCTTGTCCCGCTCTGGGCCGGCAACGTTGTAGTTGGCCAGGATAACCGCCCGGTTTTCGGTGGCCGAGGTTGAGGTGACCGCGACCTTGATGTTACTCTGTCCCCCCTGCGGCGTCCCGCCAAAGAAGAGGGTATCGGAATCAAAGGCTTTCTCGAGTGCTGCCTCGAGGGGTTTTGTCTTGTAGTAACTCTTGTGGCTGACAAGAGCTAACCGCTTGAGCGGGCGAGCCGAGAAGGCTTCTGAGCAGAGACTTGTAAACTGCTTCATGCAGTACGCCACCGGCCAGTTTTTGACGCCAAGGCCGAGCGCAATGATTCCTCCCGTGCTTGGTAATTGGCTTGATGTCAGTCTTCCATGTGTTGACTTGGCCGATCCAAGGGTCGGGTGCGCATACCTGGTACCGACTATCAGGTCAAAGAAGTTTTGGACCGGTATCACACCGCCCAGCTCTGCCTCGATCGCCGCGAGGATCGCTAGCTCGGCGATGCCACGAACACCACCACTGCGGTATTGAACATCAGTCAGCCATCATGTGGTTGTCATACTGCGTCACGGCAAAACTCACCCGTCCAGGCAAAGAACACGAACGCCGGCGCCAAGTGGCTTGGGCGTGATGCGGGCGGGATCCAGCCACCGAGTTTGGTCAGGGTGCAGCGGACAGCATTCCAGTTCGTAGGCGCCATCCAGGTCCTTGGTTCCAAAGGACTCGACGCATGCCTTGCAGAGCACATGGCCGCATGGAAGGACGTGCTCGGGAACTTTCCGTACACAGCAGAAGCATGTAGCATGGCTGATGATCGGAACCTTGGCGGTCGTGGGCAAGAAGTCTTTGATCTCGTCTCGGTGCAGGCGTGGAACCAAGTCCCGCTCCTGCTGCCCTTCAACTCCCATCTGGTTTAGTTTTGCGCTGAGATGCTCCAGACGGTTATCAATGGCCGTCATCCAGCCGTTAATGAAGTCTTCCGAGTTGAACTCTGCGTCGTACTCCCCCTTGGCGAATATTTTGCCGTTGCTTTCCTGGTGACCTTTTTTGTGCGAGTTCTGGACGTTACAGCAAGTCTTCCCTCCCGATTCAAACTTGCAGCGGAGCCACTTCTCACAGAACTCGTCCAACGCTGCCTTGATAGGCGCGGAGAAGGTGTTCCTCAGCAGGGTCGAGTAGGTCCCTGTCAAGGGGTTAGCATAGATACCGTACGTGCATGGGCCTGCAGTCAAGGAGACAAGGGTAGATGACTCTGGATGTCCTGATACATACCTTGAAAACCCTCCCTCGCAGAAGCCAGCATGACCCACGATGCAATGGGTCGGCTCAGGAATAAAAGACGATCCAGCGCCGGCTGTCTGCGCCGGAGGCTGCCCGGCTCGTGGTACAAGGACAACATGACGTTCAGGAGGTGGCCCCGAAAGTCCTGGGGTAGCGGGTTGTGCCGTAGCGCCTCCTTGACAAAGTCAAACGGCTCGTCGAGGTGTCGCGAGAAGTGGTCGTAGGCCGAATTGACGTATTGCTGGAGCCTCTCGGCATTCAGGAGCATGCGAATCCTCTTCTTGTGGCGGAAGGACAACGCGCACTTTTCCTGGATGACGCCATATAACTTGCCAATCTGCTCGTCGATCTGCATATACCGGCCCTTCGTCGGGATCCGGACGATAGTAATAGACGAGTAGTAGTACTCCAGGAGCTCCTTGGTCGATGAAATACGCTTCCCGATCGTCCATAAGCCGGCAACAATGTCCTGCAACTTCGGAATCCGACGGAAAGAATCCGTATAAGCCTCCATGAGCTTCTCAGTGGCAACACCCAGGTCCCACTGCGTCTCTTCAATGTCGTTTTCCGTTGCGTTCAGTACGATGACGAGATGGGGCAGGCTCGGCTGGTTGAGGGACTTGTCGATAGACGCGTAGGCCCATTCGACCAGCTTCGGGAGGACCTCGCTCTCAAACATCCTCGCCTCCCGGAGGACAAAGACGATGGCATCGGAGAAGGTGTAGAGGATCCTCGGGTAGAGGTGCTTGACCGAGTACTCTCTGGACTGGTATTTCACGTGGCCGTTGGCCCAGTGAAGGGGCTTCCGGAGCTTGCTCTTGCCCCCCATGCGTGTGGTAGACTTGGCCGCCTCCAGTCTCTCCCGGCAGGCGATGCCCAGCGGCGGTTTCTCACCGCCGCTCATGCCCTCGCAGTCGGCGTACAAGGTCGGCCGCTCTCCCCAGTACGTCCTGGGGTCCGAATACAGGTGCACGTCGCCCGTGGTCGGGACCATGTCGTCGACTCGGCCTGTCACAGGGCCGGGAAATGACTCGTCCGGGTCATGTCGTTGGCTGACTGTCTGCTCCCGATCGATGAGCATCTTGATGACGGTGCTTTTCCCGGCTCCTGTTGCCGACAAGGTTAGCATGATGAAGCAAGGGGCAAGGTGTGGGGAAGCGGGGTCCTCACCTGTTTGGCCGACGAACGACACCAGATGAGGAAACCGCTCGGGGAATTCCCCCGTCTGGCCTCTTGCAATGATGTCCTGCAGCCTGCTTGACGAGTACAGGACCGGTTGCGCGGGGTTCGCCCCTCTCGTGACACCAAACCAAGTGGTGTTGATGTCGGATTCGTGGAGCAACTCTTGTTCTTGCTCGCTCCGGCTGGTGCCAAAAATGCGCTTCAGCCTGGCCACCACCTCCTCATCAACCTTTTCGTGCGGGCGGAGATCGTGGCCAACGGCGCCGGGCCTGTGCGGTCGCTCGAGGCCCCAGCAAGTGTCGCAGAAGGCCTCGTTGTTGCATTGAACGCAGACCCAAGTTTTAACCAGCCGGTTACACTCGCAGCAAGGTTTGTTGAGGGAAAACATTTTTTTGGCGGCGCCCAATGCAGTGAGAGGCCAGAGGTAAGGGGTGAGGGTTCTGAGGGTCCGACGAGTCGTGAGTAGTGAGGGTAAAGGCGAAGGGGCAACCAAGGTGGAACGGGATAAATTCTGGCCTTCGAAGAAGGGCAGAGCCAACAATCTCAGCCTGGGGAACCAAGGTCTAACGTAGGAGGGAGGAAGACCAGGCTCGGAACTGAAGGCGGCCTGGCAAGGCTCAAGTGATGGTACCTGCTCACCTAGCTCCCTCAGGGCACTGTACTCAGCGCGTGCGGCTACGAAGACATACTTGTATGTACTGTACGGAATGCCTAATAGCGTGTGAAGTACCACGCGTGCTGGCGCCGTGGCGGTGATGCGAGCTGTTCTTATTTCGTCTTCCCGCCGCCCGCCCACAGGGGAATGCATCCTTCCGACCTTCACCGGCTTCACACCTGCGCGCACGTTGAATCCCAGAGCCTTGCCTTGGCATGCACGCCCCTTGGCGCCCGCGCTATTACACCGGCGCATTCAGCCTTAGCCTACCCCGTACAGGTGGGTGGTCAGCCCGGGACAATGCTGCCCCTCCCCCCCTCCCATCCCCGCCTCTGCGGCTGAAGCGCGTTTCTTGGTGATGAGTGGCCAGTTTGCGATATCTCCAAATCGCTCTAGGCTCAGCATGCAAAACAAGATGTTGCGCAGCCTGATCGCAGGCTCTGGGGTACCTACCCCGGTCTGCTTCGTCCGTTTTTGGGCGTGCCCGCAGTTCGAGGACCAGCGGCCGAGAAGGTTGAGGTTCTCACAACCGGTGCACACCACTACCTATCTTTACGATGGGTTGATGCGGCGGGCTAGCGGCATGCTTTGAAGAAGGCTCAATTTTAGGGGGTGAAGCTCGCCCCTGATCCCTGCCGTCACCTGCCCAAGACTCGGACCACACTCTACTGTCCCCGCAAGCCCCGCGGCCTCGCGCGGGGATTTATCGGGAATAATACGGAGTAGGCTGGGCGCACGGCGCTGCTACGGGGACCACAGCCGAGCAAAAGTCCGTCTCACCGAGACAACCTCAAAAAATACCACCATTATCAACCCATCGTCAACCATGGCCGACCTCCCACCTCGCTACAGCGCCGACCTCACAGACTCTCGCTCCCTTTCCCTCCGCCTCCCGCCCTCAGACCAACGCAGCACCACGACCCCGTCCCCGGCGCCCTCCTCCCAGCAGCGCCGCTGGAACGACCCGCCCGAAGACGACGCCCCTACGCCGCCGCAAGACCACGACAGCGACCCGCTCAAGGCCTCCCTCCTCCTGACACGGGCTGGGCCTGAAGTGAGCTCTCCGGCTGGCACCCCCTCCTCCTCCTCTCTCCCATGTCTGCTTGCCTGATGCTCGCCCAGCGGTTAGGTACACAGCAGCTGCCTGTGATTTGTCCTTCTCAACCTATCTAAAAATACCTCGGGCGGCCGCTGTCTGCGCCCCGCCGGGTCGCCTGGGCCGCGGCCGCCATGTTGGTTCATGCGAAGCAGGGGGTCCCGTTACATGTCTCTCTTGCTATCTTTGCTGAGCGTGACGTCCTTTTCTTTCTTTCCTCCCTTCCCCATTTTAACGTCTTTTTCAGGAGTTTCTTTTTCTCTTTCGACAAACAATAAGGTAATTACTAAGATACGAAGTTAGCATGAATTAGGGAGGTAGCTTCGCGTGGTAATTGCGTACCTAAGGTACCGAGTCTCGACCAGCGAGCAGGAACACCTTGAAGAGGTAAGGAAATAAAACGGAATGTCAAAAAGCAGCGGAAGCCAAGGAGTGTCGAGAAGTAGTATCGTTTGAACTTGAGGTGATCAATGTGAATTACGACTCGGAGGAAGACGTACACCACGGATAATATATCCACGCCAGTTTCTAGTCTACTCTAAATATAGATCCGTATCTTACGCGGATTAGATGGTGTCGAATCCCGAGAAACGGATGGACGGGCTCAGACCGTGGTCCATCGGCCGGAGACCTGTTGTAAGTTCAAAGGCCCAAGACGTATAGTTCATCCGCAGTGTCACCGCGTCCTTCCCTGCCTATTCCCGCCAGAATAATGCACTCTTGCGCGGTTGGCTCGGGTGGGAAAGGAGGCACTGGGGCGATCACGGTCAAGTCGAGGTAATCGTTGTATTAATATCAATCCAACAGCCCGCCGGAACTACACACCCAGCGTTGCATGTCATGAATAGGTACGAGAAAAGAAAAAATGTCCCCGATGGACAGTAACTAGTAGTATTACATCCACAGCCCCACCATCATATCATCCGTCATCCCCAAGAACGTCACGAGCTGTCCGTCGTCACATCCGTAATCGTCGCCAGCAGCGCCAGCGGGCTGCACTGGCTCGCCACACCGCCTGTGAGCACGTACTTGAGGTCCTGCGCCTCCAGCGCCGCCACGGCCGAGGTATCCTTGACCAGGAAGACCTTGTTGTTCTGGTTCTCGATGGCGCACACCACGGGGAAGAGGTACTCGCCCTGGGTGCCGATGGCGACGAGCATGGAGGTCCCGGCGTCCGAGTCGGACGCGATGGGCACGAGGTTGGCCAGCCGCGCGCCAACGGGCAGCTTGTCCCACGTCGCCAGGCGGAAGCGCGACGCGCCCAGGCTCGACACCTCGTCAGGGAAGTAGTGCAGCAGCCGGTTGGCCGAGTCGCCCGTCACCATGTAGGGGGTGTCGGTGTTGCCGTCGAGGACCGCGGCCGCGAGCGTCGTGCCGTTGGTCAGCAGGTCGAGCTGCTCGGGGCTGTCGACGGGCGCGACGAAGAGGTTGCCGTTGGTGCCCGGGAAGAGCTCGACCGCGCCCGTGGTATCGCGCACCGTGGCCGTGCCCTGGCCCGGCGTCACGTCCGAGGTCGTCGTCGTGTTGGAGGGCAGCGTCGAGTTGTTGCCCAGCACCACGGTCGAGTTGTCGCCGGCGGCCTGCCGGGGAGCCACCAGCCCGCGCTTGGTGAAGCTGCCGTTGGGGCGCATGAGCTTGGCAAACGAGCCCTCCTTGCCCGCGACCATGTACAGAGGGCCGTTGGGGCCGTTCCTGGTGTCTCGGTACCAGACGACGCCGGACTTGACGGTGCCGACCCACGAGTCGCCAAAGACAGTGTTGCTGAAGGGCGTCGTGCCGTAGTTCCACGCGTCCGTGTACAGCCTGTTCCACACGTTCCGGTCGCGGCTCTGCGTCAGGCCGTAGGCCACCTCGACGATGGTGATCCAGTTGTTGCCGTTCGGCGAGGGCCAGTTCGGCGTGAGCATGCTGGACGCGGGCGCCGACGAGATGGCGCCCGGGTAGATGGTGAAGGTGCCCGTGGCCTCGTGGCCGACCCACGAGCGCGACTCGCCGCCGTACTTGTAGAGGATGAAGATGGACTTGGGCGTGCCGTAGAGAGGGTCCTGGGCCGGCGCGTACGCGTGGTTGACGATGGCGTTGGTGTCGATCTCGATGCGGTTGCCCACCTGCCAATTCGTGATGGCGTAGGTGGTGACATCGATGACGCCGTAGACGACGCTGGTGATCTCGAAGGGGCTCAGCAGCGTCATCGAGTGGTACTGGCCATCGCGGGGGGTGCCGGCGCGGCTGTGGGCCCAGCAGTTGGTTTGCTCGCCGCCAGCGGGGACGTTGTCCTGCCACGCCACGTTGGCGCAGTTGGACTGCGCTGCGCACCACGACATGCAGTCGTTCATCGTGGCGACCCAGGTGTGCTGCGTGTCGTAGTACATGTAGTCGTGGTTGCACTGGATCGACCACCGGTTGCCGTTGCTGTCTGTGTACACCTGGTTATTGTACGTGGGGCAGGTGATGGTTCCTGCAGGCACGGTCGGGACGGCAGTCTGGCTGGTTGTCGTTGCGGTTGTCGTTGACGGCGAGCTTGCCGAGGTCGTTGTCGACGAGCTTCCAGAGGCCGGCGTGTATCCGATGCAGCCCTCGGCCAGGGCAGGGCTGGCCCAGTCCTTCAGGTGGAACGTGGGGCCCTTATCAACCTCGAGCGTGACCTCGTTGGTCAGTTTGATGTCCCACGCAATGCCCGCGCAGTCGTTGCCAAAGGAATTCTCCTGGGTGCCGACGTTGACTTCTAATGTCGCTTCGCCCACAACGGCCGGGGTATCGACAAGCGCAACGCCCTCCTTGAACAGGCCGTCGAGGATGTCGATCCCAAACCACAGGCTAACAGGCAGGCCGAGCGCAGCCGTGGCCGTGACGCCGCCATGCGTCTGGAAAACATGATCCAGCTGTGGGGTCCATCCGGACTGCGTCGACTTGTCTGGGTGTGCGAAATCGAGGGTGGCCTCGAAAGCAGGCCAGGTAAGCGAGGCACCCGTGAGCAGTTGACCCTCGGCCTCAACCCCGATAGTGGCCTTGCCGCTAAGCGTAATTTTGGGGCCGAGGGTAATAATGTGGGGGATGGACCACCCCGGGAGCCCCTTCTCCAAGATCTCCTTTTCCCACGACTTCTCCCATTTGGCGAAAGCATTGACACCGATATAGAGGCCGACGTACATGTTGCCACTGACGCCAATGGAGGCCTGCTTGATACCGCTTAGGGGCGTCGCGTTGATAGTACCGGTGGCCTTGACAGAGCCACGGACACCGCAGTTGACGCAGTAGAGCTCAACACCCGGCTCAGGCTCCGGTTCCCCGAGAAGGTCGTTAACCATGTTATCGAGAATGGTCTTGGTGGCGCTGAACTTTTCGTCCTTCTCGCCCACCTTGAATGTGTACATCTTAAGGGCCTTGCCCCAAGGCGAGTCGACCAGTACAGCAGGTGGGGGTCCGATGGTCACCGGGAGGGTGAGCGAGTTCGAATACTTGCCAGTGACGACGAATCCGATCATCTTGATGGAGTTGATGGCGAGAGCAACTGTGACCTTCGCGACGGCGACGACCGCCTTCACAGCCACCTTGGCAACGGCGACCACGGCCTTGACAAGAGGCTTGACGATTGGGGCAACAACTGCCACGGCAACCTTGGCCACCGTCTTCACAACCTTCGCGACGGCCTTGAACAGGGACTTGAAGAAGCCACGGCGCTGGACGGTGCTATCGGTTGGGGCGGCGAGATCGAGCACGGCCTGCAAAAAAAGGGGGGGGAAGGTAAGTCAAACAGAAAATCACAATACGGTAAGGCAAAAGCTTTCAAAACGCGTGGAGCATACCTGGACATCACCGCCGGCAGCGCTGTAGTATCCCAGCTTGTCGTCAAGGGTCTTGTCAAAGTCGGCACCACATGCCACCGCAGGAAGGCCGTAAAGGCTGTCGGCCGACGGAGAGCCGCACGCGTCGTCCGCCTCAGGCGCGGCGTTGACCGTGATGTTGCCGAAGTCGACGGTCATATCAGCAAACACATCCCTCATCTCCACGTGCTGGCCAAGGGCCTCGAACGAGAAAGATGCCTCGGTGAAGGAAATGGTGTGGGCCAGGAAGAAGGCGTTCTGGGTCGCATCAGCACCGCAGGTAGCGGCCGAAGTGATGAGGAGGACGTCCTCGTTCGTCTGCCACGTGTCCTGGGCATAGTAGAAGGGGTACGACGTGTTGAAGCGGCCATGGAGCGAGGCCGAGTCGCAGACAACATCGGTAATGTAGATGGAGTGGTCGAGCACGATGGTCGGATAGTTGTACGTGACGTTGAGGCGTACAGTTACAGCACCCAAGTCGCTGCCGTCGCTGTCGCTCTGGCTACCGTTGTACCAGAGTTCGGCCACCGGGTTAGGAGTCAGCACACCAGTGCCAGCCATGTTGACGCCGGGAGGCGGGACAGGGCCGAGCGTAGCGATCGGGGCAGGGTCGAGCGTAATGGGGCCTTCGAAGCTGTCTTCGGTACCCGTACCGGGATCCATAGGCGTGGCCGTGGGGAAGGCGAACACGGAACCCGGCGCGACCAGCTGCTTGGCGGTCCACACGTAGCTGACCTTGCTCAGGTCACCGATGGTCTTCTTCAGGTAGCAGGACGGGGCCACGTAGCTGCGAGTAGCACAAAGCCGTCAGTTCAGGGGGGCCGTAACATAAAAAGTTCAGGGGGATCAGTAGGTAAAAAGCTCAGCTGCTGCTTACCTGACATCAATGCAGTCCGTGTTGTCATCGCACGCAGCAATGCAGTCCTCAAAGGTGGCGGTCGTGGTACCAAGGAGGTCGCCACCGCCGTAGTCGACACCACACATGACCTGGTACACACCGTTCTTGGGAGTGGTGTACGTAACGAAGTTGCTGGCGTTGTTGTCGCAGCTGAGCGGGGTGGCACTGGCCGTCGAGGTGGCCGCCGTGCTGGCCGTCGTGCTGGCCACGGTCGAAGCAGCCGCGGTCGTGGTCGTGGCGGAGGCGACGATGCGGACAGCACCCCACACAGCCGTGTTGTCGACAGCAGGGTTCTGCTGCTTCTTGAGGTAGCAAGCGCCGTGCACGTAGGCAACATTGACACAGTCGGCGTTGGAGTCGCAGGCCTGGATACAAGCCTCGAACGAGGAGGTACTCAGGCCGAGGAGGTCACCACCGGCGTAATCCTTGCCGCAGGTGATGGTGAAGCTGCTGCCGGCGGCGTGGTAGACCTGGCCGTCGTTGGCGTTGTTGTCACACGACGGCGGCGGGATCGCAGGCACCAACTTGGCAGTCCAAACCCAGTCCCGGCCGGTGATGGCATCCCCGAGCTGGCTCTTCATGTAGCAGGATTGACCGGCATAGCTGACATCGATGCACCCAGCGGTGGTCGAACAGGCCGCGATGCAGGCCTCGAACGTGTCCGTATTGGTGGCGGCGAGGTCGCCTCCGGCATAGTCGGTGCCGCAGAGGATCTGGAAGACGGCGCCGTTCGTCGTGGTGTAAGTCGTCTTGTCGCTCTTGTTGTTGACGCACGTGAGCTGGGGGTTGGCGGCGGTTGCCGGGGAGGGGGTGATCTGCTTCGCGGTCCAGACCCAGTCCCGGGTGAGAGGGGTGTCGATCCTGCTCTTCAGATAGCACGACTGGCCGGCGTAGCTGACGTCGACACACCCGGGCGTCGCATCACAGGCGTCGATGCACCCGGCGAAGGTAGCGGTCGTAGTGGAGGAGAGGTCGTCCCCGGTGTAGTCGGTGGCGCAGAGGACTTGGTAGGTGGCCCCAGTGGCGCCCGTGTAGACAACGTGGTCGCCGGCATTGCCGACGCACGTCACGTTGGCTGGGCCGGCGTCAGCAAGCGCGGCCGGGAGTCCAGAAAGGCCCAGGACGGCGAGCCGGCGGAGGAAGTGAGCCATGACGGCTGAACGAGTGGAAGGAGGACTTGGTGTGTTGGTTGTTGGCCTGGGCCAAAAGAGAGCGGACGTGGCGGCGACAAGGCGAGGAGACGCCGTCCACTATTAAACACAAACACGAAAAGAGCGTGTGCCAGGGTCAAGGCCGAGGTCACGGCCGAAGTCGAGGTCGAGATGCCTCCAGATTTCTCCAGATTCCCTACCAACGCCGCAAAAAGAGGGGACACGACAATAGTCGCAGAAGTGCGGACGTGCTGGGGGGCGCGGGGGTGAGGGTCACGGGTGGGTGGCGACGGGCGGTCCATCCTGGATTTATCATCCCAATCTTCCGTATAGTTGATAGTTAGGCCGACGACGACAACTCACCATGCGCCCTGTCTTGTTGTGGCGACGCTATTGAGAAAAAATTGCCTGTCCCCTTTCCGCGTGGCTCGGTGCAAGTCGGTTGTGGTCGTCGTCCCGGGCGCGTGGGTGCCCAGGTGCCATGCATGCCACCGCCTAGTCCCCAGATCGCCAGGTCTCGGCCGTGGCTGTCCGGGTAGCCTAGCCCGGATCGGAAACGGCTCCAAGTGGCCGTAGGGACCACAGTGGCCCAATCTGGTGTTGGCGCCGGCGGCTGATGTCGATGGGCGACTGCCACTGCGTCGGGGCTGTCAGCGCGCGCCCTGCAGAGATCCACCGAGCTGAGCCAATATTGGAGCTCCGCTCCCTACCAGCGCGGGTTGACGAGACGCGTGGCTGGCGTCGCCCACGCTGCTGGTACGGTACGGTACCTGCAGGGGGAGACTGGGGACTGGGGACCGGCTCCAACCTTCAGCGAGACAAGCTTTGGCTTGGGTGGAGCGGTGGGGGGCTTCTGGGCCTGGCCCATGAGTTCTGGACAGGTCTGGAACCCGCACCAGCAACAATGTGGCTGACTGGGATCGGTTATTAGTACAGTACCGAGTGTTGCGATGCAGATCTTCTCGGCAGCGGTCAGAACTCGAGTACCCTGCTTGGATGCCCTCGGTGCCGCAGTCCTTGAAGCTGGCCCGGTTAAGGCGGGTCTCTCGAGCCCGCTCTTGGGCGGCCGTGTACGCGGTGTCGGCCATGAGTTGTCAGAGGGGTAGGGTCAGGCGGCTGCGAAAGGCACGGATTCCAGCGGAGTGGCGGCAGAGCGAGGCGTCGTCACAGCAAGGATGAGTGTAACACTGCTGGTGCCGCTCTTCTGCGGGGTGCCGGGAGCTGAGGCTGACGGAAGCCCACCACCAGCTAAACGGGCCAATCATATCAGCAGCTGAGACTCGTTCAAAATTGAAATGAAGTTCTCGGCATCTTCGGGAGTACTCCATATTGGGGATCTGGGCAGGGCCACAGTCGGGAATCGCCCTGGGTCACTGGTAATCCCGCCATATGCATGTACTCTTGCGGGATTGGCTCCGTCGGTGCTCCGGCCGCTTTAAGCGGCCTAGGTAAGCCAAGGTTGCTTACCCTGCTCTGTCGGTCGCGCGAGCGGGTCGTGGGACGCGGTTGCGGTCGAGGAAGGCGTCAGAGATGTGGTGGTCGCGTGGACGCTTGTTGGAGGAGGCGGTGGTGAGGGCGAGGGCCTCCCGGCACGGAGGATGGATATGAACTGGTCATGGTGGTTGTGATTGGTGGTGGTGGGGGGGGAGGAGGAGGCGGAGGAGGAGGAGGAGGAGGAAGAGTTGGCGATGGTTGCCGCTGCTGCGGCCACCTCGATAGGCATGACGGGACCCGTCGCAGCGATGGTTTCCATATGGATGCCGGCCAGGAGGAGGGTGTCAGAGCGGTCTGGGTCGAGGTGAGGGTGGGGAACCCTGGTGCCGGGAGGCCAGAGGCCGAGGCGGGTGGCGTCGGATTCTTCTATGTTGGTTCCTTGGCCTTGGATGCGGAAACGAGGGCCCGGGATGGCCCAGAGTGGCGGCGCTGCCTGGAGTGGAGCGTTGAAGTCGAGCGTCCAGGAGGGCAGGTCCGAGGCTCGACTGGGGCTAGCGAGCCGACGGAGAACCTGGAGGGATCGGTGCTGACGAATAAGCGCGAGAGTGGCTTGCTGGTAGACTTCTGAAACGCTCAGTCGGTAGTCGATCGCGACGGGTGGGTGACGCTCGAGGGCTGCGAGGGCAAACACGCTGCCCCGGCGGTCGTTGGCGCGGCAGTTCCGCACAATGCGGTAAACGTTGGCCATCCGGGGGGCGGTCTCGGGTCGGCGATTGGAGAAGTCTAGGCTTGACACGTGGCTCACGGCATCAACGATTGGGATGTCCAGGGTTGAGTAGAGCGAGGTAGGCCAGGGGAGTGGGAATCTAGGACGGGACCGAGATGACCAAAGAAGGCACCAAAGAGGACTGAAGAGAGATTGGAGTTGCTTGACCTCGTGGCCACCACAGACAACCACTATATTGTTTCCCAGTGCGAGCTCGGGGATGCTCCAGGGACGGGAGAACCACGGCCGCGCATACAGCTTCGAAAATGCAGCTTCGGCACGCGTCGAGTAGGCTTCCCACGACCCCGAGGCCGCTGTGGTGGGTTGACGCCGGGCCTCTCTACGGCCGAAGTACTCCGGCGGCAGGTCATCCCAGTCCTCCTCGCGCTCGAACCCCGCTGCGTAATTAGATGCTCGTGGAGTTGTTGGTGTTCAAACACGAGATCTGAATCGTCTTCGGCGGGGCCGAGCCAGACAACCAGCCTCTGGGCGCATAGCAAGATCTCCCGGAGCATCCCGATCTGGCTGCTCCGCTCGTTGGTATCACGGATATTGATGCAGACGCATTGAACCCAAAAGATCCTCGGTCTGTCCTGGTGCCGGAGCGGATGAGGGCTTGCACGAGCTCAGGGGTAGCTTTGCAGTTCTTTCCGTCTATAATCAAGGATGCCAACCGAGATGAAGTCGTCTTGCCACCCCAAAACCCAGAGAGGACTTCGTATGCTGGCTTTGACAAGAGAGTCAGGTCCAAAAACGAACCATAAACCGCGCCGGCGCCAGTGACGGATGGCTCGACCTTCAACAGGCGGATTGAATCTGGGTGCTGGAGGGCGGTGTATTGAAACGACTCTCCCGTTCCTTCAAGGAGGATGGTAGACGTGTCGGGATCGGAGGAGGCATGTGCGTGTTGCTGGCGCAACGGCAGCGCGTGCGAGTAGGAGAGGTCGTCCATCGTATTATCTCGGGGAGGGCGGGACCGCATTGTTACTGGGATGGTGGAGGTACAACGGTGAGGTTTGGGGCTGATGAGATGCAGCTGAACGAACGGTCGAAGAGAATCCAGAACGGCAGAGGGAGGAACTTTATGGGGGCACCACTTCAACATGGTCCCTTTGGGGTCACCGACGACGGGGGCGACATTTGGCATTCAGCCGGAAGCTCCCGTCCCCGCCCCCCCTCCATCAGCCTATGCAGTACGCCTATTCGTAGACACCGACGCAGCGAGAAGCATTTCTGGGACCACACTCGGTGAAGGAAAGAAGTCGAATCAGCCACCAGGAGTACATTGTCACTTGGAAAACCCTGACCTTCGTCTTTCACTTATCCAAGCGCTTCTGGTCCCGACAGCCCCTCAGGCGTCACCTTTTCACGCTAGGGTAGGCAGTGACTCTTCCCTGCCCTCCTTCATGACCATCCGGGGTTCGCATTCTTCCAATCTAGGTTTTGAACGACCTTGACGACGATCTTTCCAACGACGTACTCGCCAGAATCATACAGGCTCTTGTACTGCGAATACTCTTCATGTGTCGTGACGGCGTGTACTATCGAATTCATGTCCGTCAGCTGTCCGTTGCCACCGGTCTTGCGGCCACCACTAACCTTCGCGAGACCCGCCGTCGGTGCCGCAGCTCACCACCGCTTGCGCCTCCTGGTCTGGGGTCGCCGCCGCTCCACCATCGATGGTGTTGGCAATATCACCAAACCACTAAAAATCGTCTCAGTCACAGCTCGCTGGGGCCTGGGCCAGCACGGGGAACAAGGAGCAAAGACATACTACCAGGCCGTTTGCCGTCTTGGTCATCAGCTTGGCAGTGACCAAAACCGTCTCGGCGTCACTCCAGAGAGTCCACTCGCCGCAGTTGCGCGCCGTGATGGTAGTCATGTTGAGGAAGCGATACAGCGGCGCCTCGACGGGGATGTCGGTCGCGTCAAGCACGGGGTTGCCGTCCGCGTCAAGCACGGGGTTGCCGTCCGCGTCAAGCAGCCCCTGGAAGCCAGTCCCATACTCCCGCAGTGCCCATACGAAGAACAGCTTTTGAAGTTTATCGATTAAAGGATTTCTGAATGATGAATGAACACAGGGGCCCGATGGCCGTATATCTAAAACTAAGTTTTCCAAGTTCCTAATAATATCCCGAAAGCCATTCCCGCTGCTTGCCAAAGAATTCGCTCGCTATTAATCACAACCGCCCCTAACCACCCAGGTGTTCAAACCGTCGACTGCTTGAAATCCTTGTGCACCCGGATCCCGTGCAACGGCACCTCGTCCCCGCTCAGACTCGCCCCATCCCCCTTCCCCGGCTGGCTGGTCACGGTGTATCCGTAGCCGTGGTTCGGTCTCAGCTCAGCGTCCGCCGGCCGCGTCGTCTCGCCCGACACCTGGCCGTCCGGCAGGCGGTAGAAGACGGCCCCCGTACTGCCCTTCCTCGCCTTCTGCAGCTCCACCTCGGTGCGGTCGCTGACGGAGCCCGTGGCCGACTGGCCGAATTTCTTGGAGGACGAGGTGTTGTTAGTGGCGCCGCGGCGGGTAGAGAGCAGGGACCCCTTGATGCCCATCTTGCCGGCGCACCAGGCGAAGACGGGGCTGAGGGTGGGGAGGCAGGCCGAAACGATACCGGCGGACATCTCGATGCATGTCCAGCCGACGGTCGGGGCGAGCGTGTAGGTCGGGTCGCTGTTGCTGTAGGAGAAGAGGACGCTGAAACGGTAGGCCGAGGCGAACACAACGCTAGGAGAGACGGAGGACGGTCAGTACCGGTGAAGAGTGCAAAGGTTGAGGGGGGAAGGGGGAGAACTGGGTGAGTGTAAGAGCATCTAATCCACTTACAAGAACCCGAGGCAAAAGGCAAAGGTGACACCGAGTTTCTCGGGCTTCCGTAGCTGTAGCTTCCAAACCTGGGGGATGGGCAAGAGCAGGATGGCGACATCTGACAGTATCGTGGAGGCGGCGTTAGCGATCCAGGTACCAACCTGGTCGATACAGTGCCCTGGCAAGTCTGGGTACCACAGCTTTTCCACCGGAACACAAATGAAAATAAAAAGGAAGGTAATGGTGATGACCCAGGCGATGCAGAAGGCGCCAATCAGATAGGCCATCTTCTTAAAATAGGGGAAGTGGAAGATGCGGTAGTACATGAGCAAGATGCTCAGCTTGGTCCACACGAGGTTGAAGACATAGAGAATTTCGGCCACGACCAGGAACTTGGCCATGAGAACGATGCTGTCGAGCTGGACCTTGTCTGCGTGGATGCCCATGCCCGCCGAATACATGGCAAAAATGAAGGCAATGACGAGGTAATTCCAGAACTGGGTTAAGCGCGAGTATTAGCGGATTGCCGGTGCCCGGTCCTTGGATGAACGACCTACTAGTGAGAATATAATCATGTAATCATCCCACCAGAGCTTTTGGGCCTTGATGTACCGGCTCAGTACGCGCAGGCCCACGACCACGGTGGCCAGAACGGTCACCGAGGAGATGACGGCCACGCTCCATGGCTGGAGGTTGTGGGCGTTGTAGCCCGGAATGCCTGGGAGCACTGAGTCTGACATGTTGTTGATGTTGGATGTGGATGTGGAAGAGGACGAGCATGAGGGCTCCCGACAGGACGGAAACGACAGGATTTTGAGTTTATCACTATGCCGACTGCGGCATGGGGGGGGGGGGGGGGGGGGGCCGGGGGGGGGGGGGGGAAAAACTTTACCTTTTTTGGGGGGGGGA
>FTEL01008848.1_pt1 | contig 23344 bp, 24 predicted proteins | sample 1658911 | NCBI WGS metagenome assembly FTEL01 (sample SAMEA3914869, study PRJEB12502) | metagenome | biome: forest; material: soil | place: USA | collected 2012-03-12 | depth 0.1 m
CTCCCTCCCCCACCGCACCAGCCCCCCCATCCGTCGCCACAACCCTCGAAACCCTCACCACCCTCGCCGCCGACCTCACGCTCGCCACATAAGCGTTGACCAAGCTCCCGACCGTCAGCCCGGCAGCGCCGCGATTGTCCGCGTCGAACACGGCCGTCAGCCCGCTGACCGCCTGCAGCGACAGCCCCGACGCGGCCATGTGCTGGCTCGGCACCGCGAGGACCATGCCCTTGCGGAGGGTGGGGGGTTTGGTGGAGGTGGGAAGGGTTGAGGGGGCTGAGGAGGCCACGCCGTTGCCGGTGCCGTTCTTTTCGTGTTGGTGGTGGTGGTGGTGGTGGTGGTGTTTGTCCAGAGGGAGAGGGGGGTCGAACACCATCCCGATGGAGCCGACCTGGCCCGCGGTCAGTGTCTGCACCGGCAGGCGCAGGTTGCGGATGCTGACGATGGCGGCGGTGTGCCACTCCCCGCTGGTGGCCGAGGCGGAGACGGCGTTGCGGGAGGCGACGCGGCTGAGCTCGGCCGACGAGGGATGTGAGATGGACAGGCCGTAGCTGTTGGCGGCGCCGCCGCCGCGGTCGTCGGGCGTGTGCGCGTGCGAGTGCGGGTCGTCGTCGTCCGAGGGGAACGGGCCGACCACCACCTTGTCGCCGATCGAGAGGCTGCCGAAGCGCAGGTGGCCGGCCACGACGGTGCCGAGGTCGGTTTGCTGGTCGGCGTCGCTCGTGGCGAGGGCGTACGAGGCCGGGAGGCTGAATTTGTCTTCGATGTGGAAGAGGCAGGCGGGCTGCTCGGGGTTGAGGGCCGCGCCGATGTAGTCGTGGGAGGTGGGCGTTGAGGGGAGGGGGAGGTTCTGGAGGAGAGCATGTAGTGCCCCTACACCTCGCCCGTCGACCGCACTAGTGAGGAGGATGGGGACAACCGAAGACGGGTCGTCACTGGCCCTGATGCACTGTAGTGCTTCCGCGACCGCTTTCTCATCGGCCTCGGCCACTCGAGCAAAGTCGGAATCGCCCGACGAGCCTCCCTTCACCATCTTCGGGACCCGGCCGGCCCTCTTGACGCTCGACAGTATTTTAGTGAGCGTCGTGGAGAGGCTCGTCTTGTTCGCCAGGTCCAGCTTAGTGATGACGACGGCCATGGGAAGCCCAAGCCGAAGACAGAGATCTAGGTGGGCGGACGCGAGGTCAATCGCGGCCCCGGCCGGTCCCGGAACGTCTAAGTTCGGGGAGCCGGATCTCGGGGACGCCGTGAATTCGGTACTGTTGGCCGCGATGCAGAGTAGAGTCCAGTGCGGCGCCCAACCGACGATACCGCGGAGGATGGTCCGTCGGTAGCGCGGGTGGCCCGCGGAATCCAGCAGGTAGACCAGCCGGCCATCCTTTGTGAAGTCGTGGATATCGATCCAGGACTCGACCCCACCGTGGGCATAGTTTATGATATCGCCGTCGGTGTAGCCGACCAGCTCCTGCGTGACAGATGACGTGAGGCCAGACGCCACCTCGTGGAGGTGCTTGAGCAGGCCAAGCCGGCCTTTGCCACGGCCATTGTCGAGAGTTCCGGTAGAGAGGGTGCCCAAGAGAGTCGACTTTCCCGAAGTGGTCGGCCCTGTCAGGGTGACGCGCAACTGGTCGGTGGTTAGCGGGCCTTGTTTCGGGTCTGGTAAGGCCTCGGCCGGACGCGCCGTGCCGGGCGACCTGGGATTGGCCGGCGAATTGGTCTCGTCTCTGGGCCGCAAATCCGGCGTGACCAAGGCCTCAGCGACCCAAAGTTTGACCTGGTGCGAAATTCCCTCGGACTCGTGGCCCGTTGAGTCCTCGGCACCGCTCGACTCGGCCCACTCGCAGTCTCCGACAACCAACATCCGGAGGACCTCCACGTTGCAGCCCAGGCTGGCAGCCATGATGCGGAGGGTGGTCAAACTCTCGTCCATCTCGTCCTTGGTCAACCCCGCGAGCGTGCCATCGTCGGCCACGCCAATCTCGTAAAGAGCCCCTCTGGATGCCTCCAGTCCTGGCAGCAACTTGGCCAGCTTGACGGGCGCGTTCAGGGCATCGCTAGCGTCTGGCAACTGGGGGATGACAAGCCCGGGAGAGGCACTTCCGGCATGGTAGGGGCACGACTGCTGTAGCCGCCACAGGAGCTGAGTCGTGAGGTGCTCGAGACGGTCCTGACGCGTCTGGGGCGACGTGGTGGACGGGCCCGGGCTGGCGTGGCCCTGTTTGGACGGCCTGGAATCGGGATGGGGGGGCCGCGACTGGGTCGACCCGCAGATTCGAGTGGCAGTGCTGATCCGTTCATACTTTCGCCGCGGCCTCAGCAACAAGTGAAGTTTGTACTCAGTCGGGCCATCCTGCGGTTCAGGCTCCAGCTTGGTGACGCCGTAGTCAGAGAGCTGCCCCAAGCCGGCAGCTCCCTTGCGTGCCGGTGAGTGATCTGAAGCAGTGGGCTTGTCCGAGTCCCCTGGGCGGAGCCAGGGGGAAGCGACCCGGGGCGGGTCGGGGTCGAAGGTAAAGACCGACATTCCGAGTGTGTCGTCGATCCGGGGGTCTCAGTGAGCCGTGGGGCAGAGACGGGGCGAAATGGAGCAGGTAGTCGTCGACGGGCGCGGCTAACGAGACAGCAGCAGAGGTATTACACAGTCGGTGGTCGTTACAAGGGAGAAGAGCTGGTGTATTCGAGGTATCATCTTGGAGTTTCTGGAGAGCGGTCAAGCTCGAAAAAAAGGGCGGACGAGGGCAGGAGTCAGGAGTCAGAGGCTCCAAACTGCTGCAAGTTACGAGACAAACACGCTGCCTCAAAAAGAGAGAGCCATTTTGCGTGGCTGGATTGTTAAATCTCAGGATTCGGTGGTTGAGATCTCTATTAGGTGATGACTGGGCGGTGAGGCTGGCTTTTTGGTGGTTTGGACCTGAGCAGTCGGCGAGGATGGATGTGGATGGAAGGCCGCCGGCGATGACTCGGCTCTGATGCAAGGCGGTGGTGCAGCTGCAGGGTGCAGCGCTGCGGAAGCGCTGCTGCAGGAGCACTGGTTGCCTGTTCGAGGACGCTGGCCTTTGACGCATTGGGCGAGCTCTGATTGGAACAGCTGGCGCCCCATAGGCGCCTTCATGCCAGAGCCCAGATGGCGGGGTACCTCGACCTGGACATTTTGGAGCGCAAACAACGGGTTGCGGCTTAACAACACATCAAACATTGACCTTAAAACAGGCCAACCGATCAAGTGCCTTGTGATGGTCTTTGAGTGAAAGAAAGAGAAGTAAAAACAACGTCCCCCCAGAGACAACCAACCCAAAACTCTCTTCCAACAAACTGCGAGAGACAGCAACTTCATCAGAGCACATCACCGCCTGCCGTTGGCGTGGAGAAGCGAATCAAGGCAGCCCGTCCACCTGCCAGCATCCGCCCCATTTCCCTGTGAGCCCCTCCGCCTGCCAGCATTAACTCCAGCCCAATCGCCATCCAGCCTGCTGCAGTTCGCCCCGCCCGCTGAACACAGTCCCACCCAGCCTGCCAACCAATGCGAGGCGCGGCTCGAAACCGAAACAGACACCAGGCAGGGAAGGAAATGGACGAAACGGATGAGATGCAGTGGATGCAGTGGATGCCGCAGATGCAGGCACAACAAGAAATGGAAATGGAGCAGAAGGTGGAGGCGAGGAGGAGCAGGTGGCGGCCGAGATGGTTGTGCTGGCCGTTTCGATGCAAGGCCCCCAAGCCCAAGGAGGAGGACAAGCCCGAGGAGGAGGACAAGCCTGAAGACGAGAACAGGCCCAAGGAGGAAGCAAGTCAAGAAAAGGTGAGTTAAGTTCAAGGAAGTGGCAGTGGGGTGGCGAGCCATGAGGCAACACACCACCACTCAGCGCTGCGCCCCCTGCACCTGCGCAACCCCCTTCTCCAGGGGTCTGGGCCAAAGGCTGTCAGCATTGCGAGGCTGCGTGTGTAGGCGCGGCAGGTGCGCACCCCTCTGCCAGCAAGTCGCATTCTGGAACCGACCCAAGACACGGACATGCCAGGATCCAGCGGGGACCCAGTTGCCCGCAGCTGATGCCCAAGTTCCACCCAAGCCCCGCCTCCCGCAGCCATCGCCTTCCTCCCCCAAACACTCCTCGTGCCCCTCCTCCCGCAGCCATCGCCTTCCTCCCCCAAACACTCCTCGTGCCCCTGAATTATCCCTCCCCTTTGCATTCTCATTCACTTCCTGCCCAAGTTTTGCCCAAGTTCTGCCCAGCTCTTCCTGCTCCTTCTCTAACCATTGATTTCTCGACACCAAGACCCATCGACGTTGGCCCATCATGGGGAAATTCGGCAGCCTGTTCAAGAAGTCGGATGACAAGCAGAAGCCCGCGAGTCCCGCTCCGTCGTCGAATCCCTACGCGAGCCCATCTACGGATTCCTACGCGAGCTCCTCGACGAACCCCTACGCCCAACCCTCGCCCCCGACCCAGCATCAGCAGTACCAGCAGTACAACTCCGCGCAGCACCGCGACAACCAGCGCGCCTCGCAATCGTCCTATGGCGCAGCCTCGCAGTCTTCCTATAGTGCACCCTCATATGGCTCGTCCTCCGGCTTGCCCTCCGGCCCCCGCCCCGGCGGTCTTCCCGCCCGAGTGAACCAAGGGGCGGGGACTTGGTCATCCGGTCATGACTCCTACGGTCCTCCGCCGAGCTACTCCGCGGGGGCGGACGACTCCTCCGCCACTCATTCCAACAGGACAAGTCCGTCCGTTGTCTCCAGCAGCTTCAGCCGTGCCACCGGCTCCTCCCAGACCACTCCCACGATTCCTTCCCAAGGAGGAAGCCCTGCTTTCAGCTCCGGCGCACCGAGCCCGGCGTTTGGTTCCAAGACAGCAACCGGGTACCCGTCCGAGAAGTACGGCGCCACCGACGCCATCGGGAGAAACCGATTCGACACTGCCGCCACTTCTCAGCGACCTGGCGGATACGGAAACCTGGACTCGGCGAGGGAAGAGTTGTTCAGCGGATACAATCGCAACCAGCAGGCCGGCCCGAATCTTGCCCAATCCCAGTCGCCGCAGTTTGAGGCTGGAAACTTCGCCGACCGGGAACACATGACGGAGGAAGAACTGGAGGCTGCAGAAGTGGACGACAAGAAACAGGAGATCATACACTACAAGAAAGAGACGGCAGCCAGCTCGGCTCGGGCCGCAAATATGAGTGACGAGGGTGTGGCTCGCCTCTTTGGCAATCTCGAAAACCTCCAAAACCAAGGCAGGGTTCTCAGAGACGTCCAGGGGAAAATCAACCAAGCAGGTACTAACGAAATCCGAACCCTGAATTCCATATCGTCAGAGAGGTCTAACTTGTGTTGACAGGCGTTTCTGCTCGCATTGCGAAACAGCGGACCGATGCCCTGGAGGCATATAATCGGTCCATGTTTGTACCTGCGATAACTAAATCCAGGAAAGCTGCATGGGATCAAGAGGCCGAGGCTGCTGAGAAAGAGGAGACCGAGATCAACAGTCAAAACCGACTCGCGGCCTATAGAGAGGAGGTGGAGAGAAAGCAAGCATTTCGTCAGCCCGGCCAAGGACTGCTTGGTTCCAACAAACCTCCCGTTCGGACCGACATGCTCTTCGAAGACGACGATGGCACGCAGGCGGAGGCCGACGATGAGTATAACCGAAACATGGAGAGGTTGGCAATCAACACGGGCTTGATGAATTTTGGCGCAAAGCAGATAGCGTCTGAGCTGGACAGCCAAGAGGGATTGGTCAACGACCTGTCGCAAAGAGTGAGTAGTATTCCAAGATCTTTTCGCACACATACACTACTAATGCTGTCTTGCTCGTTACTTCAGTCCGACATGGTCAGGGACAAGGTCAGCAAACAACAAAAGAGAATCGATTGGTTGAACCAGAAATGAGCGGGCAGCCTCAGGGTTCTACGTGGAAGAAACATTTTCTGGTCTCGGGGTGTTCAAGGCTTTTCGTTTCCTGTGTTAGCTTCCTCGGGTTTGTATGCAGGATTGGCTCATAGCTGCTGTTTTGCCGATGTGTAATATCACCTCCATGCTGGCTGCAATTTTTTGGAGCCAGTGTTGTCATGTACCTACATTCGATGCGTCTCCAGATCCTGCGTGCTGAACTAAACAAGCGCGGCGTGGGATGTGGGTGGGGTAATCTCAGCCTCGAGCGCGGAACACGGGCCACTCAAGCGTTTCTTGTCCCAAAACCGTTTCCGGGCTCACCCTCCACCCTCGCTCGTTCAACCCGCATGACAAGTTTTTTTTCAACATCGTTCCGCTTCTTGAATTCCCTTGCCCTCCGAGACCCCCCCTGGAAAACAACACCATGCCGCACAAGGACAAGACAAATCTGCCGCCGAAGAGAAAACGCGGCTCTAATGACCTGGCCCGCGCCCTGGAGGAATTTGTGTCTAAAAAGCCAAGGACAAGCCCAGCAGAACCAGATGAAGATGGTCCCAAACACGCAGCAATCCCCCCACTCGGCTCGGAAGGGGCTCCTGCGACACCGTTGGATCACAAGCAAGCTCTTTCAACCAAAACCCCCACCGGCAATCCCGAATACTTCGAAGCCCGGAAGGCCCTCCCACTGTGGCCACGCCAGGATGACATCCGCCGTCTCCTGCGACAGAAAGATGTTGTGGTCTTGGTCGGCGAAACAGGCTCAGGAAAGAGCACGCAGGTGCCACAATTCCTGTATCCGGAAAAGTGGTGTCAAAGGCGAAAGGTGAAAGTCGCAGTGAACGCGACGGGGGGCACCCAAGAGGTCAATGTCGGCGGCATGATTGCAATCACACAGCCTAGGCGGGTGGCAGCCACGACGCTGGCTCATCGCGTGTCTCGAGAAGCAGGGACGCCGCTCAGCGGAGGGGGGGCAAACGGCACCGACAAAGGGTCCCCCTCCAAGGGCTTGGTCGGCTACTCGGTTCGCTTTGACCACCGAGTTCCGACAGGCACCAGGCTCAAATATTTGACAGAAGGCATGTTGCTCCAAGAACTCCTTCGCGACCCTCATCTCAGGCAATATAGCGCCATCGTTGTCGACGAAATCCACGAGCGGAGCGTGGATGTCGACCTGCTCTCCGGCTTTCTGAAGCAGATCATTTCGGGCGATAAAGCGGGTCGTGGCGGGATCCCACTCAAAGTGATCATCATGAGCGCCACAGCCAACGTCGACACCATCAAGGCCTTCTTTTCTGACCAAGCATCCGAGCCGAAGGATTCGGTCGCATTTCTCCAGGTCGAAGGCCGTCAGTTCCCAGTTGACATCACCCATACGCCAAAACCGGTGCCGGACATACAGGAATCCCTCCTCAAAACCATCTTCAAGCTCCACACAGAAGAATCGCTCTCAGACAAACATGGCAGGAAGGACATCCTGGCATTCCTCACGGGCCAAGAAGAGATCGAGTCTGCCCAGCGGCTCATCGAAGAACACGCCACGACTCTTGATCCGAAGCTGCCCAAAGTCAAGGTGTTTCCTTTGTTTGGCCAACTGTCGATGGAGGCTCAACATGATGCCTTCCAACCGATCAAGGGCGGGTTTGCCAGGAAAATCGTCCTAGCAACAAACATCGCCGAAACCTCAGTCACGGTCCCTGGCGTCCGATATGTCATCGACTGTGGAAAGTCCAAGGTGAAGCAGTTCCGCCCTCGGTTGGGCATGGAATCGCTGCTCGCGATGCCCATCTCGAAATCCTCTGCGATTCAGCGTGCCGGCCGAGCCGGGCGTGAAGGGCCTGGGAAGTGCTTCAGACTGTACACCGAAGAGACTTACGAGACGTTGGAGAAGGCGGACCTGCCTGAAATCTTGCGGACAGACGTTTTGAGCGCCGTCCTCACGATGAAGGCAAGAGGGATTGATGACGTCTTGGACTTCCCGTTGATGGATCGGCCCGAAATCGAATCGGTCGAGAACGCCCTGGTGCAGCTTCACATCTTGGGCGCCATCAGGGACGACGGGTCAATATCAGAATTGGGACGCAAGATGGTGTCGTTCCCCGTCACACCGCGATACGCCCGGGTCCTCTTGGCCTCAGCAGACCCCAAATACGACTGCTTGTTGGAGGTGATCGACATCATCTCCTGCGTCACCTCGGGCGAGGACATTTTTCTGCAGCTGCGGTCGGAGGAGGCAAGGGAGGAAGTGAAGGAGGCCCGGAACGAGCTCTTCCGTCGAGAGGGTGATCTCTTGACGTACCTCACGACCATGCAGCGCTACATGGCCGAGGATAGCGATCGGTTGCGGTGGTGCAAGGAACGCAAAATCAACCTCAGGAACATGAAGCGGGCGCAGAACATCCGAAAACAACTCAGGGGCCTCTGCGTGCGGCAGGGCATGATGGAGCAGCCGGCCGAGGACCCGCAGCCGTTCATGCCCGCCTCGCCTGAGAAGGCATCGCTGATTCTCAAGTGCTTTCTGCGGGGATTCACACTCAAGTCGGCCGTTCTGGCGCCGGACCGCAGCTACGTCACGTCTCACGGCAAGCACGTGGTTGCCATTCATCCGTCGAGTGTTCTGCATGGGCAGAAGAAGGAGGCCATCATGTTTCTGGAGCATGTGTTTACCGTGAAGAACTACGCGAAGAAGGTCAGCGCCATCCAGGCAGCGTGGATCCCTGAGGCGTTGGGACAGGGCGAATAAGCAGAAGGGGTCGAGGGAAAGAAAGCAGATAGATCATCGATTATACAGACATGGCTCTGTTCCGTTCCACCCAGCATGTGACAGCTCCAGTCTCCAACTCTGCCGCGTGTTAGCTCACGAACTTGGCACTGTGTGGATCCACCCAACTCAAAGTCAACCGCACTCTTCAATGTCTGAGCAACAAGCTCAGTCAGTGCCGAGTACCAATTGCCCCTCCCGCCATGAGATCTTCGGCCCGCCTCATGGCCTCGGCCATGTCCACGGCCAAGGGCATGTCCCCTGGCCCGATGGCCCTTCTCCCGCCAATCTATCTCTACCGCCGGCTTCTCCGGGCTCACAGAAAACACCTCCCCTCGGAAATGCGCCTGTTGGGGGACGAATATGTCAAGGCCGAGTTCAGAGCGCATCGGAATGTCGAAAACCCAGCTCATCTTGTAAGATAGACACCCTTTGAGCGCGGAGGCTTGCTTGACTGACCATGGATTTTGTAGATTGGGTTCCTCTCAGAATGGCAGCTCTACGCCCAGAAGATCGAAGGGGATTCGTGGGCTGGGGAAAAACTCGATCCAGGGAAGATCGAGAAGATGAGCGGTACGGTGTTGCTCTAAGCGCAGTGTGTCCGGAACGGGAGAAACTAATGCTAACTTGACCACGGGTAAAGACGAGCAACTCGGCCAGCTGTACGAGTTGATGCAAGCGATACAGAAGCGAGGGAAAGAAGGCCAAGACCCGGAGCAATGAGCTCTGGCGATACGGCAGCACGCACAACGGCCAAGTCTCATGTGTATTAGAATCTGATGAACCTCCAGGTACAATAACTGCCATCATCCTCGCGATTTTCTCAGCTCAATACCAGTTCCATCGGGTAAATTCCTTCCTCCCTTCATCTGCTTGGCTGCCAGGCAGTCCAAATCCAAACCCGGCTCAGGGGCTTGCGTCCCGCCAACCTTCGATCCCACTAGTGTCGCCTTCAAGGATTGGGGAGAGAGGTGTGGTTGCTCCTTGTGTTGCCCTGTGCTTCTTCTTTCGACGCGACTTATTGCGTGCGGTCTCTCGCCGCTGCGCAGTTCTCGTGGACTTTTGTTTCTGTGCAGAGCTTGTATTCTCTTGCTGCTGCGCAGGGCTTGCGGTCTCTTGCTGCTGCGCCGAGCTCGTGGATTTTTGCTGCTGCACAGAGCTCGCGCCCTCTTGCCGCTGCGCAGAGCCCGCTTTGGGCCCGACTTCCACTTCCTTCGAAGTCGGGCTTTTGGCCTGGGGAGTCTGGGCCTCTGACTCAACTTCGTTTTTCTGTCTCCTCCATTCTCGAAACGTGACATTTTTAAGCGTTTCGAAGTCCTGGGCGGATAGGGGGCCGGCTTTGGCAACAGCTTCCTCAAGGGCAACGAAATACTCCTCAACCTCGGCGTCAGCCTCCTCATCTGTGAGTGAAGCTGTAGGCGATGGTGGCGCACAGTGGCGATCTATTCGCCTCTTAATCTGGACGGCTAAGTAGTGGTCGTCCGAGAACGCGAGCCGTGCCGAGTCATAGGCCTCTTGGAGGATGCCGAAATACTCCGAACCCGGGCCGTTATCCAGTGTCTGGTGCAGGAGGGCTTGGCTGAGCCGCAAAAGACATTGTGCCGTCTGGAGATGATGCTGCCCATAGCAAGCCCTGGCCCGTTCTAGGGCTGTTCTTGCAAGCTCCTCGGCCTCTTCAAACCTGCCGAGTTCGATTTGGCAGGCGGCCATGTTCCGGACCAGCATGAGCGTCACGCGGTCGCTCGCGCCATAACATCGCGTTGTGTTTTTGAGACATGATTCGTAAACCTCATAGCCATCCTTCGGGCTTCCGGTCTCAAGCATGGCCGTTGCATAGCCCAGGGCCAAGGAGATGCTGGATTGAAGCGAAATCAGGTCATCAACCGTGTCCGGAGGCAAGGCTCTTCGATCAATGCTGCGTTTCTTCCAGTGCTTCACATCCTCCGGTTCGAAATGCAGTTTTATGTCATCCTCCAAGAGCCAGATCCGAAGGTCTTGGGGGTAGCCCGCCTCCTTAAATATGCTGATAGAGTGCATCCAGCACTTCTTGGCCACCCCGAACCTGCCTTGTTCAAGGAGTGCCAGACCGAGATCGGCACCAACGGAGGCCAACTCGGCGGACCAGTCCTCCATCGTTTCGGGTTCGTGGTGTTCCGCTTCGTAAAGGTTTTCTGACTGGATAGTCCTCACTAACTGCTCGAGGGCTTTTGCGGTCCGCTTGAGTGCGGCCAAGTTGTGGTTTGGCGTGCTCGACGAGCCCGCTGCGGCCAGCGGCCGGATTCCTTGGGTTTTCTCGAGATGGTTCCCCGTGCCAAGTGAGCCGGCCTGCTCCTTGCTCGTCGTTTTCCTGCTCTGCTCCCCCTCCTCAAGCCGCACAAGCCCTTCTTCATCAGCTGCCGTCAGCTGTTCCTTCCGGATGTGAAGTCTTTCGATGACATCACGGTAGATTCTTTCAGCATCGCGCCAGCGGCCCATGTCGCGGTAGATATTTGCTAGCATCCCAAGAGCAAAAGTCGCAGCCCGGCTATTAGGGCCGGGGTCGACCTCGCAAATGCTCGCAGATTTGGCGAGGTATTCTGCGGCGGCGGAGAACTGGTTTTCTTCCTTGTAAAACATCCCAAGCTTGATGTCCAGCTGAGCTTGATAGCCCGCGTGCACCAGTCCAGTCGCGGACTCGTGGCTGAGGCAAGCATGGACGTGTGGGGCCATGAGCCGCAGAAAGATGTGGTCATCGAGGGTCTTTTCGAGCTTGAGCGACTCGCTGAGCACGATTCTTGCCATCGTGGCCTGTCGGGGCCGGTTCTCGGGTTTCATCCTGTCCAACGCCCACTCTTGGACCATGACATGCATCGATATCAGGGCCTTGCCCGGAGGGAACTTGACGAGGGAGAACCGCTGGAGCAGACGCGCTCCCAGGTCAAAGCTAACGGGGTCCCATGTGCTTTTGGGGAGCTGGCAATGCAGGAGCTCCGTTGCATCCGTGTCCGGGTCATTGGGGTCAGCGAGCTTGCGCAAGGGGAAAACACCTTTGCCACCACATTCGTAGCGTTGTGTAGCGGCACGGCTGAACATAATCACCGGGATATCCTCGCAGTGGTAAAAGCAGAGCAAATTCAACGCCTTCAGAGCGAACCTGGCAGACATGCCTGGGACGGATGTTCCCTTGCGACGCCTGATGATGGAAATAGCGTCGTAAGAAAGGTCGAGGGCGGTGTACAGACCCGGACGAGCCGGTAAAGGGGAGTCAGATTCTGGGTTGCTAAGCAATGCGGACCTTTGGGCCCGGCCGCGAAAGGCATGTAGGTACGTGAGCACGCTGATTTCACGCTGCCTGATGTAGGCGCCAGCGCTCTCGATAGCTAGAGGTAGATGACCGAGTTTTTCCACGAGCTCGTGGGCTGACTCGGCCTCCCCCTCGTCCGATCTGAAGTGTTCACGGCCAGATATTCCCAGAAGCAAATCGACAGCGTGTGACTCTGCGAGCGGCTTGATCTTGCAGACACAGTCGGCTGGGAGGCTAGCCAGGAGCCCCCGGGATCGAGAGGTGTAGATGATGTTGCCCGAGTGCCGAGACGGGAGGATCGGCTTCAGACGTTCATGGTCGGGGTGATTGTCATAAATCATGAGCCACTCTTCGGAGAGGTTCCCGATCCACTTCAGTGCCGCATTCTTCATCTCCTCAGCGGTTCCGCGGACCAGGTCGCCCTGCTGGCAATGATCCTGGCAGATCTTCGCGTAGCTTTTCGTCGCCGTCAAAGTGTCGGTGCCATCAACGCTGAAGACGAATTTGAATCTGGTCCGTCATTGTCAGACGGAAGCTAGAGAAATACGAGCGAGGGAGCCCCGGAACTGAGCCCGACGTACCTGTTTTCAAGATTATCGGCAGCCTTCAGAGCAGTCTGGGTCTTGCCCACTCCGCCCATGCCATACAGAAGGAACTCTCTCCGAGGCTTGCCCCCAGTATCACGGACGGGGAAACAAGCATCCAACCGGGCCAAGACATCGTCTCTTCCAACAAAGAAGCGGCTGACGTTGCCGAACGACGGGACTTCGTCGTCCACGGGGATAATTTGATCCCTGTCGACGCGATCTGCCAGTCTCGGTGTTAGCACAGGCTTGACCATTGACGGCTCACCAAGAGCCGGCCGCGTGTTCGTTCTCACCGATGTGGCCGAGGCTCAGCACGTGTGCAGGCGACTTGCACCCCAGTGCAGCAGCGGCGGCGAGCACCTGTGCGGCCACGGACGGATCATCCAAGTGGGTGGCGGTAATGGCCTTCAAGATGTCCATCTTGTGATACTCGTCCAGACTGACTTGAGCGGCAGCGTCGGGGATGTTGAAGCGGAAGTATGCGCCCGGGTTGCCGCCCAGCTTATCCGAAAGGCGGCGGTGTGTCCCTTCGCCGTCAGTCGCCGTGTTCTTCAGTGTGCCTACCACCGATTTGAGGAACCTGGGTAGGCGGAAATAATTCGTCAACCCTGGAGGTTCCCTCTCCATTTGGACGAGGCGGGTTCCGGTACCAATGCTGATGAGGCAACCTAGCCGCTTGCTACTTCCGATGCAATCCGCTGCTTCTTTGATCACGAACTCCGCCGGGTTGTTGCACCCAATGGCGGCGTCGAGGAAGTCCCCAGTCCCGCCCTTCAGCAACGGCAGTGGCGTGGGCTTGAAGTAAAAGGTTGCGGCAGTGGTGGCTCGGGCAGCGTCCCATATTTTGACACGAGAATCAAACTGCCCAGACTCGGAATAGAACGAGCGGAGCCGCCAGGGCTCGCCAACCTCCTTTGCCGGCATGGTGCATACGAAGCACTTGCCCTTGGAGTTGTGTCGCGCGGTTTGGTCATACAACTCCTCTCCCATATCGCGCCGGCGGACCAGATCCCGGACTGCATCCTGAAGAGCGGTAGCCCGGAACTTCTCGGTGGCTGTGGACCACTTCTTGTTCCCGAACGAGAAGATCTTCTCGGCGCAAGTGTCATATTCTCGAAGGGCCTCTTCGGTAGACATGCGGAGCCTCCCGAGCATGATGGCAATTAAGCTGAACCGAACCAAGTCAGTAAACAAAGTGCCAGGCTGAGCCTGGAGTAACAGTAGACTCACCCGCCAGTGCTGGTCCCCCCAATCATGTGGAAGAAGTCACACGGCTTGGGAATCTCGTCAAGTCCCTGAATCTCTTGGATCTTGACCATGATCTGGTGCAAGATGATGAGCGAGGCAGCCCCCCGCACCCCTCCTCCATCTGCCCAGGGTTAGCGGAGGTACAGCCTGACGGCGACTCATCGCGCGAAGCAACCCCAACCTACCGAGCGACAGGAGGTTGATGGCCTCATCCTTGGAAGGCGGCATTTGTGGATATCATTCACAAAAGGCCCTGGAAAATGAGTTGAAACAAGGCGAGCGTCAAGCCTTGCTGGCTGGAGTGAGTGGGATGGGGAGATCCACGGGTTGTGTTTCGGCCTGATGGGCGGCTAACCACTTAAGTAGCTGAGCGGCCATCTCGTCTCCAATGGGCGGACTCGCTTGGCTTCCTCGACGCTGGTAGCCACCAGCGGGTTGCTGCAGTCCAGGGGCTGCGGGGACCAACAACTGCAGGCTAGGCTTGCATGCATGTGGCGCAGTCTACTCTCAGGCTGCAGCCAGGCGTCCAGAATGCCATTTGCCCACCAGGCTTGCAGTCCTCGGCTTGACTGCCTAATGTTTCGGCCCTTTCGGCCCTTCAGGTTCCACTGGTTACATAGTTGTAACAAGCGCTTGTATTTCTTGCGTCGTAAAATGGGATCGGTGCTTGGGCGGGCGGAGGGAAAGGGGCAGGCAAAAGGGGTAGGGAAAGGGGGCAGGGAAAAGGGGCAGGGGAAAAGGGGCAGAGGGAAAGGTGAAGGGGGAAGGGGAGAAGGGGGCTCAGGGAACAATGGGCAGGGACAAAAAGGTGGGATCATAAGGATATTTCGTATACGCTTCCGCGGATACTCTTGCGTTGGAAACAATTAAGGATTAGCCATGGCGGATGAGGAGAAAGCAGCTCTCAAACATATCCAACCTAGGAGCAGAGTAATTCGGCTCGCAGCTGCTCCTGACCACCGTCCCGATGGTAATATTCAACGAGCCGTCTCCCGGGCAGCCTGTCGTTCTAGTTGCTCACCACGCTCGGGAATCCTCTCCAGACTGGCGGCGGTGGGAGTGACATGGCGGGCGCGCCCAGGTCCTCTAGACTTGGCCGTGGGCCTCCTTGCTGCCATGCCTGACCGACGGGACTTGCGTTTTGGCCCAGCCCTCGCATCCTCCGGCGTTGCCCCGACCATCTCAGCCTTTACCGCCTCGAGCATTTCCTCCATCTCCTTTGTGACAGCGCGATCTGGCCCAAAAGAAGTCTGCACCCTTTCCAGGAACTCCGCAAGAGTGTTTACAGGCCCCTCTGCTGTTGCGGTCCTCAGGCTGACGCAGATTGGGCTCTCGACACCCCAAAGGCCCTCGAATCGCCCGATACCATCCATCAGCGTCTCCCACCTTCCTGGCCTAATTACGAGGGTCCCCTGTGTCCCAAGCCACTGTAACATAGCTTTTGCCACCAGGAAATGTCGGGTCGCAAAGCTTGCCGTCAGCTTCTTCGTGATCTCGCTCTCTGGGCCAAATGCCCCGCGGATTCCGTTGAGAAAGTCCTCCTCGCTCCTCGCCACATTGGGTCCCGAGAGGGCTGCGAGTCTTTTGCTGATCGGGTGGTGAGGCCCGAGATCCGCTGTCATCTGGTCGACGTTTTCTTGGAATATGTTCTCGGCCCTTGGCCCGAACTCAACCTTGAAGCCCTCAGGCGCCTCATCGACGGCGCTTTTCTCGGCAGCGCGCTCCAACCACAGCCGCATGCGTCTCGTCACGACGTGAGTGTCCCCCATGGCGACAGACGCTCTTTCGATAGCGTCGTGAATGAGTGCTTTGCACTCGTCGTCGAAGAAGTCGAGTCGGTGGTAGGAGAGGGCCCAAATCAACCTCTCCATCGCCAGCACAGTTTCCTTGTGGACCCTGCCATAGGTCAACTCGGCTTGCCGAACGCACCGCTTGGCGACCGGGACCGCTGCGTCGTATTCTCCAGTCGCTATGTTGAGGGTGACCTCGAGACGTAGTATGTCGAGCATCCTTCTGTCGGCAGGGCCGTAGCAGCTGAGGACCCGCCTCTTCGTAACTCTCAACAAGGCGGCTGCATCAGCCCATTCCTCGTTCTCAACAAGCGCGTCGGCGTGACCAACCCGGAGGGCGTGGCTGCATTCGTGATTCCAGAAGGCACGTCGGTCTTCGCCCGTCAGCGCCAGAGCTTTCTCCATCTCCGCCTCCCAGTAGAGGAGGTTGTTGGAATCAGTCAGCCGTTTAGCATAGTACTCGTACTTTTTGATCTCGGGCACATCGCTTCCAACCTCATTCTGGAGTCGCGCCACCATCTCGACGAGGATTCGTTTCCCCTTGGCATGCTTGCCCTGGTCCAAGAACACCAATGCAAGTTCCGCATACGAGCAGTATGACATGCCGTTCAAGTTGATTGGATCATCGAGATCTGTCATCCTGTGAGGGAAGGACAGCGACTCCTCCGGTGGTCTTAGAGCGTGGGGAATTTCCACGCTGCTTCCACTCCATGAAGCCACCATCGGGAGACCTCGGGCTAGGAGTTTCGAACAACGGGCGGCGAAGCGGCTGGGGGTGGGCGGTGCAGAGTCCCCGGACGGGGACGCTGCTGGTATGACAATTACTGGGCAGCCCTCTTTGTCAGAAGGTTGTGGCTGTGGAATGTCTTCGCCATCAGGCAAACTTGCCAACCAGTCGCTCTTCGCCTTGCATCGATCATCAATCCGGTCAATGAGTTCCCGGTAAGTGCGCTCGGCATCATCCAGGCGGCCCATCTCGTGATACAACCGCGCCAGATTCCGCATTGGAGCCACTGCTGTCCAGTCATTCTTGCCATGCCTCACCCGTGCAGACTGAATCGCGCTTTTCATCAGCCACACAGCGTGGGTGAAGTCTTTTGCCAGGGTATGATACCACCCCAGGTGCAAAAACAGCATGCTGGCGTACAGTTCACTGGGGAAAGGTTCGTAGCACACCGTCGTGAAGCAGGCCTCAATGTGAGGGCGGAGCCGCAAGGCCATCGTCTCATTCTCAATCTCCATGGTTGGCTTGAGGGATTCGCTGACCAGTATCCTCGCCGTCAGGCACCACTGACCATGTGCTGCACCAAGCCTGTGTTGGGCCCATTGCTTGACCAGGACGTGCATGGAAATGGTCATGTCCGGCTTTGCCAAGGTCACGAAGGAAAACTCGCAGAGCATGTCGAGCGCAAGCAGGAAGTTCGTGGAATCCCAGGTGCCATCCTCGCGAGTCTCCGTCAGCGGCGCCCAAGCTTGGTCGATCAAATGCAAGGGATGGGTGAAGGCTGAATTGTCACTGCGCCGCGACTCGGCCGCGAGAGTCACCATCGCAACAGGGATGTCTTTGTGGTGATAAAAGCTGAGCAGGTGGAGAACTTTCAGAGCGGCGACGGGCACAAGGCCGCGCCCACTAGCTCTGCCCTCGCGGCGTCGGATGGCCATCATGGTATCGCAGGAGAGTTCGAGAGTTGCGTAGACTGCTAAGTTTTCAATTTGCTGCTCCCGAAAATGAGGATCGGTCTTGAGGCGAACCTTTTTTGCACGGAGGTTGCCGAGGTATTGCCCCAAGGACCTGCTGGACCCGTCTCGCACAGATGCGGCTGCTTTGTGGATGGCGAGCGGCAGACAGCCGAGCTCTCTCACAATGTCCTGAGCCGCGGCCTTGACGTCGTCGTCGAGATCGTTGAGAGATATGTTTTGGGAAACAGAGGCCTTGATGAGAAATTCGATCGCCTCAGCCTCCCGGAGTGGGGTGACTTCCAAAACACTATCACGGCCCAGGGCGCTTTTCAGTGTGGTGAGCCGAGATGTGTAGATGATGTTGCCTTTGCCTTTGCCGGGGAGCTCAGTTCGTCGGTCAGCCAAGTTGAAGTCGTCGAAGATCATGAGCCACTCCACTCTCAGTCCCTCGATCCAATTCATGGCAAGACTCTTCATCGCTTTGGCACCACCACCCCCTAGATTGTGATGTTCGGAAATGTTTGCGTAGCTTTGACTGATCGTAGCCGCTGTGGAGCCGTCGATGAAGAATACGTATTGAAATCTATGATGCGTCAGGATAATCAGCGCTGCGAGGAGGCTCTGCGTTGGGACAAGAGAAACGTACCGATCACCCAGCTCTTGGGCTACCTTTAGCGCAAGCTCTGTTTTCCCAACACCGCCCATGCCGTGGAGGAGGAACTCTCGCCGTGGAAATAAACCCGAGGTTCGGGGCGAAAAAAACAAGTCCAGTTTGCTCACGATTTCTTTCCTCCCAGTGAAAAAGGAGCAGGGGGTTCCCATGGATTGAACTTTGACCTTGGCTAAGACAACCAGCTCCTTGTCAAGGCCAGCTAAGATGAATGGGATGAGAAACTGCTTCTGACCACTGGGTATATACGGGAACGGGGAATCTTACCGATGTGGCCAAGGGTGAGACCATGCTCGAATCCATCGACCCTCAGCCCTTCTGCGACCTCCCTAACCTCCTTGGAAACCTCGTCCTTGGCGAGATACCCGGCCGTGGAAGACTTAAGAAATGACATCTTCTTGTGGTCGTGTAGCTTCACTACCGCGGCCTCGGGGACATTGAAGCGGAAATATGAGCCTGGGAAGAGGCGCATTCTTGACTCGACGTGGCGATGAGGTTCCTCACAGTCCGTCGCTGTGGTTTTCAGAGTGTGCAAGAGACGCCAATAATAAACGGGGGCCTGGATGAAGTTCCTCAACCCGGTCGGTGCCCTCCCCAGCTGAACGTCTCGGGTGCCAGTACCGATGCTGAGCACACAGCCCAGTGGCCTGGTTGATCCGAATTCATCGACGGCCTGTTGGAGGAGGTATTCCACAGGGTTGTTGGCGCCGATGGCAGCGTCGATGTATGCTTGAGCTAACCCGCCGCTGCCGAGAAGCTGAGGTTTGAAATAAGAAGAGGCGGCCGTGGTGGCCCTCGCAGCCTGCCAGATGGTGACATCTTTGTCCCAGCTGTTGTTTTCTTGATCCCCGATAGTGAAGGACCGGACAAAATGGGGCTTCCCGATGCTTCCAGCGGGCATGACAGACACACACACCTTTCCCTTACCCGGGAAGCTGGGGTCCCTCATAGATTCGCCCATGCCACGTTCCTTGACGAGGCGCTCGATGATCTCTTGGAGGCGGGTGGCGCGAAACCGTTCGGAAAGACTCCATGTCTTCTTGTTATCGCCCGAGAAGATCTTGGAAGCGCATGTGTCATATTCCTGCAAGGCCTCCGTGGTCGACATGCGCAACCTTCCCAGCATGATGGCGATGAGACTATGCGAGTCAGCCACACGCCTCAGTCTCGTGAGGGTTCCCGTTTCGCGCTTGATGCTTACCCGCCAGTGCTGGTCCCAGCAATCATGTGGAAGTAATCGCAAGGCTTTGGAATCTCGGTAAGGCCTTGCGCATCCTGGATCTGTCGCATGATGGCGTCCAGGATGACGAGCGATGAGACCCCCCGAACGCCTCCCCCGTCTACAATCCTGTCAGTCAACCAAAGCCCCGGGTGAGTAACGGGTCGACTCACCAAGCGAGAGAAGGTTGACGGGCTTCTCCATCTCGTCGGAGGCCCTGCCTGACATGGTGCTCGTGATTCGATTGGCAAAGCAAGACTAAAGACCGACAATGGCAATACAGAGAGTCGCGACTGCGGATCAAAACGGGTTCGTCATGTTCGCGCTCGGTAGTCGGGGGATGCCCGAGGAGTGTGGCATCGCGAGTGAGGCATCGTGAGAAAGGCATGGTCTGCCTGGATGCGGGCTGGGCCTCCAATGGCATGCCGACCTCAAGCGCCAAGAGGTTGGGGTCAAGCTGCAGAGGGGGATGTCTCAGTACATCCAGACTGCCTGGGCGCAGAGCTCGGGTGGGCAGACATCCAACAGTATCAGTACCCTTGCTCCTCTCTCCTCAGTGTCCAGTCAGTTATCCTCCAGCCCCAGCGTGTTCTGCAGATGCATGCATGACCGTGTTTCGGATTCACAGCCCCCTGGAACCATCCGTCGAGCGGTGGCCCAAGAGTCGCTGAGTAGCCGCTGGTTAGCCGCCAAAAAGTGCGTCCGACATTTGATTCGCAACCTGGGCGGTGCGTTGTCAAAAGCGCGAAGAGCAGAGGATCGCCACTCAGATCTCAGCTTGAGAGCACATGCTGTCGCCATCGAACCATGGAGTCGAACGCGATGCCGCTGGACTCTGGAGTTGGGCCTGTTGGAAGGTGGCTCTGTGTGGCAGTGCGCCTGCAGGCCGGGTTGGTTGCCCCCAAAACCCAGCGGGTCTTAATTTCGACAGAGCATCGGGCGGGGATTCGCAAAGTACGGAGTACTGGTACATTGTCCCTTTCTTTTCGTGTCGGGTTGCAATGCGTCCGGGGGGGGGGGTTGCTGTTGGTGGGAGCCGTTGGCAGTTCGCGTCCAGTTGCTGCGCCAGGCGGGAGTGTTGGCCTGGACCCTGCGGGATTGGGGCGGGAGTGGACGGGATTGGGCGGGAGTTGGCGGGGCGGGCCTGTTCTCAGCGCCCTCCATTGCTTGGCAGACCACTCACTCGACTGTGGGGCATCACTGACAGCCAATTGGGAGGCCACCCGACAATGGCCCAGCGCAACAGCAACCGATCGGCAGGCATCGTGACTGGCCCACTGGAAGCATCACTCGAGCACGACCAACAGAGCAACAACTGATTTGCTGCCAGCGTGTTGCAGACTTGCGCCGATGATCTGAAAATCACGAGGGGGCATGCCAATACCCGGTTTCTTTTCGCAATCAACAAGTCTCACAGAATGCAGCTCTACCCACCGCACTGCCACCTCTAACTACCGGTACCTCCAGACAATGTCATAATGCCATTCAAGTGCCACAGCAGAGCGCCCATGCTCACCAGGCTCACCTCGAGGCAGACCACAGGGCGGCCTCTCCCCAAACGCCAAAACACCAACCGGACAACAGCAGCCGCAGCCACAGCCACCTCCCTTCCAACCGCCCCTAACCCTTCACCGCACCAAAGCCTCCTCATCAAGATACCACGTCGAGTCCCCCGCCGGGTCCAGCTCCCTCGTCGAGAACCCATTCCCGAGGTATGCGAACCTGTTCCCCCCCGCGGCCGCACCCGCGTACTCCCACTCCCAGTCCTCGCCGCGGAACCGCTCCAGCATATGAAAAAAGTGGATGCGGCTGCCCGGGTGCAGCGCCGTGACGGGGCCGTCGGCCCGCCCGTCCTTGAACCAGGACCGGCCCCCGCTGGCCGCCCACGCCGTCCGCGGCATGAAGGCCGCCACGTGCTCCGCGTAGTCGTCCACCGCCGCCCGCGAGGGGGCTGTCGATTTGACGGACTCGGCTTGGCACTTTTTGATGACGGTCGTGATGTACTTGGCGATGTGCTCGCTGAGGGTGAAGACGCTGCCGTGGCCGATGGGGGCGTTGGGGCCGAAGAACACTGGGCCGTGTTAGTTGGCTGGACGAGTCAGGTAGGGATGGAACAGGACGACGTACTAAAATAGTTCGGCACACCGTCCACGGCACACGACATGTACGCCTTGGGCGTCTCCTTCTTCCACCGGTCCTGGAGGTTCCCCTCGCGCCCGATGATGGGGAAGCGCGGGCAAAACGACGTGTTGAACCCCGTCGCGCACACGATGGCGTCCACCTTGAGCACCTCGCCCGACTCGAGCTCGATGCCCTCCGGCACGAACCGCTTGATCTCGGACCGCCTGACCTCCACGTTGGGCTTTGTCAGGGCTTGCAGGTAGCCGTGGCCGGGCGTCATTCGCCGGCACCCGAGCGGGAAGTCGGGGATGAGGGCCTTGCAGAGCTCTGGGTTGCCCCCGAGCATGAGTGTCATGTATTCCGTGACCTTGGCTCGCGCGAAGGCTTGCACCGGGCTTTGTGTGAGGACCTAACGAGTTGTGTTAGCCACCCTGACAGCCATCCACTCCAGGTCCAAGTCAACTTACGACAGGGAACGCATTGTTGACTTCCACCTCGACCTTCCTCACAAACTCGCGGTAGAACTCGGGGTTGGACTTGAACTTTTCGATCGTCTCCGCCGAAAAGTTCTCCTCGGCGTCCATCTCGATTTCGCTGAGGATCCGGCCGGCCTGGCCCATGACCTTCCAAGCCTGTATCCTCGGGGGAAGCACCCAAGTGGGTGTGCGGAAGACGTTGTACACTTTCTCGGCGCCTTTCATAATGTTAGAACTTGCCGTCGAGATGCAATGACAACAAAAAGGGGTGCTCACCTCGCTGGAGTTCCGGCAGCACCTGGATCCCGCTCGACCCATTGCCAATGACGGCAATGGTCTTGCCTGTATGGTCAAAGTCCTTTGGCCACCGGGCAGTGTGTATCAAAGTGCCTTTGAAGTCATCCAGCCCCTCGACGTCGGGCCACTTCCAGTTGCTGTTTCAAGCGTCAGCATCTCTCCCACCCCTGAACAACCACCCAACCCCGCCCAGTGCTTACTTCAAAATCCCCGTCCCATCCACCAAGAAAGTAGCATAATCCCCAAACTCCTCCCCCGTCTCCAAATTCCTCACCACCAGCTCCCACCTCCCCTCCTTCTCCCCCCACACCGCCGACACGACCTGATGCCCCGTCTTGACCGACGCCCGCATCCCCTCCTCCCCATCGCACACCTCGCGGAGATACGCCCCGATCTCCTCGGCCCCGGAGAAGAAGTTGGTCCAGTCCCGCTTCTGCCGCCACGAGAACTGGTAGCTGTGGCTCGGCACGTCGCACCGGCAGCCGGGGTAGCGGTTCTCGAGCCACGTGCCGCCCACGTCGGCGTTCTTCTCGTAGAGGACGGCTTCGTAGTTGTCGAGGTTGAGGCGCAGCGTGCGGAGGAGGTTGAGGCCGCTCGCTCCGGCGCCGACGCCGACGATGCGGATGTGCCGGGCCGTGCCGAGGGGTTGCTCGTGGACGGTGTAAGCCGCCTTGGGGAGCGGGGAGTCGGTGGTGGTTGCCGCGGTGGCGTGGCCGTTGTTGTTGAGAGGTTCAGCCATGGTGGGTTCGAGGGGGGTGTCGGAGCCGCAAGAAGACGGAGGACTGGGTGGACGCTGGCCGAGCCCGAGTTGGTGCTGGGGCACGGGGTTTTGAGTCGAGGGTTTGGGATCCGGCACGGGCGGATTTGTATCCCGGCCTGGGAGGGAGCCGGGGGAACTGGGCCGCTGATGCATTGGGGACGAAGGGCAAGCCGGGGGTTGATCCGCAGGAAGCAAGCACTCAGTAATCCGCTATGGATCTCTCCGCACACCAAAGTAGGTCCTTGCGCTTGTCGATGTTCCGGGGAGCAGCAAGAAGAGGGGGGTCTAGTTGCAGACTTGGCCAGAGATGCTGCCAGACGGGGTCCAGACTAGACCCGAACAAACCTGGGGAGCTGCTCCAAGAAGTAGTCCAAGCACGACCCGGGACAGTCTCCTGGCCCGGTTCGGGCAGACGGCGGAGTGGAGGTACCGGGCCAGCCCAGAGCTCCCGCTCTTGTTGTTGGTCGGTTTACGGCAGCCGAGACTTTGCCCATGAGTTACATTAGCCTCCTCCCGACGATACCACCTACCGACCCCGATGGTTCCCCCGCCGCCGCCCGCCAACCCA
>FTEL01006322.1_pt1 | contig 23096 bp, 20 predicted proteins | sample 1658911 | NCBI WGS metagenome assembly FTEL01 (sample SAMEA3914869, study PRJEB12502) | metagenome | biome: forest; material: soil | place: USA | collected 2012-03-12 | depth 0.1 m
CCCTCGTCTCTCGACTAACAAGTTTACAGCCTTTAGAAACTAGAATCGAGGACCGGCAAGCTTAGCGCGCTTCTCTCCCTTATACTTACCGTTATTACTAAGCTGTTCGACTCTCTCCTTTACCTCCTCGAGAGAGTTAAGGAGAAACTTATACCTATCGAGGAGATCCTAGCTTGCCCCTTGAATCAGACTGACTACCTCGTTGCCTTCGCTGTCCTTCCTCTTACGAGCTTGACTGTCACCCTATAGAGCCTTAATAATAAGCTTAAAGTTAAGAAGGATCTCCTTGAGCGTGAAGATTACCTTCTAGTCGTTCGCGGTCAACCTGTTCTCCTCGCTTAAAAAGAGCGGCTCCTTCGCGCCTCTTTTTAGAGTACCCGTTATCGTCCGTAAGTTCAAATCGACGTAAAGCTTCGCCTTAAAGAGAAAGGTCTTATAGAAGGGCTAGAGTTAAAGAGCGCGTTCTATTATAAAGTACTAGGAGAGCTACCGTATAGCGTTATCGGTTATAACTCCGACCGGTATATACTTCTTAAGCTCGTTACCCTCGAGGGCTTCGCGAATTCGTTACTCTTACGCCGATATAAGTTTTCTAGTCCAGAAGTCCGACCTATTAACTTCCTTCTTATAGTTAGTACTAGAAGATTAGCTAGAGGATATATACTTACTTGACAGAAGTTATAAAGCTTACTAATAGGACCCTTCTGCCTCTATTTCTCGTACTTACGTTAAGAAGTAAGGAGGCCGCTAGAGACTTCCCGTTCGAAGGTATTAATCTCTGAGCCGAAGAGTAGTACTCTTACTATAAGATTGATAATATAGCTAAAGCAGCGAACCCTCCTCTCCTCCTACTGGAAGCCGAGCTGCTCGCCGATAACCTTTAGCGCGGTATCGTTATTCGTAGCGTTATCGACCGTAAAGTAGCTAATCTTCTTATAGATCTTATAGCTATAGATAACCTTAAGGATAATCTCCGCGATCTTCTTGCCGGTATACCGGTCCTCTATCTCCGGGAGACCGAGAATAATTTTATAAGGCTTGCTCTTACTATCTCGGAATACTATACTAACGCTATAGAGAGAAAGGCGGTTACGCGAAGTCTATCTATCGAAGATCAAATAAATCTGCCCGGGGCTCTCTCGGAGGGTCTTAGCTACTATATCCTTATACCGCTTAAACTCTCGTATAACGATAGTATGGACAGTCTTTTAGGAGAGATTAGCTTGTTAAGTCTCTATAGAGGGGTTAAGAAACGAGAAGAGGTTACGGAGGTAAGGGTATTCGACCGTACGGAAAGGAAGGTTAGCGCTAACAAGCCATCTTACGATCCTCCTCTAGAACTCGGTTCGGTCGAACGCGCTAATCAGCTAATTAGCTATCTTCTAATCGCTAGGGTTACTCGTATTAAGTTTGAAGTAGGTACCGATAGTCTTCGATCTGCTACTCTCGCGTTTGAGACTGGCGATAGCAGGTAATACTCGCTTGCCAGAAGGGTCGGTAATTCTATAGGCGTATAGAAGATAATATTCGACGTTCCGAAGGTTACGTACGTTATAGATAGCTAGCTTTCTGTTACGTTATTGAATATAGCGAAGGTATACCTAATACCGGATTCCTTCGCGCGAAATATTATAGCCGACCTGCTATACCTATAACTATATAGTTCCCTTCGACTCAGTTAATAGGGCGCCGGGGAATCGTTTGAAGAGGAAGGCTTTATCTTCTTCAGTACGTTCAGAAAAGGCGATAGTAGTAGCAGGCACTTTTATAGCCGTTAGCGCCGACGACGTAGTAGTAATAGTAGTATCGCTAGTATCGGGGGGGGCCGAATCTTCCATTTTTCCGAGGCAAGAAAGAAAGCTTTTGAAAGTTAGTATTCTCAATACAAATTACTAGGGTATACTATCGAATCTCAAGCAGGATGACTAACGTCGATAAAAAATCCATATTTTTCCATAATTGCCTATATTACTGGCCATCAGATTGAATTGGTGGGGTCTTTATGAAGCCCTCCGTGCATGGATTGAAAGTGGGGGTTGCATGGCAATTCCCATTTCAATGTTGATTTCAGTGGATTGATTCCGCACCCTGTCCGTTGGTCAGGGCTGGACGTGTTGAGGGATGGCTGAAGCGAGCCCTACTTCCGCGGAAGGCCATGAGCATTGTGGAAAGGAGCAACTTCATGGCGTCGGGGTCCTGGGAGCCGGACTGTTGCTGGGGGCGGTGATATCTTGCAATGGCTTCCATCTCATGCTGGGTGACCTCGTTCGAGCCCCACGTATGGGACAAGAAGGCATATTTGGGGATATTGCTGTCATGAAACTCCTCCACTTCGCGTGTCGTGACATTGAGTAGCCTCATGGCTGCGATCTAAAGGTGGTTGATGGCCGGCGTGGACGGAGAAAAGGTAGTGATGAGGGGAAAGCACCATGGAGATCATTTGGATCGGTTCAGACCCATCTGCATTTGTATGCTTGGTTTGTTTGTTGGAGCGACTCGACGCCAACCAGGTGGCCCAATGAGACCCAATGAGAGGATGGGGTGCAGCTGCATTTGCCCGCCTTCGAGCAGCATCGGGTGCGTCAGGCACCGAGGACCCGCGGCAGAATCAGTCCAGGTGACCCCTGGGTTGACGTGGCCATGTTGACAGAATTTAGGGCGAGCTTAGCGCCTAGATAAATGCAGAGAGCTTGTTGAGGAGGGGGAAATCGTACATGTGTTGTCGTGAGATGTTGAAAACAATGAAAAGTCAACAAGCAGCAGGATTGTTGACGTCGTAGGTTGGAGTTGGGACAACACAAGACATCAAGTTGCTAAAAAATAAATTCGGCAACTTTCTACTCTCTCCTATGGATCCCTATCTTGGGTTGTTCTTGGTTCCATCACTGCGTTTCAACTGGAGCACAGAAACAAATACTGGTTCGCCCTAGAAAATGTTGTGAACAAAGGAACTTGGTGTGCCCTGACAAGCACAGCAGACTTCGAAAATCAGAACAAGGGGTTTGAAAATGAACAAACGCACACACTGTCCCTGTTCCCGTTTCAATGACTCCCACTATGTAGTATTTAAACCCAAACCCCCTCCAGCTTAGGACGAAGCGCCTGCAGAAGGAAACCTCTCGTTATCGTGGAGCAAGCCCCTGAGACTTGGACGGATATCAACAATGTTAATTCTCACTCCCCCAAACACACCGCCTCGCGAGCAGACTGCTCGACACGAACAATCCCCTGAAGGTACAACGGAACTAAACACTCCCTCAAGTCAATCCACCGAACCCAGCAACACCCCCAAACAGACAGCAAAACCCAGCCACCCCGAGTGGTCAACAGAACTCCCGCTCAGCAGCTGCCAGAACTTCGAGAAGCTCACGCACCCACAGATCCGTGCCCTCTGCGCGCCAGACCGCCAGTTTGACAACCGCTGCATCATGTGCGACCGTCCGTATCTGCTCTTCATCAGTTGCAAGTCCTGCAACAACACGCGCTACTGCTCCTGGGAGTGCCAGGACGCCGACGCGGCCCACCACGCCTTGGTCTGCGACCAGTTCCGCACCATCACCCGTTCCCAACCCCCCTCCAAGAAAGCCAAACGCATCATCCTCTTCCCAGCCCAAACCACAACCCCAATCTTCGCCTGGTCCGAGCTAAAGCACTACCCAAACGAGCCCGCGCCCCGCCTCCGCCTCTCCCACCCCGAATTCCGTCCCTTCTTCAACCACGCCCTCTCCGGCCTCCCCAAGGACAACCAGCCCGCACGCCTCGGCTGCCTCAACGAGTGCCGCGCGCTCGCCGCCCGCAAGCTGGGCCGCGGCCTGTTCCTCCTCGAATGGGCCAACCTCCCCAAAGTCGGCGCAGAGTGGATCAACAAATCCATCCCCGCCTCCCTCTCCCCCACCACCACAAACAACAACACGGCCGCCGCTGGTAAAACCTGGCTCTGGACAGGCCCCCTGGCCATCCTCGCCCTCGACCTCACCAATCCAGCCAACCCCCAACTTACCCACGCAACCCTCCGCACCCTCCGCCACGCCCTCGATTTCTTCGCCCTCACCCTCCGCAACCCCTGTCTCGCCTCCCCGCGCTTCCCTTACCCGACCCTCCCCGCCGTGCGCGTCAACGAGATTACCACGCCCCTCGCGCGGGAAATGGGGATGGGACAGAGGTGGCAGGAGGTGAGGATCATCAGGGACTTGCCGACGCGGGTTGGGAGGGTGTGTCAGGGCCTGTCGGTGGTCGCCGCGGGGGTTGGGTTGGCGTGGGTTGTGAGGGCTGTGGTATGTCATGGGCCTGAGTTGGGGTGGGGGTATGAAGAGGGTGGCTCTGTGTCCTTGGGGTCGTCGAGCGATGAAGATGAAGATGAGGACCGCGAGAAATTGCTGCCGCTCCCGCTGGCGTTGGACGCGGTGCTCGTGCTGGACGACGGGGTGTTGCAGACGCGTGAGCTGCCGCGGACGGGAGATGGGCTGGTGTTTGTGCACGCTGGTGGGCGGCGGTTGCGCCGGGAGCATGTGCAGGCGTTGGTGCGGTACCTGGAGGCTGACGGGATTAAGAAAGTCGAGAAGGCGAAGGGCAAGGGGTTCCGGAGGTTTTGGGAGCGGTTCCGGCGGGCAGAGAACATCCCCAAGGAGATACCGTCGCCGTACGACATGACGCCGACCCTGAATATGCTCCTGGAGGGCGACAGGTTCGTGGTTTGTCGGGATGTGATCAAGGCCCTCCAGGGCCCGAGGTCGCGGTCCGAGTGGAGGAGGAGGGTGTGATGGTTTTCATTGAAGTCAGCTGGCTGTCTGGTGGATGTCAACTCAAGATTGGAAAACGATATCACGACCCAGACATCCATCAGATAAAACCGCTTGCTCTGTATTCCCTTCCCGTTTTTGATGCCAACAGAAATACTAGCTAGTTTGTACATGCGTACGTAAATGCAAAGCAATGCAATCCCATGACAGGACTCCGTATCCCCAGAATGTCCCTCCATCCAGCCATGCACCGTTCAGCACGCCGTGGAAATGCAGCACACACCCGCCCCGTCCTGATGCCCAGAGCGCCCCATGCTATCCTGGCAGACAAAGAGAATCGTGTCCTGAACCAGCTGGCCCTTTCCTGAACCATTGCCAAAAGTGGCCGTCAAACAAGAAAACCAATGGCAGGAAGAAACCCTGTCCCTGCCCGCTGTCCCTTTTGTACATGTCCGTGCCTGTCGTTCTTTGTCATCCAGTTTCCGTCTCAAAATGTTGGTCGACAAATACGTCGACCCCTTCCAGTCATGCTCGCTGATCCCACGAGCGTCCTTGAGAGAACTTTTCCGACAGTGTCGACGCACAGTGTTCCAAAAACAACAAAAAATAAAATGGGCCAAGAAAAATCTCAAGGCATCGGCCCCATCCGTCCGGGAGGCAAGCCGTACTGCTGGTACGGCGGGTGCTGGAGGAAGCCCTGCGGCGGCGGCGCGGGCTGCAGCATCATGGGCGGACCCTGGGGGAGAGCGAGCGGGCCAGGACCCGGAGGAGGCGGCCCGTACATCGACGCGGGCGTAGTCGGGTCGGATGGTCCAGCAGACTCCATATCCGTCATATGTCCCATGCCGCCCATGTCGTTGGGGTCGGTGCCGTCTGGGTTCCCGTTGCCGGCTGCTTTCTCGGCCTTCTTGATAGCGAGCGTCGTACGCCGCTTCGCGACGGCCCCTTGCATCTCTCCTGAGGCCCATCGTCCTTGGTCTTGTTAGCATGTCCTTCCAGAAGACGGAAACAAAACACAGCTCTGAACTTACTCCGCATCGACCAGCTCATCTTCTCTGACTTGGTCATCTCCGCATACGGCTTGTCGAGGTCTCCGCCCCCGTTAGCTCCCGCGGCGGCACCCTTGGCCTCGGCCGCAGCACCTCCCTTGTTCCCGCGCGACCGTTTCGCGCCCGTCTTGGAACCCGAAGTCCCGTTTGTGGGCGTCTGCGCTCGCGAAGACGCCTGCGATCCGGTGCCATTGTTAGTTACCTTGATCTTGGTGATGGGCTTTTTCGCCGAAGGTGGTTGCGCTTGTGGTGGGGGAACGCCAGCAGAAAACGAAGGGGCCGCGGTAAAGGTGTGCAGAAAGGGTGTTGGGCCTGCTCCGGTGTACGATGGCACAGGCTGGGGGCCGTGCCCCACGTCCATCATCGGCCCAGCCACAAAATTATGGAAAAGCGGTGCCGGGGCCGGTGGCTGAAGGAGTGGCGGGCCTACCTGGGGAGGCAGGAGCACTGGCGCAGGTGTGAGAGTCGGGGGGGTTGGCGCTGGGGCTGGCGGCAGAGGCGGCGGCGCGGCAGGCTCCTTCTTCCTCGATGCCCGCTTCTTCGGTTCGGGGGCGTCCTGCTTCTGCGCCGCGGCGCCACGGGCACGACGGGCTGGCCGAGTCTCGAGCTCAGGGTCGTTCTCGATGGCAAAATTGCGCTTGCGTTTCTCGCGCAGGGAGTATGTCGATTCCATAGTCTCGGCCGTCTGCGACGACTGCTCCGAAGACGCAGTCGACGGCCGAGAGTCGGGCTGCGTCGAAACGTTGCTGTAGAACGACGAGGTCGCGATCTCGCCGGTGCCCAGGGAATTTTGACCCTGCTGGCCCTTGGCAGCCCGCCCCCGCTTCGGCTTGGTCGTGGCCTCGCCGCTGACCCCAACAGGTACCGATGTCGGCGGCTCTGGAAGAGCAGCGCCACGACCACGCCTCCGCGAGGGCTTGGGCTTCTCGTCCACCTCCATCTCATCTTCGTCGGCCAGCTCGTTGCCCGCCAGCTGCTGTCCCTCGGACAACAGCGTTGCACGGGTGCGTGCCGCGCGTCCCTTGCGAGGAGACTCGGAAAAACTGTCGGCGAATTGGCCTTGGTCCGGGCCCTCGATGTCGTCCACCGCGGCGGCACCCCTCCGTCTTGGGCGGCGGCCGGTGCCCAGCGCAGCAATCCCACTAGGAGTTCCAGCGCGGCTCGGGTCCTTGCTCTGGTCCGACACGTGGCGGGGCTTCCGAACGCGCTTGCCCTCGACAACGTTCTCCTCGGCGAGCTCCGCGCCCTTCTCGGTCCGACGACGCAGCCGGTTCTCGGGCATCTCCCAGCGCTGCTCCTCGGGGTTTTGGCGGCCGACTTGGGTTGGGTGGGTGTTGTGCTTGAAGCCGTAAGCCTGCGCCATGATGCGGTCTTCGTCCTTCTGGCGCTCCAGGAGAGGGTCGTCGAGGTACGGCTTGGGCGCGCGGGCTCCGCGGATTTCAAACGCGGTGGGGCCTTTGCCGACGTCGTCGAAATGGCGGCGGGGGGGTGGCGGCTCATCGGCCTTTTGGCGGTTCTCCCAGTTGACAAGCGTCCTGTCGTGTGCACGACGGCGCTTGGCGTTCTCTTCGTCGTCCAGGATCTTCTTGAGCTCGGCGTACTCTTGCTGCCAAGCATTCAGTGCTTCGACGCCGGCCGCGACAACGTCGTAGAGGTGCTCGGTGGTGAAGTCTTGGTATCCTTCGAACGCCTCGACAAACTCGTTGGCATCCCGGATCTTGGGGAAGAGGTATTGCTTCTGGGGTTGGCGCGTGACTTCAATGGGCTCGCCTGGGCTGTCGGGCTTGGTTTGGTCGTCTGCCCCTTCGTCGGCATCTTGCTCATCCTCAGCGCCATCATCTTGCGGTGTGGGCTCTTCGAGGGGAGCGGGGGAAGGGGCCGCGGTGGGCAGGCGGGATTCGGGTGCCTGGGACTCTCGAGCACCATCGTCCTGGGCCAGCGGGGCGAGCGGGTCTGACTGCCTCCCAGCAACAACGGTGCGGGTGTCTGACGACTCTGGCGTCGACGACGGCGTGACCAAAGGGACGTCCTCGCTATGGGCGGCCTTGTACCGCCGGACGCACTCGTTGTTGAATTTGGCAAGTGAGATGGGGGGCTCGCCCTTTTCCTGGCGTCTCTTCTTTTCCTTGCGCCAAAGGGCAAAGAACTCGCTGGTCTTGAGACGACGCGTGGGGTCCCATTCGACCTCGCTCTTGGGCTTCTCAATTGGAGAGAGCGCCGGTGTCGGTGCGACGACGGGAGTCGATTGTTCCACTAAAGGCGCGACTGGGTGGACCCATTCAGTGAAAGGGCCAGGAAGCGCGGTGGTTTCGTCGTGGTAGGGCGCGAGGTTGAGGTGGGAGGCGAAGGGAGTCTCGGCGTTATAAATGGGCACCAACGGGCCGAGACGGGCCGGTCCTGTGGTCGACTTGACGCCCTGGCGAGAGGCTGGGCGGGATACTGGCGGGCTGCGAGCTGTCTCTTGGGGAGAAGGCGCGCTGGCATCTCCAGCTGCAGTGGGCTGCGGTGCCGAGGCAGCAGGGGACTGAGGAATTTCAACCGAGGGTGCAATGACGGTCGGCTGTTGTGAGGTTTCGCGCTCTTCTTGCGGCTGAGGGTTCTGCGGCTGAGCGCTGGGCTCGGAGGGTGGTGGCACAGCAGCGTCCAGCTGGGGGGTTGGGGTGCTGGACGGTTCCACGAGGGTGAGGGTGTTGGTTATATAGCTCTCGACGACTGGAGTAGAATCTTCAGTTTCACCAGCCCCGGTGAGAGAAACCTGAGCCAAAATGCCGTTGCTGTCGGGGGCGGCGCCGTGTCCTGCACTATCAGGCATTTCGACATCATGGTCGGCTGTGCCGTCTTCAGCAACCCCGTTCATGGGAGAGATGTCTTCACGACCGAGGGTGGAGGTGGATTGGGCACCAGACACTGGCTCAGCGGGAGGCTTGTTCGGCGTCGACGGCCGCATCCTCGGGGTCGAGGGCTGCACCTGGATGCGAGCCTCGTCGTTCTCATTATCAGACGAGGGCGAGGGTGATGCAGCCTCGAAGTCGCGGGGCGAGGAGTGCTCCGACCCTTCCTCGGACGGCGGCGCACCCGGACCCGAGGGCACGCTGACGAGGATGGTGTCCTGCACCTCGTTGTCGGATGGTTGATCGACATAGGCAGTGAGATCAGCCGACAGCTTCTTGGCCGTGTTGCGGCGACGCGCGGGAAGAGCGCGCGAGGGTGCGGGAGACTTGTCGACACGGTGGCGCTTGGGGTTGGAAGCGAAGTCTTCAGAGTCGTCGCCCGAGTCCTCGTGGCCGGCTTTCCTCTTGCGGTTGCGGGCGCTGGGAGTGGTGGCGGGCTTGACAATCAACTCATTGTTGTTTGCTGGGAAAGGGCCCAGCTCATCGTCAATCATGACCTGGGCGTAATCAATGCGGGCCCGCTTCCTGAGCGAATGGCCGCCCTTGGAGTGCGCGTCATCGTCGGCAGCGCCGTCGAAGGGAGTTTCAAAGGTCTTGGATCTCTTGCGGGCCGGGAGGGCGGCGCCAGCGCCGGCGGCGGAGGGAGCCATGGTTGGGGCAGCGGCCGACGGCGACTCAAAGGTGAAAGAGGGCGAGTTCAAGGTCATGCTCCGGGGCGGGCGGTCAGCGCGGGCAGTGGCGCGGAGGGCCGTGTCAGCCGAGGGCGACGAGGCGCGATGGGGAGTTGCCGCGGCGGCCGTGCTGGCCTGACGAGACTTGGTGCCGCGCTGGGGCGCCGTGTAGGCCATCCTGTGGGCTGGCGGCAGCGCGGAGGGCTCGGGAGTGCTCGGGCCAGCCGAGTCTGAAAACGGGTGGCTCTGGAGCGGCGGCTGCTGTTGGATCTGCTGCTGCTGGTGGTGGTCTTGATGTTGTTGGTCCTGTTGGGACTGCTGGGACTGCTGGGGATGAAATGAGAGATGAGCACACGGACAAGCACGAGAAGACAGACGGCAGGCAGCGATGGCGCGAGGCCGGCACGCTCATGAATCTCTCTCTCTGCTCTCTTCTCTCACCTTCTTTGCGGCGCCGCGACCACGCGAGAGCGAGCTGCGGCTGCCACGGTCCATCGGCGGCGGGTGTAATTCAATGCGCGCGCCAGCACCGCTTGCAGCGTCGTCCTCGGCGGGCTGCTGCATGCAGGCGTCGGGGGGGGATGCGACGGGGATGAGGTCGCAGATGGCGATGAGATGTGGTGGTGGGTGGGTGTAAGAGCGGCGCGATGGGCGATGCGCTTTTGCGGCGAAAAACGAGTCTCGCACTAAGCGGGCTTGTCCAACGTGTCAGGGTCCGTCCGTTCGTCTGGGCCACTCAGGGCGCGGGCCAGGGTGTGCTGGCTGCGCTGCGCTGTGCTGGGAGTGCGAGCGAGAGCCAGCCCCAGCTGGAAGCGAGAGGAGCCTGTTGCCGCTTATTTGCGAGTCGACGTGCGAGCAAAACACGATGCTGCGCTGCGGGAAAAAATAAATGCAGGTAGCAGAGCAGTCGGCGGGAGTCCCGGGCTTGCGCCTGCTATTGTCTGAATGGGGCAAATAGCAATGCTGGTCGTGAATATCAGGCCCTGGGGTGCAGCCCTTTTGCGTGTTAGATTTCTTCTCACGTCAATTTCTGGAGGTTCCCGAATAAGCCAGGCCCAGTTGCTCCCCGCCAGCCGGCCCTTGCCTCGCTGCCCCACCAGCCCCAGCTGCTGCCAGCTGCCTCCACCACAAATTCTTTCCTGTGTTCCCTGCCTCCAGGCCCTGCCAGCCAATGGCCTTCTGTTTGCACCGTTTGCAGGCCGAGCCTTGGCAGAGCCCGCCCCCCTAACCCGCCCCCCTGAGACGGACAGCTGGGTGACTTGCATAACCCCAACCCGCGTGCCGAGACCGTGACGTGACGCAACAGCCTGAGGCTAAGCTCAGCAAGTGGGCTGGCTGCGTTGGGTGCTTGTGCTTGTGGTTTCCCCACCTTGCTGCAACGGGCAACGCGATTCACGATTCCCGCCCGTAAACCACCGACCAGCCAGGCACCCACCACTGGCCTGCACCATTCGCGCCATCGCATCTCGCGTCATTACGCCGTGTGCCTCGCGTCGGCCTGTAGATTGACCTCCCTTGACCCGCTCTTAGCTCCCCGCAAGCACCATGGCCAGCAAGCGGGCGAAGGCGGCGCCGACCGACGACGAGCTGGGCAACCTGTTCGAGGGCATCGGCGACGACAAGGCCATCAAGAAGACCACCAAGGCCAAGCCAGCAGCGTCCAAGGCCAAGGCCGACGCCGCCGAGCAGGACATCCTCGCCGAGATCGAGAACCAGCTCGGCGAGAAGGCCCCCGAGCGACCCCATACCCCGCGCATCCGCGAGGTGAAGCGCACGTCCACCAACACCCCGCCTCCAGCCGCCGCCGTCGAGACCGCCCGCAAGTCCGCCGAGAGCACCGCGTCGCACCGCGCCAGCCTCACCCCGAGCGCCACAAGCTCCGAAGCCCGGGATGGCGATAAGAAGGCCCCCGCGCAGCAGCAGGCACAAGCAGCGAGTGGCGGCGGCGGCGGCTGGTGGGGAGGCTTCCTCTCCACCGCCTCGGCCGCCATGAAGCAGGCCGAGGCTGCCGTCAAGGAGATCCAGCAGAACGAGGAGGCCAAGAAGTGGGCAGACCAGGTGCGCGGCAACGTGGGCGCGCTGAGGGGCTTCGGTTCGTCATCTGTCCCCTCCCTTCCCTCTTCATGTGCGACTACTGACAACCTCCCTCTGCAGGCGACGAGATCCGGCACCGCGCCATCCCCACCTTCACCAACATCCTCCACACCCTCGCCCCGCCCATCTCGTCCCACGAGCGCCTCATGATCCACATCTCGCACGACCTGGTCGGCTACCCGTCCCTCGACCCGCTCATCTACGGCGTTTTCAACCGTGTCATGGCCCAGGTCGAGGGCGGCGACCTGCTGGTCATCCAGCGCGGCCAGGAGTCCACCCTCCGCAACCCGGCCACCGACAAGCCCGGGAACTCGCTCTTCAGCGCCGCCCAACAATCCGCTGCCGGCTGGCGCGACGGGCCGTGGTGGCGCCAAACCGACACCCCGCGCGACCTGGGCCTGGTCCAGGGCCTCGTCGAGGGCACCAAGCTCTGCCGCGCGAGTGCCGAGGGCTACGCGGCCGAGTACTTTGCCGCCCACGGCGGCGTCGACGAGGCCAAGCGCCGTGCCATCGAGCCCATGAGCGAGACCAACCCCGTGCGCAGCTCCGACCTCTTCCTCGCCGTGCAGGCCATCAACGTGCGGGGCGACGCGGCGGCGCTCTTCGCCGGCTCGACCGCCGTCGAGAAGGAAAAGGAGCAATCCGTCGTCGCCGAGGAGGACGATGACGCCGAAGGCGACGTCTGCTTCGCCGTCTTCATCCTCGACCCCGTCCACGAGATCCAGTACGCCACCGTCAGCCAGCGCGTGCCCGCCCGCTGGATCCACTGGCTCGACGCCCCCGCCACGCCCCTGACCCCCGCCAGCGGCGAGGACGAGGACTTCGAGGCCGAGTTTGGCCGCGTGCCCGACGAGATCCGCGAGATCATTGAGAGCGGCGGCGTCGACCCACGCGAGTGGGTCGCCGAGTGGGTCGAGGAGGCCCTCGCGCTGTCGGTCGGTGTGGTCGCTCAAAAGTATGTCGCCCGCCGCATGGGTGTTGGTGAGGGCGGCATCGGCAAGGGCAAGCAGAAGGTCGAGAGCGTGCTGCAGGACGGCGGGAACGAGGCTGCTCGTGCTGGGCTGATTTGAGGGCTCAGGGGTGGGGAAGGGGATGGTGCCTGGGAGCGCTCGGTCGGATCTTTCCTCGGCGTCAAGGAGTTGTAACTTGGGCTTTTTGTATGCCGGTGTATCTCTTATTGGAGTGTGTCTAATTATCTAACGTTTGAATGCCCTCCATTCCGGCTCCCAATGTTTGAAGCCTCGCGAGGCTGGGAAAACTCCCGGCTTTCAACCATGATCCGACCGCAGTAGGCCTTCCTCCTTGACGAACACCCCAACTAACCCGTTAAACCAGCACAAACGGCGACACTGTGTACTTCCGTCAAGTTTTCTCCCAAGCTCACATCTCCTATAGAGGTCCCAACAGTGTCCAACCCCTTTCCACAGTCGACCCACCAGTCCAGCGCGGGACACTCTGTATCGTATCGTGATTGCATTCCCCTACTCTGGCCAACACAAAACGGACCTCAGTTAATTAGTCAAAACGGACAGGTCGGGCTGAGGACGGCGGGCCTTCGGGTTCGTATCCATTTCATTCCCGCTGCCCATAGCAGCGCCCAGGGCCGTGACGTAGCCGAGCGTGGTGTCAATGCCAATTTGGACGGTCCTGAGGAGTTTCGAGTTGTGCTTCGTCATCATTCTACAAGGCAGGGAGACAGTAGCTGAGGGTGCGAATCGAATTAAGGGGTCGTTGAAGGCTTGAATGGCGTCTCCTATCCAAACCAAAGAACAGCTTCCAAGGTGGACCAAGATGTTGGCAAAGTCCCAGCAGTCCAAATGGGAAAATCAACAGATGAGACACATTGCTTTCAGATGGAACTAGAGTTGAATTAAACCAAACATAAACGATGTGCTCCCATTCCGGTATTGTGGCCTTGACAATTGATGAATCCCTAGCACGACCTGGCAAGTGACGGCTTCAATCTTCCTGCCTCACCTTCTGCTCTTGCCCTTCCTGCCTCTGCACCTCATCATATGTCATCGCCAGCTGGTAGGTACTCGCTCCTCATCCTCAAAAAGTCCTCCTTCGGCCTCCCCACCAGCAGCCCCTTGGTCAAGGCCAACCACTTCCCATCCCCCGGATGCAGCCCCATCCCCAGGTCTTTATACACCTGGATCCGAACCAGCGTCTCGTCCCCAGCCAAGCTAATCGAAACCATCGTCTCGGTATAACACTTGGAGCAACACAGCGGCTCGATCTCCTTCCCCGCGTCCCTCGCCGAGTCCCACTCCTCCTTCACCTCCCTCCCGTCCTCCTCCCCCCGCGTAAACGACACCCCCGCGGTGCGCACCCCGTCCCTCCCCTCCCCGCGGTGCGACGTAAACGCCAGCGAGGTGTGCAAGCACGGCCTGAACCCGCGGTACCCGGACCCGATGAGCGCGTGCTTGGCGACGGCCCTGCCGCGCGAGCCGGGCGTCCACGCGCCCAGGTCGGCCTGCACCGAGAAGGCCATGGCCAGCTCGAGCAGGAGGTTGCCGTCGTGGGTGACGAGGGGCGAAACGGCCCAGGCGAGGACGGGGTTCTGGCCCGTGCGGGCGACGCAGCGGAGGGCGCTGCGGTGGGCGTGGGTGAGGGTGCCGGCGCGGCGGTGGGCGAGGAGCTCGTGGAGGTGGTAGTACGAGAGGGTGTAGGGGAGGGACTTGTGGATGCGCGGGATGGTGGTCAGGCAGTAGAGGTCGGGGGACCGCGGGAGGGTGCTGGGGAAGGAGGGGATGGAGTACTCTTCCGGGGTCTTGGCGGAAAAGTGGTTGGTGGTTGGTTTGTGTTTAGTGCTGTCGGGGCTGAAGAGGGAGGGGTCAAAGTGGACGGGGTGATGGCGCGGGTTGTGGTTGTTGCAGCCGTCGACGGGGCCGTGGACACAGGGGAGGTTTCCTTGCCATGGCTCCTTGAGCGGGGTGATTTCGGAAGGCAACAGCGAAAGCTTTTGGATCTCGCTGGGCTGTTGGCGGTGAAATATCCGCTTGAGTTTGTCCATGCTGTAAACGATTGCTGGTATGTACTCCGTACTCCTGCTGGTTGCTGAAGGCTCTCGGCCGACTGATCAACCACAAACCCACAATACTGGGCCAGCGCCCCTTATCATAAGACACACAACCGGCGGCCCGTTGCACCTCGTCGTGGCTTGGGCCACTAGCCAAGGTATGCGGCGCCGGTCTGGATGCCGCCAAGATGCCTCCAGCGCTGCGCCTAGGGCCGAAGCGGCGGGCTGCGAACCGCTTTCGATCGGACGACGGCTCGCACAGCCTCACACCCTTGCACCGCCCTCTGGCTCCCAAACAGAGGCCGAACATGACGGACAAGCCCAAAACAGTGCAGAAAGCGAGACGTCGAGACAAAAAACCAGGCTTCCTCCCGGCTCCGCACGACGGCCATCGAGGCCATGATCGCGGCAGGCCTGCTGTCTTTGTTCACCTCCCAGACCTCGCGGGAGAGGCCTGTGGCCACATCTCATTCGGACGGGGACGAGAAGGCAGCCCTGGCGGCGACAAAAGCAGCGTCGACGATGGCACGGCTAGCTGGGCTCGACATTTTGGACTGCTGATCCAGTTCCGATCCCCTGTCCAGTCTCAGTACCTACGGAGTGAAAGCTGGGGATCCGTGAAGGAGAGAATGAAATGGCATTTACATGATTAATAGTTGGGTGCCCAGGATGAAGAGCCGCACATGGGTGTCGACGAGGGCGTCGTAGCGAGCGAAGAATTCGGGCGCCTCCGCCGAGGTGACCTTGAGCGGAAAGCCCACCATGGAGTCATGGCAGAGGGAAACGGCCGTCTGGAGGGCGTTTCCGAGGTCGGGGTGGACGACGTCTGCTTCGGCGAAGCAGGATCCGAGCTGGTCGGTGTGCTGGCGGAGCTCCCGCAGCTTGTGCGTGAAGCGGGCTTGCTGCACCTGCACGACCTCCTCAACGCCAGACTCGGACTCTGGGCCAAATTTGCAGGTTATGGTGGACGCGAGATGCCCCATCGTGGTGGACAGGGCCTCGCAGGTGGCGGCGGCGTAGGGAGGTGGGGGAAGAGCGCTCATGGTGCTGGTGCTTGTGGTGAGGTTGTTGGTGTTAGGGCGGGGGGGGGTGAAATGCGGAAAGACGAGAGGTTCAGGCGGGTCGGTAAGTCGAGGAGGCCAAATATAAACAAGATGGGAGGCGGTAAATAGTGCAAAATGGGAGATGCGGGAGGATGTTGGTCGCTCCGAAGGTCCAAGTTCGGTTTGGTTTGGTTTGCAATGTTGCGTGGGAGGGAGGAGATCGTCCAGGACCCGGGAGGATATTTAAGGATTTCAAGGGTGTCACGGTGTCACCTCGACAGCGCCAAATCCAGACAGAGGCAGGTGGGTGCCAGGGCGGCGATCGTGGGGGTTTGTGTTGGAATGCGGGGTTGCAGCGGGGGGAAGCTCCAGCACTGCCGGCGGCCGGTGGTGAGCAAGCCGCCTGTCGGTGGGTGGCCAAGCACTGGGCAGGCCACAGCAAACCACGCGCCCACTGGGTGACGAAGCGGGGAACAGCGCCCAAAATTGCCCCGTGGCACCGGCTTGCGGGTCAATCCACGCCGATGTCACACTGCACTGCGCAACTTCCGCCACGTGCATGAAGAAACACAACGCATCAGTTGGCAGCTTGGGTTTCTAGCTTCCATCTGGCCACAAGGCATCGTTGCGATGTATCGTTCTCTGCTTGGTGCCCAGTCCATATCAGGTACAGTTCTGGGCCCTTCTGAGTTTCGACGCGGTACTCCGTACCTCTAGCAATGCACCGAAATCCTGGGAGGGCGAGGTCCGGAGACACAGCTTAGGATGCGACGTTGTCGTCGACGCGACCTAGTGGCCAGTCGGGCAATTCAACCCCTGTCTCAGGCGGGTCTCGGTCGTCTGCTTCGGGGCAACTTGCAAAGAGTCAAAATTCAAAATCGAGCCAAGGGCCTGTCGCCAGCATTCAATGGCCCCGCTTCTGCTTTCAGACTCTATTGGCCCGTTTATCACCATTTTCAAACTCTCGCTTCATCCCACAGGATCTCGGTTGTTCGGAAGGGCGTGTAATTAGCTCGGTCCAAGGCTCATAGCCAGGGGCACACCACCCGGCCCTTTGCCCCCTATCAAGCCACTCCATCAACTCGACGGAACTGAGACAACCAGGCGTTTCGTCTCTAGGCAGTCAAGGTTGGACTCACATGCCCTTTGCCATCTAATTCATCGATCGTTTAATACCACGGCCTCCCAACGGACTCTGGCACTGCGCGCGTCCCCAGCCAGTCGCTTCCGGTTTTCGTTCACTCAGTTCAATCCATCGAGCAACGAGAGCGGAGAGACTTCACTCGCAAGATGGAGCACCAAACCTTTGTCATCGCCCGCGTGGGCAAGTACTACCGATGCCTCGCCGCCGTCCATCACGACTACCTCTTCGACGCCATGGCCGTCACCACCTGCCTGCGCCTCATCAGCATCTTCTCGGACGAGGCGAACCGCCTGCCCCTGCAGCTCGAGTTGGCACTCGCCGCCAACTTCTACAAGGACGACGGGCCCCCGCCGCAGACCACGACCGTGCCGGACTGGTCGCACTGGAAGTCCCCCAACTTTCGGCCTGCCCGCTTCCCCTTCATCGGGACCTGCCTGGCCGTGGGAGCCAGCGCGGGCGGCTTCCGTCCCGGCTTCATCCATGCCGACAACGTCCGCTTCGAGCACGAGGACATGGGATTCGACGGCGGCCAAAACGCCAAAGTCATCACGGTTCTCGACATCACCGATCTCCGCCATGTGCGTCACTGCTTCGCCGCATGGCAACGCATCGGCTGGCGCTGGGCCACCCACCCGCGCCTCGGCCCCCCAGACCCAGCTGTCGTCGAGGCCCTAGGCGTGCCTCCGCCGCTCATGAAGCCGTGGACGGGCGCTGAGTACATCCTGCACTATATCCGACTCAATGACCCGCCGGATGCTGTCTTCACCGTGATGCGGACGTCAAAGACCGAAAAACTTGCTCCCATGCCACTGGTGCGCGCCTCCTCTCTGGCAGAGGTCTGGCCGTGGGGGGCCTGGGTCGCCGATGATTCTGAAGAAGCGCCACAACCCGCACACGACCAGGCGCCTACCCAGAGAGGAGGTGCACCCCTAATGGACCAAGCTCTGGCTAAGCTGGTCCAAGTCATGGTGTCCTCCACACAGCAGGACGTAGTTGGGCTGCTGGAAGAGCCCAAGCGCATCCCAGACTTCGGCCTCCGGTTGCGCAATCATTTGTTCGCCGTGAAGGACAAGCTGGTCACCTGCCCGGCTGCCCCTGAGTTATTTAAGGCCGCCTTTGCTGGAGAGGCTTTTCTCGACTGGTCCTTGTTCTTGGGTCTCGCCCCTGAAACAATCATGGGAGCTCTCGAGGGCCCAGAGCTTCACGGGGCGCGCGGGTTGAGCATCTGCCCGGATTGGAACACCACCTCGCCATCGGCTCTCGCCCATGCCATCTGCTCATTCCCTGGCCTTCGCGACCTTTATGTCATGGAGTCTCCAGGGCGGCTCAACGAGGGACCCATCGGGGAACTCTACATGGCCCTGGCCGCAAACCCGCGCTGTCCGAAGGGCAAGATGTTTCTCGCTGGTGCCGCCTCCCACGCTCTCAAGCTGCGCATGTGGCTGCCAACCACCAAGACCTTCCTCCCTCCGGCGTCCTTTCCGGTTCAGCAGCTCGTGATAGCCCCATTCGAGTGGCCGGCCGTGGGCATAATCCGAGACGTCACCCTGTATCACTTCCAGCTGGCCGACGCGTTCCTGACGCCCAGCCGGTTCGTCAATGGCCTCCTGACCCTGCTCACCAGCATCGCTGCCAGCTATGACGCGACTTTGCGAGACTCCACCATGCCAATGGACGCAGCCCACGTCTTTGCATACTCGCCGGACCTTGAGCACCCGTCTGGCGTCGAGATCAGGGCGTTGCCCGCAGAAACCTTCGCCATGGCCAGGATGGCCCACAGCCGGCGGATCAAGGACTTCTCAACCAAGATGCGCGACCTCCTCCCCGGCGCATGGACTGTGTTGGTCGACATCAAGCGTGAGCCAGCGCGCCCACGCGTCCGCGGCCAACCGCGGCCCCCACCACCCCGGCAATATTTCCAGATCGCCTTTGTTCGGCCAAAGACCAAGACCATCAGGGCAGATCCAGCTGGTCCCACAGGTTGCCGTCCAAAGGACATGGAAATCTTGGGCCTCGAAGAATTCCTCCGCGTCACTGCTCCCGAGGTGGATTTGACAAGCTTGGACCGTCGACTGGAAGAAATCGAGAAACTCCTGGCCGAAATTGCCAGTGACCTCAACCGCTCAGAGCAACTCTCCATCTCGCGGCGGCCGATGGACGCCGAAGCCGCCTGCAAGCTGGTCAAGCACATTGTGAGCCAGCTGCCGCCTGTGCACAAGGGCTATGACGGGGTGATGGCGGCGAGCGGCCTGACGTCGGAAGATGTCTGGTATCCGGAGCTGGCGGACCAACAACCTGCTGCCGAAACAGAAGCACTCGAAACGGGTATGGATCCGTCGAGTGCTCGAGATTAAAGATTCACATGACTCGTCACTGCTGTCAAAGGACCCCCGCGAGATAGCAGCCCGCCGTGGAGTTGCATCCAGGCCACTCCCACACCGCCGGTGTTCAGGCTAAGATGCCAAGGGGGCCGACTTACATGGAGGTTTATACGCAACCATCTAGAATCACGAGGCCGATTGGGCGATATTGGTCTGTGTGCCTTGATTTATCCGGAATGGGATCTCCTCTGCGTGAATGAAAGCCATATACCGCGCGGGCGCCCTCTCCCTCGCCCCAGTTTGGAAACCCGGAGGTCTGGGCCACGCACGCCCAGAAAAGGGGGCTTTGGTTTATACCTGCCGGCACATATCATGATACTATAGCCCTACTATCAGCCGTCTTCCATCTCGGCCGTCTAGAAGCTTTCCGCATCCGCCAAGAAATCCAGGCTTTCCCACCACCACCACCATCATGCACGCCTTCTCCAACGTCCTGTCCCTCCTGCTGCTGCTGCTCCTCAGCGGCAGCGGCGGCGCCTCCGCGGCGGCCGTCGCCTCTTCCGGGCCCGCCGCCGCCGACGGCCTCCTCGACAAGCGCCAGGCCGTCACGAGCAAGTACTGCAAGCCCGGCACGTCCATGTGCTACCTCGAGTACTCGTGGGGGCCGACGATCCCCGTGTTCCGCATCGCCGTCCCCGACAGCGCGGCGACCAACACGCCGTTCGACACGCTCCTGCAGATCGTCTCGCCCGTCTCGCTCACCTGGGTCGGCTTCTCGTGGGGCGGCGGCATGACGCTGAACCCGCTGACGGTCATGTGGCCGAACGGCAACGGGGCCACCGTCTCGTCGCGGTGGGCAAAGTGCGTGGTCCCATCCTAACAATCCCCCTTCTAACATCCCACCACGTCAACTAACCCCCGTTCTCCAACAGCGGCCGCACCCAACCAGCAACCTACTCCTCGGCGACCTACCGCACCGTCGCGGCCTCGCGCAACAGCACGCACTGGACGGTCGAGACGGTCTGCACGGGCTGCAGCAAGTGGAACGGCGGCGGGCTCAGCTCGACCGGCGTCAACAGCTTCGCGTGGGCGGTCAGCAAGACGCCGGTGCCGCAGCCGGCCAACGCCGCGAGCAGCTTCTCGATCCACAGCAACGTGGGCATGTACTCGGAGGCGCTGACCAACGGGAAGGTGCCCAAGGCTGTGTTTGACGCATATGTCAAGGGGGCTAAGTGAGCGGGCGGACTGTACATACAACAAGGGCGCGTGGGGGAAGTTGAAGCTCCGGATGGAGGGAGTCACTTCGCCTTGGAGCTGTCACGCAGAGTAGAGACGAAAGAGAATGGTGTCCATGGCCAAGCCAAAAAGTAGAGCAACCTCCCATGATGCAAGCCTTTACGCCGCCCGCCGCTTCTATCCAAAAACCAACACAAGTCAAACCTCATCCATATATACAATCTCTGTTTTATGTCGCTTCTCTCACCACCATCCCCCACTTCACGCAAAAGCCCCCACAGCGGCCATCAACCCAGCCCCCCCAACCACCGCCAAAAACGCATTCACCCGCCTCCGTCCCTTCAGCGTCTTGTAGCTTTTCTCCGCCAAGAAGTCCTCCGCCAGCAGCTGCACAAGCCCGGCAAACAGCAACAGCCCGCTGCTGATGGCGTTCATAAAGCCAACCATGAGCAAGCCAGTCTGGCTCTGCGGGTCGTAGAAGCGGTGCACAAACAGGCCAATGGCCTGGCCGATCGGGGTGGTGGCGCCGAAGGCGAGGACCATCAGCCAGGGGCGCGGGGAGGAGCGCGGGAAGTGTAGGGCGGCGATGCGGGTGCCGAGGGCGAGGCCTTCGAAGGATTCTGCGCGGACAAACAGGTCAGCTGATGGAACGGTCATGGCCGGGTGAGTGCAACATACGGTGGAAGGAGATGGCAATAAGAAACACAGCAAAGGTCGGGCCCGTCGCAACCGACAACGCCATGCCGATAAACACGCTGTGGAACAAAATCCCCGCCTCCAGCAGCACACACTGCAGCATCATGCGCTTCTGCTCCTCGGCGTTGGGCAGCAGCCCCGGCACGCCCGGCACGTGTTTATGCTGCATTGACGAGCCGCTGTTGTCCGACGGGCGGAGCTCCTCGAAACTGAGCTCCAGGTCGAGCGACTCGCGGTTGTCCTCCCCCTGTGCCTCGTCGTCGCCGTGGGTCTTGAGCAGGGACACCCGCGCGGGCACCATGGTCGGCGTCGACCCCGGGAGCGGCGATGCGCCCGAGACCAGGCCCTCCGTGGCTTCCAGGTCGTCGAGCGCGATGTTGGCCGGGCGGTCGCGCCGGGCGTGCCGGCTGGTGGAGCCGGCTGCGTGGGTATGTTCGTCGGGCTCGGCACCGTCGCTGTTGTCGTCGTCCTCCCAGACGTGGTGGGAGTGCGAGTGGCTCGCGCCGCGGGTGGTCAGGTACGACTCGAGGGCGACGACGACCAGGGCCGACACCATGGCGATGAGCCCGGCGAGCGGCCTGTAGCCCTTGCTGAAGACGTGCGGAAGGCATGGGTCGGTGAGCGAGACGAAGGCGGTCGGGAGGAGGTGGACGAAGGCCGTGGCCATCAGCACGCCGGTGCCGAAGTGCTGGCAGAGGAAGATGATGTTGCGCTGTCGCTTGCTGCCCTTGGTGAGGCGCTGGGAGAAGAGGGGGAAGCCGCATGCTGCCGTTGGGGGCAGGGGTCAGAATAGGGGCCCTGTGGAGGGTCGTACGAGGGGGAAAGGGGGGAGGGCCAGTGGCATACCGAGCGTGCTCAGGGCGAGGATGAGGAAGAGGGCGAAGACGTGGATGCCCGTGTCGTAGGACCCCTTCTTCCCGGAGCCGCAGGCCGGGCGTTCGTTGGCATCATCGCGTCGTGAGAGCTCGTCGAGGAGCTGTGCGGTTGGGATCGAAGCCCAGGCGGGATCTGCGCGGCGGGGCAAGAGGAGGTCAGTCGGGTTCAGGGACACATGCCCAGCAGCTCGTGACGGATGCGGGGGTCGGGTGTAGGTTGGATGATGGGATGATGGATCTGGACCAGGCCCAGGCTCGCGGAGAGGATGCACCCGTCATGATCGTGGTGGAGAGACTGACCATTTGCCCGCAGGCTGAGAGTCTCCATTCTCGATCGAGCCCAGAAATTGTGTGTTGGCGATCACTGCATCATGGCGTTGGGCAGGAGACCAGAGCAGCAGAGCGGCAGAGCGGCGAGGTGGCTCTTTGAGACATACAACATGCGCCGCCGCGACTTTGCGTCTGGATGCGGTGCTGGAGCGTTGCGACGCTGGAATGCTGGAATAGGTCCAGGCCAGCAAGCAGTTGGTGTTTCCAGGTTCCGTGCCTGCCGAGACGCCATTGGCTTGCGCGCCGCTCTGGTTGGCTGGTTGCGTCGCTGCTGGCCTGCTGCGCCCGCTCTTGGCCGACGGCTGGCCCACCCATTGGCCCTGCAATGGAACTCTCCCTGGGGCAGACCCGCCTAATTTTAGCTCCCCGCCGCGCTGTGACGTCGATTTCGATCTCTCGTTTCCCGTTCCAGTGTTCCGTTTCCAACTCCCTGAGTCAGCTGCCAGCGATCCCGATTACCGACGCCTGAAACTCCGGATCGCCTCAAGCACATCTCGTATGGGGACGCAGACGCCCAGAAGCTTATCTCACGAGAGACATGTTTTCCGCTGTTTCCACGCTAGTTATGTACAAACCCGCGCTGTCGGTTGCTGATCCAGGGACCAACGACATGTTGGGAATGGAGACGCGATAGCTCGGTTTCCTCCATCTTTCGATCAGCTTGTCATCTCGCAGCTTGGTCATCCGAGACAACGGCCCCTCAATTCCGCTCCCCCTCACGCCTTAGGCACCGCTGTGGCCCACGGGAACGCCGTCGATACGGGCGACCCATACGAGCCCAGGCTGTTGTAGTCCTTGGTCGTCGCCGTGCCAAAGAACACCTTTTGCACGTATGGCAGGATGGAGGTACTGCCGGGTAGAGGATCATGTGTCAGTTGAATTTCGCGCATCACCCACTAGTTAGTCTTGGATGGCCACTTACAACCCGCTCATGTCGCAGTGCCCGCCCCCACGCACGCTCATGGCGATCTTGTCTCCCACCCCC